>OGJJ01000314.1_pt1 | contig 46082 bp, 49 predicted proteins | sample 1572081 | NCBI WGS metagenome assembly OGJJ01 (sample SAMEA2582122, study PRJEB24529) | metagenome | biome: Human gut stool | place: China | collected 2011
GTGATTTCCGTCACCAAAATTTATAACTACTACAAACAATACGGTTACAAAACCGTGGTCATGGGTGCAAGTTTCCGCAATGTCGGTGAAATCATTGAATTAGCCGGTTGCGACCGTTTAACTATTGCGCCGCCATTGTTGAAAATCTTACATGAAACACCAAACGCCGTGGAGAGAAAACTCGATTTCCAAGGCGAGGTACAGGCCAAGCCACAACCGTTAACCGAAGCCGAGTTCTATTGGCGACATAACACTGATGCCATGGCGGTGGAAAAACTGGCAGATGGTATTCGTAAATTTGCCATTGACCAAGGCAAATTAGAAGATATGTTACTTTCTAAATGGTAAAGGTTTGTACCCTATGAATTGAGCAAAAGTGCGGTGGAAATTTTCGGTATTTAAAAACACTGAAAAATCTGACCGCACTTTTTTATGAGCCCATCAAAATTATTGCAATATTGACATCTAATCAGGAGGCACAATGTCTAATCGTCAACAACTCGCTAATGCAATCCGTTTTTTAAGCATGGATGCCGTACAAAAAGCCAAATCCGGTCACCCGGGTGCACCGATGGGAATGGCGGATATCGCTGAAGTGTTATGGCGTGACTTCCTACGCCATAATCCAACCAACCCACAATGGGCCAACCGTGACCGATTTGTATTGTCTAACGGCCACGGTTCCATGCTGATTTACAGCTTGTTGCATTTAAGCGGTTACGATGTATCCATTGAAGACTTAAAACAATTCCGTCAATTACATTCCAAAACACCGGGACACCCTGAATTTGGTTACACACCGGGCGTCGAAACCACCACAGGCCCACTAGGTCAAGGTATTACTAACGCGGTCGGTATGGCAATTGCAGAAAAAACCCTTGCAGGTCAATTTAACCGTGACGGTCACAACATTGTGGATCACTATACTTATGCGTTCTTAGGTGACGGTTGCTTGATGGAAGGGATTTCCCATGAAGCTTGCTCTTTAGCGGGCACCCTTGGTTTGGGCAAATTAATCGCTTTCTATGATGACAATAACATTTCCATTGACGGCCATGTTGATGGTTGGTTTACTGATGATACACAAAAACGCTTTGAAGCCTACGGTTGGCAAGTAATTCCGGCAATCGACGGCCATAACCCGGCGCAAATCATTGAGGCGATTAAACAAGCGCAAGCGGAAACCAATAAACCGACCTTAATTATTTGTAAAACCATTATCGGTTTCGGTTCACCAAACAAATCTAACTCTCACGATTGCCACGGCGCACCATTAGGCGACGAAGAAATTGCATTAACCCGCAAGGCACTCAACTGGGATTACGCACCGTTTGAAATTCCGGCAGACGTCTATGCGCAATGGGATGCGAAAGCAAAAGGTGCGGAGTTAGAAAAAGCATGGCATGAGAAATTTGCCGCGTATGCGAAAGCTTATCCGGAATTGGCTGCTGAATTTACCCGTCGCATAGAGAAAAAATTGCCGGCTGATTGGGCAAAAGAATCTCAAGCTTTCATTGACCATTTACAAGCTAACCCGGCAAGCATTGCAAGCCGTAAAGCCTCACAAAATGCCATTGAAGCTTATGCTAAAGTGTTACCGGAATTACTCGGCGGTTCTGCCGACTTGGCAAGCTCCAACCTCACCCTTTGGTCCGGCTCCAAACCAATCCGCGCGACTCAAAACGTTGGCGGTAACTACCTCAACTACGGCGTACGTGAGTTCGGTATGGCGGCAATCATGAACGGTATTGCGCTTCACGGTGGTTTCATTCCTTATGGCGCAACCTTCCTAATGTTTATGGAATATGCCCACAACGCGATTCGTATGGCTTCATTAATGAAACAACGTAGCTTGTTTGTATTCACCCATGATTCTATCGGTTTAGGTGAAGACGGCCCAACCCACCAACCGGTTGAACAAACCGCAGCGCTACGCCTCATTCCGAACTTAGAAACATGGCGTCCTTGCGACCAAGTAGAATCTGCGATTGCATGGAAGTCCGCGATTGAAAGACAAGACGGTCCGAGCGCATTAATTTTCACCCGTCAAAACTTGGCACAAATGGACCGCACTTCTGAGCAATTAGCCAATGTAGCGCGTGGTGCTTATGTATTAAAAGACTGCGTCGGCACGCCGGATCTAATTTTCATTGCGACCGGTTCTGAAGTGGAATTGGCCGTGAACGCGGCTGAAAAATTAACCGCGGAAGGCAAAAAAGTTCGTGTGGTCTCTATGCCAAGCACCAACGTGTTTGACAAACAAGATGAAACTTATCGCGAATCTGTTTTACCTGCGGCAGTGACAAAACGTGTGACCATTGAAGCGGGCATTTCCGATGTCTGGTACAAATACGTTGGCTTCAGCGGTCGTATTGTTGGTATGAACAGCTTTGGTGAATCCGCACCGGCAGATCAATTGTTCAAACTCTTTGGCTTCACTGTAGATAACGTCGTTGCCAAAGCGAAAGAAATTCTCTAATTTCTGACCGCACTTTAACGTAAAAAACCATCTCATAGGAGATGGTTTTTTATTACACATTATTATTTGTAAGGCTCTTTGTATTTCGTAAATAAAAATTATTCAGCTGTGAACTCTTGGCAAATCAACTCTGTCTAAGAGCTGAATTTCATTTGTCATGGACAGGAGAATACTATGAAATTATTAAAAACCACTTTAATTACCACCTTGGCTTGCGCGTTAGCAACAATCTCACCTCAAGTCTTAGCGAAAAAAAGCAAAGGTGCAGACGAAGTCACAAAAATTACTTATAGCTGTAAAGACGGCAAAAACTTGGAAGTTGTTTTTATCAATACAGGTAACAGCTCTTATGCCGTTATTAATCAAATGGATGAAATGATTCCTATGGAATTGATGAAAATGGCTTCCGGCACAAATTATCAAGCAATCAGCAAAAATTATACCTATAAACTTTATACCAAAGGCAAAACTGCAGATTTAGTTGAAGGGGATGATAAACCGGTATTAAGTGAGTGTGTTGCAGGTTAAAAACACTAACGCACATTAACAATAAGCTCCCGTATTCGGGAGCTTATTTATTTCTGTTCAAACAGGCTGAAAACTAGGCTCTTACAGCGATCGCTTCAATTTCCACGCCAACGTCTTTTGGCAAACGAGCAACTTCCACGCAAGAACGTGCCGGGAAGCTCGGGTGATTATTTTCTTTGAAAAAACGTTCATATTCTGCATTAACTGCAGCAAAATCATTGAGATCTTTTACAAAAACCGTGGTTTTTACAATGTGGGCAACACTCAATCCCGCTTGTTCAACAATGGCTTTAATATTCTCTAAAGATTGACGGGCTTGTGCAACGATCTCTTTCGGCACTTCGCCGGTTGTCGGATTAACGGGAATTTGTCCGGACGTGAGAACCAAATTGCCTAAATCAACAGCTTGTACATAAGGACCAATGGCTGCGGGTGCTTTATCGGTATGAATTACTTTAGTCATTTTTTCTCCTTAATTTAACGTTATCTGATTGTCGGTAATTCTACGCCGAAATAAGGGGAATGTCAGTTTTCTCGGGTGCTATTTTAGTTAAATTCCTGAGGTTCAGACCCCACATAATCGGCGAATTCATCAGAATGAAACCCATGCGATAACATATATTGCCAGATTTTCTGTTTCATCTTCGGCGGTTGTTTTTCCATGTAATTGGGAAATTTTTTGCGTAACAGGTTTAACGCCAACGCTGACCAATCAATATCACATTGACTAAGAACCACGTCAATGGTTGCACTTTCCACACCTTTTAGTTGACGCAATTCCTGTTTGATTCGCTGCAAACCATAGCCACGCTGTGAACGACTGTGCAAATAACTTTCGGTAAAACGCTGATCATTTTGCCAATTTTTTTGTTGGCAGTGGGCAATGGCTTGTTCAATCTCCTCCTCGGTAAATGCCTTTTCTTGCATTTTGCAACGTAATTCAAATTCGCTATATTCCCGTCGAGAAAGTAAATTCATCACATAACCTAATGCTAACGAAGACATAGTCCGCCCCTTGCCTTTTTACATCCGGAGATAACAAAAGTGCGGTCATTTTTGACCGCACTTTTTAGGATAACGCATTTATTCAAAATCACTCTCGATATTGCCTTGCGCTTCATTGTCTGAGTCAGCCGTAATCGCAGATTCCGGGTGGGCCAATAACTCATCACGCAACGTACTTTCAATGATTTTCGCTTGTTCAGGGTTATCTTTTAACCATTTCATCGCATTGGTTTTGCCCTGACCGATTTTCTCATTCTGATAAGCATACCACGCGCCAGCTTTACTGATCAGCTTGTGTTTCACACCTAAATCAATCAGTTCGCTTTCTTTAGAAATACCTTCGCCATACAGAATTTGGAAGTCCACTTGACGGAACGGCGGTGCGACTTTGTTTTTCACTACTTTCACACGGGTTTCATTTCCGACCACTTCATCACCTTCTTTAATGGCACCTATGCGGCGAATATCCAAACGTACGGACGCATAGAATTTAAGTGCGTTACCGCCGGTGGTAGTTTCCGGATTACCGAACATCACGCCGATTTTCATACGGATTTGGTTAATGAAAATCACCAAGCAATTCGCATTTTTAATTTGGCTGGTTAATTTACGCAAGGCTTGGGACATTAAACGCGCTTGCAAGCCCATGTGCGAATCACCCATATCACCTTCAATTTCGGCTTTCGGGGTTAATGCGGCAACCGAGTCAACGATAACCACATCCACAGCACCGGAGCGTACTAATGCATCACAAATTTCTAGGGCTTGTTCGCCGTTATCCGGTTGAGACACCAATAACTCTTTCACATCTACACCTAATTTAGACGCATAAATTGGGTCTAAGGCGTGCTCCGCATCGATAAAGGCACAGGTTTTACCATTTTTTTGTGCCTCGGCAATCACAGAAAGGGTTAAGGTGGTTTTACCGGAAGATTCCGGCCCGAAGATCTCAACAATACGTCCCATCGGTAAACCACCGATGCCTAATGCCAAATCAAGACCAAATGAACCGGTGGAAATGGCTTCAATATCTAATTTTTGGCTATCGCCTAATTTCATGATGGCGCCTTTACCAAATTGTTTTTCAATTTGACCTAACGCGGCTTCGAGCGCTTTTTGTTTTTCTTCTTGAGTTGCCATTTTTTACCTCGGGAAAATCATTATCAAAATTCGCGCTTATAATAACTGTATCAATATACAGTATCAAGTGAAATTTTGATCTTTTTAAAAATAATGTGACACCGCTTCCAAAACACAATTATTTTGCGTTTTATTCTGCTTGAGACATGATGTCTTCTATGCTTTCTTGTAGTGCCAACCAGTCAACTTCTACCTCTTCCAACTGCTTTTTCACCAGTACCTGTTCGGCTAAAAGTGCGGTCAGTTTTGCTTTCATTTCTACGTCGTACAAACTCGGATCCGCCAAATCCGTTTCAATCTGCTGTAATTGCGCACCCAGTTTTTCCATTTGATTTTCCAGCTGTGTCGCCTGTTTACGCAGTGGCGCCAGTTGTTGACGCAATTCTGCCTCTTTGCGTTTTTGCTCTTTACGGTTAGCGGCAGAATTTTCATTTTCGCTGAGCTCATTTTGTGCTTTTATCACTGCTGGCTGTGCATTCTGCTCGTTCAGCCACTTCTGATAATCCGCCAAATCACCTTTAAACTCTTCCACCTGTTTATCGTGTACCAAATAAAATTCATCCACGGTGTTGCGCAACAAATGACGATCGTGCGACACCAACACCAAAGAACCTTGATAATCCACCAACGCCTCGGTCAACGCCTGGCGCATATCCAAATCCAAGTGGTTGGTCGGTTCGTCCAGCAACAGTAAGTTCGGGCGTTGCCACACAATGAGCGCCAATACCAAGCGCGCTTTTTCGCCACCGGAAAAAGACGCCACCGGCTGATTGACTTTGTCGCCGTGAAAAGCAAATCCGCCTAAATAATCGCGCAGTTGTTGCTCCGTTTGTTGGGGCGCAATTTTTTGCAAATGCCACAAGGCGCTTTCATCCGCGCGCAACGTGTCTAATTGGTGCTGGGCGAAATAGCCTAATTGTACGCCTTTGGCTAATTGAATCGTGCCACCGGTCGGTGCGATTTCACCCGCTAATAATTTAATTAAGGTGGATTTCCCTGCACCATTTTTACCGAGCAGCCCGATACGTGAACCGGGCACCAGATTCAGTTTAATTTTACTTAAAATTTCCACCGCACTTTCGCCCAAACCATACCCGGCAGAGGCATTTTCCATCATTAACAAAGGGCTTGGCAGGGAGAGCGGTTCGCGGAATTCAAAATGAAACGGATTATCCACATACGCCGGTGCAATTTTTTCCATGCGTTCCAATGCCTTAATACGGCTTTGCGCCTGTTTGGCTTTGGTGGCTTTGGCTTTGAAACGGTCGATATAACGCTGCAAGTGATCGATTTTCAGCTGTTGTTGACGATACATGGCATTTTGTTGTGCCAATTTAGTCGCCCGTTGCAATTCAAAGGAAGAATAATCGCCCGTGTATTCATTGAGTTTTTGTTGTTCAATATGCAAAATCTTGCCGACAATCGGGTCTAAAAAGTCGCGATCGTGCGAGATCAGAATCAATGTACCCTGATATTGTTTTAACCAACGCTCCAACCAAATCACTGCGTCCAAATCCAAGTGGTTGGTCGGTTCGTCTAGCAATAATAAATCAGAGCGGCAGATCAGCGCCTGCGCCAAATTCAAGCGCATTCGCCAACCGCCGGAAAACGCCTTGACAGGCTGTTCCAATTCTGCTTGAGTAAAACCTAAACCGTGTAATAACTCGCCGGCTCGGGCTTCTATCGCCCATGCATCAATGGTCTCTAACTGACTGTGCAGGGTGGCAATAGCATTGCCGTCATTCTCGGCATTTGCTTGCTGTAACGCCTGTTGTAAACGGGTATATTCGCGATCACCCTGAATGACATAATCAATGGCGCGACAATCTAGCGCAGGCGTTTCTTGATTCACCCACGCCAACGCCCAATTTGACGGAAAAGACACCTCGCCGCCTTCGGCGCTCATTTCATTTTTTAATAAGGCGAATAAGGAAGATTTTCCGCAACCGTTTTTGCCGACTAAGCCGACTTTCTGGCCCGGATTGATGGTGGCATTGGCGTTTTCGAGGAGCGTAGTCAAGCCCCGTTTTAAGGTTAAATTTGTGAAAAAAAGCATTGGTTTATAACGAATTTAATATAAGATATCAGTTCATAAAAATACGCGCGTTATTTTCCACTTTTTTATCGGAGTTGCCAATGTTTGATTCTCTCGTCGTTCAATTTGTAGTGCTATGGGCGGTTATTGACCCAATCGGCTCCATCCCTGTCTATTTAACCAAGACAGTCGGGTTATCAGTGGAAGATCGTCACAAAATCGCACGCAACGCCGTTATGATTTCTGCCGGCATTTTGATTTTCTTCCTGCTTGCCGGGCAAGCCTTATTAGAAGCTATGCAAATCCCTCTCACCGCCTTCCAAATCGCCGGCGGATTGGTGTTATTGCTGTTTGCCTTAACCATGATTTTCGGCGAAGGAAAACCGGAACAGGAAATGAGACTCTCGTCCAATCTAAACGAACTGGCGGTTTACCCGTTGGCTGTGCCATCCATTGCCTCACCCGGCGCCATGATGGCGATTGTGTTGCTCACCGACAATCACCGCTTCAGCCTGTTCGACCAAACCATGACAACGCTAATCATGTTGTCCGTCCTGCTGATCACCTATTTTCTATTCCTCGCGGCAAACCGCATTCAACGCTGGATCGGCAACACCGGCGCAGCCGTGATTAGTCGAGTCATGGGATTAATTTTGGCGGCAGTTGCCATTAATAATATGTTGGTGGGCATTCGCGATTTCTTTACGCAGATGAGTTAATTAATCGATTTGTTTTCTATAAAGTGCGGTCGAAATTTAAAATGAATTTTCACCGCACTTTTTATTTGTATCCGGCTTTTAGTTTGAAATAAAAAGCGGCTTTAACGCCGCTTTTGTTTTTGTGTGAAATAGCTTACTTCGCGCCAATAAACCCAATGGCGTCATACACTTTCGCTAAAGTAGCTTGTGCGCGGGCTTTCGCTTTTTCGGCACCTTCTTTGGCGATTTGAAGGAGTAATTCCTCATTATTGCGGAAGTGATAGTAACGTTCTTGCAACGTGGTCAACATGGCGGAAACTTCGTCGGCGACAGCGCCTTTTAAGTGACCATACATTTTGCCTTCAAATTCCAGCTCAAGTTCTGCGATAGTTTTGCCGCTCACGCCGGAGAGAATGTCGAGAAGATTGGACACGCCCGCTTTATTTTTCACGTCATAACGAATCACCGGTGGCTCATCAGAGTCGGTTACCGCGCGTTTGATTTTCTTCGCGACCGCTTTCGGGTCTTCTAATAAGCCGATAACGTTATTGCGGTTTTCGTCCGATTTGGACATTTTCTTTTCCGGCTCTAGCAAGGACATCACGCGCGCACCTGCTTTCGGGATGAACACTTCCGGCACAGCAAAGTGCGGTCCGTATAACGCATTAAAACGTTGCGCGATGTCGCGGGTTATTTCCAAATGTTGTTTTTGGTCTTCGCCTACCGGCACTTGGTTGGCTTGATAAAGCAAGATGTCCGACGCCATTAACACCGGATAAGTGAACAAACCTACGTTGATGTTCTCTGCATAACGGGCGGATTTGTCTTTAAACTGGGTCATACGACCCATTTCGCCGAAATACGTGTAGCAGTTTAACACCCAAGCCAGTTGCGCGTGTTCCGGCACATGAGATTGAATGAAAATCGTGGATTTTGCCGGGTCGATACCGCAGGCTAAATATAACGCCAACACGTCCAAGGTGGCTTTGCGTAATGCCGCCGGATCTTGGCGTACGGTGATGGCGTGTTGATCCACGATACAGAACAGGCATTCGTAATCATCCTGCATTTTCACCCACTGACGCAACGCACCGAGGTAGTTACCGATAGTCAATTCACCTGATGGCTGTACGCCGCTGAACACGATAGGTTTGGTCATTTTTACATCCTTAATTTTTAAATCTTATTATTGATAGCGCAAGCGTCCACGCTTGTGCTGTAGCCAAAATTAAATAAAGGCACAAACGTGGACGTTTGCGCCATCCATTCAGAAGAATCAATCAAACAATCGTCAATAACTCCGCGAAATCCTCAAACACCCAATCCGGATGGGATTCAGAGATTGGAATATTGTAGTTGTAACCGTAAGTCAACCCCACCACCGGGCAGCCGGCATTATGGGCGGCAATAATATCGTTGCGGGAATCGCCGACAAACAGCACTTGTTTCGGGTATAAGCCGAATTTGCCGCATAAATAGAACAGCGGACCCGGGTGCGGTTTGATGGCCGGTAAAGATTGTCCGCCCAACACTTCATCGAATAAGTCTTCAATGCCGAAAGCCTTCAACACCGGGCGGGTGTGTTGGGTCGGTTTGTTAGTGACGACAGCCAGACGGTAGCCTTTGGCTTTAAGTTTCTGCAAGGTGTCTTTTACGTTAGGGAATAAACGGCTACGGTTGCAGATATTTTCGCCGTAAAAGACATTAAAACGCTCTTTTAATGTAGCAATTTGAGCGTCTGTCAAGGTTTTGCCTGATTGTGCCGTTGACCATTCTAACGCGCGGGCAATTAAAATCTGCGCGCCATTGCCAATCCAAGTGAGCACCAACGCTTCAGGCGCTTGTGGCAAATCGAATTCTGCTAACGCTGAATTCACGGATAGCGCCAAATCAGGCAGGCTGTCCACCAGGGTGCCATCCAAATCAAAACCAATTAATTTAAACTGTCCTGTCATGCTTATTTTCCTACTGCGGCTAACTGTTGACGCATTTCATCAATGACTTTTTTGTAGTCCGGTTGATCGAAAATTGCCGATCCGGCAACGAACATGTCCGCACCGGCGCGGGCAATTTCCGCAATATTGCTGACTTTCACGCCGCCGTCCACTTCTAAGCGAATATCCAATCCGCTTTCATCAATGCGTTTTCTCACCTGTTTGAGTTTATCCAAGGTCGCCGGAATAAAGGATTGCCCGCCAAAGCCCGGATTCACCGACATCAGCAAAATGACATCCACTTTGTCCATCACATAATCCAAATAACTTAACGGCGTGGCAGGGTTGAACACCAAACCGGATTTACAGCCGTTGTCACGGATAAGTTGCAAAGTGCGGTCGATATGCTCGGAGGCTTCGGGATGAAAGGTAATGTAGTTGGCGCCGGCTTTGGCAAAATCGGGGATAATGCGATCTACGGGCTTCACCATTAAATGCACGTCAATCGGCGCAGTGATACCGTAATTACGCAACGCCTTACACACGGCAGGGCCGAAGGTCAGATTCGGCACATAGTGGTTATCCATTACATCAAAATGAATCACATCACCACCGCACTTTAAGACATTTTCCACATCTTCGCCCAAACGCGCCAAGTCAGCGGAAAGAATGGAAGGAGCAATTAGATAGGGTTTCATAGGCACCTCACTGGCTGTTAAAAATTGCCTTATCTTACTACGATACAGCCCGATTTTTAAGAAATTATTCGGCGCAGAACGGCGCAATATCGCATTTTGACGCGATTCAAGGTAAACTAGGCGCAATTTTTTTCGATTTATTATTTTTTTATGCGTTTATTTATTTCTTTACTCATTGCGGTGTTATTGCTGTTCCAATATGATTTTTGGTTCGGTAAAAACGGTTATTGGGATTACAAAAACACCACCAAAGAAATTGCCGTACATCAACAGGAAAACGAAAAACTTTCCCAACGAAATCAAATTATTGCCGCAGAAATCAAAGATCTCAAAGAAGGGGTGGATGCCATTGAAGAACGGGCGCGTTCGCAACATGAAATGGTGAAACCAAACGAAACTTTCTATCACATCGTCAAAGAACACAAATAATGACCTCAAATCGCAAGATTATCGCCGTTGTGCCGGCAGCCGGCGTTGGCAGTCGGATGCAGGCGGACAAACCGAAACAATACCTTCCTATTCACGGACAACCCATTTTGCAGCACACCTTAAACGTGCTGCTGTCTTATCCGCATATCAGCCAAATCGTGTTGGCAGTGGCTGCCGATGATCCTTACATTGCACAACTTAATCTGACACCAAACCCGAAAATTACTTTGGTAAAAGGCGGTGAAACCCGTGCTGATTCTGTGTTGAACGGGTTAAAGGCGATACAAAATGCCGGCACGGATGTTTGGGTAATGGTGCATGATGCGGCACGTCCTTGTTTAACCCACGGCGATTTGGATAAATTGCTTGAAATTAATGATGACAACGGCGCAATTTTGGCCATTCCGGCGACGGATACCATCAAGCGAGCCCTACCTTCACAACAAATTGCCCACACCGAAGATCGCAGCCAACTTTGGTTAGCGCAGACGCCGCAGTTTTTCCGCGCAGAGTTATTACGAAATGCGTTAATCCACGCCCAACAGCAACAGCTTGCGGTGACTGACGAAGCCTCTGCCATGGAACTCGCAGGATTTCGACCGCACTTGGTGGCGGGGCGTAGCGATAATATTAAAGTCACCCGCCCGGAAGATTTGGCGTTGGCGGAATTTTATTTAATGAGGAAGACAAAATGATACGAATCGGCCATGGTTTTGACGTTCACGCTTTCGGCACCGACAACCCGCTCATTATCGGTGGCGTCACCATTCCCTTTGACAAAGGCTTTATCGCCCATTCCGACGGCGATGTGGCGCTCCATGCGCTGACCGATGCCTTACTCGGCGCAGTGGCCCTGGGTGACATCGGCAAGCTGTTCCCCGACACGGATATGCAATACAAAGGCGCAGACAGCCGCGTGTTATTACGGGAAGCGTACCGCCAAGTACAGGAAAAAGGCTATGTTGTAGGCAATGTGGATGTGACCATCATTGCGCAAGCACCGAAAATGCGCCCGCATATTGACGCCATGCGCGCCCTGATCGCACAGGATTTGTCTGTCGACATCGAACAAGTCAACGTCAAAGCCACCACCTCGGAAAAACTTGGCTTTACCGGTCGCGGTGAAGGCATTGCCTGCGAAGCAGTCGCCTTATTGGTACGCAAACCATGATGGATTTAGCCTATCTGCAAAAAACACCGCCAAAACAGACCGCACTTTTAAAAGCGGAATGTGCAGATTTTGTGGTCAAAGAACAGCTCGGCTACGACATGAGTGGCGATGGCGAATTTGTTGCCGTGAAAGTGCGCAAAACCGATTGCAACACCTTGTTTGTAGGCGAACAGCTGGCAAAATTCGCCGGTATTTCTGCGCGCAACATGAGCTACGCCGGTTTGAAAGATCGCAAAGCCGTTACCGAGCAATGGTTCAGTCTGCAAATGCCCGGACAGCCGACACCGGATTTCAGTCAATTTTCCCTCGAAGGGGTAGAAATTCTCGACGTCACCCGCCACCAACGGAAAATTCGTATCGGCAGCCTACAAGGCAATCATTTTGAGATTTTGCTACGCAACGCCGAAGAAACCGATGAACTCAAAGTGCGGTTAGATTTTCTGGTAAAAAACGGCTTCCCGAATTATTTCACCGAACAACGTTTTGGCCGTGATGGCAATAACTTAACGCAGGCGTTACGCTGGGCAAACGGCGAGATTAAAGTAAAAGATCGCAATAAACGTAGCTTCTATCTTTCTGCTGCACGCAGTGAGGTTTTCAACCTTATTGTAGCCAAGCGTATTGAACTTGGCTTGGCGCAGCAGGTCTTACATGGTGATATTTTACAACTTAACGGCTCGCACAGTTGGTTCGTTGCTGACGAATCGGAAGAGTTGGCAAAACTGCAACAACGCTTAGTACAGCAGGATATTTTGCTTACTGCGCCGCTTATCGGCGAAGAGAATAAAAGTGCGGTCGATTTTGAAAATGAAATTTTCGCCCAACATCAATCATTGTTTGATTTAATGCGACAAGAACGGATGAAAGCGGCACGGCGCCCAATATTAATGCAGCCACAGCAATTCCAATGGCAATTTGAGCCAAACGGCTTGCGCTTGAAATTTTATTTACCGGCAGGAAGTTATGCCACCGCTTTGGTACGCGAGCTGGTAAACGTCATGGACGAATAACAATAAGAAAAACAGGAAAAACATGAATATTTTATTAAGTAACGACGACGGCATTCACGCGCCGGGTATCCGTGTAATGGCACAAGCACTACGCAATATTGCCAATGTGACCATTGTGGCACCGGACAGCAATCGCAGCGCGGCTTCCAGCTCACTAACCTTAATTAAGCCACTCCAACCGTTACGTTTGGAAAGCGGCGACTATTGCGTCAACGGCACGCCGGCCGATTGCGTGCATATTGCGCTCAACGGTTTTCTTTCCGGGCGCATGGATTTAGTAGTTTCCGGCATTAACGCCGGAGCTAATTTAGGCGATGATGTTTTATACTCCGGCACCGTAGCTGCCGCCTTTGAAGGACGCCATTTAGGCTTGCCGGCTATTGCTATATCGCTTGATGGTCGCCAACACTTTGAAACGGCAGCCCGTGTAGTGTGCGATTTGGTACCCAAATTGCATTCGCAATTATTGGGAAAACATCAAATTTTGAACATTAACGTGCCGGATGTGCCTTACGAAGAACTCAAAGGTATCAAAGTCTGCCACTTGGGCTATCGATCTTCTGCCGCTGAAGTGATTAAACAAAAAAGCCCACGTGATGAAGATATTTATTGGATAGGCCTAAGCGGATTGCCTGAATATGAAAGTGAGGGAACCGATTTTCATGCGGTAAAAAACGGCTATGTTTCCATCACGCCGATTCAAGTAGACATGACCGCACACCAGTCAATGAGCGCTTTACAACGTTGGTTAGAAAGTGAATAATTCAAACTTTTGAAATGAGGGAAGTGAAATGAACCTATTTGGTGCAATGTATGATAAAACCATGATTTGGTCGAAACATCGTTTCGCGCCTTTTTGGTTATCTTTCGTGAGTTTTATCGAAGCTATTTTTTTTCCCATCCCCCCCGACGTGATGTTAATCCCAATGTCCATGTCAAAGCCACAAAGCGCAATGAAATTCGCTTTGTTCACAACCATTGCCTCTGTATTAGGTGGCATGATCGGTTATGCCTTAGGTTATTACGCTTTCGACTTGGTGGAACAATACATTACGCAATGGGGTTATCAAGAGCATTGGCAAACGGCGATTCACTGGTTTGAAAAATGGGGCATTTTGGTGGTGTTTGTAGCAGGGTTTTCACCTATTCCTTATAAGGTGTTTACCATTTGCGCCGGCGTTATGCACATGGCATTTTTGCCGTTTGTTCTCACTGCCTTTATTTCTCGCGCAGCGAGATTTATCCTAGTCTCAAAATTAGCCGCTTGGGGCGGTGAAAAATTTGCGGCGAAATTACGCAAATCCATTGAATTTATTGGATGGGCGGTGGTTGCTTTAGCCGTCATCGCTTATTTAATTCTACGTTAAACAAGGTGATAAAATGAATAAACTGATTTTGTTATTGTCTATGATGTTAATGCTCACGGCCTGTTCTTCGCAAGATGCGCCAAAAGATGAAAATGACCTTCCTCCGGGGATTATGCAGCCGGTAGAAGGAACAGGTGCAATTGCAGATGGTAACTGGATGCCTGAAATTCAACAACATGGTATGCCAGCGAATATGAAATAATTAAGGAATCAAAAAAATGAAAAAATCTTTTTTACTTTTACCAATAACTATCGCTGTACTTGCAGCTTGTAGCTCAAACTCACCGGCACCGGTGGAAAATGCTGACGGCACACTCTCTCCAGGCATGATGCAACCGGTTGACGGTAGCTCTGATGGTGGCAGTGCTACTTGGGAACCACAGATTACTCAAAGCAATGTACCGAACTCCATGAACGCTCCGATGCCACAAAGCGGCAACATGCAGGGCGTCGGCGCACAATCTACGCCACAACCGAATTTCCAACCGACCTATCAACAACCGGTACAACAGCCTGTACAACAGCCTGTACAACAGACGCAACCAAGACCTGCCGCACAAGCACAGCCTCAGCAGACTCCACAGGATTTTACCATCCCGCGCAATCCAACCACTAATGCGCCGGATTACAGCCAAATTCACAAAGGCTTCTACAAAGGGGAAACTTACACTGTTCGCAAAGGCGACACCATGTTTCTCATTGCCTATATTTCCGGCTTAGATATAAAAGAATTGGCTGCGTTAAATAACATGAAAGAGCCATATAGCCTAAGTGTGGGACAAACCTTAAAAGTGTCTAACGGACACTCCGCCGCACCACAACCGGTGGCAAAAACCACACCGGTTCAACAGCCGATGCAAGCAACAACGCAACCAAGCACAACCGAACCGAGCGTTACCTATACTCCGGGCGCCCACGGCACACAATATGGTTCCGATGGCACCATTACCGGCCCGATTAAAGCCGGCGTAGGTAGCGCACCAACGCCTAATGCACCATTAACGACACAGGTGCAACAACCGACTACAGGTCAAGTAACACCGGTAGATACCGCGCCGGCCGTTTCTAACGTCGCTTGGCGTTGGCCAACCAGCGGCAACGTTATCCAAGGTTTCTCAAACTCTGATGGCGGCAACAAAGGTATAGACATCAGCGGCTCTCGCGGACAAGCGGTTAACGCGGCTGCAGGCGGTCGTGTAGTTTACGCGGGTAATGCATTACGCGGCTACGGTAATCTGATCATCATCAAACATAACGATGACTTCCTCAGTGCCTACGCCCACAATGACAGCATCCTCGTGAAAGACCAACAAGAAGTGAACGCAGGTCAGCAAATCGCCAAAATGGGTAGCTCCGGCACCAACGGCGTGAAACTTCACTTTGAAATTCGCTACAAAGGTAAATCCGTCGACCCAACCCGCTATTTACCACGTCGTTAATCCACGAAAGAAAAAAGTGCGGTCAGAAATTTAAGTGTTTTTCTGACCGCACTTTTTTTTAAACATGAGTTATCAATCAACAATAAATTCGTGACTTAAGCGCTTTAACTCATCTTGGGTTAACGGCCGCAAGGTAAACCTGACTTAAAGATATTGATTTTAGTTAAAGTGCGGTCGTTTTTTTGAAGTGCTTTTTGAGAATGAAAACTTGGCGATCGTAGGAGTTGAATTTAAAGATTAAGTTATTGTTTATAATTGATTTATTTTTTAAATTCTAATTTTGGGGAACTAAAAAACTTTTTATCTCTCATTTTGTCTATTTTCCACACAACGTTCAGATCATTAAGTTTCTTTAAAATCAACCTCATGCAAGCGTTTTTTCCCGCGGTTTAACCGGTCGATAATTTGATTTCGTTCTTCCTTATCTAAAGAGAGAAAAGCCGTACTATACCCACCATGTTTCACGGCATTAAATCGACTGTTGCGGTATCTATCCGTTTCGCAATTCATCTTTACCTTTCGCATTTTCACCACTGCTGCATGATAGTTTTTTTACATTATAAAAAAGAGATTTCGATAAATAAAAACGACTGTTTAAGTCATTTTGCTGATTTAAGTTTCCTTCCATCATTGCGCCGGTGACTTCCGTAAGTTGCCGATATATGCTCGCGCCATTACCAGCGTAGGCTTTTCTTGTTCTTTGTTGGTAGCTTGGTTTGTTGCTTGGTCAATCATTGCGTACCTCCTAAGTCCACTACCGACAAACTAACCGATTCCAAATTGTCTCCTTGATGCGTAATTAGCATTTCAAGCTATCGTTTCAGTATGTCTATTTCCATCAATGCAAAAGTGGCTTGATCGCAAATAAACTCTAAAACGTCTTTATGAGTGAAAGGAATCTGCACTTTTTGCCCGCTCTCGTCTGTCTTGGTTTGAGTTACCTTGATTGCGCAATTCCTTAATGCGTGCCGGTGGAGAATAAACGCCCATTTGTCGCAATTCGTTAGTGCTGTGCGGGCGTTCTCTTAACCGTTCAATGGTGAATCGGCGCTGTTCGCTCGTGCTGGTGGTGTAAAGAAAAGGAATTTGATTCATTTTTCACCCTACATCAGTGCGCCTGTGCGGTTTCGCCATTAAGCCACGCAATCACGCCGACATATTTCCAACGGCTCATGCGTCCTAATTTTTCAGGTGGTGCTAATAACCCCTTTTTCACTTGCTGATAAATGAATGTATGTGATACGCCTCCGGCAAGGTTTTTAACCTCTACCAGTGAACAACGTTTATTTGGATCGGTTTGTAGTTGAAGTGTCATTGCTTACCCTCACTAGTTTCAATTTGTGGAATGTGTTGTAAACGTTTACGGGGTTATTAAAGCAATATGAAAAGGCTTTGTGATAAAACTGAACAAATATGAACAAAAAAAGATTTGGGCAAAAGAAAACCGCCCGAAGGCGGTTTGTTGATTAGTTAATGTAACAATAAGACTGTGGAGGTGTACCGGATGACAACACATCTGAAATCACTAACGGTTCATCGTATAGCTTGAATGAATCGATTTCAAATGCGTGTGCCAAAGCCCTTGCGGAAAAATACTCATCAAAGAAATTTTTGGTGATGCCCGAAAATTCCTTCGTCTTTTCCCAAAGATATTCCGGGTCATAAGAGTACGTATTTTTAACCTTAAATTCGCCAACCACTTTTCCTACAGGCATTGTGGAATAAACAACAACCGTTGTTATGCCTTCGCGTTTTGGTAGAGATTTTCTAAACTCAAATTTTTTTTCACCTGAAATGATTTTTTCCACGAATTCAGGTTTAATCGATAATAAAACTTTCATTAGCCTTTGATAAATATAGAATTTTGTTGAAGTCTTCATCCGAAATTGGGTGAAGTACAATTCTATTTTGATCTTGGATAATACCATTGTCAAGCATAGATTCACGATTAATCCGTCTCGGCAAGGCTAAATTATATGTGAATCTAATCACATATTTAGGATATTTTTCATAGTAAAAACGGGTTAATTCTTGTTCAGTAAATACACTAAATTTTAGGCAATATCTAAGATATTCTGATAGTGTTTTAAACTCCGTAATATGTCTAACTTTCTCTACTACGCACACGGAGCTAACCACGGAACGATAAAATGCAGGACCTAGCCCATCGGATGTTCTGTACATGACAAGAATATCACTTTGCTTTAAATCCCCAGCATTAGGCGCCGCTGAAATATAAATTTTATGAATGCTATTAGAATGCGATACATCTTTGATTATATCTGGCGATTCCCCAAACAGCTTGGACTCAGGAAACATTCTTGTGTGGTATTCAGGCTTGATGGCGAGTAAATATTTATTGGCATTTTGCCGATGAATGAAAGGGTAGTCTTGATAAATATGGTTTTTAATTACATGAAGATCTCTTAGATAAACAAATTCTCTTCCATTTGAGGTTACTTTCTCTCCTGACTTTTCAAAACCATAGAATTTGAATAGATCAATTAATGCCTCATGTTTTTCGAAAACAGTAAGATAAACAACATCAACATGGTTTGTTACGGCAATATCTAATATTTTCTTTATAAATCTTTGCCCTCTTAACGTCCCCGCCGGATTAAACTTAAATGTTCCCACTTTCATCACTGATTTTCCTCGAATAGGTGGGGTTACATCCTCTACATCATGTTCAAATTTATAATATAAAAATCCTTCTATCAGGTTGTGGGTATTATATAAAACATAAGCTTGTTCGTTTGATTTTCGTTGAAACCAGTCAGAAAATTCTTTGTAATCCCTCTTTAAACTATCAAAGAATGGATCATTTAAACTGACATCGGAGAAGCGTACAAATTTTAAGTTATCCATATTTTTTCCTTAGTTTAGTTGTTATTAAACAATATCCAATATTAATTTCTTGATCGACTTTCCGATTACAGGGTTTCAATTCTTTTCCTTGCTACGCCAACAATCCAAATTTCTTATTCTAACGAGCTTAATGTTAGGAACGTTGGATTAAGCGACACAACCTACAATCAAGCATGTAACCACGTTAAATAATCAACTTCATTCTGCTAACATTCTTTTGATTGTATTTTTAGCAGGTATCTTACCGTTTGGGTTCTTATGTTCTAGTGTAGTATTAATTTTGCTATAAATTAATAACTTTCCCTGTTCATCAAAAAACTCATTTCTAGCAACTAAAATAATAAATCGTCTGATCGTATCATCATTAAAGCGTTGTTCCTCAGTTTTTTGGTTGTTATCCAGCGTTAAAATTTTTGCTTGTTTATCGGTCAGTAATGAAAATCCAATCATCTTTTCTAAAGTTGCTCGGTGTCAAGCTATGCTATGAAATAAGGGGTAAAGCTTAGATTCTTCTTTGTTAGGGATTTTCTGTAATTTCATTACTTCTTGAAGTAGATTTGTAACGTGTTCCTTTGCTATTGTTGGTGGATCTAAAAAATCACATATTTTCGTAAAAATTTTGTTCTTTTGGACTTTCCATTTATTGAATATCCCGATATACAATTTTAAAAGAGCGCTCCACTAGGTTAAAACAAATGCAAAAAATAAATTCCCTATTATTTAAAACACGACAAAATGAAAATAGGGTTTTATTCTTTCGGTGTTGGTAATTAATCAGCACCTAGTCGCACTATATTTAGTATTCATCTTGCCGTATCTTTACGGCGGTTTATGTTAATTTATTCTTTCACAAGGGAAATAAGCTTTCAAGACTATTGGTAAAAATATCTGTATAAATAAACAGGTTTCTGAACGCTATAAAAAGAGGTTTTCGGGCATTATAAAAAAGCGATTTAACCGGAAGATGATGATGGCTAGAAATGTGAAAATTTGGCAATCTCCGCGCGCCCGTTACCCCGTGGAAACCCTAACCCGCTTGGAAGTACCTTTTATTCAAAACTTAACAAGCCAGCTCTTGTTGCCGTCATCTGTCACTATAATAAAATCTTAATTTCGCGGTAGTGGAAATTGAATTGAATGAGCGGTCCATTCTGCTGATCGCCATAGCGATTTTATAGCCCATTAAGGCTTCTTGCCGAGCTATTTGTCAACAATCGGAGAGGAAGCTAATGATTCCACATAATCCGCCCATGTTTGCAACATCTCCGCCCGTTGGTGAATATAGTAAGCCTTGTTATATGTTCCTCTAATAGCGTTCTTATCCTTGTGTGATAGGGCTTTCTCAATCCAATCTGCGTTGTAGTTTTTGTCATTGAGTGATGTGCTGAATAGGTGTCTAATGCCGTGGGTTGTTAATCTTCCCTCGCCAACGCTCCGAATAATTGCCATGCGCAAGGCTTCAATAGTGATATGTCCGCTCTTGGCAGTGGTACTGGCAAAGACAAAAGGGCTGTCAGTTAGACTAAGTGCGGTTTGAATTTCCCGCATTTTCTCAAAGATAGCCGCGGCTTGACGGGAGAGGGTAACAATATGTAATCGCCCCTCCGGTAAATTCTTATTGCCTTTCTGTACTCGGTAGCTCCACGTTTTCGCTGTGGTGTCTATATTTTCCCACTGCGCCCGCGCTATTTCGCTTGGTCTGCTTCCGGTTAACACTGCCAACATCACGGCATAGAACGATAAGAGAGAAAATCTACCGTCATCTCTCGCTTGATAGAATTTCGCTAAAAATTCCGCCAGTTCGTCAGGTTCTATGGTGTTCATACCTTTTACGCGCGGTTTATCAAATTCCCGTTGAATTTCGGCTAGGTTGTTGGTGGCAATTAATCCACGGTGCAAGGCATAGCGCATTACATGATTCACATTGTTTAATATTTTTCTAACGGTCTCTAATTTTCCTGCACGCTCTAATGGCTTAAAGGCATTAATGCCGATAAGTGCGGTCAGGTGGTCGATTGGATATTTGCCGATAGCGGGGAGAATGTGCCGTTCAAATAAAGCCCATGTGTCTTTTGCGGTTCGCTCGGTGAAATTGGCTTTAAGCTGTCTATCCTTAAACCATTCTTCCGCCATGCGCTCAAAAGTACGGTTCTGTTTATCGGTGCTTTCTTGTTTAGCTTGGGCTTCATAGGTGCGTGGATCGATATTCTTTGCTAATAGCTGCCGATATTCTTCACGCTTTGCCCGCGCTTGTGTCAATGTCATATCAGATAGTTTGCCTAGGCTGATATTGGTTCTCTTTTGGGTAAAGGGCTTAAAGTAGTTAAAACGCCATATTTTCGCGCCGGTGGTGGTAAGTTCTAGAGATAATCCGTTGCCGTCTCTGAGTGGGAATTTATCCGCTTTGGCAGTGCGAATTTCTTTGTCGGTTAAGGGTTTAATTATGCGTGCCATAAATTTTAGTACCATCAAAAACAGAAGAGGGTCTGTTAATTGCCGATTTCTAGTAGATTGATTTATAAGAACTAAATTGCGTTTTAGTACTATAATTTTTTGAGGTTTAGATAGTTCTCAGGGAGTAAATTAGAAAAAAATAGTACTATCGGCAAAATATAGTACTAAAAATAGTACTAAAAATCGTTGCTAGTAGTTTATGTAGATTTACGATAAATTACAATAAAGCCTTTTAAATACTGGGTTTGTTTGGTGGGTTGTTTATGTGGGTTTATGCGGGATTACATGGATTGGCGGAAGATCGTAGGAGTTGAACCTACCCGAGACTGCTGGCAGCCTCAACAGGATTTGAAGTCCTGCCGCTTCACCGGAAACGACGATCTTCCTTTTGAAAATTGATGCGAACTTTAGCGCAAAAGCTAAAGCGATTCAAGTCAGATGGCAAAATAATCGATTCATTTTATACAGGATATTCTGTTTTTAGATGTTTGAGATAACGTTGCTAAACGTTTCTTACCCTTCCGAGTATTCAGTATATCTTAATGGTTTCTCACTATAATTGTCTATGAAAGATTGACTTGGTTCTTCATGTAATGGGTATAACTTGACATTGAGATTAATACGCCCCTCTTCCTTTCAATACGACATTAACGGTCTTAGCTAATATAATAATATCATTCCATAATGACCAATTTTTGACATACCAAGAATCTAAATAAACTCGAGTTTCATAATCGGTGTCACTACGTCCGCTCACCTGCCATAAACCGGATAGCCCCGGGCGCACCATGTAATAATACGCTAGATCGTCTTCATAAAATTTCAATTCCTGACGAATAATGGGACGGGGGCCTACCAAACTCATATCTCCACGCAAAACATTCCAAAGTTGTGGTAGCTCGTCTAAACTGGTTCGACGTAAGAATTTCCCTATGTCTGTCACACGGGGGTCATCTTTTAACTTAAATGAAGCATTCCATTCCTCTAAAATAACTTTGTCGCTATCCAATAACTCTTTGAGTATTTCCGCCGCATCTATTTGCATTGTTCTAAACTTATAACAGGGAAATGCCTTTCCGTTCCGGCCGATTCTGGTTTGAATATAAATGGCTTTTCCGCCATCTTTGCGAATCTTAATAATTAAATAGAGAAAGAGTGGAGCAAATAAAATTAATAATATAAATGACATAATAATGTCGAAGGTTCTTTTAATAAAACGTGATGAGCGTTTTGCCAAATTATTTTGAATTCTTAGAATAATGGTTTCATAACCAAAAAAATGAGAAATTTCCGCGCCATACAGGCCAATACCACGCAAAGAGGGAATTACAGAAATATTTCTAAAGCCGACTTTAGCAAGTCTTCTTACCCAATATTCAATCAAATCATTCTGGTTATTATTTAATGCAATAAAGACTTTTTGATAGTCATTGATCGATTCAATAAGCTGCTCTTCCGTAATTAATCTTAACCCCATTTGTTCTAATGAACAGTCATGACTAGAAGTATTCACAAACGCAGTAACTTTATACCCTAAATCAGATTCACTACTAATGGCTTGATATCCATATAACGCATTTTCTGCATTGCCAATTAAAACGCAATTAAGATCCCAAGTACCGCATTTACGTAAAAATCGTTTAATTAGAATTCGAAATAAAGGAAATAAAATAAAAGCATTTCCCCATACATAAAACCATGTAAGGATAGAAAAATTATTTCGGGTAAATACTAGTAATGCAAGATTAATAAAGGAAGCAATAAAAATTGTAACATAAATATCCCGTAGTTCATCCCAAAATGGTTTTCGATAAGAATAATGTCGATAGATAGTCCAAATCCATGCAATCACGCCAAATGCAGTAAACAAAAATAAATTTAGGCGAATTATTGAGTCCATTAACTCATCAACATCCCAAGAGAAATCTCTTGGTGACGCAATATAATAAGCTAGAAAAATAGATAGACATAAAACAAAAAAGTCTGTCATTACTAAGCTCATTTTATTAATTTTCGGATAAATGGATTTTTTCATTAAAATAAACCTATTTACAGGCTATTACTTGACTAATATAGGAATAAATATTTTCTTTAAAATGTTCTTTAGAAAACTGCATGGCATATTGACGTATTGTACTCGGTTCGACATGAAAACTATGTTCAAAGTTCTTAATCACTTGATTCAAACAGCTCTCTGTTTGCTCATGGAAAAAGTAGCCGGTAATCCCTTCTTGCACCGTTTCCAAAGCCCCTCCTCGAGCAAAAGCAATCACCGGTTTACCACAAGCCATTGCTTCTAGAGGAACAATACCAAAATCTTCAATCCCCGGAAAAATTAATGCTTTACAGTTCATGAGGTAGTTTTTCATGATCTCAAATGACTGATAACCTAATATTTGTACATTGGGTTTTGCAATCTTTTTCAGTAATTCTTGCTGTTCACCGCCTCCGATAACAATCAATTTTTTCCCTGATTGATTAAATGCGTGCACCGCAAGATCCGTTTTTTTGTAGGGAACCAACTGACCCAGAATTAAGTAATAATCCTCACTCTTTTCTGCTAACTCAAACGCCTCTACATCCACCGGTGGGTGAATCACCGTACTTTCACGGGCATAATAGCTTTTTATCCGTTCGGCAACAAAGCGACTATTGGCGATAAATTGTGTCACCTGTTGACTGGTTAATTGATCCCAACGGCGAATATAATGCAGTAAAAGTGCGGTCAAAAATCGCTTTATTTTTCCCATCTTGGCCCTATATTCACCATACATATCCCAGGCATAGCGCATTGGTGAATGGCAATAACAAATATGCGGTACACCGGGTGGAACAATGACTCCCTTAGCCGGCCCCGATTCACTGGAAATCACCAAATCATAACCGGATAAATCCAGCTCTTCCAATGCCAAGGGCATTAGCGGTAAATACAGTTGATAATGTTTGGTAGCACAGGGCAGTTTAGCGATAAAGGTTGTTGTAATTTTATGTTTTGAAATAACAGAATTCTGAAATTTTTCAGGCCGATAAATATGCGTAAAAATATCTGCCTGCGGATAAAGCTCACATAATGCTTCAAGAACCTTTTCGCCACCACGCAGATTTACCAACCAATAATGAATAATTGCTACTTTCATCGTTATGTTATCTCATTGCTTGATTGATCAACCGATCAACCGTCTCTTGCCATCTAAATTGCGCGGCACGTTGCACGCCTTTTTCACCTAATTTACTGCATAACCCATCATTGGATAATAAAGCCAATATAACTGTTTTTAACTCTTCAGTAGAATAAGGATCAACGACTAGAGCACTGTCGCCGGCCACTTCCGCCATAGCGCCATAATTTGAAGTAATGACAGCCGTACCGCTAGCCATTGCCTCAATAATTGGTAAACCGAAACCTTCATAAAGAGAAGGGTAAACAAATAACTTTGCGGCCGAATAAATTTTCTTTATGGCATCATCAGACAAATAGCCGGTAATCCTAATTTGCTTTTTCTTAAATAATTCTGCTGTTTTTTCAAATAACTCCGTATTCTTCCAGCCACTATCTCCGACTAAAACAAGCGGGAAATCATTGCGAATATTTTCGGGTAATTGAGTATAAGCCTCAACTAATCGTAATAAATTTTTTCTAGGTTCTAATGTCGCAACGCTTAGCAAAAAAGATTTATATTGCAATCCCAACATCGCTAATATCGGTTGGCTTACAGTTTCATGATATGGTTTAAAATCCTGATTAACCCCCAAATACAGAACGGAGGATTTATTCTTACTTTGTGGATAATATTGGTGTAATTCGTAAAGAACAGACTTTGAATCCACCAGTAGTGTATCAGAGTACTTAATAGCCTTAACTATTTGGTTTTTCAAATAATTAACCCGAGTTTTCGGGTGAAATTCAGGATGAATAATAAAAGATAAATCATGAATTGTTGTAATGGTTTTGCCAAGATATGCAAAGGGAACAAAGCAAGGTTCAAAATAGACATAGCCTTCATTCGCTAACATTTTTAATCTATTTTTAATCTTTTGTGATTGCAAAAAAAACTTTAACCAATATGCGCCCGGTATCGCCCGAATAAACGTGATGATTTTTTTTCTGAATTTATGTTGCGAGACTTGGGTATCCTCCATCGGAGCTTGTAACCTCAATATTAATGCCTGAATATCATTGCGGGATAAAAAAGCCCCCTGATGAATCCCCATCAAATCAATGTCTCTAGCCAGTAATTCGCTAACGATATTCAGCGTATAATGTCCGATACCCGTCAACGGAGGACGCAGAATATTAAGATTAATTAATAGCTTAAGGTTGCTCATTATACATGTCTAACAAAGTTTGCTCTAAACTAATGGTTGGTTTAAATCCGGTTAATCTGAATAATTTTGTATTATCTCCGCCCAACACTTTAATTTCGTTAGCCCGCACAAAATCAGGATTAACTTTAACCTCAATTTTATAGCAGGCTATCTGTTCCATTTTTTCAATAATGCTCGAAAGAGAATAGACATTACCCGAACAGAGATTCACGATTTCCGATTGAATATCCGCATCCAACAAATGCACATAACAAGCGGCAATATCACGTACATCACTAAAATCGCGCGATACATCAATATTACCAAGCTCAATTTGTTTTTTACTTTGCTTAAAATGCTCAACAATTTTAGGAATTAGGAAATTGGTTGCCTGTTTCGGACCGGTATAATTGAACGGACGGGTAATGACGATAGGATATTTATCAAACCACAGCTTTGCCATATATTCCATTGCAAGTTTGCTCATCGCATAATGATTAACAGGGCTTGGTTGTTGTCCTTCCGTAATTTTCTCAACATTTGAGGGATTGCCGTAAATATTAGCACTACTGGCAAGAATAACTTTTTTTAGATCCAATTGGAGTTCGGCGGCAACTTCTAAAAGATTTAACGCACCAAAAACATTGACGTTATAAAAAGCAGATTGATCTTGGTGACCGACAAAAGAGATTGCCGCCAGGTGGATGATATATTGTGGCTTCACAAAATCTAACATTTTTTTGACCGCACTTTTATCGGTTAAATCGCACGCCACCTCTCCCTGTTTCGGATTCTTATAAACTAAACCAACTACGTCATAACCTTGCTGCAACAATAAATCTGCCACATATTTTCCGGTAAATCCGTCAATTCCTGTCAGTAACACTTTCTTCATGGATATTCCTCTTAGTACGAAAAAGGTGGAATAGATCCACCTTTCCTCAAGCTTTCCCTAAAATTAGAAAGAGAATCCGATTTTATTTCGGCGTAAATCAGCTTCTACCATCATTTGACATAATTCTTCCAATGTGGTTTTTGGCTGCCAACCTAATTCTTTTTGTGCTTTTTCCGGATTTCCGATAAGAAAATCCACTTCAGCCGGTCGGTAATATTTTGGATTTACTTTAACAACGACTTTACCAGTCGCTTTATCTTTCGCAATTTCATCCTCGGCAGCCCCGCTCCATTCCAATTCAATCTGAGCCGCTTTAAAGGCCATCGTGACAAAATCGCGTACGGTTTCGGTACGATTTGTGGCCAAAACATAAGTATCTGGCTTGTCCGCTTGTAACATACGCCACATGCCTTCAACATAATCTTTAGCAAAACCCCAATCGCGCTTGGCATCCATATTCCCCAATTCCAGCACATCCAATTTACCTAATTTGATTTTTGCCACAGAATCGGTAATTTTACGGGTAACAAATTCTCTACCGCGCAATGGTGATTCATGGTTAAACAAAATTCCGCTACAACCAAAAATGTCATAAGATTCACGGTAATTAATTACCATCCAGTGAGCATAAAGTTTTGCCACGCCGTACGGGCTACGCGGATAAAACGGTGTGCTTTCACATTGTGGAATAGCCTGAACCTTACCGAACATTTCTGAGGTAGAAGCCTGATAGAAGCGGATTTTAGGATTCACAATGCGAATAGCTTCCAATAAATTAACCGGACCAATACCGGTAATTTCTGCTGTTGTTAAAGGTTGGTCAAAAGACACACCTACGAAGCTTTGTGCTGCCAAATTATAAACCTCATCAGGTCTAGCGGTTTGTAGTAACCGGATACTGGAAGATAAATCCGTTAAATCATATTCAACCAATTCAAGATTAGGGTGATTTTGGATGCCCAACTCTTCAATACGCCAAAAGTTTACTGAACTGGTGCGACGGTATGTACCATAAACCTTGTAGCCTTTTTCAAGCAAAAGCTCTGCCAAATAAGCAGCGTCTTGTCCTGTAATACCGGTAATAACTGCGGTTTTCATTTTATTTCCTCTTTATTTATTGGGTTGAACCTGTAATTTAATTAGATATGGCGATTTTTCTATGCCATAAACCTTTTCATCATTGAAAATAACATCAATATATAGGTCGTAAACATTTGGCGGTAAATCAACACAAGAAATAGCAAAATCAAACTTACCTTCGTCATAATTCCGATTACTTATGGTAAGGCTATTCTTATGACCATTGTCACTATTAATATAGTATGTCACAAGGATATTATTGGTTATCTCCTGAGCCTTATAATTTAATGACAATCTAACCCAAGAACCTTGAACCGCTTCGATATAATAAGGCATATTAGAAATGTGCAATATTCCTTGCCCGTCCGGTTGAGCAAAACTTAACACACCATGCACCATATTAAGGTGGCTTAATACCGATCTGTTTTTATCCATAAGTTCCTTTGTCGCCAGATAAGGCTTCAATAACTCGGAGCGGCGTGTTAATTTTTCATCTGGTGTTGCATCCGCATTAGATAAGAATAACTTTCTTTCATCATATAAGTGAGCGTAGTAATTTTCAAAATTATATTCTGTTGGAATATAACTCAAGTTCCAATCAGAAGGCATGCCAGGCCAGTTAAGCACATCAAACACTTTTTTAACAAATAAGTGCGGATATTTGCTTACACCATAGTTAAAATAAATATTCCACTCATCGATCGGGTTGCCAAATCCTATTTGGGCATATTTATCGACTACTTCTTTAAATATTTTCTTATCAATTATCTGTGGGCGATGTGAAGAATAAGAAAGTAACTCCAACCCATCTTCATCCAATAATTTCCGAGTATAAATCTGGCAGAAATCATAATCAGTTAATCGATTATTCCAATCTAACATATCATAATAATAATAACCACAGTAACGACCATCTTGTGTAATAAAATTAGTTATATCAATAGGTTTTAAAGGAACATTATCATCATCCAGCATTACAAAAACATCTTGAATAATATCTGAATTAATTAATGAAGAACGTAACATCCAGTTTTTAGATGAGTGATCCAATTTACGAAACTCTTCATAATCTACAGGCAAGATATCTTGCTCATTAATTAAAGTGATTTTATGTTTTGATTTAATTTGTTTAAAATCATTTAAGAACCGCTCTGCCGTAACGATTACATAACTATCAACAAAATCAACAAAATCATCAATTTTACTAATAGTTCTCTTAATATTTTCAGCATCAATGCTAATAAAAACAAACTGTAATTTATCTACTTTAGGAATCGTTTTGTCATTATTAGACAAGGCATCTAGCAGATTAGTATAGAATTGCTCCCAAGTATATACGTTATAATGTTGAGTAATGTGCTCTTGTTTCTTTTGATAAAGTGCCGGATTTTCAATATAGGTTTTTACAATATCAAAGCATTCATTTTCTGTATTGTAATCAAGATAATCGGCAAATTCTTTACCAACCTCATACATAGAGCTATTGTTTGATGTAATCGTGATTTTTCCTATTCCTAAACTTTCTGCAATCGGTAAACCAAATCCTTCATATTCAGATAGATAGAGACAAATAAAAGCATTTTTATATAACTGATTAAGATTATAATCATCAATATTTTGAAGCCAGAATAGTTGCTTATTCAATAATGAATGTGATTCTACTCTAGAAATAAACTCGTCATTATTCCAACCTTTTCTACCGACAAATACCAGATTCAAATCAGGATAGAGTATCGCCAACTTTTCAAACGCATCCAATGCCAAACGTTGATTTTTACGAGGCTCGAGAGTACCAACAAAAAGTAAATACTTGCTATTTAGTATTTCCCCTACTGACTCTACAAGTTTGCCGTTTTCCGGTTCAAAAATATGTGAGCCAAGTTTAATGACTTTAGAACTAATATTACGTGTATTTTTGACCGCACTTTTTACTTCAAAGAAATCTTTTTCCGCTGAACGGGAATCAAACATAACCAAATCACTGTATTGTAAAACCGCATAAATATAGGTTATAAAGTTTCTGGTTGTATTGTTATGTGAGAACTTTGGTTTCTTAATTGGGACAAGGTCATAGATGAAATTATAAATCTTGGCGCCATTTTCTTTTAAAGTTCGATATAAATAGGTTCTTTTTAAATTATGATTCCAACAGCCATCCATATCATAAAAAATATCGCCGTGTTTGATCTCATCAATAGCGAAAACAGCTAAATCCTCAGAAAAAACATACTCCCTAGCATTGTTTAAAAAATCCAACAAAGATGTTTTTAATAAAAGTCGATATGCCTTAACTGCCCCATCAAAGAACGCCACTTTATAAGTTTCACCGAATTCTTCATGTTCTGCCAATCGGTATAGAAATTCTCGAACAACACGTTGAATTCCTGTATGTGCTCTGGTTTCCACATAGTTAGAAATATCAATATAAATTGCCATATTTCCCTCTAGTTTGCGTCAAAAACAATATCTGTATTTTTTACACGGCGCTCATTAGAATTATATACATCTTTAATAAACGCTTTTCTATCTATTTTTCCTGTATTCATTCTCTCTAACAAACTATTTAAATGAGGTTTATCTATACTTCTATTCAATAATTTCAGGAAAACTTCTTTAATAAAATCAGCATTATCCTTAATAGATAACAAAGCTTTCTCTGAACAGTGATAAAGATCCATATATAGGTTTTCATAAAGATCAGAATCTATCGGCTCCATATTATAAAATGCCAAATTATTATTAACCAGATTAACGAGCGCATTATATTGGTTCATATTTTCCTCTTTTTTATAGTTTCAATCTCTTGTTTTATTGTTCTTAGATAGGCTAAACGTTGTTCGTCTTCGACTTTAGAAATAACATCAATATTTCTAAAAGAAACATCAGATTCATTACCAGAAAGTACTTTTCTTAATCTTGCATCAAACTTGGGAAAAATATGCAGAACTTGAGTTACAAGTTTAAATAACTTAGGACGAGCTTTAATATAGAATGCAAAAGCTCTTAATTCTGATTTTAATTTCTGTTTTATTTGATGCATATTCCCTGCTTTCACTTATCTAATTCATTTATCTTTACTAAAAATCGCTTTAAATTTTCTTAATGGTTTAGTAATTTTCCATGAACGACTATTTTCTAAACATACTAACTGAGCCCTTGTCTTTTCTAACTCGAGTTGTAAAGGCAATATTTCCTGCGCTTTTACATGCGCTAATTGATGCTCACGATAGATACGCTCAACCTCTGCTTCGGCAGCCATCAATTTAGGTTCGAGCTCTTTAATTTTTAGATGAGCCAAATGATTTGAACGATGAATTCTATTTAATTCTGATTTGACATACTGCAGTTCATCTTCCAACTGCCGATTCACTAATATTTGATATTTAGCACCAACTAATTCCCGTCGTAGCAGATTATTTGTATTTTTTTCTACTTGAAGATAATCTTCAGACTTGTGGCATTCTGCCATTAGTTGTTGAATCTTATTTTCTAACTTATGTATTCGTTCTTGTAACGGTTTTTGCTGTTCAACAGATTCTACTTTTATTACATCTAACTTAGCCGCATAATCTTCACTCAGTTTTTTTAACTCTTCACTATGTAGTTCATTAAGTGCGGTCAATTCTAGGCGATTTTTTTCAGCCATCATTTTAAGCTGAGCAACATTTTGACTACTTAATTCATTTAATACTGTTTGATGACTTTGACTTAAGGCTTTTAGTTGCAACTCATGCTGATTATTCACTTCACTTAATGCCATGCTATAACTATTTTCAAAAGACTTTAGCTGAATTTTGTGTTGTTCATTTAGTTTCGCCAAATAATCTTCATATTCAACTGTAACGTTATTTTCATTTGTTTGATGAGCAGTTATCTGATTCATCAGCTCTTGGTTTTGTTGAATCAAATGGTTCACTTCAGCATTTTTTACATGCAAAGAATATAAGCTAAATTGATCAAAAACATTTGGTGGGTATTTCAATCTTTCAGCTAACTCATCATGCTCTTTTGCTAAATAAAAACGATTTAGCCCATCGGCATAAACAAACCGATAATCCGCCTCTAATAAAATTGTCTCCCAATCTTCGTAAGACTCAATTTGTGAATTCGGCAATGTTGCTTCAACCAAAACTAACCATGGACGGTATTTATGCCAATCATTACTTTCAATCACCGATTTTTCAAAGCCTTCTACATCAATTTTTAAGAAATGAATTTCATTGTTTACATATTGCTCACAAATTTTTTCTAATGAGGTACTTTTTACCTTCTTAATAATCCCTTTTTCATTATTTTTTTCATGTAATGAAATACTTTCTTGGCTTGCTGTAGACCAACCTCTAACTTCAGATTCCCAAAATTCCAACTCTCCCTCTTCCAATGATACTGCAAGTTGCAAATTAATATCTTTCGGACGTTGAGTAAGTAAGGCTTGAAAATGTTCTTCTACCGGTTCGATATTTATACCGCTCCAACCATTATCGTAAAAATGCTTAGTAACTGAATCAATTACCGGATCATTGGCTCCAACATCAATATAAAAACCATTTTTAATATCGCCAAAAATGCGGTTTAACATAACATCTTCAAAATTCTGTGCATAAGAAATCATCGTCATAATTTATTTACCTCAATTTTTGGCGGAATCCACGCACTTCCGATAAAATATGTCTGATTAAAATTTACTACATTAAAAATATAGGCTTGATCTCGCCATTCATAGTTATTTTCTAAATGCGTATCAGAACTTACAAAAGCTGTTTGTACCGAGTAACTTCCGGCTCCCACATTCATATCAAAACGGATGTCGAAGCGAACTTTTTCACCAGATTTAACGTTCAATAATATCTGTTTGGTGTGGTAAGTATTAGTACCGTAAACAACCTGCCCAAGCCGATCTTTTAATCCATAACCGAAAACCAGTCTTGGTATATCGCCTTCTACTTGCGCTTCAACACGTAACGTAACGGGCTGACCAACTCCAACGACTTCAATGGCTTCATTTTTGTCATTTAATAACTGAATTTTAGATAGTTTGACTTGTCCCGTACCGGAAATGGTTTCTGTTTTACCCTGACTATTTTTACTTTGACTAACTTTTTGTTTTTGATTATCCGCCAATAAGGCATTATAGTAATCCATCACAGCTTCCGGATCACCTTCCATCTCTAATTTTCCGCCATTGAGTAAAATAGCTCGGTCACAAATAGTTTGAATTGCATTTTTATCATGAGAAACAATAAGTAATGTTGTTCCTTGCTTACGAAATTGTTTAATTCGCTCAAAACTTTTATGCTTAAAATAAGTATCACCAACCGATAGCGCTTCATCAATAATTAACACATCCGGGCGAATCGCCGTAGCAAGACTAAATGCAAGACGCACTTGCATACCGCTCGAATAAACCCTCACTGGTTGATCAATGTAACTACCAATTTCGGCAAAAGACTCTATGCTTGGCATAAGCTCACGTAACCGAGCAATCGGAATACCAATCAGTTGTCCGGCCATCATCACGTTCTGACGACCTGTAAAATTCGGGTGAAACCCCATACCTAATTCTAATAAAGCACTTACCCGACCGGTAGTAATGACTTCTCCGGTTGTTGGAGCGGTTGTTCCCGTAATCATCTTAAGTAGGGTACTTTTTCCCGCGCCGTTAATTCCGATAATACCAACAGAATCTCCTGGAGAAACACTAAAATTAATATCTTGTAAAACCCATTTTTGAGTATGTCTAACTGATTTAAAGGGAGAAAACCACTCAAGCAGGCGATCGATCTTTTTTGGATATTGTTTATAGGATTTACCTAAATTTTTAACAATGATACTGCCCATTATAATTCATCCACCATTTCACTTGAGTGCTTTCTAAACAAATTCAAACCATAAATACAAAAGAATGTTCCAAGCAATAAACATGGTAAAAGCCGAGACCAATCAGGCCATTGTTGCATGACCAAAATCATATGAAATGCATCAATGACACCAAACATCGGATTGTAATCCAAAAACACTTTTAACTTCTCAGGAATAATATTTACCGGATATACAATTGGTGTTAACCAAAACCAAAATTGAAGAATAATGCCAAGCATTTGACCAATATCACGAAAAAAGACATTCATTAGCCCTAACGTGATACCCAAACCAATAGCAAACATAATCAAAATAATAAGTACCGGAATAATTGATAAAAAAACGATTCCCGGAAAATTTCCAGTAAAAATCAAAAAAATTACAAATAAGCCAAATACAATACTGAAATTTAATAATGCATTAGCAACTACGGTAATCGGCAAGCAAAGTCGAGGGAAATTGATTTTCTTAATCAGATTAGCATTAGAAATAAAGACATTTTGGCTTTTTGTAATAATTTCCAAAAATAATCCCCAAGTTAATATTCCTGAACAAAGATAAATACTATAGGAAAAATGGCCATCCATATTTGGTAGCTTGGCGCGCATGATTTCAGAAAAAATAATGGTGTAAACAAAAATCATAGAAAGAGGATTAATCACATTCCATGCGGCACCTAAAATTGAATTTTGATATTTAACCCGAAACTCTCGCTTAACATTACTTAGAATAAATCCTCGATATTGCCAAACTCTAATGAAATTAGGAAAGTTCATGTTATAACCTTAGCTTATTACTCTTCTGTCATAATATCATCGTTCTCTAAATAACTACCGGATTGTACTTCAATGAGTTCTAACTGAATTTTTCCCGGATTTTCAATACGGTGGGGGACACCAACAGGAATATAAATAGATTGATTTTCTGTAATTAAACGAACTTCATTATCTTTAGTAACCTTTGCTGTTCCCGAAACAACAATCCAATGTTCGGCTCGATGATAGTGAACCTGCAATTCTTCTGATTTTCCCGGTTTAATCGTAACCCGATTTACTTTATAACGTGGTCCTCTATCAACAGCATCAGATCGACCCCAAGGGCGATAAATTTCACGATGTTCTTTATATTCTCTACGATCTTCCTCTTTCAACTGTTCAACAATTTGTTTGACTTCTTGAACCTTAGATTTATCCGCCACCAATACGGCGTCTTTAGTATCGATTACCACAATATTCTCTAACCCTACGGCAGCAACCAATTTGTTCGGCGCATAAATATAACAATCGGACGTATTTTTCATAATAACGTCTCCATGATAGGAATTTTGGTTTTCATCTTTATCGGAAACCTCCCATAAAGCAGACCAAGACCCCACATCACTCCAACCGGCGTCCATTGGAACAACAACCGCTTTATCCGTTTTTTCTATAACAGCGTAATCAACCGAATCATCCGGGCATTTTAAAAATTCTTCTTCATCGACACGAATAAAGTCAATATCTGTTTGTTGTTTCTTCGTTGCTTTTTCACAAGCTTCATAAATTTCCGGTGAAAATCGTCTTAATTCACTTAAATAACAACTTGCTTTAAACATAAAACAGCCACTGTTCCAATAATAGTTACCTGAAGCAATATATTTCTGTGCTGTTTCAAAGCTAGGTTTTTCAACAAATTGAGCCACACTGTAAGCCCCGTCTGTAAGTTTTTCTCCTCTCCGGATATAGCCATAACCTGTTTCCGGTACAGTTGGCACGATACCAAAAGTAACCAAATAACCGGATTGTGCTTGAACAAGGGCATTGCTAACTGAGGTTTGAAAAGCCTGTTTATTCAACACAACATGATCTGCAGCCAGTACCAGTAAAACCGGATCTTCACCATCTTTAATTGCTTCAAATGCAGCTAATGCAATGGCGGGCGCAGTATTTCTACCAGCAGGCTCAAGAATAATTCGAGTTTTAACCCCATATTCACGTAATTGCTCCGCCACAATAAAACGATGTTGTTCATTAGTGATAATAATGGGCTCTAATGTGGACATTTGATTGACGCGATCAAGTGTCGCTTGCAACATAGTTAAATTATTCTTTTTATCCAATGCTAAAAACTGCTTAGGAAACATAGAACGAGATAAAGGCCATAATCTGGAACCGGACCCCCCGGCCATAATAACGGAAATAAACATTTAAAATCCCTCAAAAATAAGAAGACTTCACGATTAGAAAAGCACTCCAAATGATGCTTATAATAACTTTCTCAAGCACATAAAACAAACGTTATAGAAAATTAATCGTTAAAAAAATTGAAGGAAAAATCTAAAAAACCTATTATACAATCAATTAAAAACAAATATAGCCTCACATAATTTTTTTCCTACGAGAACCTAAAAAAGTCATCCTAAGCTATTTTTTGTACAAATTACCTGCACCATCTTCCTTTCTAAGATGACTTAAAATCCATAACAATAGGATGCCAAACAGTGCGATAGTGAGAAAAGTGTAGTTGAAGGCTTGTTGTAATTGGTCTCCTTGTTCGCCGATAACATGACGGTAAATATCGAGAATCACGGCAGAGACAGCGATACCCACGCTAATACCGACTTGTTGGATTACACTGAGGTAGGTAGAGCCGGCACTCGCATTTTGGTCACTTAACTCACTGATAGTCAAGGTATTGACGGCGGTGAAGATAATCGACATACAACTACCGTACCATGCCAAAATGCAGATAAGCAGCAATAATGACGTTTGTTGATTAAGCAGACTCATGGTCGCAATAGCAATTGTCATAGAAAGTGCGGTGAAAATTAGCGTTGTTTTGTAGCCCAAACGCGACAAAATTTTGCCGGCAAAGGATTTAGTGACAATGGAGCTAAGTGCAATAGGTGCCAATAACCAACCGGCAATTTCGGCACTGTAATGAAATACAAGTTGTAACATTAAAGGCATGAGAAAGGGGATACCAGAGCCGGTTAAACGGATAAAAACATTAGCAATAATACCTACGCGAAAGGTTCGAACAGTAAATAAATTTAGTGGTAATAAGGGGGTTTGTACGCGCTGTGCATAGAAACAATAAACAACAAAACTGAGAACCCCAATGAGCAAAATAAGAGCGGTGCTCCATTGACTAACCCTATCTTCCGAAAGTAAATCCAAACCGAGAGTAACGCCTGCCAATCCGCCGGCAACTAATACGAAACCAAACCAATCCAATTTATTAATTTTTCCTGTGCTGTTCGGCATATAACGCCCCGCAAACCAGATGCCTAGTAAACCAATGGGAATATTAATTAAAAAAATCCAATGCCAAGTGGCATGTGTCACTAACCAGCCACCAACGATAGGTCCCATCACCGGGCCGATAAGCCCTGCCATTGCCATGGCGTTCCATGCAGCAACCAATTGTGTTTTCGGTACATGACGAATAATCACCAAACGCGCCACAGGCATCATTAATGCGCCGCCGAACCCTTGCAAAATACGCGACCAAATTAAGGCATTTAATGAATTAGCCATGGCACAGGCAACAGATCCCAATACAAAAATACCAACGGCAACACGAAAGACGTTTAGTGTGCCATATTTGTCCGCCACCCAGCCGGTAAGTGGAATGAATAACGCGACGGTGAGAGCATAACTGATAATCGTCATTTGCATTTCTAATGGCGATTCATTCAGGCTGGCCGAGATAGCAGGCAAGGCAGTGTTTAGAATAGTGGCATCAAGAGATTGCATGAATAACGCTATAGCGGCAATCCAAGCTAAGTTACGATAATTCTGACGCTCACTCATAAAAATACTCTTAATTTTAACCGCACTTTTGTTGATACCAAGTCACGATAAACTCAGCAACTTGGTCGATATGATTTATATCTAAAACTGGTTTGTCGCAGTCTAACGGATAATCGGTTGCCAACGCTAATACATGCTCATCAATCACAGGCAATGGCTTCGTCATGTCTCGGCGGTGCAGTAGAATTTTTTCAATCGGTTCCTGCTTAAAGCCTTCCACCAACACAAAATCGGTTAACGCAGCATCAAATTGTTGTGCCAAATAAGATAGGGACACACTTTGCGGTGTTTCGGTCATCAATGCCCAACGTTGATCACACGTCATAATCACTTGCGCCGCACCCGATTCTTTCATACGCCAACTATCCTTGCCTTCTTTGTCAATTTGAGCGTTATGATGGCTATGTTTAATGACCGCAGGGCGTAAATTTCGCTGTTGTAATGCAGGTAAGAGCTTTTCTAATAATGTGGTTTTGCCACTACCACTGTGGCCGGTAATGCCGAGCATGGGGAGCATAAATGATCCTTAGAGAGGGTTGAATGGGTCTGATTATATACCAACCTAAGCAGGAAAAGGAATCTACTACCGAGGTTATAAAACCCGTAATAACACGGGTTGGTAAGTGGATTTATGATCAAGTTTTTTGGCATACCAACGCACCGCCAAAAATGAAAGTGCGGTCGCCAAAAAGATAAAAATAACGCTGATTAACTCGTGCTCAAACATCCCGTCAAATAACCATGTGCTAAACAACAAGGTAAATAACGGCACGCAATACGCTAACAACACAGATTTAATCAACGAGTGTTCCGATAATCCGATTTCTACCCGTTGTCCCACTTTCAGCGGTGTGATGGTTTCAACGGTAAAAATATGTTCACCTCGGGCACCTGTGCCCGCAAGTTCTGACAAAGCAGACGTGCCACACGCAGATTTTGCCGAGCAGGTTCCGCAGGCACTCCGAGCTTGGCATTTTACTTTTGCCCGACCGGATTCATATTCAATAACCACCGCACTTTCTGTCAACATGGCAACCTGCTTACTATTTTCTTAACTTAATATCCTGCACTATACGTTTTGCTGTGGAAATTGGCACCTGACCAATAATTGTTACTTCTTTGCTATCCACACTTTCGCTATAAATCGTGTAAGCACCCTGACGCCAAGTGTTATCTTGTTTATCAGTGTCAGCAATTTTTGTAGAAACATACAGGGTGAAAGAAAACAAACCATCACTATAAAGTTGTGATTCAATTTTCTCTCCTGAATCGGTTTCAATGCTGCGATTAACTAACTTAAATCCTTTCGGCAACCAACCGGGCTGCCAACTAAATGAAGGCGTTTTATTAGCTTTTTTATCCAAAAGTAATGGCGGTACATTAACATGGTTCAAATATTCAACTAAACCGGACAAACCATCACCAATATATAAATTCACCACACGGAACTGATCTAACACATTACCATCACTATCCAACATATCGCTACGAAGCAACAAATGGTTTTCTTCATCAATAAAAGCTAAGTATTGATAACGAAAGTCATCTTTCGGCAAAATTCGAATAGTTTGTACAACACGATCCGCCACGCGATTACGGCCGATATACACAAAGTCATAATATTTTTCTAATGCGTTGAAATTGCTCTGCAACAATGGGGGCAAATTATCAATAATGCCTTCGCTATTAATAGTAAAAGGCTGATAGTTTGCCTGGAAGTAGCTGATTAAATTATCCCGCTGAACAATTTCCTGTTGTGCTCCATCAAGCGTCACCAACTGAGCATAGGTTTTTCCATCTGCTTTAAAGTGACGATAACGCAAAGAATCCATATTAGAAGGCGTAGTTTGAATGAAAGAAAATTCATAATTTAATTGATCAGAGGCTTTTTTCATCTCCTGTAAAAGCTGTTTTGGCGAGAGTGTTTCTTCCGCCAAAGAGGAAAATGAACAGATCAACAATAAGAAAAGTGCGGTGTTTTTTAGAAATGTTTTTAACATTGGCAAACTCTCAATAAACAAATTCACCACCAAAAGATGGTGGTGAATTTTACGAAAAACAGTCATACCGAAGTATATATCATTTATTGTGGTTTTGTCCCAAATTTATGGAATCCGCATAAACTCGACGTTGTAATTCATAACTTTGCAACATAGCACCAATTCGTTTATTTTTTTGTTCAAGCTGTTCAGCTGTCACTACATCTTTGCTAGGTGCGTTATAGCTCACTTCTTGCACACCATTGTTAAAAGGTAATGTTTGCAATACCGGCGTATCTGTAGAGGCCGGAGAAGCTGACTTGGTGTTAAAGGACTGAACCCCTAAAACGGCCACTAAACACACACTCGCTGCCACAGCGATTTGTGTCATAGGCACAAACCAAGCTTTAAGTTTCTGCATAAATGGAGATTTTTCAACCTCTTGTGGCAACGGCTGAGAAACCACTGGCTGTGCCACATGAATTTCTTCTTCAGCAATCAGACTTTCCATCTTAGTTGTGAAGTCCGCACCTAAGAAAACATTAGTTTCTTGACGCATTACAGCACGAATTGTATGGAAATTCGCCCAACTTTCTTGCAAATCCGTATCCTGGCATAATTGTTCGGTGAGTTCGCTACTCACTTCTTCACCATCAATGTATGCTGAAAGTAATTCTTTTTGCATTTTTATACTCCGACTAACCGTAGTTGTATTCCTGTTTTCAATTAACGCTGCAAAAGTGGCTTGACTTTGCTTTCAATTATTTCACGCGCCCGGAAAATCCGCGATCTTACTGTACCTACCGGACAATCCATTATTTCTGCGATCTCTTCGTAACTTAATCCTTCAAGTTCACGTAGTGTAATGGCTGTACGTAAATCTTCTTGTAAACCTTTGATGGTATCAAACACTATCTTCTTCAACTCATTGGATAACATTTCATTTTCGGGAGTATCCACATCCCGTAAATTTGTTCCCACATCATAGGATTCTGCATCTTCAGCCAAAATATCTTCATTTGGAGGGCGACGCCCCTGTGCAGTTAAATAATTTTTTGCGGTATTAACCGCGATTCTATACAGCCAAGTGTAGAAAGCGCTATCACCACGAAAAGAATCTATTGAACGATATGCTTTTATAAATGATTCTTGTACAACATCAGGAATATCATTCGGTGAAATATACCGAGTAAGTAATCCAGCCACTTTATTTTGATAACGTATTACTAATAAATTAAAGGCCTTCTTATCCCCTTGCTGCACTCTCTCTACCAAAGCCTGATCTGTTAGCTGTTCAGCCATATAACCTCATATATCACGTCTAACAGGCTTTCATTGCGAAGCCAGCAAGCTCTCGTACTGCGTTAGACGAAGTGAATGAAAAAAAGTTCATAAAATTAAGGGAAAATGAAATAAAATTTACAAACATTAAAAATCAAAGAGTTAAGTTTAACTTTTGTTGAATTTCCGTCACCATTTCAGATAGTTCTGGATCATCGATTTTGCCATTATTAAAAAACCAAGAAAACAACTGCAAATCGGTACAAGCCAGCAAGCGAACGAAGACCGCTTTTTTATGTTCGTTTAACTGCTCAAAATGCTGTTTGTAAAAGGGCATAATTACCTTATCCAACTCCAGCATTCCGCGCCGACAATCCCACTCAACACGCAATGGATCATAATGTTTCATTCTGATCTCCAATCAATAAAAATCGGCCAGATTATATAAGTTAGTGTGCACTTTGTGAAAACAAATTAATCACCAAAGCACCGAAAATAATTAATCCCATACCAATTAAACCGGCTGTGTCAATTCTCTGACCAAATGCAAAATAAGCCACCACCGCCGTCAAAACAATCCCTACACCGGACCCAATAGCATACACTAAGCCGACGGAAAGCGTCCGAAATACGATAGACACACAATAAAAGGAAATTGCATAAAGCGTTAACGACGTAACGGTCGGTATTACCTTAGTAAAACCGTCACTGACTTTCAATAAATTAGTGGCAACAATTTCCAACGCAATGGAAAAAGCCAGAAGAATCCAAGGGTTCATGAGTTCACACATAAAAAGTGCGGTCGAAAATCCAACTAAAATTCCAACCGCACTTTATAACAATTACGCCTTAACCTGACTCTTCAAGAAATCCAATAACTGATCTTTGGCGATCATTTGTCTTTCACCCGTGCGGCGATTTTTATATTCGATTTCGCCGTTGGCTAAATTTTTCTCACCAATCACCACCATGTGCGGCACACCGATAAGTTCCATATCGGCAAACATCACGCCAGGGCGTTCTTTACGGTCATCAAAAATCACTTCCACACCTTGTGCCAATAAAGTGCGGTATAAATCCTCAGCGAATTCTTGCACGCTTTCTGATTTGTGCATGTTCATCGGGACAATAGCCACGGTGAACGGCGCCATTTCATCGCAAGGCCAAATGATGCCGCGCTCGTCATGATGTTGTTCAATGGCGGCAGCCACCACGCGGGTAACGCCAATGCCGTAACAGCCCATGGTCAACACCATAGGACGGCCGTCTTCACCTTGCACGGTAGCGTTCATCGCTTTGGAATATTTGTCGCCCAATTGGAAAATGTGTCCCACTTCAATACCACGTTTAATTAATAACGTGCCTTTGCCGTCCGGGCTTGGGTCACCTTCAACAACGTTACGAATATCAGCTACTTTCGGCAATGCCACATCGCGTTCCCAGTTAATGTTGAAATAGTGTTTACCGTCTATATTGGCACCTGCACTGAAATCAGACATGATTGCCACACTGCGGTCAATGATCACCGGAATGTTTAAATTTACCGGTCCAAGTGAACCTACGCCCGCGCCAATTTTGGCTTTAATTGCCGCTTCATCGGCAAACTCAAACGGGGAAGCCACTTCTGCCAGTTTTTCCGCTTTGACTTCGTTTAATTCATGATCGCCGCGAATAATTAACGCCACTAACGGTTGTTCCTCATTTACACTTTTTACAATCAGCGTCTTCACGGTTTTCTCAATCGGCAAATTAAATTGCGCAACCAATTCTGCGATAGTTTTCGCATTTGGCGTATCCACCAATTCCATCGCTTTGGTCGGTGCGGCACGCTCGCCTACAGCCAAGGCTTCGGCAAGTTCGATATTCGCCGCATAATCAGACTCGGTAGAAAAAATCACATCATCTTCGCCGCTGTTGGCCAACACTTGGAACTCATGAGACGCGCTACCGCCGATAGAACCGGTATCTGCCTGCACCGCACGGAAATCTAAACCTAAGCGACTGAAAATATTGCTATAAGTTTGATACATCACATCATAGGTTTCTTGCAGACTTTCTTTTGATGTATGGAAAGAATAGGCATCTTTCATCAAAAACTCACGACCGCGCATCACGCCGAAACGCGGACGCACTTCATCGCGGAATTTGGTTTGAATTTGATACAAGTTTAGGGGAAGTTGACGATAAGAACTCACTTCACGACGCACTAAATCGGTAATCACTTCTTCGTGAGTCGGGCCTAAAACAAAATTACGGTTGCCGCGATCTTCAAAACGCAACAATTCCGGACCATATTGCTCCCAACGACCGGATTCCTGCCACAATTCCGCGGGTTGCACTACTGGCATTTCCACTTCAATGGCGCCGCTTTTATTCATTTCATCGCGAATAATATTTTCCACTTTTTTCAGCACGCGCAAACCGGTCGGTAGCCAGTTATAAAGACCGGAAGCAAGAGGGCGAATCATGCCGGCACGCAACATTAATTGGTGGCTGACAACCACTGCTTCCGCCGGGGTTTCCTTTAAGGTGGAGAATAAATATTTACTTGTACGCATTGAATTACCTATAATTCTTAGAATTTGAAACTTGAGAAAAAAATTGGCGATAGTGTATCTAATGCGCAAGCAAAAGCAAGAAAGAAATCAGTTTTTGCACGCCATAACAGCGCATTGACACGGACAATTTAAGCTAAAGAAAAGGAATCATCATGTCAGCCCTTTATCAAGCCCTTCCCGCCGTTGACAAATTGCTCAAAACCCCGCAAGGCGAGCAATTTATCGCAGAATTTGGCCACACCGCCACCGTTAATGTTTGCCGTGACTTGTTGCAACAAGCACGCGAACACATAAAACACCATGAAAACCTACCGCACTTTTTGCAAACGACCGATGCTACCTTTCAACATATCCACCAACAATTATTGTTACAACAACAGGTGAACATTAAGAGCGTACATAATTTAACCGGCACGGTATTGCACACCAATCTCGGGCGCGCGTTGTGGTCACCGGCGGCACAACAGGCGGCATTGAATGCCATGCAAGGCAATGTGGCATTAGAATATGATTTAGCGGCTGGCGAGCGGAGCCATCGGGATAACTACATCAGCGATTTACTGCAACAACTCACGGGCGCAGAGGCGGCTTGTGTGGTGAACAACAACGCAGCGGCAGTATTACTGATGTTGGCGACTTTCGCGCAGGGTAAAGAGGTGATCATCTCCCGCGGTGAATTGATTGAAATCGGCGGTGCTTTCCGCATTCCCGACATCATGGCACAGGCAGGTTGTAAACTGGTGGAAGTGGGTACTACCAACCGCACCCATTTAAAAGATTATCGCAACGCAATTAATGAAAATACCGCCTTTTTAATGAAAGTTCACAGCAGTAACTACCAAATTTGCGGTTTCACGCATTCTGTTGACGAACAAGAACTGGCAGAATTAGGCAAAGAATTTGGCATTCCGGTTATCACCGATTTAGGCAGCGGTGCGTTAATCGATCTGAAACAATTCAATTTGCCGGAAGAACCGACGGTACAAGAAAAATTACAACACGGCCTAGATTTAATTTCCTTCTCCGGCGACAAACTGCTTGGTGGGCCGCAAGCGGGCATTATCGTGGGTAAAAAAGCATTGATTCAACAGCTACAAGCCCATCCGCTCAAACGCGTGTTGCGTTGCGACAAAGTTACTCTTGCCGGTTTGGAAGCCACTTTACGTTTGTATTTGCAGCCGGAAAAAATTACCGAAAAACTGACCGCACTTCATCTGCTCACTCAGCCTGTAGCCCAATTACAAGCACAGGCGGAACAACTGAAAGAGCGGTTGGAAAATCGTTTAAATGCAGATTACGTTGTTGCGATCGAACCAAGCGAAGCGCAAGTTGGTAGTGGCTCCCAACCGTTGGCACGAATTCCGTCAGTCGCGGTAACCATTGCGCCGGCAACAGAAAAAACACCGACAAAAACCACCGCACTTTTCGCCCGTTTATTGGCGCTACCGCAACCGGTTATCGGGCGCATTGAACGGGATAAAATTTGGTTGGATTTACGTAGTTTGGCTAATCTCGAACGCTTGCTCGACACCTTGGAGGCACTATGATTATTGTCACATCCGGGCACGTTGACCACGGCAAAACCGCACTATTACAAGCCCTTACCGGCACGCATACGGCGCATTTACCGGAAGAAAAGAAACGCGGCATGACCATTGATTTGGGCTACGCCTATTTGCCGTTAAAAGATCAAATCCTCGGCTTTATCGACGTACCGGGGCACGAACGTTTTCTTGCCAATATGTTGGCAGGCTTGGGCGGCATTCATTACGCCATGCTTATCGTTGCCGCAGACGAAGGCGTGCAAGCACAAACTATCGAGCACTTAAACATTTTGAGCTTGTTGCAATTGCAGGAAATCATGGTGGTGATCACCAAAGCCGACCGTGCCGATGCGCAACAAATTGACGCATTAGAACAACAGCTACGTCAACAATATGCCCTCTTGGCGAACAGTCAATTTTTCGTGACCTCTGCCACCACCGGTCAGGGTATTGAAACGTTACGCGATTATTTGGCGCAGTTGCCGGAATTATCGGAGACAGAAAAACCGTTCCGTTATGCCATCGACCGTATTTTTACCATTAAAGGTGCCGGCACCGTGGTGACAGGCACCGCATTTGCGGGCAAAGTTGCCATTGACGACGAATTGTATTTAAGCAATGGGCAAAAAGTGCGGGTGAAAAATATCCACGCACAAAACGAACAAAGCACGGAAGGCTTGGCGGGGCAACGACTCGCGTTAAATATTAACTTGGATTTCGACCGCACGTTAATTGAACGCGGCGATTGGTTGTTCTCCCAACTGCCTGCCAAAGCGACAGATCGCGTCACCGTTTGGCTCGAAAACCAAATTCCACTGAACGAAAGCCAAGCGGTGCATATTTATCACGCCGCCTCACACACCACAGGCAAGCTGACGTTATTGCAACAACCCAAACTCGCACCTCAGCAACACGCGCTGGCAGAACTGATTTTAGAACAACCGTTGTTTTTGGCGCATGGTGACAAAATCATCTTACGCAACAGCAACTCGACCGCCGTACTCGGTGGCGCAAAAGTAATTGAAATCCATTCACCGAAACGCCATAAGCGCACAGACGCCCGTTTCGATTATTTACGCCAACTGATTCAAGCAGAAACAGCCGAAAAACGCACCGCACTTTATCTTCAAAATCATGCGGTGGAAGCCGAGCAGTTAATGTGGATTGAACAGCTGACAGACACGCAACTGGATAACATTCTTGAAAAAAACGGTGACATTCGCTTCCAAAGCTGGTGCTTTAATGCCGAGTATCGCACGCAACAAACATCGAAATTATTGACCGCACTTGCGCAATATCACGAACAACACCCCGACCAACTCGGCTTAGGTAAAGCCCGTTTATATCGCATTGCAGCACTGAACCAGCCGGAAAAACTGATTTATCATTTTATTGATGAATTATTAGCCGAAAATCAGCTACAACAAACCCGTGGTTGGCTACACACAGCTGATCATAAAATTCAATTTAACGAACAAGAACGCGCATTATGGCAGCAAGTTCTCGAACAATTTGAGCAACATAACGGACAA
>OGJJ01000316.1_pt1 | contig 45789 bp, 46 predicted proteins | sample 1572081 | NCBI WGS metagenome assembly OGJJ01 (sample SAMEA2582122, study PRJEB24529) | metagenome | biome: Human gut stool | place: China | collected 2011
CCTTTCTCGCACCAAGTTTTTCCATCTGGCGTACCAGTTCATCAATTCCCGTATCCGCAAATTTTGCAATATTCTGGCTACTGTTACGTATCGTAGTGCTGTCCGGCAGCATAATATGCGCCAGACCGCCTATTTTCGTCACCGGATCGCGGATTGCAATTCCCACACAAGATCCCAATCCCAAAGTCGTCACTCCGTCGGGACTTACGCAGGTCTTCAGATCCGCCATTCCTACCTTAATAATCTCGCTCATTCTGCTCCCCTTCTTCTACCTCTTAGCACCTTATGCAACAGATATTCCCAAAGACGATAATATCTTGGGATAGGATTCAATATCGGGAACCAGAATGAAATAACCGTCAATCTCCACCTCATCGTAAAACTGAGACTGGATCAGTAAAATCTTATCTCCCAAAGTTCCAAATTCAATTGCCGGAACGCTTAGGATCGCTCCCGCCATATCCAGCGTCAGAGAAGGCGGGGTAGGGATAATCGTCAGGTTCGTAAGAGACGACAGGGAATTCAGATAGGCTCCCGTGATAATGTTGCCGATCTCCTGCATTGCAGAAAATTCAATCTCTGAAAAACCTTCCGGCTGTACCATATCTCCAAGGATCTTATGGAGAAGATGTTTTGCGCTGTTCTGTTCCACCAGGAACATCATGCTTCCGGTAATGTCTCCTTCCACCCCCAGGAAAACACCGATCATCACCTGTTCCTCTCCTCCCATCAGTGCTCCGACTTCATTAAAATCCAAAAGCTTTACCTGCGGTACTTTCATATCCACCTTGCAGTTTAACATCTGGGAGAGTGCTGTCATAGCGTTGCCTGCACCTATGTTTCCAATTTCTTTTAAAACATCCAGATATGTTTCCGAAACTTTCTCTAAACTCAGATCTCCCATGGATCCATCTCCTTTATGCGTTTTCCTCCAGTGTAATGGAATTCAGATCCAGAAGAGAGATCAGTTCCCCATTGTGTTTTCCTACACCTGTAATAAAACTCTTTTTATTCTCACCGGCATTCTGAGACATTTTTTCAATCTGGCTGGTACCGAGAGTGACAACTTCCTTCACTTCGTCCACAATTATGCCGACACTGCCCTGCTGTTCCAGTTTCAGAATGATAATTCGGGTAGCACGGGTCAATTCGTCTGCCTCCAGTCCCATTTTCAGTCGGAGGCTCATTACCGGCAGTACTTCTCCACGCAGATTAATAACACCTTTCAGATATGCGGGTACCTTGGGTACTCTGGTAATGTGCTGCATTCTGACAATGTTGTCTATGTAACGGATATCAATGCCGTACTGCTCATCACCGAGGCGGATCACAATATACTGGAAAAATTCCTCCTCAATTTTACGCTCATCTCCGGCTTTTAACGTATTTTTCATGCTAAGTTCTTCCATAACTGTCATCTCCCTCCTTACAGTAATGCGTTGGCATCCAGGATCAGTGCTACTTCGCCGTCACCAAGGATCGTTGCACCACTGATGAATTTGCACTGCTTGATGTATTTGCCAAGAGACTTTATAACGATCTCCTGCTGTCCGATCAGTTCGTCGATAACCAGACCTGCCATCTTATCGCCCTTCTTGACAATGACAACGATCAGGTTGTCCTCAGGGGATCTGGTACTCTCTACATCCAGTACCTCGGTCAGACGGATCAGAGGAATCACGGTTCCTCTCAAGTTGATCACTTCTTTGTTCTCTACCAGTTTGATATCGTTGGGAGAGATATCTTCGATCGTCTGGATGGATCCCAGAGAGATCGCATATTTTTCTCCTCCTACGACTACCATCAGTGCCTGGATAATTGCAAGGGTCAGAGGCAGTCGAATGGTCCAGGTACTTCCCTCTCCCCACTTGGATTTCACTTCCACTTCACCGCTTAAGGATTCAATCTTGGACTTAACAACATCCAGACCTACACCTCTGCCGGAAACGTCGGTCACCTTCTCAGAAGTAGAGAATCCAGGCTGGAACAGCAGGTTGATAATATCCTTCTCAGACATATTAGCAGCCTGCTCCGTGGTTACCAGATTACGTTCGATTGCTTTATTCTTAACGGCTTCTACATCAATACCGTTACCATCATCCCTTACTTCGATGACTACGTTATTACCATCCTGATAAGCATCCAGGAAGATAGATCCCTGTTCCGGCTTGCCACGCTGTGCACGTACCTCTGCGGATTCCAGACCATGGTCTGCGGAATTACGAAGCAGATGCATCAGAGGATCTCCGATCTCGTCTACTACGGTACGATCCAGTTCGGTCTCTTCACCACTCATATACAATTCCATCTTCTTGTCCAGCTTCTTGGACAGATCACGGATCATTCTGGGGAACTTCACAACAACGCTCTCAATAGGTACCATTCGTACCTTCATTACAGATTCATGAAGGTTCGTGGTTACGTTTTCCAGATACTCGATCTGCTCATTGAATGCGGAATTATTGCCCTGGTCATTGCTGGACGCAGCTACCAGAGAGTTCTTGGCAATGATCAGCTCACTTACCAGATTCATCAGGGAATCCAGTTTTTCAATATCTACACGCACGGTACGGTTGACGACCGGCTTATTGGCGGGCTTCTTTTCCGGTGCCTTGGCTGCGGCCACAGGCTTCTTTTCTTCCTTCTTGGGCTGTTCTGCAGCCTTGACCTCTGCCACTGCTTCCTTCTTCTCTTCTACGGGTTCGATTGCTTTCTCTTCCGCATGGTAATTCTTGGTCTTCTCCAGTTCCAGTACCGCACCGGTTACCTGTGCGATCTCAGATACGCTCTCTGCGGACTTGATAATATCATCCAGAGAGTAATCAGACAGAACGATCAGTGTGAAGTCCTTGTCGAACTTCTCATCCTCTACATCCTGTGCGCTGGGCATGGATACGATGATCTCACCTTTTTCCTCCACTGCCTTGAATACCAGGAATGCTCTTGCGGCCTTCAGGATACAGCTTTCCTGTACCACTACATTGATGCCGTATACATTTTTACCCTGCTTCATAGCCTCTTTGATCACACGGATCTGGCTGTCATCAAAAGCAATGTCATTCCATTTTTCACCACCGTCTGCGCCGGATTCAGCCGCAGGTGCTGTGGCAGTGGGATCCTCTTCCTTGGCAGCGGGAGCCTCCTCCGTCTTGCCATCGTTTAAAATATCATTCAGGGCCTTGATCAGATTCTCATTGTCGTTGGTTCCCTCATCAGAGGTCTCCTGAATATTGTTCTTGTACTCTTCCAGAGCATCCAGACACTGGAACAATACATCGATCATTTCCGGTTTTACTTTAATATTGCCGTTACGTACTTCCGAGAACACATTCTCCATGTCATGGGTCAGGTTCTGCATACGCTTGTAGCCCATGGTTCCTGCCATTCCTTTCAGGGAATGTGCTGCGCGGAAAATCTCATTGATGGTATTTTCACTTTCGGGATTCTGCTCCAAGTCCATAATCTGCGTATTCAGGTTCTGGATATGCTCTCTTGATTCGTCAAGGAAAATTTCTAGATATTGGCTTACGTCCATTTATTTTACCCCCACGTTTAATATGATTTCCTGTGCGATCTGCTCTAACGGAACGATCTGATTCGCCATTCCTGTTGCCACGATGCTTTTGGGCATTCCGTAGACCGCGCATGTGCTTTGTTCCTGTGCAATGATATGCACTTTTTTGGTTGCTGCTAAATTCTGGATTCCTTTTGTTCCGTCTGCTCCCATTCCCGTCATGACAACGCATACAATTTCGTCATAAGGGCTGTCGGTCAGCGATTCATACATATAATTAGCACAAGGTTTTACTCCCTCTCTGGGTGGCTCGTCTGAATAATGAATGCTGCATTTACCACCGATGCGGCTCTGTACATTCATATGCTGACCACCTCTCGCCAAATATACGTGTCCAGCCTCCAGGACATCTCCCTCTTCTGCTTCCTTGACTTCCAGTTCACTGAGTGTATTGAGTCGTTCTGCAAAAGAAGCGGTAAAACCTACCGGCATGTGCTGTACGATCAGCACTGGTGCTTTTAGGTTTTTCGGCAATCTCGGAATCACTGACTGAAGTGCCTTGGGTCCGCCTGTGGAGCTTGCGATTGCCACCACCTTTTTTCCGGTGATCTCGCCTGCATGTTTATGTACAATCTCCACAATCTTTTTGGACATCTGGATTTCTTCCAGCGTAAATGTTTTGCCAAAAGTAGGCGGATGTCCTGATGCAACAGCTTCCAATGTGTCAAGCATGCGGTTTTTAAAGTTCTCTTCCCGGCAGCTTAAGGCATTAATCGGCTTGTGTACAAAATCCAGTGCCCCTAATTCCAGCGCATCCAGAGTGGTTTTGGCTCCTTCCTTTGTATCTGTACTTGCCATCATTACCTTGGCAGAAATCTTTCTGCGTTGTAACTCCTTCAATAAGGAGATTCCATCCATTACCGGCATATTTACATCAAGTACAACTGCATCATATTTCTTTTTCAGTAGTAATTCCAGTGCTTCCTGACCATTGGTTGCCCGATCCGCTACTTGGAATCTTTCATCATGGTCTATTATATCACACAGCACTCTTCTCATGAGTGCAGAATCATCAACTACGAGGATATTTTTCATCTTTTTTTCCTTTTATTCACCATTTCACGCACTTTTTAGCGATTCATTTCTTTATGTCTGTGTTTTCGTTCTTCCTCAAAGATATATCGAATGATTTCTTCTCTTTCATCTACATTCAGATTAACATACTGTACCCGGTGCTCATAGATGCCTGCTTTCCCCTGGACTTCCTTGACACTTAAAATTTTTCCCACCAATTCATATTTCTTTTTCTGACCATTCAGCATCAGATAGTAAGTACAGTAGATCAGGCTGTCTTTCTCGTATTTCTGGGTTGACACAAAGCGAAGTCCTCCTCCACTGATATCCACGATTACACTTCGTTTCAAGGGCAGACCGGGAATCAGGTGATAATCATCTTGTTCCACCGCTATCTTTTCTTCTTCCAGCAGATCTCTTGCTTCCATTTCCAATGCACAGCTGAAACGATAATACTCTCGTCTCTGGTATTTGCGAAGATTACTGGTCAGTTCCAACACCAGAATATACACATTATTGCTCTTATATCGATCAATGATCTGCACAAAGCATTGATACGGTCCCTGCTCCGTATAAAAGCAAGCATTGAATTCCGCATCTACCGGAAGCAGAATCAATTTGGTTTTCTCCATAGGCATCATGATTTCCAGACGATCCTCTGAGAGTACATCATACACCGTACTGATATATATTTTCTTCAGATTTTCACCAGTGTCCGCGGACGCCTTTTCCACATATTGCAGTTCCACTTTCTGACCGGGTTTTACATAATTTGTCAACATATCACCGTCTTCTCCTGTCTCTATCTAGCCTAATTTCTTGCCATTAATAATATGGGAAAAGAATGCTGCCATTCCTCTCTTCTTCACTTGCCCGTTCATATCCATATTCATAAGCGACGCTGCCATTTTCTGATATGCCAGTGCTGATTTTGCACTAGAATACTGGATAGAAACCGGCATCTGCTGCATAACCGCGTTGGACAATAAGGAATCCTGCGGAACTGCTCCCAGATATGTCATAGGAAGCTTCAGATATAACTCCACTACAACATTCAACTTCTGAAAAAGTGCCAATCCATCATCCTCATTATTAACCCTGTTGGCAATCACTTTGATTTTCGTATCTTCCTGCTTGTATCTGGCATGCCTGGACAGGGCTTTTAATAAAGAATAGGAATCGGTGATAGAGGTTGGTTCCGGAGTCGCCACCAGAAGAATTTCTCCGCTTGCCACCAGAAATTCCATAACTGCATCGGAAATACCTGCCCCGGTATCCACGATGATGATATCGGCAATGGCATCCAGTTCTGCCAAATTTTGGATAATGTAAGTCAGATAATCCCTGCTTAAATTGGCCATTCCCGTAATACCGGAGCCTCCGGAAATAAATCCTATGCCTTCCGGTCCCCAGGTAATAATATCCCGGATACTCTTTCCCTGATAAATCAAGTCACAGAGATTATATTTCGGAATTGTACCAAACATGATTTCAATATTCGCAAGTCCAAAATCCGCATCCAGAATAATGACTTTCTGTCCCAGACGTTTCAACTGAATTGCAAGATTGATGGCAGTATTCGATTTACCAACACCGCCTTTTCCACTTGTCACTGTAATCACACGTGCCAGTGGACGGGATGACTGTCCGTTTGCCTTTATGATATTTCTAAGATTTTGTGCCTGATCCATACTATGCCTTTCCACCTAAGAGCAGTTTTACGGTTTTCTGCGGACTGAAAATTTCGATATCATCCGGTACGTTCTGTCCGCAAGTCACATAAGAAAGTGGTGCACCTGTAAACAATTTCAGATTGAAAAGATTTCCCAAATATGCGGTTTCATCCAGCTTGGTAAAAATAAGCTTATAGTCCGAAACCTCCTGATACGCCTTAGCAATTTCCAAAAGATCTCTATATTTGGTTGTCGCGGACAGAACCAGATAAACTTCCTTCTCTGCCAGTTGTTCTATACTTTGAATAAACTCTCTCACTGCATTGCGCTGTTCTTCATTCTGGTATGCATGACCTGCAGTGTCCACCAGTACATAATCGTAATCCTTAAAATCTCTCAACGCCTTCTCGGCTTCATCTGCAGAATATACGATTCTAAATGGCACCTCCAGAATATTGGCATAGGTTCTCAGCTGCTCTGCCGCTGCGATTCGATAGGTATCTGCTGTCAGGAGAACTACCCTTTTCTTCTCCATCACATGGAATTTGGATGCAATCTTTGCAATCGTGGTGGTCTTTCCCACACCGGTAGGTCCTACAAAAAAGAGAACTTTAGGTCCCGTGGCAGCCGGGGTAATGCACTCCGGCTGTCCAAATTTCAGTATCATCTTCTGATACGTATTGGCCAACGCCACATCAAAAGGATATCCCGGTTTACTGCCACGGCGGATCTCATCAATGATTTCACAAGCATACTTATCGTCTACCTCGTTTTCCACCATCGTCCGGTGAACCAGTTTTAAAAAGGTCTCCAATTCATCATTTTTTTCTTCCGCAGGCTCTTCCTTCTCCACGATTTCCTTTTCGTTCTTCTCTTTCCCGGGCTTCTGGAGCTGTTTCTCCAGAAGGGTCTGCAAACTCTCTAATCGTTCCTCTATGATCGTTTCTTTTTTTACTTCTTTTTCCGGTTCCTCCGGTATGATATTGGGATTATTATATAATGCACTGTTGATAGGCTTTGCAGCAGGAGCCGGTATCGTTCTCGCCATAGGGCGTTTCTCCGTCTCTTCTTCCAAGGCTGCTGTCACTTCAACATAGGGACCGGAAAAAATGTATCGCAATCCCTTTTTCTTTACCGTCTTTACGTTCATGACCACCAAGGCCGATCCCATTTCCTTTTTCGCCGCTTCAATTGCTTCGTTTTCTGTCTTGCCCTGAAATTTTTTTATGATCATTTATGCACTCACCATCCCTACTGATTGTAATTCTACATTGGAATCGATCTCATTGTAGGACACAACGATCAAATCCCGGTAATAGTCTTCTGTCAATTTTTTAAAGTAAACCCGGACAATCGGAGAAGTAATCACAATGGGGGTCTTTCCCACTTCTTCCATTCTCTTCATCTCCTTGCCTACAGCCTCGATAATCGCCTTGGAACGTTCCGGATCCAGTCCCAGATAGGAACCCTGCTCCGTATGTTTCACACTGGCCATAATTTCCTTTTCCAACTTGGGATCCAGTGTCACTACACTGGTGGTTTCACCGGCACTAAAGTATTTACTGGAAATCGCCCGTTTCAGGCTTTGACGCACATATTCCGTCAAAATATCCACATCCCTTGTGGTAGGCGCATAATCTGCAAGAGTCTCAAGGATGGTCAGCAGATCACGAATAGAAATCCCCTCACGCAACAGATTCTGCAGCACCTTCTGAATTTCTCCCAATCCTAAAAGCTTGGGAACCAGTTCCTCCACCAGAGACGGATTGGAATCCTTGAGATTATTAATCAGATTCTGCACATCCTGTCTGGTAAGCAGTTCATCAATGTGCTCACGAATAACCTCTGTCAGATGCGTTGCAATAATAGAAGGAGGATCTACCACGGTATATCCCAGGCTCTCAGCACGCTCCCGCTGACCTTCTGTAATCCAGATTGCCGGTAGGTGGAAAGAGGGTTCAAAGGTAGGAATACCTGTGATCTCTTCTTCTACATAGCCCGGATTCATTGCCATATAGTGGTCGAAAAGGATTTCTCCCTCACTGACCTGAATTCCTTTTACTTTAATAATATACTGGTTTGGATTCAGCTGAATATTATCACGCAGACGGATGATCGGTACCACTGTACCAAGTTCCAGTGCGATCTGTCTACGAATCATAACCACACGATCCAACAGGTCACCACCCTGATTGACATCAGCAAGGGGAATGATTCCATAACCAAACTCCAGTTCAATGGGATCCACCTGCAACAGGCTGTTTACATTCTCTGTATGTCGGATCTCGTCTGCCTGTGCCTCCTCCTGCTCCACCTTTTCTTCAATCTTGGCAGTCTCAATCGTTCCCTGCATAATCCGCGCGCATACGATAAAAGCCACACCCAGACCAACGAAGATAATGGGATTTAAAGGTGTCACGATTCCCAGTGCTGCAATAACTGCACCTACCAGATACAACACCTTGGGCACGCCAAACAACTGTCCAATCAGTACGGTGCCAAAATCCGCATCTTTACTTCCTTTGGTAACAAGAATACCGGTGGAAAGAGAGATCAACAGAGAAGGGATCTGACTGACCAGTCCATCACCTATGGTAAGAACCGCATAGGTGTTCAGCGCCGTGCTGATATCCATTCCCTGGCGCATCATACCCATAATAATACCGCCGATCAGATTGACAAACGTAATAATCAATCCTGCGACTGCATCTCCCTTTACATACTTTACAGCACCATCCATGGAACCAAAAAAACTTGCTTCCTCCTGGATCTTATCACGTCTTCTCTTTGCCTCCGCATCATCAATGGCACCGGTATTTAAGTCAGCGTCAATAGCCATCTGCTTACCGGGCATTGCGTCCAATGTGAAACGTGCGGTTACCTCTGCCACACGCTCAGAACCTTTGTTGATTACCAGGAACTGGATCAACAGCAAAATAATAAAGACGATAGCGCCCACCACCAGGTCGCCGCCACCCATGTATTCACCGAAGGTGGAAACTACATTACCGGGATTACCGGTCGTCAGAATCAACCTCGTAGAAGAAACATTCAGGGAAATTCTGAAGATGGTGGTAAACAACAGAATCGTAGGGAAAAAGGACATATCCAGCGGTTCTTTAGAGAACATACATCCAAACATAATTATAAATGCAATGGAAATATTAAACGCAAGCAGAATATCCAACAGCCAGGAGGGAATAGGCACAATGAACATGACAAATGCTGCTAACAAATAGAGAGCAACGCCCAAATCCTGTTTTTTCATAAATGCCTCTTCCTCCTTTCTTTCATCTTTTCATTAAGCTTTGCCCTGTAAGTGATAAACGTAAGCTAATACCTCTGCCACCGCCTGGTACAATTCCGGCGGAATAGCCTGTCCAATATCCACATTGGCATACAGGGTACGTGCCAATGGTTTATTCTCAACGATCTCCACGTGATTATCCCGTGCGATCTCTTTAATCTTCTGAGCCAGATAATCAGAACCCTTTGCCACCACCACCGGTGCATCGGACTCTGTATTATCATATCGAATTGCCACAGCAAAATGTGTGGGGTTTGTGATAACTACATCTGCTTTGGGGATGTCCTGCATCATTCTCCGCCTGGAAGACTCCTGCATCCTCTGTCTGATCTTTCCCTTGATCTGCGGATCCCCTTCCTGTTGTTTGTATTCATCCTTGACTTCCTGTTTCGTCATTTTCAAGTCATCATTGTATTTCCACTTCTGATAGGCAAAATCCGCTGCTGCAATGATCACATAGGTGGCAGCCATTCGGATTCCCAACTGCACTACCATATCTCCCACCAGACCTACTGCCTGTTTTAAGGGAATTTCATACCAGATATAAAGTTTATCATATTGTCCCCGGATATAGGAATAAGCCACATATCCTACCAGTGCAAATTTGACCAGTGATTTAACCAATTCCACCAGAGATTGCTTGGAAAAAATCCGCTTAAATCCGCTTAACGGATTTAATTTATTGAATTTTGGCTGCAGTGGTTTGGCAGTGGGTTTCCACTGTACCTGCACTACATCTGCAATAAAGGAAACTGCAAAGCCTACCAGAAAAACAGGTGCTACCATCTGCAGGAAAAGAAGACAAACTTCCTTAAACAGTGCCGCCATACTCTGTTCCGGTATCGTCCCCCCGATCATCCGGCTAAATTCCGGGATCAGATTATATACAGACTGAAAGCAATCCAGAAAATCATTCCCCAGAGTTCCCACATAAACACGAATCAGTACGAAGGCAGCCAGAAGTTCTGCACAATTGGCAATTTCCTTACTTTTTGCTACCTTACCGTCTTTTCTGGCATCTGTTTTCTTTTTTTCGGTAGCAGGTTCTGTTTTTTCCCCACCGGGTCCATCGGCAAAAAATTGGAGATTGTATTCTAAAATCAAACTAAAGCCTCCACAACAGTGACAACCATGTGTTTCATCTCATCATATATAAATTGCGCTGCATCCGGCAGCATCCACACTGTGAGAAACAAAATACACAAGGCGACTAATATTTTCAGCTGAATACCTACCGCAAACATGTTCATCTGCGGTGCAATTTTCGCCAGAATTCCCAGAATCGTGTTTAACAGAACCATGGTAGCAAATACCGGCAGACAGATTCGGAAGCCAATGCTGATATACTGCGCCATAAACTTACAGATGGCATTTAATAATCCATCCATATGAAATACCGTGCCATTAATGGGAATTAAAACAAATGTATCTGCAATTGCTCTGATCAGATAACGGTGTAACCCGCTCAAAAGCATCATCAGCATAATGATATACTGATAAAACCCACCGGTAATACTGATTTCCTGCCTTGTTGCCGGATCCATGATCTGCATCATGGAAAGTCCGCTCTCCATGTCCACAATGTTTCCTGCAAGAGAAACCACAGAGGTAACAAGAGACGCTGCAAAGCCTATCAGCAATCCGGTCACTGCCTCTTTCAAAACGATCAGTGTATAACCTAAAATAGAATTATATATGACCGGTGTGCGATCCTGCAGGGAAGAATAGATCAAAACAGATACAAGAACGCTTAATCCTATCTTCACCCGGTTTGGTGTATTGGTCATACTAAAAAAGGGGGCGAGCACAAAAAACATGCTGATTCGCACCAGCACCAGCAAAAACAATTCCAGTTCATCTGCAGAAAAAGAAAGCTGTAACATAGAATCACCTGATATACTTGCTAAAGTCAGACCACAAACTAATCATATACTGGGACATGTTATTTAACATCCAGTGACCACACAGCATAATCGTTACAAAGATACCCAGTACCTTCGGAACAAAGGTCAAGGTCTGTTCCTGAATAGAGGTGACCGTCTGAAAGATACTGACAATCAATCCAATGATCAGTGACACCAGAAGAGGAGGTGCTGATGTTTTGATAATTGTAAACAAACATTCATTTGCAATAAGTACTACATCATCAATTGTCATTCGTCTCTCCTTCCTATGGTGTAATGGATGTAATAAACGGATTATCCGTAAATGTCTTAACCAGATTTCCAATCACCAGATTCCAACCATCTGCCATAACAAACAGGAGAATTTTAAAAGGTGCGGAAATCGTAGTAGGTGGCAGCATCATCATACCCATACTCATCAGTGTGGAGGCTACTACCATATCTATTACAATAAATGGAATATAGATGATAAATCCAATTATAAAAGCCGTTCGCAATTCGCTTACCACAAAACTGGGAACCAGGACAGAATTTGGAATATCATCTAATGTCGTACCATCCCACTCTGCTCCGGAAATATCCATAAACAGAAAAACGTCCTTTGCCTGTGTATGTGGATACATAAATTCCCGGATTGGCTGCATTGCCGCTTCCAACGCTTCTGTTTGATCCAACTCTCCGTTTTCAAAAGGAAGCACTGCATCATTATAAACAGTAGCGATTGTAGGACTCATAATAAAAAAGGTAAGAATCAGCGCCAACCCAATCAGAATCTGGTTCGGTGGTGCTGTCTGTGTTCCCAATGCCGTTCTTGTAAAATGAAGAACAATAATAATCCTGGTAAAGGATGTAAGCATAATAATTAACGTTGGTGCTAATGCGATCAACGTTAATGTAATCAGAATACGCAGTGCTCCGCTGAGCTCACCATTTCCATTGTCATAAGTAATAGTGACCGTATTCGCAATATTCAGTTCTTTCAGATCTTCCGGGCTCTGTGCGGAACCGGGCTCTGATACATTGGTTTGGGAATCAGAGGTTCCTGTAGAGCCACCATTTGTTGTCAAACCTCCACTGCCGATTCCACCGGTATCCGCGCCGGTATAGAGCGTTGCTGCCTGTGCTGACACATGGGGCACAACGCAGAATATGCCTACTAATAGTAGTAGGCATATTATCCTTAATTTCTTGTTTCCCTTACTGTATTTCTTCATGTACGCTCCGCCTACTTCTCTTCCTTAGTATCCTTTTCCCGATACTCTGCCAAAATTTCCCGAAAGGATTTCTGTGTTCTGTCCTTTCGCTCTTCAGGTAATTGAAGCTGATCCTCCGGAATTTCCGTAAGCATCGTGACGGTATCCTTACCAACGGCTATCGCCACATACTTTTTCCCCATTCTTATAATCTGCACGTATTTATTAGGTGCAATCTTGAACGTTTCAATAATTTCCAGATTCTTTCCAAAGTTTCTACCCCGCTGATAGCCTGCAATCCACTTGGTAACAAGCCATGTCACTACTAAAACAAGTACAAAAATTACAAGCACGGTAAGAAACTCTGCGACAGAATTGGTTGCACTGGAATTTGCGCCCGGCATTTAGCCTATAACCTTCTTCACTGCTTCCAATACACGGTCTGCCTGGAACGGTTTAACAATAAAGTCTTTCGCTCCTGCCTGAATGGATTCAATAACCATTGCCTGCTGTCCCATTGCGGAACACATAATTACAACAGCCTCTGGAGAATTCTCTTTGATCTTTTTCAGTGCCTGGATTCCATCCATCTCAGGCATGGTGATATCCATCAATACCAGATCAGGCTTCAGTTCGTTGTATTTTTCAACTGCCTTTGCCCCGTTTTCTGCCTCACCTGCTACATTGTAGCCATTCTTGGTCAAGATGTCCTTGATCATCATTCTCATGAATGCTGCATCGTCACAAATTAAAATGTTTTTTGCCATTCTTATTTACTCCTATTTTATTATTATTTGATGATTTCTGTTACTCGAACACCAAAACTTTCTTCTACTACTACTACTTCGCCCTTTGCAACAAACTTGCCGTTTACCAGGATATCGATGGGTTCACCGGCCACCTTATCCAATTCAATGATGGTACCCGGTGCAAAATCCAGGATATCGGAAATTGATTTCTGTGTACGCCCCAGTTCTACGGTAACTTCCAAAGGAACATCCATAATCAGACCGATATTTTCCGGGGTCTGTGGAGGCGGATAACTTCCGGAAAAACTTTGGAACTGTGCAGGCTGTACATTCTGCATTTGAGGCATCGTACTCTGCATGCCCATCTGGGGATACCCTCCCGGCATTCCCATCATCTGAGGATTCATACCCATCATCTGTGGGTTCATTCCCATCTGAGGCATCGTCCCCGGCATTCCCATTTGCGGCATTCCCTGTTGGTTCATACCAGCGGGAGCAACTCCCATATTGGGTGTGCTGCCCGACATCTGCGTCTGTACCGGTTCCGGTTTGGGTTCCGGTTTGGGTTCCGGTGTGGGTTCTGGTGCCACCGGTGCAGGTTCCGGTTCGGGTTCACTCATCTGGCTTCCTATAAAGGTATCATACAGAGATTTTGCAAAACGGATTGGGTACAACTGCATAATCATGGAATCCACCAGATCATCACCAATCTGCATTCGAAATGCAATTCTGACGAAATCACCCGTAAGGAATTCTGCAATCTCCTCTGGTTTCTTAAACTGTGTAAAATCAATCAGACTAGCTTCCGGCGGGCTGATATCGATTTTCTTTCCCAACATAGTGGAAAGTGAGGTGGCAGCCGCGCCCATCATCTGGTTCATTGCCTCCGATATTGCGCTTAGATGCAGTTCACCCAGCTCTCCGTCTGTATTGGTACCATCACCACCCATCATCAGATCTGTGATGACCTTTACATCATGTTCCTTCAGGACTAAGATATTCGTGCCGTCCAGTCCTGCTGTGTACTTGATTTGAATAAAAACACAGGGTCTTTCATATTCTGCAAGAACACTGTCCCAGTTTGCAATCGTCACTACCGGAGTGGTAATGTTTACTTTCTGGTTAACAAGTGAATACAGTGTTGTAGCAGAGGAGCCCATACTGATATTAGCTACTTCCCCGATGGCGTCCTTTTCCACATCAGTCAGCTGATTATCCGTGTTGGCAGGTGCCGTTCCACCGGATGCCGAACTGTTATCGGAATTGGAGGATAAGTCCATCCCACTCAAAAGCGCATTTATTTCGTCCTGGGATAATATTCCACCATCCATGTATTTACTCCTCCTCTCTGATTATGCTGGTTACCCGCACCGCATAGTCCTCTTTGCTGGAGCCGGGCACCGCTGTAAATTTCTTGATATTTCCTACATATACTTCCAATTCGCTGTCCACGCGAGTGCCCAGTCGAATCACATCTCCAACCTGTAGTCCCATGAAATCACTGACAGAAATCTCTGCCTTGCCGAGAATAGCCTTCACAGGAACATCAACACGCTTAATCATCGCCTCAATGGCATTCGTATAATCAGCCTCATTACTCTCCTGAACGGTCGAGAACCAATATTTGGTATTCAGCTTATCCATGACGCTTTCCAGTGTAAAATAGGGAAGGCAAATATTCATAAAACCTTCTGCATCACCGATTTTCACATTTAGGGTAACAATGGCAATCATATCACTAGGTGATATGATCTGCGCAAACTGTGGATTTGTCTCAATTCGTTCCATAACCGGATTAATACTGATTACGTTTTTCCACGGATCCCGCATCATCTGCATACAAAGCACAACGATACGTTCAATAATTGTCATTTCTATTTCCGTGAAATCACGATTCTTTTCAAGCGGTTCCCCGTTTCCACCCAGCATACGATCAATAATAGCAAAACCTAAATTCGTCGCTACTTCAATAATGATAGAACCGGACAATGGTTGGAAATTCACTATACCGAGAATAACCGGATTTACCAAGGCATTGGTAAACTCGGAAAAAGTTACCGTCTCGGAACTGGCAACATTAATCTGCACATTTTTTCGCAAATATACGGAAAGGTTGGTAGAAAGTAACCTTCCGTAATGCTCGTATATAATCTCTAGCGTTCTTAAGTGTTCCTTGGAAAATTTGGTTGGGCGATTGAAATCATAGTTCTTGATTTGTTTGTCACCCTTATCCGCCATCTCATCGACATCTAATTCGCCGGTACTTAAGGCCGCTAGCAGGTTATCAATTTCACTTTGGGATAAAACCTCTCCCACGGAAGTTCACCTCCCTGTTTACTGCCAAACAATTTCACTAAAAGATACTTTATAAATGAAATCGGAGCCAAACAGCTGCTGCAGTCTTTGTAAAATTTCTTTTTTCAGTCCTTCGGTGTCTGCTCTGGCCTCATCCAGCGTATATTCTCCAAACACCTCTGTAATTTCACTTTGGATCAGGCTCTTTCGTTCAGAAACACCTTCCAGCTTATAGTTCTTAAAATCAGCATTGTTGCTGTCCATACTGAGAGAAACGGAAACCATGACAAAATGAGCCTTGCCATCATCTCCCAGTGCTAAAGGAATTGTCATGGATTCCGGCAGATCATAGGTAACTGTATCTGCCAGAGATATGGTGTTGGAAGAACCTTCATAATTCGTAACCGGCCCATTCACTTCCAAATCCAATACTCCGGCAATATCATTAACCAGTGCAGCTGTCTTGGAAAAAGTACTGTTGAAAGTAAACATCATGATTGCAGTCAGTGCAATGTTCACAATCAGCAGTGCAAGTATTAAAATGGATAAAAGATTTCTTTTCATTGCTTCTTGCTTGTCCTTTTCTTCCCGTTCCTTTAATAAGAACTGTAGGAATTGTAAATACGGATTTCAACACGACGATTCTTCGCTCTTCCCTCTTCTGTAGAGTTATCCGCTACCGGCACATATTCTCCTCTGCCGGAATGCTTAATATTCGCAGGATTTAATGCAGTGTGTGCCACCAGATAATCAAAAACAGAGAGTGCTCTGGCATCAGAAAGTTCATTGTTATTTGCATATCTGGCACTGCTCATAGGAACATTGTCTGTATGTCCCTCAATCTCAATAGTCCCTTCTGCATAACGTTCCAATATCACACCCACCTGATCCAGTACCGGGTAAACATCTTCTTTCAAAACAGCACTTCCCGAATCAAAGAGCAGTGATCCTTTTAAAGTTAATTCCACATATTGTGCTGTAAAGTCCACATCAATGTTCCCATTCAGGTTTTTTTCATTGACTGCCTCCTGAACGTTTTCTGCCATCTGCTCAGATTCCTGCAATCCCGCTTCCTCTATGGTGTCCATAGCACTTTGGGCATCCTGTTCTTTATCCTGATCCAGATTCTCGTCTACCTCGCCTTCTGCAGCCTTACCGGTACTGTTAATATACTGATCCAGTTCATTCAGCTGACTTACACCATTACTGATTAATACACCATCACCGATCGCCGTTGCTCCTGCGCTAAAAATGCTGAAGCTCTGGTTAAAAGAGGCTGCAATCAATTCAAATTTTTCCTCGTCAATGGAGGACATCGCGTAGAGCATTACGAAAAAACAGAGCAACAGGTTCATCAGATCGCCAAAGGTACATTGCCATGCAGGCGCACCTTTCGGTGGTTCTTCCGGTTTTTTCTTTGCCAATTACTCCTCACCTCCCTCAGCAGAAGCAGCGGTCGTACGATCGCCGGGTGCTAAGAAGGATTTCAGTTTCTCCTCGATAACACGAGGATTTTCACCAGCCTGAATAGAAAGAAGACCTTCTATAATAATCTCCTTCATCCGGAATTCGATTTCATCATTTTTCTTTAATTTCTGAGCAACGGGAGTACACAGCCAGTTTGCAAGCAAGGAACCATAGAATGTGGTAACCAAAGCCACCGCCATGTTAGGTCCTAGCGCATCCGGATCGCTCATATCCTGGAGCATGTTAATAAGACCTATCAAGGTACCAATCATACCCCAGGCAGGTCCCATTGTTGCAAAATCTTCCCAAAAATGTATATTTGTGGAATGTCTATCCTGAATGCAGGACAGCTCTGTTTCCATAATAGCCCTCACCAATTCCGGATCTGTCCCGTCTACAACCAGCAGGATTCCCTTTTTCAGGAAATCATCTTCAATACTTCCTGCCGCCTCTTCCAGAGAAAGAAGTCCTTCCTTACGTGCCACATTAGACAATTCAATGATTTTCTGAATCATCTGTGCCATATCCATCTCCGGCTGTTTCAAAGCAAGTGTGAAGGATTTCAATCCACCCACAAAATTCTTAATGGATGTGGAGGCTATCATAGCCATCAATGCACCACCAAATGTAATCATCATGGAGGCTGGATCTATGTATCTCGGTATTACCGTTACACCACCGGCTATAATCATGGAAATCACGACTAGTACAATTCCACCCACAAGGCCTATTAATGTTGCAATATCCATTTATTCCACCTGATTCTTTTGCAATTCTTCTGCAAAAATATTCTTTCTATATGATTTTACTAGATTTTTGACATCCTGTCTACTTTCTTTTACAATTATTTTTCGCCCGGTTGTGAGCGTAATCACCGTATCCGGTGTTTCTTCGACGATTTCAATCAGATCTGCATTAATCGTGATTTTATTTCCATTCAGCTTGGTCACTTCAATCATTTTCTTTTTCTTCTTCTCCTTCCACGATTTATGCCCGGTAAGCAGCAAAAACCGAAGAAAGCCCGAATCTCTTCGAGCCTTCTTCGTAATTAAAATAACACATTCCTATTCATAAATCAATCAACGTTTCAGATTGGTAAGTTCTTCCAGCATGGTATCAGAAACAGTGATAATACGGCTGTTCGCCTGGAATCCACGCTGCGTGGTAATCATCTCAGTAAACTCGCTGGACAAGTCCACGTTGGACATCTCCAATTCACCGGTGGTCATGTAACCGCCGTTACCGGTAATATCAGAACCCACACCATCGAAAGCACCGGAGTTCTGGGTCTCGGCATACAGGTTATCACCCTCAAGAGAAAGACCGGAAGCATTGGCAAAGTTTGCAACAGCAATCTGACCTAACAGTCTGGAACAGCCATTATCGTAGGTTGCGTAAATCTTACCGTCCTGTCCGATGGTAACACCGGACATATCACCTAGTTTACGTCCTGCATAGTTGCCTTTGGTATCACCGTTGGTGGCGGAAATGGTTGCGGCTTTGTTGTTGTTCGCCTGACGGGAAGGGGTGAAGTCTACAGTGACATCAGAGAAAGCTTTCATGGTATCTGTATCAAAGTCTAACACCGTAGTATTTCCTTCCGTATTACCATCCCCTACGCTTTTAAATGTACCGGTTCCTTCATCGTAGTTGACCACAACGGAATTCTTTACATTCTTCTGCGTAATGGTAATCTCACCCGTTTTTAAATCAATATTCATGGAACTGATCGTATCAATGGTGTCATCATCCATGCCATAGGCATTTTTAAGCATCTGGTACAGACCATCTTTCGTTTGAGCAGCTTTATCTGTTGCAATAGTTGCTGCTGTAAAAGTATATCCGGTAACAGCCTTATTGGCATCCTGTATCTCTGTACCATTCATGTTGGTAAAATTATAGGGACCACCTTTTGTTTTATCATCCTTCATGGTAATGGTGCCCTTACCGTCGTATTTATTGGCCTGACTGCTGATGGATACGGTATCATTGGTATTCACCGTCATTTTGCCGCCCCATTTTACCAAATCATGAATGTCTTTATTATAAGTAGAAGAAATAGAATTTCCATTGGCATCCAATACATCCTCTAATGTCATATAATACTGACTCTTATTACTGGTGGCATGCATGGTAAACTTAGCAGAATACTGATAACCCAGTTTGTCGTAAATTAACATGCTGATGACCTTACCGGCGGTGGAGTTGATGTTGGAATCGTTGGCATCCACAATACCGGAAATATATCCCTGGGTAGTTGCTTCCGCTTCGTAGGTCATCTTGGAAGCATCCATAATCTTAAGAGCGGAGACTCTGTCCTGACGGATGGTCTGGGTTTTATCATCTACCTGCCATCCCATGACATTGTAACCGGTGGAGGACATACACAGGTTTCCTGCGCCATCCACATAGAAGGAACCATCACGGGTAAAATAGTTGCTGGTTCCGTTATTAACGATGAAGAAGGAATCTCCGGTAATCATAATGTCGAAAGGGTTGTTGGTGGTCTGTGCAGAACCAGCAGTATCAATCTGGGTAGAAATCGCACCGGTCTTGGAACCCAGACCAATCTGCTTTGCATTTTTACCACCCAGTCCTGTCTGGGCATTGGCACCGGAAGCTGCCTGTGTGGTCTGATATAACAAAGTATTAAATGTCACGGACTGCGACTTATAAGATACGGTGTTTACGTTGGCGATATTGTTACCGATAACATCCATCTTGGTCTGGTGTGTTTTCAGTCCAGCCACACCAGAATAAAGTGATCTCATCATAGTTCTCGTTTCCTCCTGCTTAACTTCAGCGGAACCGTTCCATCCCTTCTGTCAGTCCGGGATGTCTGCCTCCTGAAAAGGTCCGGCTACATAATTACGGCTCCATCAATATTCGTAAAAACATTTTCGTTCGTCTCTTCCTGATCCATTGCAGTGATGACGGTATTGTTTGGAACATTCACGATAAAGGCGATTTCATCCACCAGTACCAGGCTTTCCTGTATTCCCTTTGCCTGTGCCTTGCGGGTGCCCTCATTTAAGCGCTGCATCTGCTCTCCGCTTAAGTTGATGTTCCTATCTGCCAGCCGGTTGCTTGCATGTTTGGAGAATTTCACCTCTGCACCGGTTTTCTGATTTAGAATTTCCTGGAAAGACATTCCTGTGCTTGTCTTTCTTGCAGTGGTACTGTTTCCTCCGAAATATTCATCCTGCAGCTGGTTTATGGAAGGGTACTGTCCATTTTGAATTTTCATGGGTTATACCTCTTCGGAATCCTTTGTCAGCTCATCAAGGGTATCTTCCGAAACTTCTTCCTCTTTCTCCTTGTCTGTGCTTTCTGCTCCTTCTTCTTTTTCGTTTTCCTTAGCTGCCTTAATGACATTCTGTAACTGCTCGTAATACTTGTCTAACTGTTTCTTAGTATCACTTGTCACAAAGGATTTCTGATAATCATTCATATCATCATAGTACATCTTACGGAGATATTCAATCTCATCCTTATCCTGTAAGGTAATGTCATCCACATCGGGAAGTTTACCAAGACGGGTGGAAAATTCCAGTGCTTTGTCATAGGCGTCTAAGTAAGTGTCATCCACGGTCATGTATAAATCGCTGATGGAATATAAGGATTCATCAATAGAAAGATAAGCATCCTTGCCTTCATAAACCACATAGTCAACACGTCCCTGTATCTGTTTGGTGTCACCGGATCCGTCCTTCACTTTCATGATAACGGTCTTTCCCACCAGATCGTTGGCTCTGGAAGCCTCGGCGGATTCCGCCATATTCTGCATCTGTTCCAGTTCAGAAAAAGTTGCATACTGGCTGACCCATTCGGTGTTGGAAGTCGGCTGCAAAGGATCCTGGTATTTCATCTCCGCTACCAGCATCTGTAAAAAGGTATCTTTATCCGCATTGTTTCCATTGGTCTCCTTGGTCTTATTTGCAAGGCTGGATGCGGAGGATGTGTTTTGAACTTTTCCGTCTTTTACGGGTGCTACTAAGCTCATGCGCTGTTCTCCTTTCTCAATTTATACGGTATAATCCAGTGTGCTTCCCCGGTCAGCCATGAGTTCGGCTACCATACGTTCCTCGTCTGTCAGTTCCTCATCCTCCAGATCGATATCATCCAGATGGATTCGATGCGTCTTGGGACGGCTTGCAAAAGCTTCACTGTTTTCGCTTTGTCTCTCGCCTTCGTAACTCTGTTCAAAGGCATGGGATTCTACCGTTACCTGTACATTTTCCACGCGAAGTCCCTGATCGTTTAAGTTTTCTTTCAGGCTTACAATCTGGGATTCCAGTGCGGCACGTACTGCCTCGTTTTGTGTGGTGATCTGTGCTGTCAGTTCACCGTTTCTCGATGTGATCTCAATAACCACACGCCCCATGGTTTCGGGATGTAGCTGCATTTCCAGTTTCGTAAATGCCTCAGAGTTGTCAATCTTCATGTAATCCATAATCTGATCCATGATGCTCTGGGTATCTACCTGTGAAAAGCTGCTCAGGCTTTCTGTAAACGCCTGCTCTCCGTTGACATTCATCTGGTTCGGTTGAAATTCCTGTACCAGTTCTGCCCCGGTCTCCGCCTGCTGGGTATTATGTTTCTGCTGTCCGTTCTGCTTCTGTTCTTCTGCTGTCCGGGGTGTTTGGGAAATCTCTGTTTCCTCCATCCCCTCCGTGACCGCTGCACCGCTTTCACCGTCTTTTGTCACATCGTAGGTTACTTCTTTGCCATCCTGCATAAAGGTCACTGTATAGGAAGTATCTTTTACCTCCTCGGTAATTGCTTCCTCTGTTCCTGTCGGAATGGAAGCTTCTGTAAATAACCCTCTCTGCTGTTCCAATACGCTGTGAAGCTGTTCCTCGCTCCACCCATTGGCTTCCCCAGCTGCTTCAAACATCTGGGATACCTGATCCCATAACGCGTTAAAGTTGTCTGCCAGTGCATCTCCCGTCAGTAAAAAGCTTCCTTCCGGATCCTGGGCAAGGGTGGCAAATAAATTCTGAAAGCTTGCTGCATCAAATAAATCTGCATCCGTCATTCCCAGCAGTTCCATGGTATCACTCACTTCCTCCGGTGATATCTGGAAAAGTTCCGCCAGTTTATCCACCACTGTCACAGCAGTTTCTGCAAGAACCTGCATTGCCTGTTCTTCTTCCTCCGGTGTGAGACTGTCTGTGGTCTGTCGGTTCTCCCCTACCGCATTGTCGTCTTTTGCTTTCGCAGTCTGGTTTTTCGCTTTGGCTGATTGTCTGCTTTGGATATTCTGTCCGGTCTTTTCTGTTTTTCTATCGGAAACCTTTGTTGCCGTCTTGTTTGCAACAGGCAGATTGTCCGTTTTCGTCATCTGTTCCGCGTTTCCCGCGGTAGACTGTTTAAACACATCAGAAAAGCTTTTTGTTTCCTCCGGCGCAGTAGTTTGTTTCACTCCCTGGGCAGGCATCAGACCCCCTGTATTGCTTACAGGTGTTGTTGTCATTTGCATTCCTCCTCTCTTAAGTTGTCAAGGTACTCTTTATATATATCGGTCATGTCCCATGAAAAACTTAGTTGGGATCCATGATTTTTGTGATTCTTGCAGCCACATCGGAGTTCATGGCTCCCAGGATTTTTCCCCGGTCATCATTACTCATGGCTCCCAGAATTTTCGCTGCCAGATCCAGATTATCTGTCATAGACTCAAAAATTGCCGCCGCCTGTTTGGGCTTCATGGAAGCATAGGCAGACGCATAATCCTGTACCTCCTGGTCTGCCTGCAGCTGCGTCACTACCTGTTTATACAAGGTTTCCGCTGTAGCAGGATCAATCGATTCATAATATTTCTTATATTCCTCTGCACCGGGTCCCTGATCTGCGTAGATCACTTCATTGTAGAATTCTTCCTTGATCCTTTGAAACTCCACCTGGTTATCCTCAAAGGTTTTCAAACGCTCCACCTCTGCCTGGAGTGCCTCGATCTGTTCTTTATCCGACTGTCTGGTCTGTTGCTCTTGATCCAGCTGCTGCTCAAGTCTGCGAATCTGTGCCACTGCTTCATCCAGAGACTGATATCCCCCATGGCTTTCTCCGGCTTCCGGATCATAGGTTGCTTCCTGGGTTGCGGGAAGAATCTTATTGAGAACCGGAACATCCTTGAGCATCGGGCTGAAAATATTGGTTCCTACACCGCCAATATCCAGCTTGATCACCAACGCCAAAATAGCGATCCAGATCAGCACGATAAACAGGGTGATAAAAAATACAGAAACGCTGCCGCCGCTAGTTCCTTCATCATCGTAAATCTGTTCCTCCTGCGCTTCAATCTCCTTTGCTCTCTGCTTTGCCTCTTTCTTCTGGGATTTCTGCTCCTGCTTTAGTTTCTTCTTTTCTTCCTTCAGCCGTTTCTTTTCTTCTGCCGGAGAATAATTCTCCTCCAGAGGCTGTGACTGGATTTTCTGTTTATTATCTGCCAAAATAGTTCTCCTGTCTTAATGAACGGTGGCCCGCCTGCCGTGGGTATAACTGGTAAGTTCGTCAATTTCCTTGCTTTCCGCCCGGTTCAATTCCTGCTTAAATTCTTCAAAAGCCTTTTCTTTCAATATTTCCTGCGCCTTGCGTTCCATTCGCACCTGAGCCAGAGCCTCCTGGGCTTCTTCCAGCAGCTCTTCCGCCTGTTTTACATGCTGTCTCTGCAAGGCAATAAATTCATCCATACGGTCAATGGCATTATGATTTGCTTCGATTTCCAAAAAGTCCAATTTCTGAAGCAACAGTTCTCTTGCCCGCTGTTCATACCCAGTCTTACGGGTCTGTAACTGTTCCAGCTTGTCCTGTTCCTCATCCACTTTGATCTTTGCTGCGGCAAATGCCTGTTTTGCCTGTTCCTCCATCTTCAGTTTTACATCCAGAATGCTTTGCATTCGATAGACAAACTTTGCCATTACCGATCTCCAAACAGCGCCTTTAATCGTTCCAGTGTCTCTTCGATATTCATTTTCTCATCCACATCCTGACACAGGAATCCATTGACCACATCAATCTTTTCCATCGCATAGTCAATATTAGGATTGGAACCACGTTTATAAGCTCCGATATTAATCAAGTCTTCTGCTTCGTTATAGGTTGCCAGCACATTTCTCAGTTTTCCGGCACAAGCCTTGTGTTCCTTCGTAGCAATCGCACTCATGCAACGGGATATACTGGCCAGTACATCAATCGCCGGATAATGGTTCTTCTGTCCCAGCTTACGGCTCAATACAATATGTCCATCCAGAATACTCCTTGCCGTATCCGTGATGGGTTCGTTGAAATCATCACCATCCACCAATACGGTATACAGACCGGTGATGGATCCTTTCGCCGCCCTGCCTGCACGCTCCAACAGTTTCGGCATTTCCGCATAAACACTGGGTGGATAGCCTCTGGATACCGGCGGTTCCCCACTGGCAAGACCGATTTCCCGCTGTGCCATGGAAAAACGGGTCAGGGAATCCATCATCAAAAGAACATCTTTCCCCTGATCCCGGAAATATTCGGCAATTGCTGTAGCTGTCATAGCAGCTTTTTTACGTTCCAGTGCCGGCTTATCTGAGGTAGCCACCACTACCACAGAGCGTTTCATACCTTCCGGTCCCAAATCACGCTCTATGAATTCCCGCACTTCTCGTCCCCGCTCGCCGATCAGTGCAATTACGTTGATATCCGCTTTGGTGTTGCGGGCAAACATACCCATCAGCGTAGATTTTCCCACACCGGAACCGGCAAAAATTCCGATACGCTGCCCCTTACCAACCGTAATCAATCCATCAACAGCCCTGACCCCCAGAGGAAGAATTTCGTCAATGATCTCTCTGCTCATGGGATCAGGTGGTTGAGCATCCACAGAATACTTCGTGCCATTTTCCAACACGCTTCCGTCAGGGAATCTACCCAGACCATCCAAGGTCTGTCCCAACAGAGCATCCCCGGCATATACCTTTAAAGGTTCTCCGGTATTGACCACGATACTTCCCGCACCGATTCCCGTAACGATACCATAGGGCATCAACAGTGTTCTTCGGTCTTTGAAACCCACAACCTCTGCCATGGCCGGTGGCTGGTCGCCGCTACTGGGTCTGATCATGCACAGATCTCCCAATTTAGCGTCCGGGCCCGCTGACTCAATTGTCAATCCCACCACGTTCACTACTTTTCCCATGCGGACAAAATAGTTCTGATCTGCTGCATTTTTATATTTTTCAAAATTTACACGCACATCCATAAGCTTATTCTTTTTCGTAAGATAACAGTTTCAGGCGATTGGACAACTCGGTAAGCTGGGTACTGACGCCACAGTCAAAAATACCGTCCTCTGTCTCAATCATGCAATGGTTTTTGGAAAGTGTCAGATCTTCCACCACTTCAATGGATGATCCCGCTGCAACAGATGCTGTAATTTGCTTCTTCTGCATGCTGACAAAAGGATAATCCTCCTTTGAAACATGAATAAAAAAGCTTCTGTTGCCTTCGATTTTACGCATGGTATTGGTAATCAGATAGAAAAGGATATCGCGATAGCCCTGCAGTTCCACATGAAAAATATGTTCATAAATTCCGGTCAATGTATCAATAAACTGCGGTTCCAGATCCTGTATTCGAGTCTCATAGGCAGTTTCCAGTTCTTTTTGCTTTTGATCCAGTTCTGCCATTCTTTGGCTGCATTCCTGCTCTGCCTGGGCAATTCCGTCCTGATACCCTTGCTGTATTCCTTCCTGTCTGGCATTTTCCCGGATGGTTTCCGCATCTTTGGCTGCAGCTGCACGGATATTGTCTGCTTCCTGCCTGGCTGCGTCCACCTGTGCCTGGGCATCTGCCAGCATCTGATCCACCTGTTTCTGGGTGTCCTCCAGAGATGGACCTGTCGGTACCGGTTCCTGATGGATTACCGTAGGGATTCCGTTCTCATCATCCCCGGTGAGTCCATCCAGGATTTCCGCCTGTACACCGCCTGCAAAGCCCTCTTCGTCCGGCTCTCCCAGTGTTGTGTGCGATGCACGGCGCACAGGCTGACTTAATCCAGTCAGCCGCTTGTTCACCAATTCATTCGTGTCTATGATTCTTTTCTCATCGCTGTTTACTTCAACCCATCCGCCTTTGAGTAAATTAGACAATAATCTCGTCACCTCCGCCTCTGGAAATTACGATTTCAGCGGAATCCTCTAATTTACGGATAACATTGACAATCTTTTGCTGTGCTTCTTCCACATCCTTCATGCGGACAGGACCCATAAAATCCATATCTTCCTTAATCATGACTGCAAGACGCTTAGACATATTATTAAAGATTGCATTCTGTACTTCTTCGTTGGCACCTTTCAATGCCATAGCCAGATCTCCATTATCCACATCTCGAAGGACACGCTGAATAGCACGGTCGTCCAGGAGGAGAATATCTTCGAATACAAACATCTTTTTGCGAATCTCGTCTGCCATTTCCGGCTCTTCGATCTCCAATGTCTCCATAATATGTTTTTCTGTACCACGATCTACGGTATTGAGAATATCTACTACGGCATCTACGCCACCCACAATAGAGTAATCCTGGTTAACCAGATTGGACAGCTTGCTTTCCAGAATACGCTCCACCTCTTTAATGACATCCGGGCTGGTGCGATCCATCATAGCGATACGTTTCACCACATCAGCCTGTCTGTCAGGAGACAGCGCCGATAAAACCAAGGCGGATTGTGCCGGTGACAGATAAGACAAAATAAGGGCAATCGTCTGCGGATGCTCATCCTGGATAAAGTTGAGCAGCTGTGAAGGATCTGTTTTCCTTACGAACTCGAAAGGCTTTACCTGCAAGGACGCAGTCAGTCTTCCGATAACATCCATTGCTTTCTCGGCACCCAATGCTTTTTCCAGTAATTCCTTAGCATAATTGATACCGCCCTCTGCAATGTACTGCTGTGCCAGACACACCTCGTAGAACTCATTGATAATTTCTTCTTTCACCTGGGGAGTGACACTGCGGGTATTGGCAATTTCCAGGGTAAGTTCCTCAATTTCCTCTTCTTTTAAATGTTTAAAAATCGTAGCTGATTTTTCCGGTCCGAGGGCAATCAAAAGAATTGCCGCCTTCTGGGTGCCACTGATATGATCTTCATTTTTTACTGCCATCTTTATGCCCCCCAGTCCTCATTCAGCCAGTTACGCAATAGATTTGCGGCGGCTTCCGGATTCTCATCTACAAATTTCTCTATAATTAGACGAACTTCTGATTTCGTTTCCGTCTCGATTGCATCTAAGGACTCCTCCGGAGTGGACTGTAACAGATTTTCCACGGAAAGTTCCTCTTCCTCCTCTTCCTGCTTCTCACCACGCATACTGCGCAGAACAACAAAACCAAGTAAAGCAAGGATTACAAAAATCAGGATGATCTGTACCACATCTGTGGTGCTCACACCCAGTCCGTCAGAATCGATAAACCAATTCTCGGAATATGCCATAATCGTAATTTTGGTTTTATCAATACCGGTAGCATTCGCTACCACATCATATAAATCCGGATCTACATCCAGCTTCGTACGTTCACTGTTAGCGGCTTTATACTCGTCCCAGGTAACTCCGTCCAGAAGTCCCTGTTTCTTCGCATCATCTTCATTGATAATGTTATAGGAAATCGCTGTTGCAGCCAAAGAGGAATTTTCGTATTTGATCACACCCGGATTGGTAATGGTATTTTCGATCACCTCATTGGGCACATACTTATAATCTTCTTCCGTGGTAGAAGATTCCGAATTGTCCGTATCCTGATACATGTAGGTCGTACGATCATTATTCTGGTTAGAATCGGTTCCGGGAACACCTCCACCGCCATTGGTCGCATCCGACTGATAAATATGTGCTTCCGCATAAAGTCCCTGGGTCATTCCGTCAGGTGCATAATACTCGTGTAATGTTTTCTCGTAAGCAGCAAAATCAATATCCAGATTACTGGATACTTCGATTGTACTGTATAAATTTGTTCCCATGAGTACCTGGGTCACCTTGCTGCGCACCAGTTTTTCCGCCTGCTCTTTCGCACCGATCTGGGAGCTTGCAGAGCCTGCCACAGACACATCATCCTCACCAGAATATAAAAGGTTGGCATCCGTATCCATAATGGTAATCTGAACAGCATCATCATTGCCTAATGCTGTGGAAATGGCTTTTGCCACAGATGCTGCCTGGTCGGTGGTGAACTCGTCCTGTAACTCTAACTGTACCCAGGCATAGGAAGGCTCATTGCGTGAAACCAGCGTACCGTCATTATCCGGCAGATGGAGCATGACATGGGCGCTCTTTACTGCAGAGAACATCTTGATCATATCATTCTCCAGCTTATCTTCCAGATAAACCACATAACGTTTCTGTTTATCTGCCTCTGTGGTGGAAATACCTCCGTTGGTTACATTGTCAATACCATATCCCGCAGCCAGAATATCATTGGCTCCCAGAAGCAGATTGGCTTGGGATTCCTGTTTTGCCAGGACTTTAATTTCCAATCCGTCCGCGGATGTCGTATAGGTAATGTCATTGGAGTCCAGAAGTGCGGTAATCTCCGATGCTTCTTTCGTTGTCTCACAATTCGCCAGTAAGACATACTGGGGTCTGGTCAAAACAGTGACCAGAATCACGACTGCCAAAACCACCACTGCCGTGATCGCAATGATAATCGTTTTTTGCTTGGTGGTAAAATTTCCCCACCATGCCTTTATTTTATTCAGAATTTCCTGAAGCTTATCCTGCATTACAAGTGTTCCTCGTTTTCTCTAACCTGTTAAATCTGCATCTGCATAATCTCTTTGTAGGCATCCATGAACTTATCACGAATCGCTACCGTATACTGAAATACCGTGGACGCTTTCTGCAAAGCAATGGAAAGATCATGGGTATTGTCCGTCTCTCCCAGTGCCCAGCTGATTTCTGCATTCTCCGCATCAGATAAATAGCTGTTGGTCGTGTTGATGTTGTCCACTGCTGCTCCCAGTATGGAGTCAAACATTGTCGCCCCGTCCGGATTTTTCACTGCTGCCTGTGTATTCTGAACGGCAGATTTAATCGCCTCCGAGGATACATTACGTAATGTATCGATATCAAATGTCGTACCTAAATTCATATAAATCTCCATCCTTGCGCTGTTTTCCAGCGCATCTCAAGTTTGTGCGCAAGCACAAATCTTGTGTGTGAAAAATGTATTTTTCACACTAATCCCCTATCTTTATTCCTATATCTTCTTATCCGGTTACCTATGATTCGATCAGATTCAATCCCTTTAATGCCACGGATTTCGTCGCCTCAAACGCTGTGGCATTGGCTTCATAGCCTCTGCTGGCATCAATCAGGTTCGTCATCTCTGTAATAATATTGACATTGGGATAGGTCACATAACCATTTTCATCCGCATCCGGATGGGACGGATCATAGACCATATTCATCTCCGTAGTCATATCCTCATGAACACCGCTGACCTTCACACCGGTGCCGGAGTATTTATCCGTTGCCTTATTCAGCACATGGCTGAAATTTGTCTGTGTTCCCTTCTCCTGAAAGGTCACAACCTTTCTCCGGTAGGGGGTGCCATCCTCTGTCCTGGTTGTATTGGCATTCGCCACATTTTCAGAAATGATATCCATACGGTACCGCTGCGCTGTCATTCCCGAAGAGTTAATATCAAATGCTGTAAAAACGCTCATAATCAACCTCCCGCTTATTTCATTGCAGCCTGCAGATTCTGGAATTCCTGTTTAACACAATCTAACAGACCGTTATATTTCAATTCATTGGCTGCAAGGGTTACGTTCTCCGTCTCAATGTCCACATTATTGCCGTCCAGCCGATAAGAATAACCGGCATAATCTCGATAGGTATGGGGCTCCAGCTGACTGACTTTCAGGTTCCCCACCTTTTTGTCCATGGATGTATAACGGGAGCTTCCCAAAGCTTTCTGCAGTTCGGATTCAAAATCTACATCTTCTCTTTTATAACCGGGAGTATCCGCATTGGCGATATTATTTCCAATCACTTCATTTCTCACCCAGGATGCATCCGCCGCTTTTCCCAGTACATTAATATAATCGAATGCATTACTGTTAATCATTGATAACCTCATTTCTGCGCACGCTTTTTACGCATGACGAGTTTGTGTCAAGTGCGCGCAGACACAAATCTCGGGATTGAAAAATTTTATTTTTCAATCTTTTTCCTCCTGCTCCATTTTCCCAAAGGTATAAATAGGCAATGTTAAAAATACACTACTGCCTATTATAAGTTATTTACAAAAAAACACAAGTTTTTTTGTACAAAGAAAGAATCACTCCATAAGAAAAGGCAAAAGAATTTTACTACAAAATCCCTTTGCCTGCTCTCATCCATGAATCATTTTATTATCGTAATGTTTATGAGAAATTATCTCAATTTTGTATTCTGTCTCTTTAACTCCTCAATCTCATCAAATACCGCATCATTCAGTACTTTGATATAGGTTCCCTTCATTCCTGAGGAACGGGACTCGATCACTCCCGCACTTTCAAATTTACGAAGTGCATTCACAATAACCGATCTGGTAATTCCTACGCGGTCAGCAATTTTGCTTGCTACCAGGATTCCCTCCATGCCGTTTAACTCATCAAAGATATGTGTGATTGCTTCCATCTCAGAAAAAGACAACGTAGAAATTGCAGATTTCACAACGGAAACCTTACGAGTCTCCTCCGCGCTTTCTTCATTCACTGCACGCATCATTTCCAGTCCTACCACCGTAGAGCCATACTCACATAAAATGATGTCATCAATATCATAAGACTCATTACATTTGTAGATAAACAGAGTACCCAGACGTTCCCCTGCAATATCAATAGGGCTGATCACTGCCTGAAACTTACGCACATCCACATTTTCAAATCCCAATGTTTCCAGATTTACATTCTCTTTGGTGGAAAGTACGCTGAGCAGGCGTTCATTCAAGGTAGCATCAATAAATCCTCCTACAGACTCATCAATCATCATCTCATGGATGGATTCAATTCCGTCTTTTTTGCCTACCCCCAGAACTTTTCCCTTTTTACTGATTACCAATACATTAGAGTCCAGAATGTCATTCATTACTTCACAGATGTCATTAAACACAACTTTACTGGAGTTGTTGTTGTGAAGTAATTTCCCGATTTTTCTCGTTTTGTCCAATAACTGAACACTACCCATGATAAGCCTCCTTTATATAACACTTACGCACTCATCCTAAAGAATATGCTTATCTTATCATTAAATCAAAAAAATTGCAATATTTTTTGTGACATTGTGAAAAATATTCACATAATTCAAGCAATTTGTGTAAGCAACAAACTATTCCCTGGGTTTCTCGCAGACATATCCACAGGTTTCATTGGAACATACCAGCTTATTACCCTTTTCCAGCATAATTGAACCGCACTCTTTGCATTTCACCTTGGAAGGCTTCTGCCAGACCATAAAATCGCAATCGGGATTGTCGATACACCCATAATACTTACGACCTTTTTTCGTCTTTTTCAAGACAATATCTTTGCCGCATTTCGGACACGCCACACCAATTTTCTCAAAATAAGGCTTGGTGTTTTTGCACTCCGGGAAGCCGGGGCAGGCAAGGAATTTTCCATGAGGGCCATATTTAATCACCATGTTACGTCCGCACAGTTCACACACCTCGTCCGTCACTTCATCGGCAATCTGTACCTGCTCCAGTTCCTTCTCCGCTTTCTTTACCGCTTCGTCCAGATCCGGATAAAAGTTCTCCACAATGGTCTTCCATTTCACGCTTCCGTCAGCCACACCGTCCAGTAAGGCCTCCAGGTTTGCCGTAAAATTCACATCGACAATGGAAGGGAACGCATCCTTCATCATATTGTTCACTGCCTCACCCAGCTCAGTGACATACAGGTTTTTATTTTCCTTCACAATATAACGCCGCGCCAGTATGGTCGTGATCGTAGGCGCATAAGTACTGGGGCGACCAATTCCAAGTTCTTCCATGGTATGCACCAGGGATGCTTCGGTGTAATGTGCAGGCGGCTGGGTAAAATGCTGTTTCGGATCCAGACTCTCCAATGACAATTTGGTATCCTTATCGATGGATTTTACCAATGTGTTACTTTCTTCTTTATCATCATCATCCGTGTATACATTCATAAAGCCTTCAAAGGTAACCTTGGAAGCCGCCACTGTGAAAAACTGACCGGCTGCCTGCATCTTTACCGATGTGGTCTCATATTCCGCAGACTTCATACGGCTTGCCACGAAGCGCTTCCAGATCAATTGATACAGCCGGAACTGATCTCTGGACAAATATTCTTTCATGATCACCGGTGTACGATTTACATCCGTAGGTCGAATCGCCTCATGGGCATCCTGGATTTTCTGACCGTTCTTTTTCTGTACGGTGGTCTCCGCAGCATAATCCGCACCGAAGTTCTTTTCAATATAATCCCGTGCCATAACCTCTGCTTCCTCGGATACACGGGTGGAATCGGTACGCAAGTAGGAAATGATACCTACGGTACCTTCTTTGGTATCTACGCCCTCATATAACTGCTGGGCAAGGCGCATGGTTTTCTGCGTAGAAAAATTCAGCACCTTGCTGGCTTCCTGCTGTAAGGTGGAGGTGGTAAAAGGAAGCGGTGCCTTCTTCGTCCGGGTTCCCTTTTTCACTTCTGTCACCTGAAAAGCTGCATCCTGGACTTCCTTCACGATCTGATCCACTTCTGCTTTGGAGGTGACGGTTTTCTTACCGGTATGATCTCCGTAATATTTGGCTACTAACGGTTTCTTCTCCCCGGGAATTTTCAGACTTGCATCCAGACTCCAGTATTCCTCCGGGATAAATGCATTGATCTCGTCCTCGCGGTCACAAATAATGCGAAGTGCCACAGACTGTACACGTCCTGCACTTAATCCTCTCTTAATTTTGGCCCATAATACCGGAGATATCCGATAACCTACAACACGATCCAGAATTCTTCTGGTCTGTTGGGCGTCCACCAGATTCATATCAATCTCTCTGGGGTTCTTCAGTGATTCCTTCACTGCGTTTTTGGTAATCTCATTAAAGGTAATACGGTATACCTTCTTATTTTCCAGCTTCAATGCATAATACAAATGCCAGGAAATCGCTTCTCCCTCACGGTCCGGGTCGGTTGCGAGATAAATCTTATCTGCCTTCTTTACTTCCTTACGCAGGTTTGCCAGAATATCGCCTTTCCCGCGGATGGTGATATATTTCGGTTCATAATCATGCTCCACATCAATTCCCAACTGGCTCTTAGGCAAGTCCCTCACATGCCCATTACTGGCGACAACCTCATAATTGGCTCCTAAAAATTTCTTAATGGTTTTCACTTTTGCCGGTGACTCTACGATCACTAGGTATTTTGCCATTACAAATCCCTCCATTTGGATATAGCGTCAGTCTCGGGGCGCTAATCGTGAATCACTATACACCATTCCATTCCGGCTTGCAAGAACTTTTTCTTCTATAATAATAGGGATTCGCAGAGAATTATGCTTTCACTTTCACAAAATGCGTGTTTCCTTCCTGCCGCGCCATACCCTTTCTGCAAAGAGAATGAAGGATACGGCATAACCCGGAATAATCCATTTCTTCCCGCCGATAAATCAAATCCCTTGCCAACTCATCTATGGATCGTGGATACTCGTCCAATAACGCATAAAGAAGCCTTTCCTTTCCGGAAAGTCCCGCTCTTTCCTCCTGCGATGTCCCGTCTGCGCCTTTCCGATTACCTTTTTCCTCCATACCCAACAGTTTCAAAATATCTGCGCTTTCCAGAACCGGTGCCGCTCCCTGACGGAGAAGATCGTTGCACCCTTCACTGAGCCCATCTCCCACTCTTCCCGGCACTACCATCACCTCTTTTCCCTGCTCTAGCGCCATATCCACCGTGATGATGGTTCCACTCTTTTTACGTGCCTCCACCACCACGATCACATCAGAAAGACCACTGATGATACGATTTCTGGGTGGGAATAACTGCGCTTTTGCTTCTGTTCCGGGAACATATTCGGACAGAATACCACCTTGGACACGTAATGTATCATAAAGTGCTCTGTTTTCCCTGGGATAGCAGACATCTACGCCACATCCCAGTACTGCATAGGATATTCCACCGGCCTCCAATGCATACCGTTGGCTGATTCCATCGATTCCTCTGGCCATGCCGCTCACCACGGCAATCCCTTGTCCGGCTAAATCTTCTCCGAATTGCCGAGCCATCCGTCTGCCATATTCGGAACAGGCTCTTGCACCAATCACGGCCACTCTTTTTTCCTCCGGGGAAGGCATTTTCCCTAAAGCATAAAGTGCCTTGGGCGGTTCTTGTATGCACCGTAGTGTTTCCGGATAAACCGGATTCCAATAAGAAGCAAAAAGAATTTCCTGTTGCTGCAATTGTTTCCACATTTGCAATGGATTAGCCTGTTTTTTCCTTTCAACAATCAGCTCTGCCATTTTAGATCCGAGAAGTTCTTCCAGCTGCTTTTGTGGCAATTCATACGCTTTTTCCCAATTAGGAACTCTATCAACCAGCTTTTTCAAGGTACGAAATCCTACCCCTTCTATATGGCAGAAAAAATATTCCAATTCCGGATATGCATTTTCTTTCCTTTCTTCCATCATCCTACTCCTGCATCAGTGGTGTGTGATAATCCACCATTTTAAATAACAAAGCCTCATACAAGTGCTGTTCCTCCACAAGTTCACTGCCATCAAGATCCGCAATGGTTCGTGCCACTTTCATAATTCTGTGACAGGCTCTGGCACTTAGTTCCATTTCCTCCGCAAATTCCCTTAGTAGCTTTCGCTCGTCTGCACCCAGTCCACAGTAGTACTCCACCTTCCTTGCCGGTATCCGGGCATTATATTGAAATTCCTGTCCCGCGTATCGCTTCCGCTGCCTTTCCTGAGCCGCCAGCACCCGTGCTCTCATATTTCGGCTGCTCCAGTACCCCCGGTTCTTTTGCTCTGTTTCTTCAAAAAGCCGTGCTCTGGAAACCTCTGCACATAAATCCATGCGATCCAGAATGGGACCGGAAACTCTTCCTGCGTACCTTCTTCTGGCAGACGCCGTACAGCTGCAACGCCTCAAATCCGGATAGTATCCACAGGGGCAGGGATTCATGGCTCCAATCAGGAGGAAATCCGCCGGATACGTATAATTTCCGGAAGCACGATGAATATGTACCTTCCGCTCTTCCAATGGCTGTCGCAGCACATCAATGACATTTCGTTTAAATTCCGGCAGCTCATCCAAAAACAATACGCCCTTGTGCGCCATAGAGATTGCCCCCGGTCTCGGAATGGCTCCACCTCCCGCCATGGCATATTCACTGATGGTATGATGCGGACTCAGAAAGGGGCGTTTGGTAAGGATCACACAATCCGGCTCCAATGCTCCTGCCACACTATAAATAGAGGAAACCTCCAGGCTTTCTTCCATTGTCAACGGAGGCAAAATCGAAGGGAAGCGACGTGCCAGCATGGTTTTGCCGGCTCCCGGCGGTCCCGAAAGCAGCAGATTATGAAAACCGGCTGCGGCAATTTCCATTGCCCTCTTGGCACTTTCCTGCCCCTGTACATCCGCAAAGTCTTCCTCAATTTCATCCTTTGTTTCCTCGAAGAGCCGGCGCACATTCATCGTTTCCGGTTCCACCTGTTCCCGTCCCTGTAGGAAATGCAAAACCTGTTTCAGATTTTCCATTCCGTAGGCATGCATTCCCTCTACCACTGCAGCCTCTCCGGCATTTTCCTTCGGAAGCACGCAGCGGGTAAATCCCTGCTTTACTGCTTCCCGCAAAATCGGCAGAACACCGCGGACCGGTTTCAGACTGCCGTTTAATCCCATCTCGCCTAAAAAGAGTGTATCTGCCGTCTGCTCTTTGGTCAGTTGCTTCATTGACTGCAAAATTCCTACCGCAATGGACAAATCATGCGCTGTCCCTTCCTTGTGCACGTTGGCAGGAGCAAGATTGATGGTGATACGCGCTGCCGGCAGCTCCCCTCCCGTGTTCCGGATCGCGGCTCTCACCCGCTCCTTTGCCTCCGCCACTTCACTGCCCACATAGCCCACCAGCTGCAGACCCGGAAGTCCGGGCGCAATATCCACCTCTGCCCGTACGAGATAGCTGTGAATTCCCTGAAGAGCACCGGAATAAACCGTGCTAAACATAAACCTATCCTTCTCCCTTCTTCTGTTTTATTTTCTTTCTTTGGTAATCGTGAAATCATGGGGGAATCCCCATCATAGATTCATACTGAGATTGGTTCAAGACCCAATAGATAGGATAATCATATCCTGAATTTGCTTATTTGAAAATAGTTTTTGTATAATTTAATTCTTAAATATTCATAAAAACAAGCTTCTGCTTACGGGCGGTCTGTTACAGACCGCCTCCCTGCATTCCGAGCTTTACTGCCATGGCATCCGGATCCTGTGAAAACTGTAAAGCATGTTCTCTGCTGATCAGACCACTCTCATAGCAGTTATAAATGGATTCATCCATAGTCATCATGCCTAATCTTCGATTGGTCTGCATGATGCCGTTGAGTTGATGCGCCTTTCCCTCACGAATCATATTGCGCACGGCATGGGTAACATGAAGCACCTCGAAGGTGGCAATGCGCCCCTGACCATCTGCCCTTGGAATCAACTGCTGGGATACTACACATTCCAGCACATTGGCAAGCTGTACCCGGATCTGTTGCTGCTGATGCGGTGGAAACACATCAATCATTCGATCCACCGTACTGGCTGCACCCATGGTATGCAGGGTGGAAAACACCAGATGACCAGTCTCCGCTGCTGTCACTGCCACACTGATCGTTTCCAGATCCCGCATCTCCCCCACAAGGATCACATCCGGATCTTCACGGAGTGCTGCCCGAAGCGCGTTGGCATAATTATCGGAATCCAGTCCGATTTCCCGCTGGTTAACCATGGACATCTTGTGCTGATGCAAAAACTCAATGGGATCCTCCAGGGTAATCACATGGGCATCCCGGTAGGTATTGATCATATCTATGAGTGCTGCCAATGTGGTGGATTTACCGCTTCCGGCAGGTCCTGTAACCAAAACAAGACCTCTCTTTCTGGTATAAAGATCTACCACGGATTCCGGCAGATGAAGTTCTTCCGCTGTCGGGATCCGTGTTCCCACCAGACGGATGGCAAGTGCCACCGATCCACGCTGTTTATAGGCATTGACACGATAACGTCCCATCTCCCTGATGGAAAAGGACATATCATATTCGCCCCGTTCCTCAAATAAATCCCTCTGGGTCTCGTTCATGATCTCCAGAAGAATTTCTGTCGTATCTGCCGGCATGAACTTCGGATAAGACATGGTGACCAGACTTCCGTTCACTCTCATTTTGGGAGGGACTCCCACTGTGATATGCACATCTGATGCCCCTGCGTCTTTCGCTTCCCGCAGAATTTCTTCAATCTTTGGCATGTTCCTTCTCCTTATCCATATGAGCTCTGACAGGCTTTAAAACCATTTCGTAATTTTAAAAGTGCTTTCTTCTCAATGCGGGATACGTAACTTCTGGAAATCCCCAACGCTTGCCCAATCTCCCGCTGAGACCGCTCTTTTTTCCCACAAAGCCCATATCGTAATAATACAATTTCCCTTTCCCTGTCGGAAAGCACTGTCCCCAGTAAAGCTTCCAATTTGATCAGATTTTCCCGCAGCTGCAGTTGTTCCACTGTATCCAGCTGTTTTTGTTCCATGATATCCAGCAGGCTGATCTCATTTCCCTCTTTGTCCGTGCCTATCGGTTCATAAAGAGAGACCTCCTTTGAGGATTTCTTTTTTGCCCGGAAAAGCATCAACAATTCATTATCAATGCAGCGGCAGGCATATGTCGCCAGCCTTCCCTTTCCTGCATCAAAAGAAAGAACTGCCTTGATCAATCCAATCGTTCCCGTGGAAATCAGATCCTCCATATCCTCGTCAGAATTCTGATATTTCTTGGCAATATGCGCCACCAGACGCATATTTCTCTCAATCAGAATCTCTTTGGCGGCCTTTGCTTCTTCCTCGGTGCCTTCCCTTAAAAGACGAATATAATACACCTCTTCCTCGGTAGACAGGGGTTTTTTAAAGGTTTTCAAAAGAAGCCTCCAAAGTCAGTTTAATATATTCTATGAAGGGACTTCTTTCGCAGTGCCTTTCCATGAAATTTCCTTTATCATCTCCATGAATTTGCACTTCTTGTATTATACTTTGTTTAAATATGCATTACAACTCGTCCAGCAAAAATTGTGCCAGGACATAATTACTGATATCGGTACCATAGTCAGTGAGCCGAAGGGTGCCTTTTTCTCTCACCAGAAGTTTTTCTTCCGTCAGCCGCTTCAGAACCGTTCCATAGATTGCATCCAGACTGGTGCCAAAGCTTTGTCTGAAGTTTTCCTCCGAAATTCCTGCCGTAAGGCGCAGCCCCAAAAACATAAACTCCTCGATCTCATCTTTTGGGGATAGATTGCTTCTGCTCTCTGCCAGAGTAGGATCTGCTGCTTCCATATAGGATGTCAGATCCGTGACATTTTGAAATCTGGCATGCTTCATCTGTGAAGAAGCGCCCAGTCCCATTCCCAGATATTCCCCCCTGGTCCAATATTTACAGTTATGCCGACATTCTCTGCCCTCTTTGGCATAGTTGGAAATCTCATACCGATGATATCCGTACTCTCTCAGAATCCGTTTCGTATCCTCATACATGAGACGATCGGTATCCTCATCCGGCAAAACCGGATTTTCCTCGTACAAAGGAGTCCCTTCCTCCAGAATCAGGCTATAGGCTGAAATATGCTCCGGATTATGCTCTGCTACAAAGCGAAGGGTTTTCTCGTAGCTTTCCCTGGTCTGCCCCGGCAATGCAGACATCAGATCTACATTTATATTGGTAAAACCAGCCTGTCTCGCCCATCGGAAGCAATCCTCAAACTGTTTCAGATTGTGAATCCGTCCCAGCCTTTGTAATTCCCGGTCGCAGGCAGACTGTAGTCCGATGCTCAGGCGGTTGATTCCTGCACTTCGGTAAGCCCTCAGGGTATCCGCTGTGGCCGTGCCCGGATTACATTCCATACTGCATTCGGCATCTTCAGACAGCCGGAAGCTTTCCTTTATCTGCTCCATAATCCGTTTCATCTGGTCTCCCGACAGCAAAGAAGGGGTTCCGCCTCCGAAAAACAGGGAATCTACCCGGTAGTCACCGCATTGCTTTCCCCGATCCTGTATCTCCCTGCAAAGTCTCCGGACATAGGGATCCACGGAAGCCGTCCTCTTCTCTGCATCCGCCACAGGAAAAGACAGGAAGTCACAATACCGGCACTTCTGAACGCAAAACGGAATATGAAGATATAAACCTAAAGTTTTATCAGGATTCATCTAACTTCAATACGCTCATGAAAGCACTCTGCGGGATTTCCACATTGCCTACCTGACGCATTCTCTTCTTTCCTTCCTTCTGTTTCTCCAGAAGCTTCTTCTTACGGGAAATATCACCGCCATAGCATTTCGCCAGCACATCCTTGCGCATGGCTTTTACAGTCTCCCTGGCGATAACCTTTCCTCCCACTGCTGCCTGAATGGGAATTTCAAATAAATGTCTTGGAATTTCATCCTTTAATTTTTCGCACATCCGCCGTCCACGCTCGTAAGCGCTGTCTGCATGGACGATGAAGGAAAGGGCATCCACTTCCTCACGGTTAATGAGAATATCCAGTTTTACCAAGGAAGAAGGCTCATAGCCCTTCAACTCATAATCAAAGGAAGCATAACCTCTGGAACGACTCTTTAACGCATCAAAGAAATCATAAATAATTTCGTTCAAGGGCAGCTCGTATTTCAGTACTGCTCTGGTAGATTCAATATAATCGGTGCTGATATAACGCCCCCGTCGTTCCTGACAAAGCTGCATAATCGGTCCGATATATTCTGTGGAAACCATGATTTCTGCAGAGACAATAGGTTCTTCCATATGTTCAATCTCAGAAGGATCCGGTAGGTTGGAAGGATTGGTCAGTTCAATCATACTTCCGTCCGTCTTATATACCTTATAAATAACACCCGGAGCGGTAGTCACCAGATCCAGGTTGTACTCCCGCTCCAGTCTTTCCTCAATAATATCCAGATGCAGGAGTCCCAGGAAACCACAACGGAAGCCAAAACCTAATGCAATGGAGGTTTCCGGCTCGTAATACAGGGAAGCATCGTTTAACTGCAGTTTTTCCAATGCATCCCGTAAATCTGTGTATTTGGAGGCATCTGCAGGATAAAGACCACAGTATACCATGGGATTAACCTTTTTATAACCCGGCAGGGGTTCTGCGCAGGGATTGTCCAAATCCGTCACGGTATCGCCCACTGCCGTATCTTTCACGTTTTTAATGGAAGCGGTAATATAACCTACCATTCCTGCAGACAGCTCCTCACAGGGAATAAACTGTCCGGGACCAAAATAACCCACTTCCACCACATCGGCGGTAGCCCCTGTCGCCATCATCTTAATCCTGGTTCCTTTACGCACTGAGCCATTGCGGATCCGGCAAAATACAATAACGCCTTTATAGGAGTCATACAGGGAGTCAAAAATCAACGCCTGCAAAGGTGCTTCCGGATTCCCATTGGGTGCAGGGATTTTATGAACGATCTGCTCCAGCACATCCTCAATACCAATTCCGTTTTTGGCTGAAATCAGCGGAGCATCCTGTGCTTCGATACCGATCACATCTTCGATCTCCTCAATCACTTTCTGCGGTTCTGCACTGGGAAGATCAATTTTATTAATGACCGGAAACACATCCAGATCATGATCCAGTGCCAGATAAACATTGGCAAGGGTCTGTGCCTCGATTCCCTGTGCTGCATCCACCACCAGAATCGCCCCATCACAGGCTGCCAGTGCACGGCTGACTTCGTAGTTAAAATCCACGTGTCCCGGGGTGTCGATGAGATTGAACATATACTCCTCGCCATCCTTTGCCTGATAGATAATCCGAACCGTCTGAGCCTTGATGGTAATTCCACGCTCCCGTTCCAGTTCCATATTATCCAGAACCTGATCCTGCATCTCACGGCTGGTGAGAAGCCCTGTTTTTTCTATGATTCGATCCGCCAGTGTAGACTTGCCGTGGTCGATATGTGCCACGATACAGAAGTTGCGGATATTTTTCTGGTTAAACTGTGCCATACTATTCTCCATTCTTACGTTGCTACCTTATCTAATACTATAGGATAGCACGGTGTCCAACATTTTGGCAAGCAAAACACAGCTATTCCAGGCCTCCTGCTCTGTGTTATTTTGCGCCCCCAGTTCAATCAGGATGCTTCGCGGACGCAGATGCATATTGTAGCGATAACCTTTGAGATAAATTTTTCTGGCACATCCGGGAAAGAGTGCATCCGACGCCAGCTGCAGCTGATAGGAGGTCGCCAGATTTTCCTTTTGATACGGATTAGGAAAAGCTTCCAGTGCTCCTGCACTCCTGGTATAGCTTAAGCCATTGAAAAACATATAGCGCGCCACCGTTTTTTCTCCTACCTGCTGGATCAAATGCGCATTGCTGTCCACTTCATCCCGATGCAGATCAATCACCACCTGAATCTCCGGATACTGGTTCAATACCTCCTGTAATGCCGGAAGGGCTTTTCCATAAGCGTAATCTCTCCCCTCTGCATCAAAGCTCTGTGTTATATGTAACACCCGGTAGCCATACTGTTTCTCCAGCAGATTCGTCAGAAATTCTCCCGCTCCCATCACGCCGTTAGGAGGGGCATATTGGGTAGAATCCTCATACTGTTCCAGACTATGGGTATGATAGATCAAAATATCATACTCGCCTTTTCCCCCTTTGGTAATTCCCACCGGGCAGGTCACCAGTTCCGGTGCTGAAATTCCCACGGTTGTGGCATCCGTGGAGGTATCCACCGTATACCAGTTATGTATGAGATAATTGTAATCCCACCATGCATTATCAATGAGTGCCTGGGCAAAAACAGGTTGCGACTGTACCCGGGCAATCTCCATAGCCCAGGAATCTGCCATGGATTCCTGCAGTCTTTTTTCAAAATCATGAGGACTTTCTTCTTTCCCCTCATCCGTTTGCAGATAATCTTCCTTTGACGGATTTGCAGGCACATTTTCCCTAAGGATTTCCTCCTCCTTCTCCTCTTCTGTTCTGGTAATCTGTGGAAGATTTTCTGCTCTTTCCGGTTTTAGCTCATACTTTGTTTCTTTCTCTATTTCTTTCTCTGTTTCTTCCTTTGCCGTTTCCAGCAGATATAGTTTCTCATAGACATACCAGGGAAAGGATTGCGCCACCATCTCATGTACCAGCTGTTTTGCATTTTGCGGATGCTCTTCCTGGGAAAAGGAAAGCAGTGGAAGGGATCTGCACACCGCAGTTTCCTCCCACTGGTCATACGCTTTACGATAAAAGCAATCCTCATCGTCATCTCCGAACTGCAATACCATAATTCTGATCACTAATGCTGCTAAAAGCACCAGAAACAGCAGTATCGAAAGTTTTCTGCAGGAAATCCGCACCTTCTTGCCCCCTTTATCTATTAGGACAATATATGCAATCAATCCGGATTCAATGCTTCGTTCACAGCCTCTGCCACCGTAAGACTCAAGGTTGCAATCACAGCATCAATATCCTTTCCTGTCACATACATATTGTGTAACTCCGTTGTACTGCTATTCCAGTCCTTAACCGCATCATGAACAATCGTAGCAGCATCTACTACCGTAGGAATGCCAATGGCAATCACCGGAACACCAAGGCTTTCCCTGGTCATGGCATGACGGTTATTACCGACACCGCTTCCCGGATGGATTCCGGTATCGGTAATCTGGATGGTGCGGTTTAATCGTTTCGTGCTCCGCGCCGCCAATGCATCAATAGCAATAATCAGATCCGGATTGGTCTGCATTGTAACGCCCCGCACAATTTCCGCACTCTCCATACCGGTGCGCGCCATCACTCCCGGCACGATACTGCTCACCTGATTCATCCGTTCCCGATTATATGCCGCTGTACCAAATTCCAGAATGATATGGCGATTGATAAAAAGGTGATCCACAGCTGCCGGTCCTAAGGCGTCCGCCGTAACATCCCGATTTCCCAGTCCTACCACCAGTACGGATTTTTCCTCCTTCGTTTCCGGTAAAAGTTCCCGCAAGGTTTCTGCCAGCTTTTCCGCAATTTGATGATGATGCTCCTCTTCTTCATCACAAAGGAAAGGGGACTCCAGCGTAATATAGGTTCCGATAGGTTTTCCCATGATTTTTGCGCCGTTTTTCGTTTCAATCACAACCTTCGTCACCTTTAATTCCAGTTCCCGGTCATAGGTTTCCTCCAATGTTACTCCCCGAATCTCCTCTGTCTGCCCCCGGACGGCTTCCCGCGCCTCCAGTGCAAGATCTGTCCGAATTTCCATGCTAATCTCCATTCCGCAGGCATTCTAATGCCGGAGGAATCGCGAGCCAAATATCAGATTTGGCTCTGCGATAAAGGCTATTTTGTGACGCCTGCGACACAAATAGCCGTGCGAAAAATACTGCATCAGCAGTATTTTTCACACTATCCCTCCCTATTCCGGACATATTCGTTATAGCAAAACCATTCCACCCGTTCTGCCCGGATTTGTGCAACAAGATATCATATATTTTTTACAAAAAATAAAGAAATATGTATTGACATTCCTGTTCTCTTACTCTAAAATATACAGCGTATGTTTACATTAGATCGTCCGTGTCCGGCTTTAATGTGACATGAAATACAAAGTGATTCCGGAAATGAGAGGTGAAAGAGCATGGCAAATATCAAGTCTGCTAAGAAGAGAATTTTAGTAAACAGAACCAAAGCTGAGAGAAACAAAGCTATCAAGTCTGGTGTTAAGACCGCTGTTAAGAAAGTAAACGCTGCTATCGAGGCTGGCGATAAGGCTGCTGCAAGTGCTGCACTGTTAAACGCTACTTCTACTATCGATAAAGCTACTTCTAAGGGCGTATATCACAAGAATACTGCTTCCAGAAAAGTTTCTCGTCTTGCTGCTGCTGTCAACAAGATGGCTTAAGTTTTCAACGATAGATTTTAAAGGGTGTTCTGCTGACACCTGAACATAAAAAAAGACCTCATCCCGTCAGTGAGGTCTTTTTTTAATCTCTTTTTTACTATACCAATGCTTTCCCAGCATCCTTACACTGGGCAATCACATTGGCATCCGGGGTTTCGTGTGCAAGGACACACGGGCATGCAAGCACAGCCCCATCTGCCAGACACTCACTCTCCCAGGTACGCATCCATTCGCCGTCACCCCATCCGTATGATCCAAAGAGTGCAATTTTTTTGCCGGAAAGCTTGCTCTCGCACTCCCGAAACATAGGTTCAAACTCACTCTCCTCCAATACCTCTGCTCCCATGGCAGGACATCCGAAAGCGATGGCATCAAAATCGTCCATCTTGGAAGCATCGAACTCCCCTGCAAAAAATACGGTTGCCTCTCCGCCTGCTTCCTGGATTCCTTCCATCACCGCGGTTGCCATCTGTGCGGTATTACCGCTTCCGCTCCAATATACCACTGCTACTTTACTCATGTTAAACCAACCTTTCTGTGAACGGCACATTTGCTGTCCGTCACTGTTACTTTATGAAACCTAACGGAATTTCTTCCATTATTTCCTACTTCAACAAACTGCACCCGGCTGTTTGCACGACTTTGAAGTTTCCTTCTACACTGCCACTGTCAGCTGCAGTACACTTCGGCGTCCTTCTTTCCACAATCGTCCGTAAACATCCTGACACTTACGAAACCTGGCAAAGGTTCTGCCTGCTTCTGCAGCATCCCCATACACCTTCCAGTAACCGGTGCATTTACTATTATGCCCCCGATTTTCCATAAAACCGATAACATCCTCCACGGGATAACCGAGAAACAAGCCTATTTCATGGGGAAAGCTACCTTTTACCTGTAACCGGGTTTTCAGATAGGCAATGGCATTTTCTACCGATTCTATCACTTCATAGCCACACCGTGCCAATAGCGGCTCCACGCCATCTCTATGTAAATCCCTATCCAATGCGATCCGGCGGTATACATAAACCAACGCCCATTCCTTCGTCTGATATAAAATCTCTACCGATACTCCTTTGGCAGCAAACCGGTCATTCCACTTTTCCACGGACTCTTTTAGTTCATCTTCCCGGTCATACCTGTAACGAAACAGATTTGCTGTTTTTAGAGATGCCAATGTAGGGGAACAATTTTCAATCAGATAACGCTCGAACATGCTTACTCCTTTGCTGCTTTGTGGTTAGTTATATCTAACCTCTTTCTTTGAAAAAAGGCATTTCCGGTGTAGGGAAATGCCCTTTTCAAGAAATATTATGTCAGTCAGTAGTTAGTCTTATCTAACTGCGTTTATCATATCATGCGGCGGATTTCCCGTCAAGACTCTTTATTGAGAATAATTGCCGCCTGAAGTGAAAAGTTTATTTCCACTTTGATATGCCGAAAGTAGACTTTAGTCTTTCACTTATTTCTACTTCTCTAAATCT
>OGJJ01000319.1_pt1 | contig 45692 bp, 36 predicted proteins | sample 1572081 | NCBI WGS metagenome assembly OGJJ01 (sample SAMEA2582122, study PRJEB24529) | metagenome | biome: Human gut stool | place: China | collected 2011
CTCTGCGACACCGGGAGTATAGGCGAGAGATAATGCCTCGCGGGATTTCACCGGGATTTTTGACACGGTTTCCAGTTTTCCATTCCATTCTTCATGGAGTTGTAATGCTTTTTCATTCAAAGTCATGGCTTTTCTCCTATATAAACTATATAAATATGTAAGATTACAAAAAGTTCAATTCCTTTGACATCATATAATATTTATTTCCTCCCCGCAAGACTAAAAAAACTTTGCAATTTGAAAAGTGTAGTGTATAATAAAGCCACAAGTGATCTTAAACCAATCTTTTAAAACCCCCAAGAAAAAAACTAATAGAATTTCTTCAATGAGTATGAAAGGAAGAATTGGAGTGTGTATATGAGTGAGAATATGAAGGAGAAATATGAATCCTTATCCTTAGCTACCTTGCGTGATCTGGCAAAAGCCAGAAACCTGAAGGGTACTTCTGCCATGAAAAAGGCGGACCTGGTACAGGCTATGCTGGATGAGGATGATCGGTTGGAAAAGGCCGAACAGGAGAAGAAGCAACCGAAGACAGAGCATGTAAAAACAGAAAAAGGAAAAACAGTGACTGTTGAAGAGAACGCAGAGTTTCCGGCAGAATTGGACAGTGGACAGCAGGCACAGGGTATTTTGGAGGTTATGCCGGATGGCTATGGCTTTATCCGGTGCGAGAATTATCTGCCGGGTGAACGGGATGTGTATGTAGCACCCAGCCAGATCCGGCGCTTTGGGTTAAAGACCGGGGATATCCTTGTAGGGAATACCAGAGTAAAAACTCAGGCTGAGAAATTCAGTGCGCTCTTATATGTAAAATCCATCAACGGATACGCACCGGAGGTGGCTGCTAAAAGAACCAACTTTGAGGATATGACGCCGATCTTTCCCAATCAGAGATTGAAGCTGGAGACTCCCGGCTCTTCCGTGGCCATGCGTGTTATGGATCTTATGAGCCCGGTAGGAAAAGGACAGCGTGGTATGATCGTATCCCCGCCGAAAGCAGGTAAGACCACTTTATTAAAGGAAGTGGCACAATCTGTGAAACGTAATTCTCCAGATGTACATTTGATCATTTTGCTGATTGATGAGCGTCCTGAAGAAGTAACCGATATCAAGGAGGCCATTGAAGGACCGAATGTAGAGGTTATTTATTCTACCTTTGATGAACTGCCGGAACACCACAAGCGTGTGGCAGAAATGGTAATTGAACGTGCCAAGAGACTGGTGGAACATAAAAAGGACGTCATGATCCTGCTAGACTCCATTACCCGACTGACCAGAGCTTATAACCTGACAGTTCCGCCTTCAGGAAGAACCTTATCCGGTGGTCTGGATCCGGCGGCTTTGCATATGCCGAAACGCTTCTTTGGAGCAGCCAGGAATATGCGTGAGGGAGGAAGCCTGACCATTTTAGCAACCGCACTGGTAGAGACCGGATCGAAAATGGACGATGTGGTGTATGAGGAATTTAAGGGAACCGGCAACATGGAGATGGTATTGAACCGGAAACTGTCAGAAAAGAGAATCTTTCCGGCAATTGATATCCCCAAATCCAGTACGCGCCGGGAGGATTTATTGCTGAGTGCGGACGAGCAGGAGGCAATCAATATTATCCGTAAGGCATTTAACGGCATGAAGCCGGAAGAGGCGGTGGAGAAGGTCATCGATATGTTCTCTCGTACGAGAAATAATGTGGAATTTGTTAATCTCGTAAAGAAAATGAAGTTTATCTAAAAAAATCCTTGCATTGCAGAGGATGATATGCTACACTGATAAAGCTGTTCGTGATATTAGAATTCACAGAATAATATACTGAAGAACTTTGTTCATTATAGAGAGGTGAAAGAAATGAGACAGGGAATCCATCCTGAGTATTATCAGGCAACCGTAACTTGTAACTGTGGCAATACTTTTGTAACCGGATCTACCAAACCGGAGATTCACGTGGAAGTATGTTCCAAATGCCATTCCTTCTATACCGGTCAGCAGAAAGCTGCAAGAGTTGCCGGCAGAATTGATAAGTTCAATAAGAAGTACGGTTTTGAAAACAAATAAGCTGATAACAAAAAAGGTTGAGGTTTCAATAATCTCAACCTTATTTTTGGTTATGGAGTAATTTAATTATGGCAAAGAAAAAGAGAAAGAAACGCGGACATTATTCAGGAATCGGCGGACAGGCGGTCCTTGAAGGAATCATGATGAAAAACGGTGATAAGTATTCCGTGGCAGTACGGAAACCAAACGGAGAGATTGAGGTAGAGCTGGACACCTATCACGGGATTTTGGAAGGCAATAAAATCAAAGAACTCCCTTTTATCCGCGGTGTGTTTAATTTCCTGGACTCCTTAATTCTGGGCACTCGTTCCTTAAACTTCTCTGCCACCTTTTATGAGGACGAAGAGGAGCAGAAGGAAGTGAAAGACCCTGCGAAAAAGGCTCGTCAGGATAAAGCAATTGCCACACTTACCACGGTGTTTGCTGTCGTGCTGGCACTGGCTCTGTTTATGGCATTGCCCTATTATGCCAGTGTGTGGCTGGGAAACTATGTACGCAACGATTCCTTGATGGCGATTCTCGAGGGAATTATCCGTATTGTTATTTTTGTACTGTATGTGGCAGGGATTTCCCTGATGCCGGACATAAAGAGAGTGTACCAGTATCATGGGGCAGAGCATAAATGTATCAATTGTATCGAACGTGGACACATTCTCAATGTGGAAAATGTAAGAAAAAGTTCCAAGCAGCATAAACGCTGCGGAACAAGCTTCCTCCTTTTTGTTATGCTGGTAAGTGTGATTCTTTTCTTCTTTATCCGCGTGGAGTCTCCGGTATGGAGGCTGCTGCTTCGTCTTTTATTGATTCCTGTAATTGCCGGGATTTCGTATGAATTGATTCGGCTTGCAGGACGCAGCAACAATATTCTGGTGAGAATCATTTCTGCACCGGGGCTGTGGCTGCAGCGACTGACCACCAGAGAACCGGATGACCAGATGATAGAAGTAGCAATCAAAGCGGTAGAAGCCGTGTTTGACTGGAAACAATTCCTGCGGGATGATTTTAATTATAAGTTCCCGGAGGATCTGACACAGGAAGATATCGAAGATGGAATATCGAGTACTGTATGAAACAGGAAAAGAAAAGCTTGAGGCATCGGCGATAGCAGAGGCGGCTCTGGATGCCAGATTATTATTAGAATATGTATGTGGAACAGACCGGAATACGCTGTTGGTACATCCGGAGCGGGAAGTTTCCGTGCAGGAGGAAGAGACCTATCGGGCATTGTTGGAAAAGAGAGCCGGGCATATTCCACTTCAGCATCTCACCGGCGTGCAGGACTTTATGGGTCTGGAATTTGCGGTGAATGAGCATGTGCTGATTCCCAGGCAGGATACGGAAATTCTGGTGGAGGAAGTAATGCGGGAACCCTTTGATGGGGCAGAGATTCTGGACTTGTGTACTGGTTCCGGCTGTATTTTACTGAGCCTTCTTCACTATTCCAATCACTGCCATGGTGTGGGTGTGGATATTTCGCCGGAAGCACTGCAGGTGGCAGAATGCAATGCCGGACGCCTGGAAATTTCTGATGAACAGGTGGAATTTTTGGAGGGCGATTTGTATGAAGCACTGGAGCCTGGAAGAAAATTTGATCTATTGGTATCCAATCCCCCTTACATTCAAAGCGGGGTGATTCCCACGTTGATGCCGGAGGTACGGGAGCATGAGCCTCTGCTTGCGCTGGATGGCATGGAGGATGGTCTTTTCTTTTATCGGAAGATCATAAAACAGGCACCGGAATGGCTGCGTGCAGGAGCCGGAATTTATTTTGAAATCGGATTTGATCAGGCCTTGGCGGTGGAACAGCTTTTGAGAGAGGCAGGATTTACGGAGATTCGCACAGTACAGGATTATGCAGGGCTTGACCGGGTGGTCTGCGCCAGATTATAGAATTTGCATTATTATCGTAGAAAGGAAAGACAGAATGTTTGATAAGTTAGATGATTTACTGCGCCGATACGAGGAAATCATGAACGAACTGGCTGAGCCGGATGTGGCGAATAATCAGGATCGTTTCCGCAAGCTGATGAAAGAGCAAAGCGACATGACACCCCTTGTGGAAGCCTATACCGAATATAAGAAATGTAAGCAGGATGTGGAAGACTCTCTTGCCATGCTGGAGGAAGAGTCAGATGAAGAAATGCGGGAGATGCTGAAGGAAACCTTAAATGACAGCAAGAAGCGCATTGAGGAACTGGAAAAGGAATTAAAAATCCTGCTGCTACCCAAAGACCCTAACGATGAAAAGAATGTTATCGTGGAAATCCGTGCCGGCGCCGGCGGAGATGAGGCGGCTCTCTTTGCAGCAGAAATTTACCGTATGTATGTACATTATGCGGAAAGCAAGCGTTGGAGAGTGGAAACCTTAAATGCTGACGAAATCGGAATTGGTGGTATGAAAGAGGTACAGTTCATGATTGATGGACAGGGTGCCTATTCCATGATGAAGTACGAGAGCGGTGTGCATCGTGTACAACGTGTGCCGGAGACAGAGAGTGGCGGACGTATCCATACCTCCACTATTTCCGTGGCAGTAATGCCGGAAGTGGATGAGGATATTGATATCCAGATTGATGAAAAAGATATCCGTATTGATGTCATGCGTGCATCCGGTAACGGTGGACAGTGTGTCAATACGACCGATTCTGCAGTGCGACTGACTCATTATCCCACCGGTATCGTGGTTTACAGCCAGACAGAGAAGTCCCAGATTCAGAATAAGGCAAAGGCATTTGCCCTGTTAAAGGCAAAGCTGTATGATATCGAACAGCAGCAGCGTCATGATGCAGAGGCGGAGATGCGCCGCAGCCAGATCGGAACCGGTGACCGTTCTGAAAAAATCAGAACCTACAACTTCCCTCAGGGACGTGTCACGGATCATCGTATCGGTCTGACCCTTTACAAGCTGGATAAAATTATGAACGGAGATATCCAGGAGATCATTGATGCCTGCATCGCCGCCGACCAGGCTGCGAAGCTGACGAAGATGAATGAAAATTAAGAAGAAAACGAAAAAAGGTCTTTACCATATGCCAAAAGACTGTTTCAGACAGTAGCCCAAATCCCGCACTTTTGTGCGGGATTTTTTCTGTTATGGATTACACACTCACATCCCGACTTTACAATCCAACTTCACATTGAATTGTATCTAGCGTATCCTTGACACGGGGCATAATTTACAGTTGAACATTGGGCATATAGAAAATTTACTATCATTTTTGCCCATGTGCGATATGCTTTTTGAAAGCTAGAAGGTTATTTGAAAGCGTTATGTAAACCTTGCGGGCAAATTAGCTTCATGTGAAGTCTTTTCGCCCTTTGTTGATGCCTTTTCATGGGCAGCAATACATCAAGACATCAATATTTGCCCATGTGACTTTCAAGAGTGCTTCAAAATGCATGAATTTTGCAGTATTTTCCAATCTACTTGGGCAAAATTGAAAGAAACGGAGTTATATGCCCGCAGACCGCTTTTTGGGAAAAGTTTTTCGCAGACTAGTAAATATGGTAAACGCATAAGTGAGCGGTGGAATTACAATTTTTAAAGGACAGATCATTACAGAATATGAATGAAACAGTCGTTGATTTATGATACAATTAATATTAGTTTTTTATCTGATACACGGTAGAAAGTGAAAATTTATAGATGAAAATCCGGATTAATGAAAGCTTTAATTGAGAAGAATGCAGGAATAAACAAGGAGGACTTATAAATGAGAATCGGAATGGGATATGATGTGCATAAACTGGTGGAAGACCGTAAGCTGATTATCGGCGGCGTGGAAATCCCTTATGAGAAAGGCCTACTGGGGCACTCCGATGCGGATGTGCTCTTACATGCCATTATGGATGCGCTTCTTGGAGCAGCAGCATTGGGAGATATCGGCAAGCATTTCCCAGATACGGATGAGAAATACAAAGGTGCAGATTCTGTGAAACTTTTGGAAAAGGTAGGAGAGATGTTGGCAGAACAGGCATTCTATATTGAAAATATCGATGCCACGATTATTGCCCAGAAACCAAAGATGCGTCCCTATATTGATACGATGCGTCAGAACATTGCCAATGCCCTGCAGATTGACATCAGCCAGGTGAACGTAAAGGCCACTACAGAAGAAGGGTTAGGCTTTACCGGAAATGGCGAAGGAATTTCTTCACAGGCCATCTGTATGTTGGCGACGCCGATGGAAAGCTTTTCTGTGGATACCGCAGCCAGAAGTTGTGGCGGATGCGGTGGATGTCCCGTCACAAACCAGTAAAATTCCTTGACAATAGCCAGGATATTGCATATCTTAAAATAGGATATTCAGACAGAAAAGAGCAAAGAAAATGGGACTAATTGCAACAATTAAAGAAGAAATCCGGGTCATTCGGGAACGGGATCCGGCGATTCATTCCAATATGGAAGTTTTTTTGTACCCGACATTCCGCGTGATGCTCAGCTATCGCCGGGCACACAAACAATATCTGAAAGGACATTATTTCCGTGCCAGATGGATTTCCCAGCGGGCAGCCAGAAAGACCGGAATCGAAATTCATCCGGGAGCGCAGATCGGAAAAGGCTTTTTCATTGATCACGGAAGCGGGGTAATCATCGGAGAAACCACCATTATCGGAGATAACGTGACACTGTATCAGGGGGTTACCTTAGGAGGTACCGGAAAAGAAAAGGGCAAGCGTCATCCGACGATTGGCGATAATGTAATGATCAGTGCCGGCGCCAAAGTACTGGGATCCTTTACCATTGGAGAAAATTCTAAAATCGGTGCGGGCAGTGTGGTATTAAAAGCCGTCCCGCCCAATTCCACGGTAGTAGGTGTGCCGGGCCATGTGGTGAAAAAGAATGATGTACGCATCCCCAGAGAAGAATTAAACCAGACAGATTTACCGGATCCGGTGGAAGAGGACATCAATGTATTGCAGCGTGCCAATACGGAATTAACGAATCGTCTGCTGGTACTGGAAGAAAATGTCCGAGAATTAAAGAAGGAGTTGGAAAAGACAAATGGAAAATAGATTTCAATTTTATAATACACTGACGAAAAAGGTAGAGACACTGGTGCCTCACACCGATGGCAAGATTGGAATGTATACTTGTGGACCTACCGTTTACCATTTTGCCCATATCGGAAATCTGCGCAGTTATATTATGGAAGATGTACTAGAGAAAACGCTGCGCTACCTGGGTTATGATGTGAAACGTGTCATGAATATTACTGATGTAGGTCATCTTTCCAGTGATGCGGATACCGGTGAGGATAAGATGGTCAAGGGCGCGAAACGCGAACACAAGACTGTTATGGAAATTGCTAAATTTTACACCGATGCATTTTTTGAGGACTGCAGGAAATTAAACATCAAAAGACCGGATGTGGTAGAGCCTGCCACAAACTGCATTTCCGAGTTTATCCACATGATTGAAAGCTTGCTGGAAAAAGGCTATGCTTATCAGGCTGGTGGAAATGTTTATTTCGATACCTCCAAATTAAAAGAATACTATGTGTTTAACACCCAGAACGAAGAGGAACTCATGGTAGGTGTCCGGGATGACGTGACCGAGGATGTGAATAAAAAGAATAAAAACGACTTTGTTCTGTGGTTTACCAAGTCCAAATTTGAGGAGCAGGCATTAAAATGGGATAGTCCCTGGGGTGTCGGCTATCCCGGATGGCACATTGAGTGCTCCTGTATCGGAATCAAGAACCTGGGTGAGTATATGGATTTACATTGTGGTGGTGTGGACAATATTTTCCCTCACCATACCAACGAGATTGCCCAGAGTGAATCCTATCTGGGACATCCCTGGTGCAAATACTGGTTCCATGTACATCATTTAAACGACAAATCCGGTAAAATGAGTAAATCCAAAGGGGATTTCCTTACCGTTTCTTTACTGGAAGAAAAGGGCTATGATCCTATTGTCTACCGTATGTTCTGCCTCCAGTCCCATTACCGCAAGCCACTGGAATTCTCCTATGAGGTACTGGATCAGATGACAGCAGCCTACAACAAACTGGTAAAGAGAATCGCAGAGCTGAAGGAGGACGGTATTGTAGATGAGCAGGTGTTTGCGGATTATCGCAGACATTTCGAGGATGCCCTTTGCAACGACCTAAATACCGCTTCCGCGATGACCGTGATTTATGATTTGTTAAAGGCTGACTGCAACGATACTACGAAGCGTGCTCTGATTAGCAGCTTTGACGAGGTGCTTTCCTTAAATCTTCTCACTGCCCATGAGGCAAAGCAGGCACAGGAGAATGAAGGCGTGGATGCAGAACTGGAAGCCTATGTTCTGGAGAAAATTGAAGAGCGCAAGCAGGCAAAGAAGGCAAAAGACTTTGCACAAGCAGATGCAATCCGTGCAGAACTATTAGAAAAGGGTATTGTTCTTGAGGACACCAGAGAGGGCGTCAAGTGGAAAAAGAACTAAACAAGAAGGAACTTCTTGACCAGATTAAAACAGAATTTCAATGCGGGAAAGTGGATATCCGCTCCTATTCGCCACTGACTCTGGCTTTTTTAGGTGACTGTGTGTTTGAAATTATTATTCGTACAGTCATCGTGGAGCGGGGAAACCGTCCACCCAACCGGTTGCATAAAGATAAGGCAAAAATTGTCAATGCAGCGACCCAGGCGAGAATGATCGAAGTGTTGGAGGAGGAACTGACGGAGGAAGAACGTAACGTGTACCACCGGGGGCGTAATGCCAAATCGTATACCTCTGCCAAAAATGCCAGCATTACAGATTATCGGAAGGCTACGGGACTGGAGGCTTTATGCGGCTATTTGTATTTACAGGGACGAATGGATCGCGTGTTGGAATTGGTAAAAAATGGTTTATATAAATTAGAATTGGAGCTGTAACATGGCATATACAGAATATACAATCGAGGGGCGGAATGCGGTACTGGAGGCTTTTCGTTCCGGACGTACCATAGACAAGCTGTATGTTTTAGACGGCTGTCAGGATGGTCCTGTCATCACGATTAAGCGGGAAGCCAAGAAACAGGACACATTGGTTAAGTATGTAGATAAGGAACGTTTGGATCAATTGTCCCAGACCGGTAAGCACCAGGGAGTGATTGCCATGGCAGCCGCTTATGAATATGCGGAAGTAGAGGACATCCTGACTTTAGCAAGAGAGAGAAACGAACAGCCGTTTCTCTTCCTACTGGATAATATTGAGGATCCCCACAATCTGGGTGCTATCATCCGTACTGCCAATCTGGCCGGTGCGCATGGTGTCATCATTCCCAAAAACCGCGCGGTGGGACTGACTGCTACGGTGGCAAGAACTTCAGCAGGGGCTCTGAATTATACACCGGTGGCAAAGGTTACCAACATGGCAAAGACCATTGAAGCACTCAAAAAAGAAGGACTGTGGTTCGTATGTGCGGATATGGGTGGCACCTGTATGTATGATCTGGATTTAAAGGGACCCATCGGATTGGTTATCGGCAATGAGGGAGAGGGTGTCAGCCGTCTGGTGCGGGAAAAATGTGACTTTATTGCATCCATTCCTATGAAGGGAGATATTGATTCCCTGAATGCTTCAGTGGCAGCGGGAGTTATGGCGTTTGAAATCGTCCGTCAAAGAGGATTCACTTCATGAGCGATTATGCCAACCTGTCGGATGAAGAATTGATTACCCGTCTGCGAGAAGGGGATAGCTCCATCATGGACTATATACTGGACAAATATAAAAATCTGGTGCGTTCCCATGCAAGCTCCATGTATATTCTGGGAGCGGACAGAGAAGATCTGATCCAGGAGGGAATGATCGGTCTGTTTAAGGCAATCCGGGAATATGATTTTGGACGGGATGCCGGCTTTTACACGTTTGCAGATCTTTGTATTTCCAGACAAATGTACACGGCTGTACAAAATTCCCGCCGCTTTAAGCATGCTCCATTGAATTCTTATGTTTCTCTTTACAAGGAGGAGGGACAAGAGGGAAGCTCCCCACTGCTGGAACTGGTGGCATCCGGGATGGAGGATGATCCGGAGAAGCTGATGATCGATAGAGAAAATCTGGAACGCCTGGAAAATCTGATTGATAAAGAACTCAGTGTTTTTGAAAAAGAGGTTCTGGATCTGTATCGTACCGGAATGAGTTATTCCCAGATTGCCAAGGTACTGGGGAGAGATGAAAAATCCACAGATAATGCATTACAACGATTGAAAAATAAACTGCGGAAAGCAGTAAAAAATCAATAGATTTCATATGAGGAGAGTACATTATGGAAACGTACATGATATTAAGGGATTTAGCAATTATTTTAATTGCAGCTAAATTTTTCGGACTGGTTGCTCGCAAATGCAAAGCACCTCAGGTTGTGGGACAGATTGTGGCAGGTCTGGTAATCGGACCCTGTATGCTGGGATGGGTACAGCAGAGTGATTTTATCTTACAGTTAGCGGAAATCGGCGTTATTCTGGTTATGTTTTCTGCGGGATTGACGACAGACTTAAAGAAGCTGGTAAAGACGGGACCGGTTGCTTTTGCTGTGGCTTGTGTGGGTGTATTTGTTCCTTTGGCGTTAGGAACCATCCTGTACATGGCATTTTACGGATTTGCACCCTGGGGAAGCACAGAGTTTATCAAAGCCGTTTTTATCGGCTCGATCATGACAGCAACCTCCGTGGGAATTACTGTGGCAACGTTACAGGAAATGGGAAAAATCAAGACGGAACTGGGAACTATGATTGTCAGTGCGGCAATTATTGACGATGTCATCGGTATCGTGGTGTTATCTCTGGTGCTGAGCATGAGAGATCCCTCCAACAAAGTATCTACGGTTTTGCTTCATACGGTACTGTTTTTCATCGTGGCTGCCATTGGCGGATTCCTTATGTACCACGCTTTTAAATGGGTAGATCAGCGTTATCCCCATACTAGACGAATTCCGATTATCAGTATTGCTTACTGTTTTGCAATGTCCTATATTGCAGAGCGGTATTTCGGAATTGCGGATATTACCGGTGCCTTTATCGCTGGTATTACGATCTGCAGTATTCAGGATGCTCCTTATGTGGAGGAAAAGGTGGATATCAACACCTACATCATTTTTGGTCCCATTTTCTTTGCCAGCATTGGACTGAAAACCAATTTTTCCGATATGAATGCCAAACTGATGCTGTTTTCCATCTGCTTCGTTGTAGTAGCATTGCTGGGCAAAATCATCGGATGTGGTGCCGTGGCAAAAATTACGGGACATAGCTGGAGCGATGCCTGCAAGGTAGGAGTTGGTATGATGACCAGAGGAGAAGTGGCACTGATCGTAACACAGAAAGGACTGTCTGCGGGAGTGATCTCTGCGGATTATTTCACGGCAGTTATTTTACTGATTATTATTTCTTCCGTCCTTACGCCAATTTTACTGAAACTTTTATACGCAAAGGATGATGGAAAAGTGAGACAGAAAGCATGATGAATGGAAAGATAGAATGGAAGGGGAGCCGTCTGATTGCAGACGGCTCCTTTGGAACATATTACGCAGAAAAATACCAGACTTCGGAATTACCGGAATATGCCAATATCCTGTATCCGGAACGGGTAAGAGCGATTCATGGCGAATATCTGGAGGCAGGTGCAGGATTGATTCGTACCAATACCTATGCATCTTCCATGGCAGCGTTTGATACACCGGAGCAGCTAAGGGAAAATATCCTGGCGGGATGCGAGGCTGCCAGACAGGCGGTAAAGAAGTCTGGCAAAAAAGCATATATTGCCGGTTCCATCGGCCCGGAAATGCAGGATCAGCGGGAAAGCCGGGAACGTACAGAAAGCTATGGAAACCGGGGAAATCTTTTATTGCAGGGTGGCGTGGATTTTCTGGTGTTTGAAACCTTTTCCGATGTTACAGAAATCATTCCTGCTATCCGAGCCATAAAAGAAGAGAAGAATGTTCCGATTCTGGTGAATCTGGCGGTAAATCAATACGGTTATACCTCCTCCGGACTCAGTGCCGGAAAATTGTTAAAGGAACTGGCACAGGTGGAGGAAATCGATGGCGTGGGCCTCAACTGCGGAATCGGACCGGGACATATGGCTGCTTTACTGCGAAAGATTGATCTGCCGGAAACAAAAATCTGGGCAGCACTTCCCAATGCAGGCTATCCCTACCGGTTACAAAACCGCATGCAATTTTCTGACAACCGGGAATATTTTGCACAGAAGATGCAGGAGATTACTTCCGTCGGGGTGAATATTGTTGGAGGCTGCTGTGGTACAGATCCTTCCTATATTCGTTGTCTGGCACAACAGCCGGACATTCTGAATCCTGTAGAAAGAAAAACGGAGGCATCGGAGGGTTCTTCTGGACTAAAAGGAGAAGAAACTGCAGGTATTCCGGTTCTTCATGACTTTTATCGGGAGGCAGGAGAGTGTAAACAGAAGAAATTGATTGCCGTGGAACTGGCACCACCTATGAATGCGGATGATGCCAAAATCATGGAAGCAGCCCATTATCTGCAAAATCATGATGTGGATGTTCTTACGTTTCCGGACTCACCTTCCGGACGTACCAGGGCAGATGCGATTCTGATGGCAGAGAAAGTGTCCAAAGAAACCGGAATGTGCGTGATGCCTCATATTTGCTGCCGGGATCGGAATGCGATTGCAATCCGTTCGGAATTCCTGGGGGCACAGATGAATGGAATTTATAACTTTCTGGTGATTACCGGAGATCCGATTCCTGCCATGGCAAGACAGACAGTAAAAAGCGTCTTTCAGTTTGACTCTGTGGGTATGATGCGGATTATTCAGGACATGAACGGGGAAAGCTTTGCAGAGGCGCCCCTTTGCTATGGAGGAGCCATTAATCAGAACCGGCGGAATCTGGATGTGGAATTAAGCAGAGTAAAGAAAAAGATGGCCAGCGGCGCAAGCTTCTTCCTGACCCAGCCGATTTTCACAAAAGAGCAGGCAGAACGTCTAAGACAGATTAAAAAGGAGACCGGAGCCAGAATCCTTTGCGGAATCATGCCGCTTGTCAGTCGTAAAAATGCGCTTTTTATGAAGAACGAGATGAGCGGAATTGAAATTCCCCAGGAACTGATCGAACGTTATCCGGGAAACGGTTCCAGGGAAGAGGGAGAACAGGTGGCCGTGCAAATAGCCAGGGAAATGATGGAGGAAGTTTGTGATTTCGCAGATGGATACTATTTTTCCTTTCCCTTTAACCGGGTTTATTTACTGGAACAAATTATGCGTTAATCTTCCTGCCAAACCTGTGTTACCTAAATTTTTGGAATTTTGTAAAAAATTTTAAAATAAATCGTTGACAAGCTATCGCCTGTTTGGTATACTAGCATTCGTTGAGACAACAACCCAACAGTGCTGCTGTGGCTCAGTCGGTAGAGCGTCGCATTGGTAGTGCGGAGGTCACGGGTCCGATTCCCGTCAGCAGCTTATCGAAACCCTTGAGTTTTTCAAGGGTTTTTATTTTTGCTTTTTATAAAATTTTTCTGATACTTTTACAAATCTGTTCATATTCCACAATTTTGCCGAAAAATAGACCGCATCTATTGTACGTTTCCGATAAAGTGGTATAATGATACTAAGGATAAAAGCCATACAATAACAAATGAACAGCAGAAGGGAGAGAAAACATGGGTAGTAAGTTACGTATCAAAGAACGATTGGTAAAGGCATTCCGGAGAGTGCTGATGATTGCATCAGTGGCGGCAGTAGTGGGGGTTATTGCTTTGATTGTTGTAAATTCCCGATATTCAAGTGCCTTGGTTAATTATGGCTTTTCACAGGGTGATATTGGAAAGGCAGCGACCTCTTTTGTAGGAACGAGAGCGTATATGCTGGCAGCAATCGGCTATGATGATGAGGCAGATATGCAGAGTGCCATCGAAGGGCATGATGCAATGAAAGAGAAATTTGTAAATACATACTGGCCTGAGGTTGAAAATACGCTGACTACAAAGGCTGAAAGGGAAAGCTATGCTGCGTTATCCGAGGAATTGGAAAATTACTGGACCCTGGAAGCAGAAGTAATGAGCAAGGGAACCTGTGATAATGTAGAGGAATATACAGAAGCACAGAAAGTGGCTGCACAGCAGCTGGAGCCGATTTATAATGATGTGTACCAACAGCTGGCTGATTTAATGAGTACCAATGTTGTACAGGGTGATCGGTTAAGTGATGCACTGAGCATCTTATGCTGGATCTTGGTGGCAGTAGTTTTGGCGGTGATTGTGGGAACTTCTATATATGCTGCCAGATTAGGTGCCAATGTCGCAAAAGGAATTGCAGATCCTTTGAATGCATTGAGTGAGCGTCTTTCTACGTTCGCCAAAGGGGATTTATCTTCTCCTTTCCCTACCGTGGAAACCCAGGATGAAGTGGCAGACATGACAAATAGTGCCATTGAGATGGGTGAGAATCTCAGTGCTATTATTAATGATGCAGGAAGCGCGTTACATGAGTTTTCCAAAGGAAATTACCGTGCAACATCCAAGGAGAAACAGAGATATACCGGTGATTTTGCAATCTTAATGGTTGCCATGAAAAATCTGAAAGCCCAGATGATAGAAACCATGACGGCGATTGAGGAAGCGTCCAGCCAGGTATCTGCAGGAGCAACCAATCTGGCAGAGGCATCCCAGAGTCTGGCAGAGGGAGCAACGGAGCAGGCAGGCACGGTTGAGGAAATGCAGGCAACCATCAGTGAGATTACAGCCAATATAGAGAAGGCAGCCAAGACTGCGGAAGATGCTTATTCGCAGGCACAGAAGTATGCACAGGAAGCAGACAACAGCAAAGTGGAAATGCAGAGCATGGTTGCTGCGATGGAACGTATTACAGAAACATCCCAGAAGATTGGAAACATTATTTCCGAAATTGAAGATATTGCATCACAAACGAATCTGTTATCTTTAAATGCTTCCATTGAAGCGGCAAGAGCAGGAGAGGCCGGACGAGGTTTTGCAGTTGTGGCAGAGCAGATCAGACAGCTTGCAGACCAGAGTGCGCAGGCAGCATCCAACACCAGGGAGCTGATTGGAAATGCTTTGAGTGAGATTGAAGAAGGCAATAATGCAGCCGGACATGTGGCAGCGTCCATTGATGAAGTGGTACAGGGAATCAATGTAATTGCTGAGACTGCAAAGCAGAGTAGTCTCAATTCCGCAGAGCAGGCTTCTTCCATGGAGAAGGCAGAGGCAGGAATGAACCAGATTTCAGAAGTCGTACAGTCGAATTCGGCTACGGCAGAGGAATCTTCTGCTACCAGTGAAGAGTTATCTGCGCAGTCGGTAACACTGGACGAATTAATCAAGAAGTTCCAGTTATAGTTTGCTATCAGGCAGGAAAGTATGGGCAAATGATTGCAGTTTCAATGCGGTCATTTGCCTTTTTCTGTGAAAAAATAGACATCCAGGGGTAAGGACATGAGAAAACAGAAGAAAATGTTAGCGGTTGCTATCACATTGCTTGTTCTATGGGCATTCAACATGGAAATGAGCAAGATGGAGATACCGGAAACGGCGGAATCGAAAGAAACGGAGAAAATCAGCCGGGACGAGAGTACGGATCATTTGCCGGAAGACAAGAAAGAACTACAAGAACTGCAGGTTCATTATATAGATGTAGGACAGGGAGATTGTACTCTGCTGGTTTGCGGAGAACAGACGATGCTGATTGATGCCGGAAATAATAATAAAGGCACGACGGTTCAGCTTTATTTACAGAAGCAGGGAATTACAAGTCTGGATTATGTGGTGGGTACGCATCCCGATGCGGATCATATCGGTGGATTGGATGTAATCATTACCAAGTTTGACTGTGGAACCATTTTCATGCCGGATGTATCCAATGATACCAATACATATCGGGATGTACTTGATGCCATGAAATATAAGGAATATTCCGTTACGATTCCTGAGGTGGGCGATACATATCCCCTGGGAGATGCAACGTTTACAATCATAGCGCCAAACAGAAATTATACCGAAGTAAATAATGATTCCATTGGAATTCGCGTAGAACATGGGGATAATACCTTCCTTTTTGTGGGCGATGCAGAGAGTGAATCGGAAACAGATATGATGCAGAATGGATTACCTTTGCAGGCAAAGGTGCTGAAAGTAGGGCACCACGGAAGCAGTTCTTCTACCTCCAGGGCGTTTCTGGATGCAGTAAAGCCGGACTATGCTGTCATCAGCTGCGGCAAGGATAATTCCTATGGACATCCGTCAGAGGAAACTTTGAAGAATTTAAGGGATGCAGGTGTTGTGATTTATCGCACAGATGAACAGGGAAGTATTGTGATTACCTGTGACGGACACAAGCTTACCTTTCGTCCTTGAGGGAATTGCATTCCCTGTTTTTCAATGTTAGAATAGTAAAGCATTGTTAAGGCGAAGGAGATAAACGTATGGCATATAGTACCCACGATGAGATTGCAAACTTTGATTTTTCGGAATCTACCATCATTGAAATTACAGGAAAAGAGAACCAGCTGGATATCCGGTGTACAGATGTGATCATTCCTACTTCCAACAGCCAGAATACGGATGTGGAGAGAATGGGAACGGATGAATTGCTGATACGGTTCAAAGATATGCAGGAAATGGAAGTACAGAAAGATGGCTACCGGATTTATAATCTGGACGATACCATCCGGGAGGAAATTCCCGATAAGCCCATTCAGAGAGAGGAATGGGGAAAGCTGTTTGAAATGCTGGAAGGGCAGGCAATCTACAGTATTACAAAGGAAAACGGGTATTATCAGATCTGTATCGACACGGCAGAAACCGAGGTTTCTTACACCTTGAAAGTGCAGGCACAGACGGAGCAGGAAAACTGGGAAAGTCACCATAGACTGCCAGCATATCTCCGCGGATAATTTGAATGGACTATGGCAGAGGAAAAGCATATTTGCTATAATAAAAGCAGCGGGTTACAAAGTTCCGCAGAAAACAGAATGGGGTATCCGTTATGACTCAGAAACAATCGGCGTGTTCCGTGATACGGGAATATGTGGTGATTACGTTTGCCGCAATTTTGATGGATATTGGTGTATATGTGTTTAAATTCACCAATCATTTTTCTTTTGGCGGGGTATCAGGTATGGCAGTGCTTTTGGAGGAACTGCTTCCTATGTCGGCATCGCAGATTAACCTGATTATTAATATGGCATTGCTGATTCTGGGCTTTGCCTGCCTGGGAAAAGGCTTTGGTATGAAGACTGCTTATGTGACAGTGCTGTCTTCCGTGCTTTTGAATATTTTTGAAAAAGTAGTTCCTTTATCTGCGCCGTTGACGGATCAGACCATGCTGGAACTGGTGTATGCCATTGTGCTTCCTGCTTTTGCAGCGGCACTGTTTTTCTTTGAAAACGCATCCGGCGGTGGTACGGACATTCTGGCGATGATTTTGAAAAGGCATACTACTTTAAATATAGCGACAGCGCTTCTGGTGATTGATGCAGTGATTGTGATCGCATCATTCCTGATTTATGATGTCAAGACCGGTCTGTATTCCGTATGTGGACTGTTGGCCAAAACCATGGTTATTGACAAATCCATCGAACAGATGAAGCTTTGCAAATACTTTACAATTATCTGCCGCAATCCGGAACCGATTTGCGATTATATTAAAAACAGTCTGCACCGGACAGCCACCATCTATCATGGTCAGGGAGCCTACAGCCATGAGGATGAAACCATCGTACTATCTGCTCTGGATAGAAAGCAGGCGGTGCAGTTACAGCGTTTTATTCATAGGACGGAGCCCACAGCCTTTATTATGATTACCAAGAGCAGTGAGATTATCGGAAAGGGCTTTTACGGAGGAGAGGAATGACACAGTATAGACACCAGGCGAAATACTACGAGACAGACCAGATGGGGATTATTCATCATTCCAACTATATCCGATGGATGGAAGAAGCGCGTATTGCCATGATGGAGGAAATGGGCTTCAGCTACCGCAGAATGGAAGAGCTTGGCATCATCTCACCGGTTTTATCGGTGCAGTGCGAGTATAAAAATATGGTACATTTCGACGACACGGTACGCATTGAGGTGGACATCAAGCAGTATAACGGTATCAAGCTGACCGTGAATTACCGGATGATTAATGAGACAACGGGACAGGTGTGTACATTGGGCGAGAGCAGTCACTGCTTTTTAAACCAGGAGGGAAGAATCATCTCTCTGCGGAAAAGCTGCCCGGAATGTGATGCAGCGTTTCTTCGTTACATGCATGAGAATGGAGAACAGGAAAACCATGATTGAGAAGGAGTCTTTTCATCATTTTAATTACATCAAAAAGGAAGATATGACAGGTTCCATGCAAGGCATGCGCTATATGCTGCGCAAAGAAGCCAATGAAAACGGAGAGGATGTGCTGGGTGTTACCATCTGGCCGGGACCTTATGGTTTTGCAAAAACCCCACAGGAACTAAAACAGCGCAAAGAATTTGAATTCAGCCCTGCCGGAGTGGAACAGGCGGCAGACTGGCTGAATGAACAGTATGTCACCCAGAAGGCTCTTTGGGATACCGTGAAGTTGGTGTAGGGCTTTACTTTTCCCTTTCCAAGTGTTATAATAACTTCAGTTTTTGCAGATATAGTTCATCGGTAGAACGCTAGCTTCCCAAGCTGGAGAGACGGGTTCGATTCCCGCTATCTGCTCTTAAGACTCCCGTATTTAGATGCGGGAGTTTTTTTATGTAATAGGAAACTTCGTTTCCATTACATAAAAAATATTTGATTAGGAAATTCCTATCCAATAAAAATCCTATATCCCATCTCTAAACTTTTTATAAAAACTCGCAAAGGCACTGGAAATGTTGAAATCCCTTCATTATAATAAAAAACGTTTAAAAAACGTTTGTAGACAGCTTAGTTGTAGAGGAGAAAGGAATCGATAAGGTGAAGAACAAGAAGAAAAAAATCGTAGTTTTGGTGGTTCTGCTCTGTGTGGCCGGAGGCATTTTCTGGGCATGCAGCAATGGAAAGAGCAGTGCCGGACAATATACAGAAGTACCGGTACAGGTGAAGGATATGAGTTCCTATCTGGAGTTTAGCGGAAATGTGGAATCTGCCAATACAGCCAATGTGTATGCAGATGCTGCTGCCAAAGTGACGGAATTAAAAGTAGAGGAAGGTGACGAGGTAAAAGCCGGAGATGTCATTGCGGTACTGGATTCCTCCAATGTGGAATACAACATTCGACTGAAGGAAGCAGCGTTGAAAGCAACCAATACCTCCAACTATTACAATATCAAGGACACACAGAATGCTTTGGACCAGTATCAGGAAGCCCAGAGTCAGGGATTAAACAATACCCTGGTTTCTGCACAAAAGGCTTTGATCAGTGCACAGCAGAATTATCAGGATGCTGCAGACAAGTATAATACCGCAAAAGCGGATTACGATGGCGGGAAGAATACCAGTGTGGTATCAGCCAAACAGCAGTTGGCATCCCAGCAGGCGTCCTACAACAGTGCATCCAAGCAGCATGACGACGGCATGCTGTCCGATGAGGCCTTTGCCAGTTCCCAGATAGCACTTGCCAATGCCCAGGAGAACCTGAGACTGGCTAAGGAACAGGCCGAACAGCAGATTGAAGATTACTATGATGCTTTTACCCAGGCAGAACAGGCACTTGCCAATGCAGAACGGGATTATGAAGCGAGCCTGTTGAGTACATCCCAGACGGAAGAAAATTACGAAAATAATGTGGAGAAAGCACAGGCATTATCTTCTACAGAGACTTCGGAAATCGAATTGGCGCATTTGAAAGAATCTTTGGACGATTATATGATTTATGCACCCATTGACGGAGTCGTTACGACATTGAATTTGAAAGAAGGGGATTATGCTGCGGCAGGAAGTGTGGCTGTGGCGGAAATCCAGGACTTTACCACCATGCAGGTGGCAGTAAAGATTGATGAACAGAATATCGGCAATGTACATATCGGAGATCCTGTGTCAGTGTACATTAATGCATTGGATCATACTTATGAAGGAAAAATAACAGAAATATCCAAAACGGCAGTCAAAAGCAATAATGCTGTTTATGTGAATGCCACCGTGCAATTCCCTGCGGATGAGGAGGTGCGCACCGGCTTCAGCGCAGAGGTGAAGCTGACGAAAGCATCCGCACCGGAGGCAATCTGTATTCCCCTTGATACAGTAAATTATGATACAGATCATACTGCTTATGTCTATGTGAAGAATGCCAAGGGCGAAAAGGAACGCAGAGATGTCAAACTGGGACTTTCCGATACCAGTATGGTTCAGGTCACGGAAGGCTTAAGTGAGGGTGAGACCGTCATGCAGGAGGTCAAACTGAATATGGGTATGATGTACGGCTATGATATGGAAATGGGTCAACCGCAAGGTGGTGGCCATGGAGCACCTGATGGTGCTCCACAGGAATAAGAAAGGCATGGAAGAAATGGAAGAAACAAGAAACATCATTCTTTCCATGCAGGGCATCGTGAAAGAATACAATGTTGCAGGTGAAGTGTCACAGGTCTTAAAGGGAATTGACCTTACGGTGGAAGCCGGGGAGTTCCTGGCGGTTCTGGGACCTTCCGGCTCCGGCAAATCCACGCTGATGAATATTATCGGCTGTCTGGATGTGCCCACTAGAGGACACTATACCCTGTCCGGTATTGAAATTGCCAATCAGGACGAACAAACCCTGGCACATATTCGTAATAAGCAGATTGGATTTATTTTTCAGTCCTTTTTTCTGATGCAGAAGCAGACTGCACTGGAAAATGTCAAGATGCCTCTCATTTATGCGGGAGTGTCGGAAAAAGAACAGAATGAGCGGGCCTATGCCATGCTGGAAAAAGTAGGACTGGCAGATAAAGCCTTGTATTATCCCAACCAGATGTCAGGAGGACAGCAGCAGCGTGTAGCAATCGCCAGAGCAATGTGTAACAATCCTACGATTCTTCTTGCAGATGAACCGACCGGAGCGCTGGATCAGAAGACAGGCAGACAGGTCATGGATCTTTTTCATGCACTCAATAAAGAGGGCAGGACAATCATCATGATCACCCACGACAAGCATATTGCGGAGCATGCAAAACGCATTGTCCGGATTCTGGATGGCAATATTGGGGAAGGAGAGCTGGAAGATGCATAGTATGTCAATTATTAAGCAAAGCATCAAAATGTCTTTGCAGAATATTAAGAGCAATAAAATGCGAACCTTTCTCACCACGCTGGGTATCATTATTGGTGTGGCAGCAGTCATTTCCATGATTACCATAGTGAATGGCGTAATTGATACGGTGATGGGGCAGTTTTCCTCCCTGGGTGCAGGTACCATATCTGTCAGCATCAGCGGATCGGCATTGAAAAGCGGACTGACAGAAACAGATTTACAGAACCTTTCCGCATTGGACAATGTAGCAGGAATTTCCCCTTCCGTCACAATACAAACCAGTGCCGCAAGAGGAAAGGAACTTCTGGACAATGTGTCTGTAGAAGGAAAGAGCGACTATTATTTCCAAAAGGAAGATCTCATTTCCTATGGAAGAGGACTCACCAGACCAGATATTGAGAATGAAAGCTATGTATGCGTGATCGATCAGGATCTGGCAGATAACCTGTTTTTGGGAGAAGATCCCATTGGACAACAGGTGATTGTCGATGGCATCCGTTATACGGTTGTGGGACTGGAGGGAACCGATAACAGTCTCATGTCGGCTATGGCGATTATGGGGGCAAGTACGGGCGGAACCATTATCATTCCCTATACCAACGCTATGAAAATGGCAGGAAGCAGCAGTATTACCAGCCTGGAAATTTATATTGAGGATACAGATCGTACGGATGAACTGACCAGCGAAGTGGAATCTGTGCTTTATAAGGCTTTCAATGAAAATGAAGACTGCTATACGACCTTCAGTATGGACAGCCTGTTAGATACCATGAACAAAATGATGAGTACCATGACCTATATGTTGGCAGGAATCGCATCCATTGCTCTTTTGGTAGGAGGTATCGGTATTATGAACATGATGCTGGTATCCGTCTCTGAACGGACGAAGGAAATCGGACTGCGAAAAGCCATGGGAGCGACACCGGGAAGAATTCAGCTGCAGTTTTTGTTAGAGGCGATTGTACTATCCCTTATGGGAGGAATCATTGGTGTGATCCTGGGATTGGCAATTTCCTTTGTGGGAGCACAGCTTCTGGACACCAATTTTACCATTTCCATGTCGGCAATCGCTTTAGGTGTGGGATTCTCCGCGGCTGTGGGCATTATCTTCGGATGGGCACCTGCCAGAAAGGCGAGTGCGCTCAATCCGATTGATGCACTGCGTAGTGAGTAGAAAAGATCGTACCGTTGATGCAAAAGGGCGCGAGGAGCGCGGAAAGGAAAGAAAAGATGAAACATACAAAGAAAATATTGACGGTTTGTGGCATGGCGGCGTTTCTTGCCATCGCCTCCCTGGAAGCGCCGGTGATGACAGCACAGGCAGCAGAAACCCAGACGGTTTTACCCCAGATCGTTTTATCCCAGAGTGCGGTGACTCTGGCAGAAGGAGCCAATCAGAATATTACAGTAGACTATACCGGTGTCCCCGGCGGTTTTGCCGATTTGGGCGTGGCTGTATCCGATGAAAGCCAGGTACAGGCAGTCCTGGCAGATGCGGGTAACGGACAGGCGGTTTTAAATATAACCGCATTACAGAGAGGTTCAGGCACGGTGGCAGTGTACCTGAAAAGTAATATGGCTGTCGTTTCCTATGTGACAGTAGCAAGCGGCTATGCTCCCAAGGGACAGGTTTACACCACAATGACAGGAGAACAGCTGATAACGGTTTACGAAGATAGAATTGTAGATTACAAGACCACTGCAACAGGAAGGGATGGAGAACTCCTTGCCATCAGTGGTTTGCAGGTGATCCGTAATAAGGGATTGGATTGTCTGGAGATTACCGGACAGATGTTTGCCCAGGGCAATTCCAATAGCGGGATGAGCACTTTTTATGCGAATTTTTATGATGCGGCAGGCAGTCTTATCAAGAGACAGGCCGTGTATGCATTGGCACCTCTTCATTATGACAGGTATACATTGGATTGGTATATCCCCGAGGGCTGCACCCGGATTGTGGTGGAATAAACGGAATCAAAAGGGATTAAAACGACGTTGAAATTTGTATTTCAACGTCGTTTTGTGTTAGAATGGCAATAATATAGGCACCAGAGTTTGTAGGTTAAGGAAAGGCACGCGCATTATATGACAGAAAAAGTGAAGTGGGATAAAAAATGGAATAAAAGAGTCAGCGTATTTCTTGCAATTTCTCTATGCGTTATGATCGGCTGCATTGCAGGCGAAATCATCTTATCCAGACAGCAGATGGATGTAATGATGGGCGAACAGGAGACCAAGAGTGACGCAACGGTATACAATAGACATTATGCATTGATTATGGAACAACCGGAGGAACAGGCAGGGACAGAGATTTTTGAAGGGAGCCGGAAAGAGGGAAAGAAAACAGGGACCTATGTAGAATTGATGGGAGAGGGACTGGATGTGGAATATTCCAGAGTGGAACTGGCACAGATTGCCATTGCAGCCCAGGTGGACGGCATCATACTGGAAGCGGAGGATACGGAGGATTATCAGAATGTGATTGCACAGGCACAGCAGGAAAACATTCCGGTGGTTACGGTAGTGAAAGACTGTGCAGACAGTCAGCGTAAAAGTTATGTAGGCGTGGGTGGATATAATCTGGGGAGAGAATACGGGCGTCAGATTATCAAGTTTGCTACGAAGGAAAACCGGAAAGTATTGATTCTCCTGGATGCGGCGACAGATGACAGTACACAGAATATTATATGTAATGGGATTAAGGACACGCTGGTCAATGAAGGAAATCACCTGCGTCTGGAACTGGAAATCAAGGCAGTGGACAGCCGTAGCGCATTCAGTGCCGAGGAATCCATTCGCAATATGTTTGTGGATATGGAGGAATTACCGGATTTTATTATATGTCTGAATGAAAAGAATACGGACAGTGTTTATCAGGCTGTTGTAGATTATAACATTGTAGGACAAATTTATATTCTGGGCTATTATACTTCCGATGCAATTTTACAGGCTGTGGATAAAAACATTATTTCCGGCACTATCGCAGTGGATTTCAAGGAAATGGGAAGCAAATGCGTGGATGCTTTGAATGAGTATCTGGATACCGGATATGTGAATGGCTATTTCCTGATGGAAGGAAACTCCGTCACCAAATCCAACGTAAAGGAGTATCTGAAGAATGCTTCGGAAGTGCAAGAATAAAATAAGTAAAATCCAGGTATCCATACAGATCAAGCTCATAGCGGTATTTCTGATCACGGTGGGTGTGTTGTTGGGAGTGAATCTGTATGTTTATTCCAATCTGGATGAGATGATGCTGCGTATTGATCAGGTTTATGCAAGCAATACGGAACTGAATGAGTTACATAGTATATTGACGCGTGTCCAAAACGATATGACGGAGTATCTGAATCTGCGGCAGACCGATTCCATGGAAAATTTTTACCGGGATATCGCGGAATATGACCGGCTGGTAGCAAATTTGAACGATCAGATAACGGAGGATGAACTGCTTTTACTGGAAAAGAATATACATAATCTTTCTCTACACTACAGCCAGATAAGCGAACAGACCATCAAGTACCGGAGAGGTTATGAGGTAGAAAAATATAAAGAGAGTTACGAGAAAGCAACAGAACTCTATACGTATATCGGAAATTATATCTATTGTTTAAATAATAAACAATTCCAACACAATTCACAAAACTACCAGGTACTGATGAAGGCCATGAGGCGATTACAGGCCTTAAATCAGATGGTATTTGTGCTGACGGGTGCACTGACTGCGGTTCTCATTGTCTGGATGACCCAGGGGATTATCCAGCCGCTTCTTAAGCTTGCGGAAACAGCAAATGAAGTGGCAGATGGGAACTTTGAGGTTCCTCAAATCGAGATTTACACCAATGATGAAGTGGGAGTTGTGACAAGGGCATTTAACAAAATGGTACTGAGTATTCAGGATTACATAACCAGGCTTCGTCAAAGCATGGAGACAGAGCGGCAGATGCAGGAAAAGGAATTGCGTATGGAAGCACATCTGAAGGATGCACAGCTAAAGTATCTGCAGGCACAGATCAATCCCCATTTTCTGTTTAATACGTTAAATGCCGGGGCGCAGCTTGCCATGATGGAAGATGCGGAGAAAACCTACGAATATATACAAAATGTTGCAGACTTTTTCCGCTATAGTGTAAAGAAAGACTATGGGAGTGTTTCGCTGGAAGAAGAAATTAAACTGGTAGATCATTATATTTATATTATCAATGTTCGTTTTGCTGGTGACATTCAATATAGCAAGCAAATCGACAATCGGCTGATAAAGGTATCGGTTCCGGCTATGATATTACAGCCTCTTGTGGAAAACTGTGTCAATCATGGCATCCGGGGAATTGAATGGGAAGGCAGGATTTTGTTGTCTGTGTACCGGGATAACAACAAAATCTGCGTCAGCGTGAAGGATAACGGAATCGGGTTAAGCCAGGAACGGATTGATCAGATCCTCAGTGGAAAATTGCAGGTTTCCGATGAGAATAAGGATTCAAATGGAGTCGGTCTGGATAATGTGATTCATCGCCTTTCCTTGTTTTTCGGCAAAGAAGATGTTCTATGTATCAAAAGTGATGGCCCAAACCTGGGAACGGAATTTATCATTCAGATTCCGCTGAATGAAGATAACGGATAGGGGAGAAGGATATGTACAAAATTATGCTGGCGGACGATGAGGGAATCGTCATTGACGCCTTAAGCTTTATCATTCAGAAAAATTTCGGAGACAGCTGTATCATTGAATCGGCTAAAACCGGAAGAAGTGTCATTGAACTGGCAGAACGTTTCCGTCCGGATATTGCTTTTATGGATATTCAGATGCCGGGAATTAACGGAATCGATGCCATCAAGGAAATTAAAAATACATGCCCCAATACAATTTTTATTATTCTCAGTGCTTATGACCGTTTCGACTATGCCAAGCAGGTGCTGAGTATGGGAGTGCTTGATTACATTAATAAACCGATTGAAAAAAACGTGATCATCGATGTGCTTCATAAAGCAATAAAGGAAGTGGAAAGTTCCAGGGAAAAAAGAAGTAATGATCTGCTGATTCGGGAAAAACTGGAGACAGTGGTTCCGATTATTGAAAGCGGACTGATTTATTCCATTCTGTTTCAGGATAATTATGAGCAGGATACAGAACGTTATCGGCAGCTTCTGGGCGTAGAAGAAGAGCAGGGATATATCATGATACTCCAGTGCGGTGACGAACAGAAGGATGGTCAGCTTACGAACACGGTGGGAACCGGCGTCCGTGTACAATCCTGTTATCAGGAAATCCGGGAAATCATTAAAGAATTTTTTTCGGGTGTTGTGGGTCCCATGATGGCAAACAGGGTCATTGTATATGTGCCTGTTGCAGAGGAAACAGATTCCGAAGAATATGACAGCCGTATTGCGGTGATCGAGAAAGCGAGAAAAATGGTGCAGAAGCTTTCCAGGCGAATTGATGCAAAATTCCGCGTGGGAATTGGTTCGGTGGTGCCATTGGAAAGGGCAGGACAATCCTATTCCGAAGCAATCAATTCCTTCCGGATTTCCCATGGAAGTGTCGCGCATGCAAAGGATCTTCCGATGTGGTGCGGTTATGAGGATGATTATCCGATTCAGACAGAGAAGAAATTGTTTGCTTTTATTGAAGAGGGAAATCTGGAGGGGGCTACAACAGAGGCAACCAGCTTTTTTAACTGGATGGTGGATAGTAATGCGGACAAAATGATGAGCATAAAATTAAAAGCATTGGAGTTTGTGCTATGGGCGGAGCATATCAGCTATGAGAGCGGTGGAATGACTTATCGCTTCGGCTCCCGGCAGGATTACCTGAATCGCATTAATGGGATGAACCATTATGAAGAGATTCGCACCTGGTTCCTTACCAAAATCCAGGATGCATGTCGAAATGTAGTGACGAAAAAGGAAGAACAGGAAACCAATCTGATTACCATAGCCAGAGAGTATATTGACCATCATTATCAAAATGAGCTTTCTTTAGATGAAACCAGCCGCCAGGTGAATATCAGTCCCTATTATTTCAGTAAGCTTTTCAAGGAAGAAATGGGTCAGAGCTTCATTGAATATGTGACCGGAATCCGAATAGAGAAAGCAAAGGAATTGTTGACAACTACGGATAAAAGCATGAAGGAAATCTGCAACGCGGTGGGATATGCAGATCCCAACTATTTCAGTCGGACTTTTAAGAAAAATGTAGGATACACACCTACAGAATTCAAGGAAAAGAAAGAAGAATCCTTATGAGACAGAGAAAATTTTTTTACATAGTGCTGTTGTCTGTTTTACTGACTTTTTCCGGCTGCGGAAAAACGGAAGACAACGGAAATGAGACAAAGATACAGGAGACACAGGAGGACAATAAAATCCAGATTGCCTGTTGTTTTGATAATTTCGTAGTGGAACGCTGGCAGAGGGATCGGGATGTGTTTGTCTCCACGGCACAGGAACTGGGAGCAGAGGTTAATGTACAAAACGGAAACGGAGATGTGCAGGAGCAGATCCGGCAGATTGAATACTTTATTGATAAAAAAGCAGATGTGCTGGTGATTGTTCCCATTGATTCGGAATCTTTGACGAATGTGATCAAAAAGGCAAAAAATGCCGGCATTAAGGTGATTTCCTATGACAGGCTTGCTCTGCAATCCGATTGTGATTTGTATATCTCCTTTGATAATAAGATGGTTGGCGAATTAATGGGAAAGGGAATGGCACTGAAGCTTCATAAAGGAGATCGGGCTGTGATGATTTGTGGAGCGGCAGAAGACAGCAATGTTGCCTTGGTAGAAGAAGGCTTTCGTCGTGTTGCCGCCGAAAACGGAATAGAGATTACCGATTGTGTTTACATGGACAACTGGAAAGCAGATCTGGCAGGGCAATATGTTTCCGAACATATAGACGCAGTCCGGGAAGTACAGGGAATTATGTGTGGAAATGATGACCTGGCAAGAGAAGTAGTGAGAGTTCTGGCCGAAAATCGTCTGGCGGGAAAAATCTGTGTGGTTGGTCAGGATGCAGATCTGGAAGCCTGCCAGAGAATTGTGGCAGATACGCAATGTATGACGGTATACAAGCCGATAGAAAAGCTGGCAAAGGCAGCAGCGGAGTATGCAGTGGCATTGGCAAAAGGAGAAGAAATGGAGGTCACGGAAACCTGCAATGACGGAAAGTATGAAGTCCCCTATGTGAAGCTGCAGCCTTTATCGGTCACAAAAAGCAATATGGATGCAATCATTATCGCCAGCGGTTTCCATTTGCGGGAAGATGTATATATCGATAGACCTAAAGTACAATAGGATAAAATTGCACTTTCAAAAAAGTGCAGACAAAAAAGTGCTAGGTTCATCCGAATAGGAAATCAGAATCATAAAAATGTGAAGAACCATAACAACTAAAGTCACGCCTCCCTATGTTAATGTATTAACTGTAACAAGCAGTTATCAAACAAAGGGAGGTTTTTTAAAACAATGAGAAAAAAATTACTCAGCATGTTACTTGCATCAACAATGGTAGTCGGAGCACTTACCGGATGTGGTTCCTCTACAGCATCTGCTCCTGCAGAGACCAAAACAGAGGAATCTGCAGCTAAGACAGAGGACGCTGCTCCGGCAGAAGATACCGCAAGCGCAGATGGTTCTGTTCAGGTTGGTATTGTTCTTCCTACCAAGGATGAGCCCAGATGGTTACAGGATCAGGCACAGTTCGAGAAGATTCTCAGCGATGCCGGTTTCACCAATCAGGTATTATTCAGCCAGGGTTCCTCTGCAACAGAGAAAACCAATGTAGAGACTTTAATCTCTCAGGGCATTGATGTACTGATTATCTGTGCACAGGATGGTGCAGCAGCTGCTGCAGCTGCTGAGGCAGCAAAGGCAGAAGGCGTTACCGTTATCGCTTATGACAGACTGATTACCGGTACCGATGCTGTTGATTATTATGTAACCTTTGATAGCTTTGCCGTAGGTCAGGCACAGGGACAGTTCTTAATTGACAATGCTCCTGAAGGAAGTGATATTCCTCTTTACCTGTATGCAGGTGCAGCTACCGATAACAATGCATTCATCTTCTTCCAGGGTGCATGGAGCGTTCTGCAGCCCAAGGTTGCTGATGGCACTTTCAAGATTGTAAACTCCGATGCAGCAGTTGGTCTTCAGGATAAAGCAGAGCTGACCCGTGAAGAATTAAGTACCATTATCGGTCAGGTTACAACTGATTGGGACTTCAACGTAGCAAAATCCAAAGCAGAAGCAAACTTAACAGCAAACGGTACCGATGCAAAGGGTGATGTATGCATCCTTGCTCCTAATGATGGTACTTCCCGTGCAATCGCAGATGCATTCTCTACCGATAAGGATGTAACAAGCTACATCATTTCCGGTCAGGATGCTGAGAAAGCTTCCATCCAGTACATCATCGATGGCAAACAGTCCATGACTGTATTCAAGGATACCCGTACTCTGGCAGCTGATTCTGTAGCAATGGCAGTTTCCGTATTAAAGGGTGAGACTCCTGCAACGGATACTACATACAACAATGAAGCAAAAGATGTTCCTGCAAAACAGACAGATGTAGTTGTTGTAACCAAAGACAATGTAAAATCTGCATTGATTGATTCCGGATATTACGAGGCTGGTGACTTTACCGGATTAGAGTAATAGAAATAAAGAATCTCAGTGGAAGATAGACGGGCCGACCTTATTCATCTTAGTGAGGTATAAGGTCGGCTCTATTTTAAGGAGGTCCGGCAGTGGCAGACTATATATTGGAAATGAAGGACATTACGAAAACCTTCCCAGGTGTTAAGGCGTTAAGTGATGTTAACTTTAAAGTAAAACGTGGCGAGATTCATTGCCTGGTAGGTGAGAATGGAGCCGGAAAATCTACTTTGATGAAGGTACTTTCCGGTGTATACAGCTATGGCAGCTATACAGGCGATATCGTTTATAACGGTGAAGTACAGCAGTTTAAATCAATTGCAGACAGTGAAGAAAAAGGAATCGCAATTATTTATCAGGAATTAGCGTTGATTCCTGAATTGAGTGTGTACGAAAATATTTATTTCGGACATGAAATTATGAAGGGAAAGTCGATTGACTGGAATGAAACAATCGTAAGAGCCAAGGAAGTTTTGGAAAAGGTTCGCTTACATATTGACCCTTCGATGAAAGTAAAAGAACTGGGTGTTGGTAATCAGCAGCTGGTTGAAATCGCAAAAGCATTAAGCAAAAATGTTAAATTATTAATTTTGGATGAGCCAACAGCCTCCTTGAATGAAGATGACAGCCAGAATCTGTTGAATCTGATTAAAGAGCTGAAAGAGCAGGGTGTTACATGTATCATGATTTCCCATAAGTTAAAGGAAATCATGGCGATTGCAGATACCATTACTGTTTTGAGAGATGGTGCGACAATCTGTTCCATGGATGCTGCTTCTGAGGAAATCACAGAGGCAAAAATCATTAAAAACATGGTTGGAAGAGAAATTGATAACATTTATCCGAAACGTGAGAACGTAAATATCGGAGAAGTATGTTTTGAAATAAAAGACTGGACAGTGGATGATCCCGTAAAAGGGCGAGAGATCCTGCACCACGTTAATATGAAGGTACATAAAGGGGAAATTGTAGGCTTACAGGGACTCATGGGAGCGGGAAGAACGGAACTGGCACTGAGTATCTTTGGTAATACACCGGGGTATAAGATCACATCAGGAGAGCTTTATATCAACGGAGAGAAAAAGCATTTCCATAGTCCGAAAGCAGCAGTACAGTCCGGCCTTGCCTATGTTACCGAGGATCGAAAAGGAAATGGCCTGGTATTGATCCAGGATATTAAATATAACATTTCCGTGACCAATCTGGAGGCACTGCAGAACGGACTTTCCATTAATGAGAATGAAGAAATCATGATGGCAAACTCCTACCGGAATTCCATCAATATCAAGGCACCTTCTATTTTACAGAAGGTAGGTAATTTAAGCGGAGGAAACCAGCAGAAGGTACAGATTGCAAAATGGCTGTTTGCCAAACCGAATATTCTGATTCTGGATGAACCTACCAGAGGTATTGATGTAGGTGCAAAATATGAGATTTACTCATTAATGAATAAGCTGGTGGAACAGGGAATGAGTATTATCATGATATCCTCAGAGTTACCGGAAGTACTGGGAATGAGCGATCGTTTGTATGTAATGTCCGAGGGAACCATCACCGGCGAGCTTTCTGCAGAGGAAGCAACAGAAGAAAAAGTCATGGCAATGGCCATTCATTCATAGGAGGTTCGAAATGAGCGAAAATAGTAAGGCAAAGGTTTCCATTGGAAAGGAACTGGGCGGTTTAGTTAAAAAGAATATCAGAGATTATATGATGTATATTGTGTTGGTTGCAATTATTGCATTTTTCGCAGTAAAAACCAACGGCGGCTTTATTACAGCAAGGAACATTTCCAATCTGTTTAATCAGGCGGGATATGTAGCAGTACTGGCAATCGGAATGACATTGATTCTGATTATCAAACATATTGATCTGTCAGTAGGTTATGTGGCCGGTTTCAGTGGAGCGATTGCGGCAATTCTCATGACTCAGAAAGGAATGAGTGAATGGCTTGCCATCCCTATCGTTCTTCTGATTGGTCTCTGCATTGGTTTATACCAGGGTGTTCTGGTAACCAGAGTCGGTGTTCCCGCATTCGTAACGACTTTGGCAGGTATGTTTATTTTCCGTGGATTGTTGAACTTATCTTTACAGAAAACCGGTACCATCATTATCCCCAACAAGGGCTTTAATGCATTGTCAAATGGATTTATTCCCGATTTACCGGTTCATCTGGTTCTGTTCGGAAATGAGATTCATGTTTTGACACTCTTAATCGGTATCATAGCAGTTGTTATGGTTGTTTTATCCCAGATCAAAGCCAGAAAAAATAAACAGAAATATAATTTCGAAGTAATTTCCATGCCTATTTTCGTTGGCAGCCTGATTCTTATTTCTGCGATTATCATGCTGGTTATTTATGTGCTGGCCAAGTATCAAGGAATTCCCTGGACTGCTGTTATCGTCGGCGTTATTCTTATTGTTTATAATTATATGCTGAATAAAACCAGACTGGGACGTTATATCTATGGTATTGGCGGTAATGATCAGGCAGCAGAACTTTCCGGCGTTAATGTACGTCAGGTAACCCTGTTTGCATTCTGTTCCATGAGTGTACTGGCTGCACTGGCTGGTATCCTTTATACTTCCCGTTTACAGTCTGCAACGCCCACCGCAGGTAATGCGTTTGAAATGGATGCCATTGCCTCTTCCTATATCGGCGGAGTAGCAGTCAGCGGTGGTATCGGACGTGTGACTAACACCATCATCGGAGCACTTGTTATCGTGTCATTGACCAACGGCATGAACCTGATGGGTGTGGATATTTCCTATCAGTATGTGGTAAAAGGTATTATTTTCATTATTGCTGTAGCATTCGATGTACGCACACGTAAGACTGGAAAATAATAATCTGTAAGGAAGGTATCCTGTATGAAAAAAGAACATATTGGTAAAATGAGAATTTCCATTGCGCGGAAGATTATGCTTTTGGTATGTATCAGTTCAATGGTTACGGTCATCGTAAGTGAATTGATTATTTTGCCAAAGGTAACCTCTCTTTATCAGGATAGCATTCGCGACAATATGCGAAATTTAGTTAAAGCATATGGTTCCTTAGTGGAATATCGCTTGGAGCGAAACGGATATTCCATGTTATTACAGGAAGAACTGGATGCTCTTTTTGAGAATGTACAGATTGAAAGTGTAGAAAGCTGCTATCCGGTTTTTGTGAATAGTTCCGGTTTAATCTGTTATTATCCGGATTCCAGCTATAATTCCACGAATTATTTAGAGCAGTTCCCGGAGGAAACGGTTGTGCCGGAATTGATGGGAAGAATCGCCCAATCGGATATTCCGGAGGCTGCGGTAACAGAAACCCGGATTCATGGAAAAACGATGTTGGTTGCCTATTATGTATGCGGTGGATCGAATCCCATCTTATTGATTATTGCCGACAAGGCAGAAGCATTAGGCGTGGTGAATTCTATCGTTGTGATAGGCATTCTGGGAGCTGTATTTTGTATTCTGGTTATGGTGATTGTTTCCTGGCTTTTTGCAAAAACAATCGCAAAACCTGTCCGAGTTATGACAGATGTGATGAAGGAAAGCGGCGAATTGAACTTCTCATCACAGATCGTCACGGAGAAATATGAGAATAACCGGGATGAAACCGGTGATATGGCGAAAGCCGTAACAAAGTTTAAAGATAATATTCAAAATGTAGTAAAAAGAATTTCATCGGTTTCCGGAAAGATTCAGGAAGGCTCGGATGCTTTGGAACACATGGTAGGCATTCTGGAGAAAAATTCCAAGAGAAATTTAGGTACTACCGATCAACTGTCTAACGAGATGAAGGAAAGTGTGTTACCGGCAGTATCTACGATTGAGAGTAATATCAATGGAATTACTTCCGATCTTACAGAGGTCAACGAGCGTCTCCAAAAAGGCAAGGAACGAGCGACCTCCGTACATCTTCAGTCCGGAGAAATGCAGGAATCCTCGAAAGCTGCAAATGAAAAGACAAAGGTAATGTACGAAGAACTCAGTCAGGAAAAGGATGCTGCTGTAGAGAAAGCGCAGAAGATTGATGAAATCAGTAAACTGGCGCAGCAGATTTCCGCGATTGCCTCCCAGACCAATCTTTTATCCCTGAATGCATCGATTGAAGCGGCAAGAGCAGGAGAAGCAGGAAGAGGTTTTGCTGTCGTAGCGGAGGAAATCAGACAGCTTGCAACCCAGACCGAGCAGACCACCGGAGATATTAAACATGTAGTAGAAATCATTGAGGATGCTTCTAACGGAATGGTAGAGTGTCTGAATAAAGCGATGGATTACATGGATCAGACGGTAATGGCAGATTATCAGGGCTTCATGGAAGCAGGAATGAGTTATTATGACAGTTCTGCGGATATTGAGGGTATCATGGGTGAAATCAGTCAGTCCGTGAATAAACTCAATGAGGAAATGATTGAAATAAAGAAAAAAATCAGCAGTATTTCCACGATTGTTAATGAGTCGGTAGACGGCATCGGAGATATTGAAAATCAATCCTCAGAGATCTTTGATATGGTGGGAAAAACAGATACGCTTTCAAACAATATGATTGAATATGTAAGAGAGTTAAATAATATTGTAAATCAATTTCAGCTGTAGTCCACAGTAGAATTCTCCTTTTTAGCAGGCGGATATTGGTGTTTTATACCAATATCCGCCTGCTATTCTTTTGTTATGGTTGCATTTATTTATTGTGCCTGAGCCCCTGGGACTGCAGGCTGTTGCTGCTGTGTGGCTGCCTGGCTTAATGCTGCCAGGACACTGTTAATCGCATTTTTTACCTCTTCTGAGGCATCTGCACTGGGAACAGGAATGGTGGTTGCACCATTCTGGAAGTAGAGCAGTACCTCACTTTGTAAAGTAGTCAGATAATCCGGACGGGAGAAAAATTCCAGATTATGATGACAAGTGGTGATTTGCTGAATCGGGTTGCCGTTTTCGTCCACCAGGACTTCATCCGTTGTGGCTGCAGCAGTACCAAGTGCAGCGGCTGTGCCACTTTGCAGAGAAGGATCTTCTATAGGAGTCAGCTCCAACACACCGGGGGTCTTGAAGGGGCAGAGATCGCTGGCAGGCAGATTGTCAATAGGACATACCATACCGGAGTAATGGACATCACAGCTTTCTGTGGGTACGGTTCCTTCCGCAAAATATTCTGTGCGTAAAGTACCATCACAAAGTCCAGCAATGGGCAATTTACCGGATTGCGAGCATACGGTAGCAGTTACGATACCGCTGGGGACAGGGAAGGACTGATTCTCCAAGTTCTCATGAATTCGGGACATGGTAGCACGCCATAAGGTTTTTGCCAGATTCTTTTCACCGGAACCGGACAGTTTGGTGTTATTATCGTAGCCTGTCCAGGTCGTGCAGGTGTAATACGGTGTATAACCGGAGAACCATACATCATTATAATCGGAAGTCGTTCCGGTTTTACCTGCAATAGCCATACCGCCGAAATTGACGGAAGTACCGGTACCGGAGGTTACAACATCCTGCATGGCACTGGTCAGCAGGAAGGCTGTGGTTTCTTTTAATACCTGACGGGTTTCCGGTTCGGTATTGTCCAGAATAACATTTCCATCGTGATCCAGAACTTTGGTATAAAGCTTCGGTTTGATATAGGTTCCGCCATTTGCAATTGTGGCATAGGCTGCATTTAATTCAATATTTTTAACACCTTTGGTAATACCGCCAAGAGCCAGAGACTGTTGAATATCGGAATATACCTGTCCGCCGATGACTTCACTATCCACCAGTGTGGTAAATCCAAAGTTCAGTAGATAATCAAAGCCAAGCTGTGGAGTAATCTGGGTCAGTGTTTTTACGGTAACGATATTCAGGGAATCCTTGATACCGGTACGCAGAGAGCAGAGTCCGCGGTATTTCTCACCATACCAGTTTTTAACCGGACGACCTTCTGCATAGTTAAAGGGTGCATCGTTCATCACGGTAGCCAGTGTCAGACCGGCACTGTCCAGAGCAGGTGCATAGGTGGATACAATCTTAAAGGTAGATCCGGGCTGACGCATGGTGTCTGTTGCACGGTTTAAGGTACGGCTGCCTTCCTTCGCACCACGACCGCCGACCATAGCGACGATATAACCGGTACTCTGATCTTCAATGGTCATGGAGATCTGGGGCTGGGGGGTAAGGGTGATATTCTCGCCGTAAACCTCATCGCCGTCATTTAATAAAGTAGCTTTGTAACGTTCAATATCGGAATAAGCGGTTTCCTGATCCGAATAAATCAGATTAAACCGGGCATTTTCCTGGCGAATGAAAGCTTTGAACATTTCCGTGCTGTAATTCTGATAATCACCATCGGAAGTTTTAATAGTTAATTCGTAGGAAAGCTGCCATTTCACATTCTCCGGGTAGTTGTCGGGATTGGAGCAGACTTCATCAGCAATCGCCTGGATATCCGGATCCTGGGTGGAGTAAATTTGTAAACCGCCGCTGTAGAGAAGGGTATATGCCTGGGTTTCATTGTATCCGGCTGCCAACAGGTCATCCATCAGCACATCGGTAAGAGCATCTACAAAGTAGGAGTTGATGGAGTCATCCGCAGTTTCGGCATTGACTACCTGAATCCGGGAATACACATCATCTGCCATTGCCTCATCGTATTCTGCCTGGGTGATGTATTCCTGCTCCAACATATTCTTTAATACCTTGGCACGTCGCTCCTGATTATTCTCCGGATGGGAAATAGGATTGTACCGGGAAGGGTTCTGGGTGATGCCTGCAATCACGGCACACTCAGATAAGGTCAACTGGCTTACATCCTTATTAAAATAGCGGAGGGAAGCAGCCTGTACTCCCAGAGTATTCTGTCCTAAGTTGATGGTGTTCATGTAGTTGCAGAGTACATCGTCCTTGGACATCACTTTGGTAAGCTGAATTGCCAGGTACTGCTCCTGGATTTTACGCTTGATACTCTGCATGGTGGTTTCACTGGTCCAACCGGTAAAGACACTGTTTTTGATTAGCTGCTGGGTAATAGTGGATGCACCCTGTCCCAGTTTGCCCTTCATAACGGCATCAGCACCGGCACGGATGATACCTTTGATGTCGATACCATTGTGGTCATAAAATCGTTCATCCTCAATGGCAACGAAAGCGTGGGCAAGATTTTCCGGGATTTTATCCATGCTTACCGGGATTCGGTTGGAATCCGTTGCCACAAGCTTCGCGGTTTGATTTCCCTGATTATCGTAAACAAAAGTGGAAAATCCGGAGGGTGATACATCGATGTTGCTTATATCAGGCGCAGTGGCGAGAATACCTTTAAAAACGCCGATTCCCGCGCTGATACCGATAATACCGGCACCAATGACGAGAATCAGAATGACTTCCAGTAAAGTCACGCCAAGCTTTTTGCCCCATTTCACAGATTTGGAATTCAGTGCCTTTTGTTTTTTCTGGACACCTTTTTTGCTATAATTCATTTAATATAAACCTAAGCCTTTCTGTAAGCCTTGAATTTTTAACTCATATATTATATCAAAACATACCTGTTAAATAAAGGTTTTTTCTTTCATCTTAAGAATTGTTTACTTTTTTGTTCGCATTTAAACCAGTATATGGTAACATAATGGTACGGAAGAGAAAATTTTATTTAGAAAGCAAAGTGGGGGGAAAATCCCATGTACAAAATTTTAATACAAGGCGGCAGTAGTGAGATTGAAGAAAAAAAATCCCGCTTTATCGCCACCCTGCGCCCGGTGGAAAATCAGGAGGAAGCCGTGGCATTCATTGAGGAAATGAAAAAGAAATACTGGGATGCCAGGCATAATTGTTCGGCTTTTGTTCTAGGAGAAGAAGCACAGGTAACCAGATGCAATGACGATGGAGAACCTTCCGGTACTGCAGGACGTCCAATGCTGGAGGTACTGCTGGGAAGTGGCGTGCGGAACGTGGCAGTGGTAGTTACCAGATATTTCGGCGGAACCTTACTGGGAACAGGCGGACTGATACGTGCTTATACCCAGGCTGTACAGGCAGGCTTAAAGCAATGCAGGATCGGAATCATGAGGCAAGGTGTAACCCTCCGTATCGATACCGATTATAATAATGTAGGAAAAGTACTTTATATTTTGAACGACCGGAGGATAGACCAACAGGACAGTGCCTATACAGATAAGGTTTCCATTACGGTGCGTCTGCCTATAGAAGAGCGCGAATCCCTGGAAAAAGCACTTACGGAAAGCACTTGCGGAACAGCATCTTTCGAGTCACTGGGGGACTCATTTTATGTTGACAAAAACCCCGAAATTTTAGTATAGTTTCTATTGGAAGTTTCCATAAATTTTCTTTTGGAAAGGTGGTGGTTTTATTATGAAGAAAAGTACACATAGTACAGATAACCCTGTCCCTGGGCGAAGTAGTAAGACCACGAAACTGAATACTGGAGGAAAATTGCTATGGAAGAAATTATTGAACTGTTAGAAAATAAGCAATATACCCGTCTGCGCCAGCGCCTGGAGGAGATGAACGATGCGGATATCGCAGCGGTTCTGGAGGAACTGGACAACGAGGAGATGCTTAAGGTTTTTCGTATTTTGCCTAAAGATGCGGCTGCGGATGTGTTTGCCTATCTGGAGGTGGACGAACAACAGTACCTGATTACCATGCTTTCTGAAAAAGAGGCAGGAGTGATCATTGATAACCTGATGTCTGATGATGCGGCAGATCTGTTGGATGAAATGCCTGCCAATATTGTCAAGAAACTGTTAGCAAATGTCAGCCCTGAGACCAGACGTGATGTCAATGACCTGTTACGATATCCGGAGGATTCTGCCGGAAGCATCATGACAGTGGAGTATGTGGATCTGAAAGAGAATCTGACAGTAGCAGGAGCCATTGAGAGAATTCGGAAGATTGCATTGGATCGTGAGACGGTCAATATCTGTTATGTGCTGGACAGTGGGCGCAGACTGGTGGGAACCGTAGCACTACGGTATCTGCTCCTAAGTGAACCGGATGAAATCATTGGGGACATCATGCATGAGAATGTAATATCCATTCACACGCATACAGACCAGGAGGAGGCAGCGGCACAATTCCAGAAGTATGGATTCACTGCCATGCCGGTTGTAGATAATGAAAATCGCATGGTTGGTATCATCACGGTGGATGATATCGTAGATATCATGCAGGAAGAGGCTACAGAGGATATTGAGAAAATGGCAGCGGTAATGCCATCGGATCGTCCTTATTTAAAAACCTCTGTGCTGGAAGGCTGGAAGAAGAGAATTCCCTGGCTGCTTTTATTGATGATTTCATCGACCTTCACCAGCAAAATTATTTCATCCTTTGAGGATGCACTGAGTGTATGTGTAGTGTTGACTGCTTATATCCCTATGCTGATGGATACCGGTGGTAATGCCGGTGGTCAGGCAAGTGCCATTATCATTCGCGGACTTTCGCTGAATGAAGTGGAGTTCAGGGATTGGTTTAGAGTTGCAGGCAAGGAGATTCGCATTGCAGTGATGTGCGGCATTACTCTTGCAGTGGCAAACTTCGTAAAGCTGCTTGTATTTGATCATGTGGCGGTTACCGTGGCAGTTGTTATCTGCCTCACCCTGGTCTGCGCTGTAATGATTGCCCAGATTGTGGGATGCAGTCTGCCTATGATTGCCAAGAAACTGGGCTTTGACCCCGCAGTTATGGCGAGTCCGTTTATTACAACGATTGTAGATGCACTGTCTCTGCTGGTTTACTTCAGCGTTGCGACACATTTGCTGAATTTATAAAGATAACGCAAAACTATATTTTACAGAAGACTAAAGACTTGAGGCACCCGGAAACGGGTGCCTCTATAAGACTGTAGACAAAGTGGCTCCGGGATACACATCCTCGAGCTATTTTGCTTTTATCAGGCAAAGTATGTTCAAAGTAGCTTTTCATCAGCCAGAAGCTCCTTTGCGTCTAGTTCCAGTATAGCTTTTTTCGGCTGTCTGACTTAGATTAAGCTTTTGTATGAAATTTTCTTATTCGCAGCAAAGTGTTGGGCATATAGCAAGTTTACTTTCATTTTTGCCCATGTACAATGCAATTTTTGAAAAACAGAGGTCTATTTTACTTGCATTATGTAAACCCACGGGCAAAATTGCATTACGCTGATGTTTTTTGCCCGTTATTGATGCGCTTTCACGGGCAAAAATACAGCAAAAAGAAATATTTTGCCCGTGCGTCCTTTTATGAGTGGTTAAGATGCACAAATTTCGCGGTATTTTCTCTTCTGTTTGGGCAAAAATGAAAGCAACGGATCTATATGCCCATGGAGGGAGGCATAGCTTAGAAAAAACGTGGCAGAAAGCTTTTAATCCGGTTCCGAAATACGGCTGACTCCTACATAAATTTCCGAGATTTTATACCAGGTGGGATAATCCACCACACCGGTCTGGGGAAGACCAAAAATCCGTTGGAAAATACGGACGGCATTTGCAGTGTTGCTGCCATAGATCCCGTCCACAGCCAACGTAGGCAGAGCTGGATAATTTTGGGCAATACGGTTTAATTGTTGCTGCATCTGTCGTACTTTTTCACCGCTGGCACCGATGGTCAGGTCGTAGCCCGGCCAGGAGGATGGAATACCGGATACACTGGTGGCAGTATTGATGTACATGTCATTTCCGTAATAATAGCGTACGATTTCGATGGGGGTATATCCCTGCTCCCCCAAATATTTGGATCCCCACTGACTTAAACCCGTACAAGTGGCAGTGGTACCGTTACAGTAGGAAGTAAAGATCGGCTGGCGTACACCTGGGCGGGAAAGATAGTTTGCAAAGATGGAGTCTACCAGTTGGGAAATATTGGAATAAATGTTACGTCCATACATCCATTTTTGATCATAGGCAGTGGAGGAAGTAATGGTGAAATCATAGCCTTGGTTGCGGTACCACTCCGTATACACCCGGTTCAAGGTAAAGGACAAAATCACCAGAATATTGGCGTAGATCGTATTTTCTGACCAGGTGGCGTAGATTTCCGAAGACACTACATTTTTGATATAGTCCTTATATTTCACATAATAATTAGGGGCAGAACGATCCTGGGGCACTCCATCGTGTACTACAATATACTCCGGAATCACCACGCGGGAGAGAACGATTTCACCGCTTTCATCCATGGGCTTGATCTCATCTTCCGGAATTTTCGGAGGATATTCGCCCCAAAGAGTATGATCAGGGATGACAATATCTTCCTCCGGGGCAGTCTCCACCTCCACCGGAGTCATTTCCACAGGCTGGATGGCATCTGTGCCTGCGAGAATCTGTGTACCTGATACCGTGACCGGTTCATATCCGGGAGCAGTGATTTCCAGGTTGTACTCGGAATAGGGCTGTACGGTGGATTCCGGTGTTTCACTGTAGCCACGGTCGGGAGCATCCAATGATAATTGCGGAGATTGACCGGAGGAGTCGGTTTGAATAACCTCCAGAGTGTTTTCCGGGGTTCCGGTATTAGCGATACGGATGGTGGCATCCTTAATGGGAATCAGACCAAGAGTGGATGTGACTTGAATGGATAAATTACCTGTAGACATAGTTTTTTCCTGAAAAAATACTTGCTTTATTTTATGCAGGGAAAGAGAGAATCGTTACTGTTCGCCCGTACCTCGTTCCGGTAACAATTTTACTGCCTGATCTGGGGAATGGCGGTTGCAGAACCTGTAAAGATAATGCTATAATTATAAGAAGTACGGATAAAATATTCAGAAAGAACAAAAGTTATATGCAGCCATACATAGAACGGATTCTGGAAGGGAAATTTGAATACGACAAGGGTAATTTGGAATTCGGATGTTCAAAGATTGAACTGTCGCTGAAATGTGGGGAACGCTATGAGGGGATGTTCACTGTGCAAGGGGTGAAAAACCATCTTACACAGGGAACAGTTTATTCAAGCTATTCCCGGATGAAAGTGTTAAATCCGGAATTTATAGGGAACGGGGAAACGATAACCTATCAGTTTGATGCAACCGGGATGGAGGAAGGAGATGTCGTCAAAGGAGAGTTTGATGTCATTTCCAATCAGGGAGAGTATTATCTGCCTTTTGTAGTTACGATTGTGCATGAGCTGCTGCAGTCATCCCTGGAACCGGTGAAAAATCTGTTTCATTTTACAAATCTTGCGAAGACGAACTGGGCGGAAGCGGTCAGTCTTTTCTATTGCAAAGAATTCCAACAGATTCTGGAGGGAAATGACAGACAGTATCTGGGACTTTATAAAGGTCTGAGTGTCTATCCCGGAAATGAACAGAATGTGGAAGAATTTCTGATCGGAATCAAGAAAAAACAACGAATTGAATATTTATTGGATGACAGTTCCATTCGTGTGGATGATCCGGAATCCATGACACAGGAAACCATTATGATCACCAGAAACGGATGGGGGTATACCCATTTGAAGGTGGAAGCACAGGGAGATTTTCTTAATCTGGAGAAGCAGGAACTGACGGAAGATGACTTCCTGGGAAATTATTGTCAACTTGCAGTTCTGGTGGATCCGGAGAAACTTCATGGAGGGAATAATTTCGGCAGAATCAGACTTTATAATCCGTATTTTGAAAAAGAAGTGGATGTTACGGTCAGCTGCCATTCCAAGGAGCGGGAACTTCTCATCAGACGGAGAATGAAGCGGCAGATTGTGTTCCAGCTGATGATTTATTATCAGCAGTTCCGCCTGAAAAAGATCGGTACAGCAAACTGGCTGGGAGAAACGAAGAAACTGGTAGAAAAGCTGGAGGAAGTGGCAGACAGAGATTTGACCACCCGGCTGTTTGAAGCACAGCTTCTTATTACAGAGGAGCGGTATAACGAGGCAAAATGGTTATTGAACAGGATTGCGGATCAGATGGAGGGCAAAGAGGTTGCACCGGAGATCGCATGCTATTATCTGTATCTCACTACGCTAAACAGTAGAGAAGAAAGCTATGTGGACGAGGTGGCGGCTCATGTGGAAAAAATCTTTGAGCGGAATCCGGATAACTGGCGTATTGCCTGGCTTCTTTTGTATTTGTCAGATCGTTACAGCAGAAGCAGTACCAAAAAATGGCTGTTTTTGGAAGAACAGTATAACCGTGGCTGTATCAGCCCGGTACTCTATATTGAGGCAGTTCTGCTCTTACAGGTAAACCCGGCTCTTTTGACCAAAATGGGCGATTTTGAAATCCGGGTGCTGGGGTATGCGGTGAAGGAAGGCGTGCTCACGGAAGAGATCATCCGGCAGACGATTTCCATTGTATCACAGACCAAGCAGTTTCATATGCTGGTATTCCGGATTTTGGAGTCCTGCTATAAAGAATTGGAGGATCCGGATGTACTGCAGGTGATTTGCAGCTATCTGATTAAGGGAAACTGTACCGGTTCCGGATTTTTCAAATGGTATCGCCTGGGTGTGGAACAGAATGTGCGTGTCACCAGATTATATGAATATTATATGCTGTCCATGGATTTGTCCGTAGAAGAAGATATCCCGAAAATGGTGATGATGTATTTCCATTTTCAGAACGAACTGGATTACGAACGAAATGCCAGACTGTATGCCTGCATTTTACGGAAGAGGGAGGAATATCCGGATATTTTCGCCAGTTATCAGGAACAGATGGAACGTTTCCTGATGGAACAAATCGATGGGGAGCACATGAACCGGGATCTGGCTTATTTATACAAAAATTTAGTGACACCACAGATGATTCATGAGGAAAATGCGGATAAGTTCGCCCGGATGCTTTTTATGAATCTGGTATCCACCCAGTATCGTGGTGCACGTTATGTCGTGGTGCTGCATGCGCATGTGACACAGGAGTACAGATATCCTTTGATCAATGGAGTAGGCATGGTTCCTATTTTTACAGGAGAATATGCTGTACTGTTTGAGGATGGGGAGCATAACCGTCTTTGTGCAAGCATCAGTTACAACACAGAGAAAATGATGCTGCCGGGCAAACTGGCGCGATGCATCGCCCCCTATGTGAAGGATGCGGTGGGGTATGACTTATTTCTTTGTGAGAATAATCGCAGTTATATTGTTTTAAATGATGACAACATGCCTTCCTTCCAGCGGATAGCCAGAGATGAGCGGATCGAGATGGAGTATCGCTGCGAGGTCAGTATGAAGCTGCTGCAATATTTGTATGACACGGATCGGATCAGAGAACTGGACGAACTGCTGGAACTGCTTACTCCGGAACAGATGGGAGAAAAGGAGCGTGGGCAATTTCTTCGTTTTCTGATTATGCGGGGAAGCTTTGACAAGGCTTATCAGTGGTTGAAGCAGTTTGGAAGCGAACAGTTTGACAGCAAGCTGCTGATGAAGCTTTGCAGCAGATTGATCAGCAGAGAAGATTTTCAACCGGAAGAACAGATGACTTATCTGGCGTTTCAGGCCTTTGAAGCAGGTAAGGCTGACCAGATAACACTGTTATATCTGGCTCATAATTATTACGGTTTGACCAAAAAGCTACGAGATATTTGGAAACGCAGCCGGGATATGGGATTGGATACCGGAGAACTGGAAGAAAGAATTCTGGAACAGCTGCTTTATACCGGGGCTTATATTGGAGAAAAAGATGAAATTTTCACTTCCTATGTGCAGAAGGAGCCGAAGGAAGATCTGGAAAAAGCGTTTTTGGTTCAAAGTGCTTATGATTACTTTGTGAAAGAAAAAGTAATGCCTGCCAATCTGTTTGCGCATATTGCCGGATTGTGGAAGCAGCAGGGACAGGTTCCAAAAGTATGTAAGCTGGCTTTTACCAAATTTTATGCAACGCAGATACCGGAGGATGAACAACTGCGTAGGGCATTAAAGCAGTTTGTGGAAGATCTGTTGAATGAGGGAATCTTCCTCTCTTATTTCAAAGAGTATGCAGATATGGTTCCGGTGTCCAAGCATTTCTATGACCGTACCATTGTGGAATATCAGGCACATCCGGACAGCACAGTGACATTACATTATGTGGTGGAAAAAGAAGGCAGTCAGGAAACGGAATACGTAACAGAAGAACTGCATCCCATCTTCGAGGGACTTTGTGTCCGGGAATTCATCCTGTTTTTCGGGGAAACCCTGCAATATTATATTATGGAAGAACGGGATGGCGCAGAGCAGCTGACACAGAGTGGAACGATTCGCAAGAGTGATATTGGCAAAGAAGTGCTGGAAAGCCGTTTTAGCAGGATTAATGATCTGGTGATCAGCCAGACCTTACAGGATTTTGATACGTTGGATAATATGCTGGAAGAATATTATCAGACGGATTATTATGCGGATCATTTGTTCCGCCTGCAGTAACCGGATGATAGAGAGGAAGGAAAGACCGCATGTTTCTGGAACGGAACACAACAGGTAAAAATTATACCGGACAGTATGTGATAGGCTTTGATTTGTCCGACCGATATTCCCAGGTCAGCTATTGGAAAATCGGTACGGATGGACCGGAAACAGTGTCGGCGGTGAACGGGGGACAAAGCTATAATATTCCTACGGTTTTATGTAAGCGGAACGAAGTGAATCAATGGTTTTATGGCAAAGATGCCGTGAAAAACAGTGAGGAGGGGGAGGGAATTCTTCTCACCGATCTGCTGACGAAGGCAAGAGAAGGCAAAAATGTGATGCTGGAAGGCGAGGAATTTGATCCGACCCGGTTATTGGCATTATTTATGAAACGATGTTTGTCTATGCTGAATCTGTTGGTCCCCTCCGATCGTATCGCATCCTTTATGGTAACGACACAGATGTTGGATTATCGTACGGTGGAGATCTTGAATGATGTGATACCGGATCTGCAGCTACGGGCAGAGCATGTGTTTTTTCAAAGTCATACGGAGAGCTTT
>OGJJ01000334.1_pt1 | contig 44721 bp, 39 predicted proteins | sample 1572081 | NCBI WGS metagenome assembly OGJJ01 (sample SAMEA2582122, study PRJEB24529) | metagenome | biome: Human gut stool | place: China | collected 2011
CGCTGATGCGTTGGAGTACGCCTTTGAGTTTTTCGTTGTCTTTTTCAATGGCATCAAAGGCATCATCAATTAGTTTGGCGACACCTGAGAATTTCCCGCCCCAAGGTAATTCTGCCCCAGTGTTGAGAATAGAGACTTCTTGTAAGGCTTGCCAACGCGCAGAAACAGGCACCCAAAATACGTTATCCGCGGTGTAATAATCACGGTTTTCTAGTTCGGCGGTTAAGGCTTCTTGATATTCTTCTTCAGTATCAAAAAAAGTGCGGTCAAGATAGAGGGGATTTTCAGCATCGGAAAGTTCCGCCTGAATTTTTTCCTGTTGATGGGTGAAATTATCAGAAATGTATTTTAAGAAGATAAGACCAAGAACGATATGTTTATAGTTAGCGGCATCAAGTTGTTGGCGAAGCTTATCGGCAGATGACCAGAGTTTTTCGTCTAAATCATTGAGAAAAGCCTGAATGGTTAAATTTTCAGCACGATTGACGATTGACGATTGACGATTGACGATTGACGATTGACGATTGACATTATACTAAACCTTTGAATAAAAAAGTAAAGAAAAACAATGAGTTATAGTTTAAATGATGAAGTTTTGTTCATCTTATTAAAATGGCGTGTTACTTATTCAACAACACGCCATAACGAAAGTGATGATTTTATTATGCGTTCTCTTTTGCAAATTTATCCATAAATGCAATTAAGGCATCTACACCTTCAATCGGCATTGCATTGTAAATAGAAGCACGCATACCGCCTAATACTTTATGCCCTTTTAATGCTTGTAAACCACAAGCGGTCGCTTCAGCCACAAATTTTGCATTAAGCTCATCATTGTCAGTGGTGAAAGTTACGTTCATTACCGAACGGTTTTGTTCTGCAATGTAGTTACGATAGAACGTGCTTTGATTGAGGTAATCATATAGGCGTTTTGCTTTCGCTAAGTTGCGTTGTTCAACAGCTTCCAATCCGCCTGTAGCTAACAAGTGTTGGAATACCAGTGAACATAAATACCACGCAAAAGTAGGTGGTGTGTTGATCATTGAATCTGAGTTTGCTTGAATTTCATAGTTCCAGATAGAGGGGGTATCTTTGCGTGCTCTGCCGATCAAATCTTCACGCACGATGACAATGGTAATCCCCGCTGGCCCTAAGTTTTTCTGAGCACCTGCATAAATCACACCGAATTTGCTGATGTCAATTTTGCTTGAAAGAATGTTAGATGACATATCTGCCACTAACACCGCATTACCTACGTTTGGAATGTCTTTAATTTCCACACCTGAAATGGTTTCGTTGGTGCAATAATGCACGTAGTCATACTGCTCAGCAATATCGCTGAAGTCTGTGCGATTGACAGAAATTACACCATTTTCATCAGTCTCTATGATAGAAACTTCATCCACTTCGCAGAAGTTGCGGGCTTCTTTCGCCGCTGTGCTCGACCAGTGACCACTATTTAAATAAAGTGCTTTGCCTTTTTCACCAATTAAATTCATCGGAATAGCGGCAAATTGTCCTCTCGCACCGCCTTGTAAAAAGAGGATTTTATAATTATCAGGAATATGGAAAAGCTCACGGAAATCTTTATCTGCTTGAGTAATCAACTCCATAAAGAGCTTACCGCGGTGGCTGACTTCCATTACCGAAGTGCCTTGCTCTTGCCAGTTTAAAAGTTCTTTTTGAGCCTGTTCTAACACCGCTTTTGGCATCATAGCAGGGCCTGCACTAAAATTGTAAACTTGTGTCATGTGTTTGCCTCTTTTTAATTAAAAGTCGTTTCATTCTAGCGAAAAGCGAAGTGCTTTCAACCTTCAAGCGGTGAAATTTGCAAAATTTTTTACAAATTAGACCGCTATTCCATACTCAATTGAAGATCAATCATCGCTAACTGTTTTTGCTCATCCAATAAATCTGCTTGCACTAATGGATTTTGCACTAAATAATCTGCTTCAAATTGCAACGCCCAATCGTTTTGGTCAATGTGTAATTTCAATGTCTTTGGCATTACGCTGGCTTGACGTGAGCGGTTAAATAACACCGCCAAACGGAACAAACGCAACAGCGTTAAAATATCACGATATTGATAGCGGCTAGTACTGCGTAAATCACTCTTCTTAAAGCCTTTCAAATGGAAACGTATCAAGATTGCCAACAAGGCTTGTTGTTCATCATCAAAGCCCGCTAACGTTGCATTTGAAATAATATATGCCGAATGTTTGTTTACGTTATTGTGGTTAATCACGATCCCGATTTCGTGCAATAAACTTGCCCATTTAACCAGCTCGCGTAGCTCCGCCACTTGATGACGGTTTTTCCACATTTTTACTTGGTCAAAAAACGAAAGTGCGGTATGTTCAACGCGGTGAGCTTGTGCTTTATCAATATTGAATTGAATAGCTAACGCCTGTGCTGTACGTTGGCGAATGTCGTCCACTTGGAAATATTTTTCCAAGCCGTACATCAACCCTTCACGTAATGCTCCATCGGAATAACGCATACTTTCAATTTTGAACGTGTGGAATAATGCCAATAAAATCGCCAAACCAGGCACGAGCACATCAGCTCGTTCTTCAATCAAACCTTTAAGCTGAATTTCTTTTAGTGAATCAAATTTTAAGCAGGCTTGAATAATGTTTTTTAAGCGTTTTTCGGTAATCAAACCATCACGAAAACCGTTTGAAATTAACACTTTAGAAACGGTTTTGATTGTGCCAGATGATCCCAACACGTGTTGCCAGCCAAGTGAACAATATTCGGTTTCTAAGTCTTCTAATTTTTCCATCGCCAGCTGATACGCTGATTGAAAGCGTGCTTCGCTTAGCTTTCCTTGGGGGAAAAAACGCTTAGCAAAACTCACACAGCCCATATGTCGGCTTTCAGCACGAATTGGCGTGAAATCATCACCAATGGTCATTTCAGTTGAACCACCACCAATATCCACCACTAATTTTCTGCCTTTTTCTGGCTGGGTATGGCTGACGCCTGAATAGATAAGGCGAGCTTCATCTTGTCCAGAAATGATTTGAATAGGGAAGGGGAAAATAGCTTGAGCCTGTTTCAGAAATTCATCATTATTTAATGCACGGCGCAGGGTGTAGGTGCCGACAACCTTCACATTTTCAGCAGAAAAACCTTGCAAACGATCAGCAAAAAGCGATAAGCAAGCCAATCCACGATCCATTGCTTCTTGATTTAAAATACGATTTTCATCTAAGCCATCCGCCAAACGAACGCGGCGTTTTAGGCGAGAAAGTACTTGGATTGAACCGTTTACAATTCGAGCGACAATCATATGAAAGCTATTCGAACCAAGATCGATAGCAGCAAATTCGCGAGGCTGTTCGGCAGGCGTTCGGGTTTCCACAGGCATTAAACTTTCCTTAAAAGGTAAAATACAAAAAATATAGAAAATGGTTGGATTGTATCACTTTTTGCTCAAAACGGGCGAAAGTTCTCCCTTATAGTATAAAAATTTTGCTGATTATTTATTCAAACGCAGAAAGGTTTAGAAAAATTTTTGACGAAAGAGCCTAAAAGAACTAGGATTTAGGCAGTTTTATCATCGTTCTTTCCATTAAGTTAGAGGATATTTTTATGTCAGACGCACAAAAACAATCTTTCCAAGATATGTTGGACTACGTTCACCTATATCGCCTAAAAAACAAATTACACCGAGAAACAGCGGACAATGATCGCAAAATCCGCGATAACCAAAAACGTGTGTTATTGCTTGATAACTTATCGCAATATATCACTGATGAAATGAGCGTAACAGAAATTCGTGCGATTATTGCGAATATGCGTGATGACTACGAAAACCGTGTGGACGACTATATGATCCGCAATGCCGAGCTTTCAAAACAACGCCGTGAAATTCGTCAGAAAATGGCATTACATAAACAAGCACCTAAAGAAAAAGCATAATTCTTTTTTCTTCCTAATAAGCATATGGTAATCCCATATGCTTTTCTTTTACGATATTTTATAAAAATAACCTCTAAGCTTGACGATATCGTTAAATCCATCGAAAATCGGACAATTTTTTAAAAATGTAACCGCTTATGTACACAAACCTCCAATTCTCATTACCTAAAACCGACACGACATATCAAGATCATCAAACGCTTGGCAATATTATCGGGCATTCTGACACGCTCGTTATCGCTCAATCTTCTGAGCAATTTCAAGGTGTTACCGTGGTGGTAACACCTGATACTCGCACAGCACTCCGCCTTGAAAAAGCATTGACAGCCTTTACCAAGCTACCTGTAGCAATGTTCCCCGATTGGGAAACATTGCCTTACGATAATTTTTCTCCTCATCAAGAGATTATTTCCGCTCGCCTTTCGGCTCTTTATCAGTTGCAACAAGGCAAAAAACAGATTTTTTTACTGCCGATTAGTACGCTTTTACAGAAAGTTTGCCCGCCAAGTTATTTGGCTAATCACGTTTTATTGATTAAAAAAGGCGACCAATCCAGCATTCGACAATTACGTTTACAGCTTGAAAATGCAGGTTACCGCTCGGTAGAACAGGTCTTGGAACACGGCGAATATGCAGTGCGTGGTTCGTTGCTTGATCTTTACCCGATGGGAGCAAGTCAACCGTTTCGTTTGGATTTTTTGGATGATGAGATTGACTCCATTCGCACCTTTGATGTGGGCACGCAACGTACAATGAGTGAAATTCCCGAAATCAACCTGCTGCCCGCACACGAATTTCCGACTGACAGCAAAGGCATCGAATTTTTCCGTGGCAAATTTCGCGAAACTTTCGCGAATATTCGCCACGAGCCTGAACACATTTATCATCAAGTGAGCAAAAGCATTTTGAATGCGGGCATTGAGTATTGGCAGCCGCTCTTTTTTGAGGAGATGGCAAGCCTGTTCGATTATCTGCCGAATCATTCTCTCTTTATTACATTCGATGGCTTGCAAGAGAAAGCGGAACAATTCCGCCAAGATGCACAAAAACGCTTTGAAAATCGTATCGACCCGATGCGTCCGTTACTTGAACCAAGCAAACTTTGGTTTTCATTGGAAGAAATCAACCGCTTGTTGAAGGGCTATCCACGCTTAACGCTTACTTCAGAAAAAGTACAAAAAAGTGCAGCAAAAAGTAATTTAAATGTCGCGAAGTTGCCTGATCTTGCAATTAACCCACATTTAAAAAATCCATTCGCAAACTTTGAGCAATTCCGTGAAAAATTTAATGGTAACATCGTTTTCTCAGTTGAAACCGAAGGCAGACGCGAAACATTACTGGATTTGCTTGCACCGCTGAAGCTCAAGCCAAAACAAATTAAAATGCTTAATGAGATCAAAGAGCCGATTTCATTGCTGATTTCAGCACTTGATCAAGGTTTTGTGATTGAAAATGCAGAAGAAACAAGCGGTGAAAATCTGGCAATCATTTGCGAAACGGATTTATTGGGCGAACGTGTGCATCAACCAAAATCAGCCGATAAACGCAAAACAGTAAACCCTGATACGTTGATTCGTAATCTTGCCGAGCTTAAAATCGGGCAAGCAGTGGTGCATTTAGAAAATGGTGTGGGACGTTATGCGGGCTTAACTGTGCTTGATGCGGGCGGAGTGAAAGCGGAATATGTGGTGCTGGAATATGCCAACGAAGCGAAACTTTATGTGCCTGTTGCCTCATTGCATCTGATTTCTCGCTACATTGGCGGGGCGGATGAAACTGCACCATTGCATAAATTAGGCTCAGAAGCGTGGGCGAAATCTCGCCAAAAAGCAGCGGAGAAAATCCGTGATGTAGCAGCAGAATTACTCGATGTTTACGCCAAACGTGAATCTCAAAAAGGCTTTGCCTTTGAGTATAACCGAGAAGAATATGTGCGATTTAGCCAAACTTTCCCGTTTGAGGAAACCGAAGATCAGAAGTTGGCAATCAACGCTGTGGTCAGCGATATGTGCCAGCCGAAAGCGATGGATCGTCTTGTGTGTGGTGATGTTGGCTTTGGAAAAACCGAAGTTGCCATTCGTGCCGCATTTCTTGCAGTAATGAACCATAAACAAGTGGCGATTTTAGTGCCGACCACACTGCTCGCTCAACAACATTTTGATAATTTTAAAGATCGTTTTGCGAATTATCCAATCAATATCGAGGTGCTCTCACGTTTTAAAACCGCAAAAGAGCAAAAAGAGATTTTGCAGAAAGTGGCAGAGGGGAAAATTGATATTTTGGTCGGTACGCATAAGTTGTTGCAAGAAGATGTCCAATTCCACGACTTAGGCTTGCTGGTGATTGATGAAGAACACCGTTTTGGCGTGCGTCAGAAAGAGAAAATCAAGCAGTTGCGTGCGAATATTGACATTCTTACGCTCACCGCAACGCCGATTCCGCGTACACTCAATATGGCATTAAATGGCATGCGAGATTTATCGATTATCGCCAGCCCACCAGCACGCCGCTTAACGATTAAAACCTTTGTACGACAAAGCGATGATTTGATTATTCGCGAGGCAATTCTGCGTGAAATTCTACGTGGTGGACAAGTTTATTATCTGCATAATGATGTAGCAACGATTGAAAATTGTGCATCAAAATTGGCAGAACTTGTGCCTGAAGCACGTATTATTATCGGGCACGGGCAGATGCGTGAACGTGAACTCGAACGGGTGATGAGTGATTTTTATCATCAGCGTTTTAATATTTTGGTCTGCTCGACTATTATTGAAACAGGGATCGATGTACCCACGGCAAATACCATCATTATTGAACGGGCAGATAAATTTGGCTTGGCACAATTGCACCAATTGCGTGGACGTGTAGGGCGTTCGCATCAACAGGCTTACGCTTATTTGCTCACGCCACACCCGAAAATGATGACCAAAGATGCACAGCAGCGTTTAGAAGCCTTAAGTTCCATTGATAATTTAGGTGCAGGCTTTGTATTAGCCACGCACGATTTGGAAATCCGAGGTGCGGGCGAATTACTAGGGAGCGAACAGAGTGGGCAGATCGAATCTATCGGTTTCTCGCTTTATATGGACTTGCTCGAAAATGCAGTAAAAGCCTTGCAAGAAGGACGTGAGCCAAGTTTAGATGAGATTACGCAAAACCAAACAGAAATTGAGTTACGTATTCCTGCACTCTTACCTGAGGATTACGTGCCAGATGTGAATATGCGATTATCGTTCTATAAACGCATTGCGAGTGCGGAAAATGTGGAGGCATTGAAAGAGTTGAAAGTCGAGCTTATCGACCGTTTCGGGTTATTACCAGAAGCGACGAAAAATCTATTCCAGATCACCCAAATTCGCCATTTAGCGAAAACATTAGGCTTGAAGAAAATAGAAGCGGGCATCAACGGTGGTTTCTTAGAATTTAAAGCAACCGCCACGCCTGACCCGATGAAATTCTTGCAATTGATTCAGCAAGATAAAACGGCTTATAAATTTGATGGGCCGTTAAAATTTAAATTCACCAAGCCATTAGAAAACAATGAAGTACGCTTGCAGTTTGTTTCTGAGCTTATGGACACATTGGCGAAATAAGAAAGCACGCTTCAAGCGGTTGCTTTTTGGCGAAAATTCGTAAGATATGACTAAAAACGAACCGCTTGAAGCATTTTCTAAAAAAATCAATAGAAATCTGTTTGACAGCAAAACGGAAATCTCTATAATACGCCCCATCAGTTCGCAACGCTGATAATTTAAACGTTGCCCGAGTGGCGGAATCGGTAGACGCAAGGGATTTAAAATCCCTCGCCTTTCGGGGCGTGCCAGTTCAAGTCTGGCCTCGGGCACCATTTTAAAGCAACTTAAATGCGGGAATAGCTCAGTTGGTAGAGCACGACCTTGCCAAGGTCGGGGTCGCGAGTTCGAGCCTCGTTTCCCGCTCCATTTCTTACAATAGAAAATAAATGATAGCACCTTAAGGTGCTTTTTTTATATCATTTTTTATGATTTAATAGATTTTACGTTATTTAGCAAATGCACAAAACGTTTTAAAGTTATACCTGTGCTTGTTTAAAAACTGCTCGAGTATTCGTTTTGTGCAATAACTTTATGTCTAGCTATTCAACATTCCTTCCAACGCTTCCTGCATCTCTAGCCATTCTAGCTCAATCTCTTCTACTTTCTGTTTTGCAGAGATCTGGTTGGCAAGCGTTTCTGTCAGTTGTGCTTTATTTTCCGCTTCGTAAATTTCACTGGTTGCGAGTAGCTCTTCGAGCTTATTTAACATTACTGTTGCCTTTTCTAGCTCTTTCTCAAGCTGAGTAATTTTTTTACGAAGTGGAGCGGTTTGTTGGCGAAGTTCTGCCTCTAAGCGTTTTTGCTCTTTGCGATCTTGTGCTGAAAGATTACCGCTTGCATTCACAGTTTCATTTGACGTTTCTTCACTGTTAGCGGTCAAATTTTCTACTTTTTTTGCAGAAGCTAACGCAAAAGCATTTTGTTCGTTTAGCCATTTTTGATAATCTTCTAAATCGCCTTTAAATTCCTCCACTTTATGGTCGTGCACTAAATAAAATTCGTTCACTGTGCTCCGTAATAAGTGGCGATCGTGCGAAACTACCACGAGCGAGCCTTCATAATAGGTTAACGCATCAGTGAGGGCTTGTCGCATTTCTAAATCAAGGTGGTTGGTTGGCTCATCCAATAAAAGTAAATTCGGGCGCTGCCATACAATTAAGGCAAGTACCAGACGAGCTTTTTCACCGCCCGAGAAAGATCCGACCGCTTGTTTCACTTTATCACCTTTGAAATCAAATCCCCCCAAATAATTGCGTAACTCCTGTTCCGTTTTTTCAGGAGCCAACTTTTCCAGATGCCAGAGAGGGCTTTCATCAAAACGTAGCGTATCAACTTGGTGCTGTGCGAAGTAGCCCAACTGCACGCCTTTTGCGAGTTGCACTTGCCCTGACTGAGCTACGATTTCCCCCGCCAGCAGTTTAATCAGTGTGGATTTACCCGTACCGTTTCGCCCTAAAAGCCCGATGCGAGAACCTGGTACAAGGTTAAGTTTAACCGATTTCAGCACTGTTTTATCGCCATAACCCGCCTCAACATTTTCCATCATCAATAGCGGGTTTGGTAAGCTCAATGGTGGACGGAATTCAAATTCAAACGGAGAATCTGCATAGGCAGGGGCAATCAGTTCCATTTTTTCCAAGGCTTTAATACGGCTTTGAGCCTGTTTGGCTTTAGTGGCTTTAGCTTTGAAGCGGCCGATAAAACTTTGTAAATGTGCCACTTTGCGTTGCTGTTGTTGATAAGCCGCATTTTGTTGACTGATTTTAGTCGCACGCTGAATTTCAAACGAGGTGTAATTACCTGTGTATTCATTCAATTTTTGGTGCTCAATATGAATAACGTGGTCTATGATTGGATCAAGAAAATCTCGGTCGTGGGAAATGAGTATGAGCGTGCCACGGTAATTGGCGAGCCAGCGTTCTAGCCAAATGACGGCATCCAAATCCAAGTGATTGGTTGGTTCATCAAGAAGCAATAAATCGGAACGACAAATTAGTGCTTGTGCTAAGTTTAAACGCATACGCCAACCGCCCGAAAAAGATTTCACAGGAAAATTGAGTTGTTCGGTGCTAAAACCTAAGCCATTTAATAATGTTGCAGCACGAGATTGAATGGTCCACGCATCAATGGTGTCTAATTGGGCATGTGTGGTGGCGATTAAATGACCATCGTTATCGTAGTTAGCTTGTTCAAGTTGTGCCATGAGTTGTGTATATTCACGGTCGCCTTGAATCACATAGTCGATTGCTGAAATATCTAGTGCAGGTGTTTCTTGGTTCACCCATGAAATTGCCCAGTTTTTCGGCAAGCTAACTTCACCGCCTTCTGGTTGTAATCCATTTTTTAAGAGTGCAAAAAGCGAAGATTTTCCACAACCATTTTTACCGACTAGCCCCACTTTTTGACCTGTGTGAATAGTAGCGGAAGTATTTTCTAAAAGTGTATTTAAACCGCGTTTTAAAATTAAATCTGTAAAAAAAATCATAATAAATTATCTAAATATGCTAAAATTATTAGAATATTTTAGCATAATCAAAGAAGAGATGTTTGATTCATTCGTTTTACAATTTGTTCTATATTGAGCAGTCATATGGTTGTGTAATAGACTTGACTTTAGCCTTCGTTGCAATTAATAATCTATATCTCAAATTGAGATTTTTACACAACAAGTAACACCTCTTAGTTAATTTACCTTTAAGGAAACACTATGAAATTCTCTAAAAAAGCACTCTTTCTAGCAACAGCATTAACCTCTGCTGTGCTTGCAGGCTGCCAAGCCCAATCTAATGTCTTGGTATTTAATACGCCATCTCCAACATCAACGTTTAATACCAATAACCAAACCGCTGCAGTGAGCGTAAATACGCGCGATTTACGTACTTCACGCGAAGTCTCTTCTTACACCAAAAATGGCGAGGTGATCCGTTTAACTTCAAGTCCTGAAGTAGTGCAACTTTTACAACAAGCGGTACAACAAGATTTAAATGCAAAAGGTTTCCAATTAGTGCAAGGTGCTGCTAATGCGAACGTCACTGTGAATGTAAAACGTTTCTTCGCAACGGTTGAACAAGGCAATCTTCGCCATAAAACTAATGCGGAAGTAAATGTTGATATTACCGTTCAAGGTGCGAAAGGTAACTTCAATAAGTCCTTTAATGCTACCCGTGGTTATGAAGGTGCGTTGGGAGCAGACAATAAAGACATTCAAAAAATCTTAAACCAAGCCTATCAAGATGTGATCAATGCCATTTATAATGACAATGAAGTAGCGAATGCGATTCATCAATATAAATAAGAAATTAATATTCAGTTGACCATACTTAAAGACCATATCTACCCATGTGGTCTTTAAGTTATATCTGATAATTTGAAATCACTTTTAGCGGCAATTTTTTATTATACCGATTCATACCCAATATCTTCCAAACTAGGATTATTCGCCCCTTGTTTGGCAAGTTCATCACAAATTTCATTTTCACGATGCCCTGAATGTCCTTTTACCCAAGCCCACTCTATTTGGTGGCGTTGAATTTCTTGATCTAAAGCTATCCATAAATCTTTATTTTTAACTGTTTTTTTATCGCTGGTTTTCCAGTCATTTTTCTTCCAGTTGAAAATCCATTTTTGAATACCGTTCTTCATATATTGACTATCAGAATTTAGTATGACCATACAAGGTTCTTTAAGCATTGATAAAGCTTCAATCACTGCACGCAATTCCATTCGATTATTTGTGGTTTGAAAATATCCCTTGCTCACTGTTTTTTCGTGTAGTTGGTAGCGTAATAAAATCCCGATACCGCCTTTTCCTGGGTTGCCTAAGCAAGAGCCATCAGTAAAAATTTCAACTTTTTTCATTTTACTTTTTTAATACAAAGGGCGTGTTTAACACGCCCCTACATTATTGATTTTTATAATAAATACTATCTTTTAATTATTTACTACCTAATTGCGGTACTACTTGATTATTCGCAGAGATTAAACCTGTATCAGTGTAAATTGCTAATTTACCGCGAGTGTCTACGATATCTAGGTTACGCATCGTTAATTGACCGATACGATCACTTGGAGTAAACGGTGCATCTTCCACTTTTTCCATACTTAAGCGCTCTGCTTCGTAAGTTAAGTTTGGAGATTCAGTATTAAGAATCGTGAAGTCGTTACCACGACGTAATTCAAGTGTTATCGTACCAGTAATCGCTTTCGCTACCCAGCGTTGTGCGGTTTCACGCAACATTAATGCCTGCGGATCGAACCAGCGACCTTGGTAAAGTAAGCGACCTAAACGTAAGCCGTTAATGCGGTATTGTTCGATGGTATCTTCGTTGTGAATACCTGTTACCAAACGTTCGTAAGCGATGTGTAATAGCGCCATTCCAGGAGCTTCGTAGATACCACGAGATTTCGCTTCGATGATACGGTTTTCAATTTGGTCTGACATACCTAAACCGTGGCGACCACCAATGCGGTTTGCTTCAAGGATTAACTCTACTGCATCGTCAAAACGTTTGCCGTTTAAGGCAACTGGCACACCTTCTTCAAAAGTAACGGTCACAGTTTCAGGTTTGATTTCAACAGACTCATCCCAAAATGCCACGCCCATAATCGGTTTGACGATTTTCATTCCAGTGCTTAATTCCTCTAAGTCTTTCGCTTCGTGCGTTGCACCAAGCATATTTGAGTCGGTTGAATAAGCTTTTTCTACTGACATTTTATAGTCGAAGCCGTTTGCGATTAAGAATTGAGACATTTCAAAACGGCCACCAAGCTCGTCGATGAATTGGTTATCTAACCACGGTTTGTAGATTTTTAATTTCGGGTTAGTTAATAAGCCGTAGCGGTAGAAACGCTCTATGTCATTACCTTTGAACGTTGAACCATCACCCCAGATGTTTACATCATCTTCTTTCATTGCTGCTACAAGCATCGTGCCAGTCACCGCACGACCAAGTGGTGTGGTGTTGAAGTAAGGGATGCCGCCTGTTGAGATATGGAATGCACCACATTGAATTGCCGCAATCCCTTCGTGAGCTAATTGTTGACGGCAGTCAATTAAACGTGCATTTTCTGCACCATATTCCATCGCTTTTTTCGGAATTGCATTGTAATCGTCTTCATCTGGCTGACCTAAATTTGCCGTGTAAGCATAAGGCACAGCACCTTTTTTACGCATCCAAAGTAATGCTGCTGATGTATCTAAACCGCCTGAGAACGCGATCCCCACTTTTTGACCTAATGGGAGAGATTCTAAAATTGTTGCTGACATACAAATTCCTATATTTGAAATGAATGGAAAATTACCAATCGCAAACGGTTGCGAGTAAGTAAAACTGACATATTCTATTAGAAAAAAAAACAAATTTCATCTAAAATTTAGCGAAAATCGACTACATAAAATGAATAGAAAGAGTCTCAAATGAAAAAAATCCTTGTTATCCGAAACGATAAAATCGGCGATTTTATGGTTTGCTTTCCCGCTTTTGCGATGCTCAAACAATCGTTACCCAATGTTGAAATTACCGCACTTGTGCCAAGCTACACTGCACCAATTGCGGAACTTTGCCCTTCTATTGATAAGGTCATTATTGATGCCTCAAATAAAAAAGATCCTGTGGCATTTCAAAACGTATTACAAGCGGTCAAAAAAGAGCAATTTGATGCCGTAATTTCATTTGTCTCTGATTGGTACAATGCTAAACTCACGTGGAAAAGTGGAATTCATTATCGCCTTGCACCTGCAACAAAACTATTTCAATTTTTATATAACCATCGCTTAACGCAACGCCGCTCACAATCGGCAAAAGCGGAGTCAGCATATAATTTAAACTTAGCTCGTGCATTTTTAGAAAAACAAGGTATTCCTGTTGTTGAACCTTCTGTGCCCTATTTGCAATTTAGTGAACAAGAGATTGCCACACAAAAAACCAAATTATCAAAACTATTAGGCATTTCAACCGCTTGCAAATGGGTCTTTGTACATAGCTCTACTGGTGGTTCAGCAACCAGTCTTTCGCTTGAACAATATGCGACATTACTTAATAACTTAACCGAACACTTTGATTGCCAAGTAATTTTAACCGCGGGCAAAGGCGAGGAAGAACGAGCAAACGCATTGGCATCTCTACTCACTCAAAATGCCGCAGTTTATGCCCAAAATGACGGCTTACAAGATTTTAGTCATTCGATTGCCTGTGCCGATCTTTTTATTGCAGGCTCAACAGGCCCGTTACATATTGCAGGGGCGTTAAATGTGCCAACTATCGGTTTCTATCCGAGCAGACTTTCTGCCCAACCACAACGTTGGCGACCAATTAATGCAGAAGGAAAACATCTTGCCTTTATGCCACCGTTGGCAAAAGATCGTGCTTCACAAATGAATTTAGAATTGATTTCAATTGAAAATGCCCTCAAAGAGATTATCCCTTTTGTGACAAGAAATTTGCAAAAAGCCTAGTTCTTTCAATGGTCTAGCCAAGAGAAATTTGTTACACTAGATCTCTTTATTAGCCTGCAATATATCCATTCACATTATGTTTAAAAAAATTCTGCTTTCCTGTTTAGCTCTGCCAAGTATCACATTGGCACAATCTTACGTTGTCTATGACTTTACTCACGATCGCGTACTTGAAAGTCACGATCCTCATTCTTCTCAACCCATTGCTTCTGTCACTAAATTGATGACGGCAAATATCTTTTTAGAAAATAATAAACAGAAAAACTGTATGGCGTCTATTACACGTGACGACGAGGATACCATTAAAGGTACAAGTACAAAATTACCAAGAAATACACCGATTTCATGTGATGAATTATTAAAAGCAATGATTGTCCACTCTGATAATTATGCTGCTCACGCTCTTTCTCGCTCAGCAGGAATAAGCCGTGCTCAGTTCATTCAAAAAATGAATGAAAAGGCTCGTCAATTGGGGATGACAGCAACCCACTTTAGTGATAGCTCTGGTTTATCAAGTAGTAATGTGTCTAGTGCGATGGATTTGGTGAAATTGGCGAAATACTCGTTGAAAAAGCCTGAATTACAAAAATTATCGAATGAAAGAGCAACGCTTGTGCAAGTGGGCAATCGCCGTGTATTTATGCAAAATACCAGTGCATTAGTGCGAGAAGAGATTTTCGATGCCGCATTGAATAAAACAGGATATATTCGTGAGTCGGGTTACAACTTGGTGTTTGTAAATAAACATCGTTGTGGTAATAATGCGACCATTGGCGTAATTAGTTTGAATAATCGTAGTTCTGCCAAGCGATCAAATTTTACGAAAACTAAGCTAGAACAATATGGTTGTGCAAGTTTGGCTCACAATCATCATTTTTCAGATAATGATGATTCATAATCTATGTACTAATTTTTTTATTTTAGCCCTTGAAAATGCCGAGTATAGCTCCATTTAATTGGACGTAACGCCAAAAGGCGTAAATTGTTTAATTTTTAACAGAGGATTTGAAATATGGCTCTTCGTCCATTACACGATAAAGTAATTTTAAAACGTGAAGAAGTAGAAACAAAATCAGCAGGAGGTATCGTTTTAACTGGTTCTGCAGCAACCAAATCTACCCGTGGTAAAGTAATTGCTGTGGGAACAGGTCGTTTATTAGAAAACGGAAATGTTCAGCCTTTAGCGGTAAAAGTTGGTGACGTGGTGATCTTCAATGAAGGTTATAGCGTGAAATCAGAAAAAATTGATGGCGAAGAAGTGTTAATTCTTTCTGAAAACGATATTTTAGCGATTGTAGAATAATTAAAAAAGGAATATAAAAATGGCAGCAAAAGACGTTAAATTTGGTAACGATGCACGCGTAAAAATGTTAAAAGGCGTGAACGTATTAGCAGACGCAGTCAAAGTAACTTTGGGCCCTAAAGGTCGTAACGTTGTTTTAGATAAAGCTTATGGTGCACCAACCATCACTAAAGATGGTGTTTCAGTAGCACGTGAAATCGAATTAGAAGATAAATTCGAGAACATGGGTGCTCAAATGGTAAAAGAAGTTGCCTCTAAAGCAAACGATGCAGCGGGTGACGGTACAACAACCGCAACAGTGCTTGCTCAAGCTATCGTAAACGAAGGCTTAAAAGCAGTTGCAGCGGGGATGAACCCAATGGATTTAAAACGCGGTATTGATAAAGCAGTTGCAGCAGTGGTAACTGAATTAAAAGCGATCTCAAAACCTTGCGAAACCGCAAAAGAGATCGAGCAAGTGGGTACAATTTCTGCAAACTCTGATGCAACCGTAGGTCAATTAATTGCTCAAGCAATGGAAAAAGTGGGCAAAGAAGGCGTAATTACCGTTGAAGATGGCACAGGTTTAGATGATGCATTAGATGTAGTGGAAGGTATGCAATTTGACCGTGGTTACTTATCACCATACTTCATCAACAAGCCTGAAGCGGGTACCGTTGAATTAGATAGTCCATACATTTTATTAGTAGATAAAAAAATTACGAACATCCGCGAAATTTTACCTGTGTTAGAAGCGGTTGCGAAAGCAGGCAAACCATTGTTAATCATTGCTGAAGATATCGAAGGCGAAGCATTAGCGACTTTAGTTGTAAACACAATGCGTGGTATCGTGAAAGTGGCTGCCGTTAAAGCCCCTGGTTTCGGTGATCGTCGTAAAGCAATGTTACAAGATATTGCAATTTTAACTGCAGGTACTGTGATTTCGGAAGAAATCGGTATGGAGCTCGAAAAAGCAACTTTAGAAGAACTTGGTCAAGCAAAACGTGTAGTAATCACCAAAGACAATACAACCATCATTGATGGCGTAGGTGATGAAGCACAAATCAAAGCACGTGTAGCTCAAATTCGCCAACAAATCGAAGATTCAACTTCAGATTACGATAAAGAAAAACTTCAAGAACGTGTTGCTAAATTAGCAGGCGGTGTGGCTGTTATCAAAGTTGGTGCTGCAACCGAAGTTGAAATGAAAGAGAAAAAAGACCGTGTGGATGACGCACTTCACGCGACTCGTGCAGCAGTGGAAGAAGGTATCGTACCAGGGGGCGGTGTCGCATTAGTTCGAGCAGCAAGCAAAGTGGCTGAAGAATTAAAAGGCGATAACGAAGAACAAAACGTTGGTATTCGTTTAGCATTACGTGCTATGGAAGCACCACTTCGTCAAATCGTGACTAACGCAGGTGAAGAAGCTTCTGTTGTTGCTCGTAATGTAAAAGATGGTAAAGGCAACTACGGTTACAATGCTGGTACAGAACAATACGGCGATATGTTAGAAATGGGTATCTTAGACCCAACAAAAGTAACTCGTTCAGCATTACAATTCGCAGCTTCTATTGCAGGTTTAATGATCACGACAGAATGTATGATTACAGACCTTCCAAAAGATGACAAAGCAGACCTAGCCGCAGCAGGTATGGGCGGAATGGGTGGTATGGGCGGAATGATGTAATTTCCTCTATTTCTAACAGTAACACCCGAGTGAAAACTCGGGTGTTTTTTATAGGGATATAGTAGATATCAACTTTTTTCTACTAATAATATCAGTTACTGTCTCGCCATTCTCAAATTCACTGGAATACTCTCAAAATTAGAACGGAATGGATTGATGTCTAACCCACCACGGCGAGTATAACGAGCATAAACGGTGAGTTTTTCAGGTTTAGCGAATTGCATTAAATCGGTAAAAATGCGTTCTACGCATTGTTCGTGGAATTCATTATGCTCACGGAAAGAAACCAAATATCGCAAAAGTTTTTCACGATTTAACCGCTTGCCAACATAGTGAATTTGCACGCTCCCCCAGTCTGGCTGTGAGGTAATCAAGCAATTAGATTTCAACAGGTGACTAACTAGCGTTTCTTCTACTATTTCATCTTCTGCAACATTTTCTAAATGCTGATTTGAAAATATGTAGCTCTCAATTTGAATCTCTTGCTCATCAATACACTCACCTGAGAAATTCACTATCGGTTGGTTAGTGTAATCGGCTAATTTGTGAATTTTCACCGAAACTTGGCCGCTTGCACATTTTCTTAAATCTCTCGTAAGTGTTTGTTCAACCTCTTCGATTGAAGCAAATTTGGTCTGATTAAAGCTGTTTAAATAGAGTTTAAAGCTCTTTGATTCGATTAAATTTTCGCTTTTAAAATCAATTTCTACATCAGCGATTGCGACTTGTGGTAAGCCATTTGAGTTTAGCCATGAGAGTTCATAGCAAGTCCATACATCCGCACCTTGATTGAACGGTTGTTGCTCTACAATCCCCAAACCTTCACGATTTAATCGGCGCGGTACGGGTTGTAAAAGCGAAGCATCATATTGACTTTTGTATTCAGTATTTTGCCCAAGTTTAAGGGCAGAAAGAGATTTATCTTGATAGTTCATAACATTTCCTCACAAAATAGGCAGGAAGTGTAGCATATTTCTGATTTAAACGAGAAATGAGAAAACTTATAATAAAGGCAATTTTTAGCCATCACATTTTATTATGGAAACGGTCTTTCTATTTTATCAACCAGACATTGTGAGCAATGGTAAAGTGGGTAATCAGCAGAAATAACTCAAAAAAACATAAGCGGTAAGATCTGCAAATGGTTTTGCAAATATTACCGCTTTTATTTTTGTGATCGTTCGCTAATACCCTTCACCTTCAGCTAAAGCATCACTGACAATCGCAATCCCTGCACTTGCACCAATTCTCGTTGCACCTGCTTTTATCATTGCTAATGCAGTTTGTGTATCACGAATGCCACCTGAAGCTTTTACACCGATTTCACCAACCGTCTGTTTCATTAACGACACATCTTCCACGGTTGCACCACCTTTGTTAAAGCCTGTTGAAGTTTTCACGAAAGCAACACCAATTGCTTTGCAGATTTCACACGCTTTGACGATTTCTTCTGTGGTGAGTAAGCAAGTTTCCAAAATCACTTTAAGCGGTGTACCTTGGCAGGCATTAAACACGGCTTGAATATCAGCTTGCACTTTTTCCCACTGATTCGATTTGATCCAACCGACGTTAATCACCATATCAATTTCACCCGCACCCGCTTGAATCGCTTGCTCGGTTTCAAAGGCTTTAACAGTGGTTGCATTTGCCCCGAGTGGGAAGCCAATAACGGTGCAGATTTTCACCGATGAACCCGCCAGTTTTTGCTTGGCAAGTGGAATATGACAAGGATTGATGCAGACAGAATAGAAGCCATATTCAAGGGCTTCTTCACAGAGTTTTAAAATATCTTGTTCTGTTTTTTCAGCTGTGAGTGCTGTATGGTCGATATATTTAGCAAGTTGAGAGGCGTTCATAAAATCTCCTTTAAATGAAAACAACATTGCCCACAATATACGCCAAGCGGTTAAATTTGCAAAAGATTTTACAATCTTAACCACTTACTTTTTCTTTATGAAGAAAAAATGTGACGTAGTTATCATTTTTGAAGTTTCACTCTGTTTTCAAAACATCATCTTGCTATAATCCAAAAGGGTTAATTAATTTCGAGGTTTATATGAGTGAAACAGCGATAACCATTGGCCTGCTTGCCCTTGTTGCTGTAATTGGACTTTGGGTAGGGCATTGGAAGATCAAAGGTGTGGGGCTTGGTATTGGTGGCGTATTATTCGGCGGGATTATCGTTGCCCACTTCACCACGCAATACGGTATTCAGCTTGACAGTCACACGCTACATTTTGTACAAGAGTTTGGCTTAATTTTGTTTGTTTATACCATCGGCATCCAAGTCGGCCCAGGTTTTTTCTCCTCTTTGCGTAAATCGGGGCTGAAACTAAACGGCTTTGCGATTTTAATTGTCGTGCTTGGCTCGCTTGCGACCATTATCATCTACAAACTCACTGGTATTCCGCTTGATGTAGCTATTGGAATTTACTCAGGTGCGGTAACCAACACTCCAGCACTAGGTGCAGGGCAACAGGTTTTAACCGAGCTTGGAATGACAGGCGTAACCAGCACAATGGGGATCTCCTATGCAATGGCGTATCCTTTCGGGATCTGCGGTATTTTACTCTGTATGTGGCTACTTCGTCTCTTCTTTCACGTAAAAATTGATGAAGAAGCGCACAATTTCATCAAAGAGAGTGGGCAAGATAAAGAGATACTCGACACCCTTGTTGTGCAAGTCTCCAACCGCAATTTAGACGGCATCAATTTAACCGAAATCCCTGGGTTTAATGAAGAAGATGTCGTTTGTTCACACCTTAAACGGGGCGAAGAAACCTTTGTGCCGAAAGCAGATAGCGAAGTGCGTTTAGGCGATGTGTTGCATTTAGTCGGGGAAACTGGCTCGCTAAAAAAAATGCGACTAATTATTGGCGATGAAGTGGATGTGCCAGTCGCAACCTCAAGCGGAGAAATTCGTGCTGAACGTGTGGTGGTAACCAACGAAAAAGTGCTCGGTAAAAAAATCCGTAGCCTTGGCATTAACCAAAAATATGGCGTGGTAATTTCTCGCTTAAATCGTGCGGGAGTTGAGCTCGTACCAACTGGAAATACAACACTTCAATTTGGGGATGTATTACATATGGTGGGGTGTGCCGATGTGTTAAACAACGCCATTTCAGTTATCGGAAACGCACAACAAAAATTGCTGCAAGTACAAATGTTGCCTGTATTTATCGGGATTGGTTTAGGCGTGTTGCTCGGCTCATTGCCGTTAAGCATTCCTGGTTTCCCTGTTGCGTTGAAATTAGGGCTTGCAGGTGGCCCGCTTGTGGTTGCTCTCATACTAGCCCGTATTGGCAGCATCGGCAAACTCTACTGGTTTATACCGCCAAGTGCTAACCTTGCTTTGCGAGAAATCGGCATTGTACTTTTTCTCTCTGTTGTTGGCTTAAAATCAGGCGGAAGCTTTGTTGATACACTCACCAACGGCTCAGGTTTAGAGTGGATGGGTTACGGCATTTTCATTACCCTTATCCCATTATTGATTGTCGGTGTGATTGCCCGTTGGTATGCAAAAATGAACTATCTCAGCCTTTGCGGTTTGCTTGCAGGTTCAATGACCGACCCGCCAGCACTTGCTTTCGCCAATGAAATGAAAGAAGAAAGCGGTGCTCAATCCCTTTCTTATGCCACCGTTTATCCGCTTGTGATGTTCTTACGGATCATCTCCCCGCAATTGATAGCAATATTGTTGTTTGTAGCGTGATTTATTAAATGAAAGCGGTCGATTTGTAAAACTATTTTGCAAATCAACCGCTTGTCTTTACGCAATTTTTCCCTTAAAACGCTCTATCCTTCACCACTCTCAACGGCTGCATATCGCTATTGCCCATAATCACGCGGCTTGGATCAGAACGTAGGCAAATTCCGCCATAGTGACCGCCAACGGTGAAGGTGCAAATTTGCAGGTATTGTTCTTCCACTTTTGGCAAGCACCAAAGTTGTTGGTAGATGTTTCCTTGCTTGCCGAATTGACCACTGGTAATGTCAAGAGTCTCGTTATTTTTACCGAAAAGAGTCACATTATCACCGCGGCGCCCTGCAATCGGTTTTTGGGCATAGCCGTTTTTAATCAGATTTGGTGTGAGTTCAAAACTGGCTTCCAGTAAATAGCGATGATTTGGGAAGAGCGACCAAAGCACGGGCAAAATCGCTTTGTTGCTTGGAATCGCTGTCCAAAGTGGCTCATATACCAACACTTCTGGACGCAGTAGCACATCAATTAACCGTACTTTATCTTCGGGGTAACCAGTGCGAATCGGCGGAGCAACTTCCATGCCTGTGGCATCTTCGCGGAGCTGCTCAAGCATCGTTTCCCATGCCCACGTTTTCCAAACGGTTTGCACCAAATTATTATCATCGTCAATCAGCTGACCACGTTTGTCCCAATGTAGCCCTTCTGTGCCGTGAATAATTTTGGCTTGGAAACCCGCTTGCAACAAAGCTTGTCGCATAAACATCGCGTGGTAATCTTCCTCATCATCGTGATCTTGTAGAATGTGCACGAGCGAGCTGGCTTGGCTATGTTGCCAACAATCAGCTAAGGCATTGCGTAAGCCGTCCGCTGGGTTTTCACCTGCAAATTTTCCTGCATTTCCGACCGCTTGTTTCGCCCAACGGCTCATAATATCGCCTGCTTCAGCGTGGCAAGAAGCGGAATCGGCGTTGTACTCATAAACTTTCAGCCCGTGCTCGCTCATACAAAAATCCAAACGTCCTGTGATGGTTTGATAACGGCGATTTTGCCAAGAGAGCCGCAAGCGTGGCCAAAGCAATTTCGGAATGTTGAAATATTGCAACAAATTATCATCTTTCAGCACTTTATCGGTGGCGTGCAGGTACATCAAATGCAGTTCATTAGTCGCATGAATCAGCTCTTGTTGAGCACTTTCAGACATCGCAAAATAACGATATTGGTCGGAATGACTCACTTTGTGCCCGCCCATTGCTTTGATATAAGCCGCATCAAAAGGAGCATTTTCATTGAGCCATTTGCCGTCAAATTGTCCGTGATTTTCCACGTGACGAGCTTGAAGAGCAAGTTCAGTCGGTTTTGGAAAAGGTTGAGGCTCAGCAAATTCGCTATCATCGGTTTGAATCATCCAGCCGAGAATGTGAGTGTCGTTGAAAGTATCGTGCAGAAGATAGCCTTGTTCAGAAACGCTCATCGGCAATTCGCGCGTCCATTGCTGACCGCTTGGCAGACGCGAGTGAATCACATTTTGCTCCACAATACGCACCCGATCTTCTAACACATCAGTAATAATCGCCACGTGCCCCGTGTGCTTGAACTCTCCCCCTTCCTGCCAAATTAAGAGCGCACCTGCTTGCGGTTTGCGTTTGCAGCCATTAGCGAACGCCTGTAACGGCAATAAGGCATCATTCACTACTTGGCGAAGAAAACGCAGTGCGAAAATCTCATATGCCATCCCCACATCAGCAAACACCATACCGTGATTAAGATACAAATAACGGCGGGCAAACTCCACGCACTGCCATTTGTAGCCCATATATTCCCGCCCGACATAGCTACGAAACGCCGCATCATTGGGAAACTCCTTTTCATCGGCAGTGTTGTAATCCGACGAATAAATCGCGACCCCACCTGGGGCATAACCAAGCAAGCTACCAAAGGGATCGTGGGTGGTGATGTTAGGGGAACGGTCTGACATAAAAACTCCAAACAATAGAAATAATTGGAGTTAGTATAGAACTTTTATTTGCTTAAAAAAACTGCTTTACGCTGTTTTTCCAACAAATTCACTAAAGTATCATTAAGAGAAATTTCCAACTGAATTTTCGGAAATATTCTTGAGATTCTACCAAACAGGTGTATTCTAATTTGAAATAATTTAGAGACACATAACCTATTTTGAAAAGATTATTTCAAATAACAGGCTTGAAATTTCACCACTTGAACAGTATAAAGCAATTATCTTTTCATCAATGATAGAGGCTATTTATGTATTTATTAGTTGGTATTTTCGTCATTTTTCTTATTGTAGCAATGTTAGTCATTGCACTTTTATTCCGCCGAGTAGTGAAAACTAACGAGGTGCATATTGTGCAATCAGGCGGTAAAACAACATCTTACGGTAAAGACACGGGTAATGGTAACGTTTACTATGCATTCCCCTCTTGGTTACCTGTCATTGGGGTAAGCACCATTGTGCTTCCTGTGTCGGTGTTCTCCATCAAGATTGATAACTACGAAGCCTACGATTTAGAACGTTTGCCGTTTGTAGTGGACATCACCGCATTCTTCCGCGTGTCAGATTCTAATTTAGCGGCACAACGTGTGTCAGATTTCCATGATATGAACATTCAGTTAGTGGATATTATTCAAGGTTCGGTGCGTTCAATCCTTTCTAGCCGTAACTTGAACGATATTTTGCAAGTGCGTTCAGAATTGGGCGATGACTTCACCCAGGCGGTAAAAGAGCAGCTCAAAAGTTGGGGGATTGAACCAGTGAAAAATATTGAGTTAATGGATATTCGCGATAGTGGTTCTTCCAAAGTGATTTTCAACATTATGGAAATCAAAAAATCTTTTATTGAGAAAGAGAGCCGTGTAGAAGTCGCACGCAATCAAAAAGAAGCACAAATTGCCGAAATTGAAGCCAAAAAAGAAGCGGACGTGAAGCGTCAAGAGGCGGAAAAAGCCGTGGGTTTGAAAACCGTAGAAAATCAACGCGAGGTCGCTGTTTCTAACGAGCAAGCACAACAATTAGTGAAGGAGCAAGAGAAAATCACTAAAGAACGTGAAATGGAAGTTAAACGCGTGGCGGAAGTAAAACAAGCAGAAATCTTGAAAGATGTGGAAATCGTAAAAGCCGATCAAGAAAAACGCACCCAAGAAATTCGTGCCGAAGCAAACAAAAATGCGTTGATTATTAATTCTGAAGCAGAACGCCAACACCAAATTTTGGTGGCAGAAGGGGAAAAACAAAAAGCCTTCTTAGCCGCGGAAGCCTTGCTTGAAACGAAAGACAAAGAAGCCCAAGGTATTGCGAAGATCGGTGTAGCAGAAGCAGAAGCGAAACAAAAACTTGAAATTTCCTTGGTTTCAGGTCAAATTGAGTTAGCGAAAGAGATCGGTGGCAACGAGGGATACCAAAGCTACTTAATCAGTATTCGTCAAATTGAAGCAAACCAAGCCATCGGTATCGAACAAGCGAAAGCACTTTCAAATTCTGATATGAAATTCATCATTAACGATGAAAAAGTGGATAGAGGTATTCAGCGTGTGGGTGAACTATTCAGCTCCACAGGCGGCACAAAAATCGCAGCAACATTGGAGGGATTAAATCAATCAGAATTAGGAAAAGCGTTGATTGGGAAGTTTTTAGGCAATCAGAAATTAGATAACACATAATTTATAAAGGAGAAAGAAATGGCAGATCCGCACATTAAATCCCTGATGGATTTCTGGGATTATCTTACCGTAATCATTTACCGCTCAGGCTTTGTCTTGGCGACACTTGCAATATTCTTGTTGCCTTATCAATCTGAAATAGCAATAAGAGGATTATTAATTGCGGGTACTATGCTTGCTTCATCTTTGCATTTGTACCTCAAACAATTTCGTCTTATTTTTCAATTTGCTGCATGGATAGGGTTACTTTGTTTCATTTTCAACCTGCCAATGATTGCATTGGGAGCAATGTTGCTTGTAATTGGAGGATTAAGTTATAAAGAATATTTCTGTTTTAGAATATTTGGTTTAAATGCTCAACCGATTTTTGTTGCTATACTTTGGTTTGCTTTTGTTTTTGAGCAAGCTTTGCTAGTGCGAATTTTCTCAATCATTATTGGCATTTTATTACTCATTCTGTCTATTCAAAAATGGCGAATGCCGCTGCACTTTGATATCGGAGACAAAACAAAATATCAGGTTTAGACTTGAGCATTCTATTAAGCGGTAAGATTTTACAAAAAAATTACAAAATCTTACCGCTTTTCTGTATAATTCACGCAAACGTTTGCTTTTTATTTTATTCAAAAGGATCAAAGACATGACCACAATCGGAACAGCGTTAAGACCGAATGCAACTAAAGTAATGATGTTAGGCTCAGGCGAATTAGGTAAAGAAGTCGTGATTGAACTTCAGCGTTTAGGTGTAGAAGTGATTGCAGTTGATCGCTATGAAAATGCACCTGCTCAGCAAGTGGCACATCGAGCATATACCATCTCAATGCTAGACGGACAGGCATTACGTGCGTTGGTCGAAAAAGAAAAGCCTGATTTCATCATTCCAGAAGTGGAAGCCATTGCGACTGATACCTTAGTGGAATTAGAAAACGAAGGCTATAACGTGATTCCAACAGCGAAAGCAACAAAACTAACAATGAACCGTGAAGGTATTCGCCGTTTAGCGGCTGAAGAATTAGGGTTAAAAACCTCGCCTTATCGCTTTGTAGATAATTTCGAGGCGTTCAAGCAAGCCATTGCAGAAATTGGCATTCCTTGCGTGGTCAAACCGATAATGTCTTCTTCTGGACACGGGCAATCGATTATTAAATCAGCCGACCAAATTAAGCAAGCGTGGCAATATGCTCAAGAAGGTGGCCGTGCAGGTAGCGGGCGTGTGATTGTGGAAGGGTTTATTCAGTTTGATTATGAAATTACGCAGCTCACAGTTCGCCATATTCACGGCACTTCATTCCTTGCCCCGATTGGGCATATTCAGAAAAATGGCGATTATCAAGAGTCTTGGCAGCCACAAGTCATGAGCGAAGCGGCTCAACGCAAAGCTCAAGAAGTAGCTGAAAAGATCACCTCAGCACTTGGCGGTCGTGGTATTTTCGGCGTAGAACTTTTTGTTTGTGGCGATGAAATTATTTTCAACGAGGTCTCTCCTCGCCCACACGATACGGGTATGGTCACAATGGTTTCTCAAGAACTTTCCCAGTTCGCCTTACATGCCCGTGCAATTTTAGGCTTACCTATTCCTGAAATCTATCAAATTAGCCCTGCAGCCTCTAAAGCGATTGTAGTTGAAGGCAAGTCAGATAATGTGACTTTCAGCAATCTCGATAAAGTGTTAGAAGAAATCGGCACAAATATTCGCTTATTTGGTAAGGGTAGCCTAGATGGTCACCGTCGTATGGGCGTGATTTTAGCTCGCGATGAGAATACTGAAAAAGCGAGAGAAAAAGCCTTGCGAGCTTACCATAAGTTAGACATTCAATTATAAAATTCAGGCGGAGTGTTCTCCGCTCTCTCTTTTTCATTCGTGAAAGATTTGCAAAAAAATGCTATATTTCACCCGCTTATTTTTATTTATTACGGAGAAATCTCAATGGAACTTAACGCTTTAACCGCCTTGTCCCCAATTGATGGTCGTTATCAAGACAAAGCGGCAGCCCTTCGCCCGATTTTTAGTGAATTTGGTCTATTAAAATATCGTGTTACAGTCGAAGTGCGTTGGTTGCAAAAATTAGCTGCACATATACAAATTCAAGAAGTGCCAGCATTATCTGCAGAGGCAAACAACTATCTTGATAGCATTGTGGCAAACTTTTCTGTTGAAGATGCAAACCGTATCAAAACCATTGAACGTACCACCAACCACGATGTAAAAGCGGTGGAATACTTCTTAAAAGAGAAATGCGAAGCCTTGCCAGAGCTTTACAAAATCAACGAATTCATTCACTTTGCTTGTACTTCTGAAGACATCAATAATACCTCGCACGCGTTAATGCTTAAAACCGCACGTGAAAAAGTGTTATTGCCAGAGTGGAAAAAAGTGATTAATGCTGTGGTTGAACTTGCAGGGCGTTACAAAAACATTCCATTACTTTCTCGCACTCACGGCCAGCCAGCCAGCCCAACAACAATTGGTAAAGAGATGGCAAATGTCGCTTATCGCTTAAAACGCCAATATAAACAGCTCGAAAATTTAGAGATTTTGGCGAAAATCAATGGTGCTGTAGGTAACTACAACGCTCATTTATCAGCTTATCCAGATATTGACTGGCATACTTTCAGCCAAGAGTTCATCGAACAATCTTTAGAGGTAACTTGGAACCCGTACACTACTCAAATTGAACCACACGATTACATTGCAGAATTCTTTGACTGTGTCGCTCGTTTCAACACTATCGTGATCGACTTCGACCGAGATATGTGGGGCTACATTGCATTAAACCACTTCAAACAACGCACTATTGCGGGCGAAATTGGTTCTTCAACCATGCCTCACAAGGTAAACCCAATTGACTTCGAAAATTCCGAAGGTAACTTAGGCTTAGCAAATGCAATTATGAGCCATTTAGGTCAAAAATTACCAATCTCTCGCTGGCAACGAGACTTAACTGACTCAACCGTATTACGTAACTTAGGCGTCGGTTTAGGCTATGCATTAATTGCGTATGCTTCAACTTTAAAAGGCATTAGCAAATTAGAGGTAAATGAGCAGCATTTACGTAATGAATTAGATCAAAACTGGGAAGTGTTAGCAGAGCCAATTCAAACAGTAATGCGTCGCTACGGCATCGAAAAACCGTATGAGAAATTAAAAGAACTCACCCGCGGCAAACGTGTAACAGGCGAAGCAATGCGTAAGTTTATTGATGGCTTAAGCCTACCAGAAGCAGAAAAAGCTCGCTTAAAAGAGATGACACCTGAAAGCTATATTGGCTATGCGGTGGAGCTGGTTGAGAAACTTTAATAAGTAAAACTCTAGAAGAGAATTACCGCTTAAAATTAGGGCACCGTAGTAGAGAAAAGAGGCAAAAGCCTCTTTTTTCAACACTGATAAGGAGAAAGGAATAAAATTAGCTTTTCTATTTACTCGTCTAATCGTTTTAATATTTTATATCTGTAATACAATTTGTTTTGCTAATTCTCTCGCCAGTTTATCGATATGTAAAACATCATCAATGTCTTGAATATCAATTGGTGCTATATTTTCAATAACACTTCGATTCACATTTACAATATCCGTAAAACGGATCTGCTCATTTAAAAATGCATCAACAGCAATTTCATTTGCAGCATTCATTGCGGTAGTTGCATATTGCCCAGCAGAGAAAGCATCAATCGCTAATTTAAGATTTGGATAACGTTCAAAATCAGGCTCAATAAAGGTTAATTCTTTAAGTTTAAAAAAATCAAGTGGTGGTACACCCGCATTGATGCGATCAGGGTACGCCATACTGTGTGCAATTGGCGTGCACATATCAGGATTTCCCATTTGAGCAATTACCGAACCATCAATATAACGAACCATCGAATGGATTATGGATTGCGGATGAATAATAATTTCCATCTCTTCTGCGGCTGCATTAAACAACCAACGTGCTTCAATATATTCCAAGCCTTTATTCATCATTGTTGCACTATCAACAGAGATTTTTTTACCCATCGACCAGTTTGGATGAGCAACGGCTTGAGCTGGTGTAATCGCATCAAATTCATTTAATGGTTTAGTACGGAACGGGCCGCCTGAACCTGTTAAGATAATTTTGCCCACACCAAGCTCTGCAAGCGGGCAAAAACCGATCTTATTTTGTGCTTCCGCAGGCAAAGATTGGAAAATCGCATTATGTTCGCTATCAACAGGCAAGAGTTTTGCACCTGACTTTTTCGCTTCATCAATAAAAATCTGCCCGCAAGTGACCAGCGCTTCTTTATTTGCAAGTAATACTCGTTTCCCCGCTTTAACGGCAGAAAGTGTAGGCAAAAGTCCCGCAGCTCCAACAATTGCAGCCATTACCATATCCACTTCAGGGTGAGAGGCAAGTTCACAAATTGCTTTTTGCCCAGCTAATACTTCCGTTTTGATGTTAAGTGTTATGAGGTGAGTTTTGAGTTGTGCGGCTGCATTTTCATCATCTAATGCCGCAAATTGAGGCTGGAATAATATGCATTGTGCTGCCATTAACTCCACATTTTTTCCGCCTACTAACGCAAAAATTTGATAATCAGACGGATTATTTTGAATGACCGAAAGGGTGCTTTTGCCAATGGACCCTGTCGATCCTAGAATAACGATTTTTTTCATAGTAAGTTACCTTCAAGAAAAGACAGGGCATTTTAGCACAGATAAGATTAGTAATACCAATGACCATAATGTACCGCAGGGTAAATCGCAGGAACAGCAGGATAATAATTTACTTCTCTTTTACGTGTATCACTTTGATTCAGAGCTTCTTGCTGTACAAGGTGGTTTTTATCAACAGTATTTTTCGTATTAATACGTTGTTGATATGCTTGAACAGCTTGCACATCCATTGGCACAGAGCTTTGTTGTTGAGGTAATGAACAAGCAGAAAGTGCCAAAATAGTACCAAATGACATTATGTTTTTCATTTTATATTCCTTTGGTAAATACTTATTAAATTAGTTAGAGGTATCAATCTCTTCAAATGATTTCACTAAATCATCAATCGCTTTCATTTGTGAAATAAAGGCTTCTAATTTAGAAAGCGGAAGTGCTGATGGGCCATCACATTTTGCATTGTTTGGATCTGGATGTGCTTCTAAGAAAAGCCCTGCTAAACCAATCGCCATACCCGCACGTGCAAGTTCTGTGACTTGATCGCGACGACCACCAGAAGCTGCACCAAATGGATCGCGGCATTGCAGTGAGTGAGTCACATCAAAAATCACAGGACACCCCTTAGAGACTTTCTTCATCATGTTGAAGCCAAGCATATCCACAACTAAATTGTCGTAACCGAAATTCGTCCCACGGTCGCAAAGAATCACTTTATTATTACCGCACTCTTCGATTTTCTCTACAATATTTCCCATCTGACCTGGGCTTAAGAATTGCGGTTTTTTAACGTTAATCACTGCACCTGTACGTGCCATCGCTTCAACTAAGTCGGTTTGACGAGCTAAGAAGGCTGGTAACTGGATTACATCAACCACTTCCGCAACAGGTTGGCATTGATAGATTTCGTGCACATCAGTGATGATATTCACACCGAATGTATCTTTTAGTTCTTGGAAGATTTTTAACCCCTCTTCCATTCCTGGTCCACGGTAAGAGTGGATCGAAGAGCGGTTCGCTTTATCAAAAGAGGCTTTAAATACATAAGGCACGCTCAATTTTTGCGTAACTTCTACATATTTTTCACACACACGCATCGCCATATCACGGCTTTCTAATACGTTCATTCCACCAAACAGGGTGAATGGCTTGTTGTTCGCAACTTCAACGTTGCCGACTTTTACGATTTTATCGGTCATTTTTTAGTCCTTACGGTAATAAAATAGGGAAAATTAGTGTAAAACTATCTCTTTGCCTTTTTGCTCAAGCTGCTTAATATCCATCTTTATCATCATCGCAGAAGGATCATCAGGGCATTGATCAACGAAATAGCTTAAATCTTCATAAGCTGCTTGGAAGCAATCCATCGTCGCAAAAATCATCCCACGATCACGAATTTCATACGGGTCATCAGGCGAGAAAATCAGGCGGAAGTTTATCATTTCTAGCACTTCTTGGAATTTTTTTTCTTTGGTTAATGCCATTTTAAAGAGCGTTTCGACCCGTTCTAATAGTTCAAACGGCTCAGCTCGACGAATTAAAACAGGTGTAACCAACACACCAACCATTGGTGGTTCACCATCTAGCCATTTTTCTAAATCTTCAATGCTTAAAAATTTACCGTCTGCAGGGTTGATAAAAAGCGTTTCTTGGCGACCATCATAGTGAGTAATTTCCGCACGCAAAATGATTTGTGTAGGGAAATTCACAGCAAACAGCGGAATGCCACATTTCGCCGCTAAATAGAGCAAAATCGCTGCAAAAGAGACGGGCATTCCTTGCTTAGTTTGCAAAACTTTATACAACACCAAATTATCGCTGTTGAAATAGTCGGTGTAGCGATAAGAAAATTTCATTTGGCAATAAATCACATCTAGCAATTGATGCAATCTATCAAGCTCATTTTCGGCAGTAATGAGTGGTCTAACCTTGCGTATCAAAGCCGAAGTACGTGCACTACGTTGGCGAGGTGTTATGCTTTCATCCACAATTCCACCAATTCGATCCATCTCTTCATACAAAAACGTCTGCAATTTTTCATCACTTATGGTGGTTTTCGGCGACTCCAGTTCTTGCAAAATTTCGTTAATAATATCGTCCATTTTGTCCTTCCTTTTTTATTCTTTTTTACTTTTCTAGCTTTATTTCTCAGCCTTAGTAATACGATCTAAATTGGCATAATCTTGGAAAGTTTCAACCGCTTGCCAATGATTTTGGCGGAAAATATGTTGCACATAGCGTGCTTGTTGCCAACCGTGTTCTAAAAATAACGCCCCATTTGGCTTTAAATAAAGCGGTGCATTTTCGATAATCTTTTGCAAATCGCTCAAACCGTGATTATCTGCCACCAATGCGGTTAAAGGCTCAAACCGCACATCGCCAATCTGCAAATTTTCATCTTCCGCATCAATATAAGGCGGGTTACTTACAATCAAATCGAACTGCTGATTTCCTAATGTGGAAAACCAATCGCTTTGCTGAAAACGAGCATTTTCAATCTGCAACATTTGGCGATTACTGTCCGCAAGTACTACCACTTCGGGCTTAAAATCGATACCTAACACTTGTGCTTTCTGCTTTAATTCAGAAGCTAGTGCCAGTGCAATTGCTCCTGTCCCTGTCCCTAAATCTAAAATTTGCAAACTTTCTTGATTTTCCAACCGCTTGTTTGCCCAATCTAATGCGACTTCAACCAATCGTTCTGTATCTGGGCGGGGAATCAAAGTATCAGACGAAACTTTTAATGGCAACGACCAAAACTCTTTTTCGCCTAAAATATACGCCATTGGCTCGCCTTTTGTGCGGCGTTCCAACATCTTATTTAGCTGATTTTGCTCAGCTTCATTCAGCTCTGTTTCTCCAAACGCAAAAATCGCAGAACGCGAGCGTTTTGTCACCGCTTGTAATAGCAAGTTCGCATCTAATTTCGCATTCAGATAAGGATCTTGGCTTAATTTTTCAGTTAATAATTGGGTGGCATAAGTTAGCCAGTCGGAATAAGTCATATTAGATTTAGTCAATAAAGAATAGTGCTAGAATAGCACACTCACGCCCAAATAAAAAACCTAGCACGGGGCTAGGTTCTATTTATTGAAAAGACTACACTTCGGCAAGCTCAGTAAGCATCATTTCAAGTGAAAACATAGAAAAATTACCAATAAGCACGAGCACCGATAACGGTTACGTTATCGCGAACACGGCTGGATTTGTTGCCGTTGGTGAAGTTTTTGATATGGTTACTTTGCCATTCCACGAACGCTTTAAGTTTTAAGTTCATTGGTTTGAGGTAGTCGCTGAATAAGTAATATTCAGAACCAACCATAAACTGATTATTACGGCGTTTAGTATCATTTTGACCAGATACCGCATTCAATTTATTTTCTTTATACGCATACATTGTATACACGCTTAAATCGTCGGTTAATTTTTGTAATGCAACGGTACGTACTTCTTTCTCAATGCGTTTGTTACCCACATAGGTTTGATCTTTGGTTATACGACGCTCTAAATCTACACCTACAGTTGTTGTATCGTAAGTGTAAGCTAAGCCTAAAGCGTATGCGTTACGGTCATAAGCTGGGCGGTTAGCTTGTTCGAAACGATCACGAGCGAAACCAATACCTGTTTTTATGCTCTGTTTGCCGTCAATTGTATATTTATAGGTTGCACCTACACCCCAAATATCTTTTAGCTCATTGCTTAAATCTAAACCGTTTGCACCTCGTTGGCTATGACCTGAATAGAATGCCCCCACTTTTAAGCTTTCAACACCAGAGTAAGTATATTGTATTGCGTGGCGTGCTACATAAGGTAATAAACCATCAGAAAGGCTTAATGTATTTGCTAAATCTGTTTGCTTTACTTCATCGGTAATGGTTGCCATATTACCGTAAGTTAACTCACCAAATGATTTGTGACCAAAACCGGCATAAAGGTAGCGGTCGTATAAGTGATCAAAACCGTGTTGTGATGAAGCTAAATTTTGGAAACGCCACTCCACACGACCCAATGCATAAAAGCCTCCGCCTAATTGTTGAGTTACTTTAAAGCCAAAACGTGAACCGTTATCGCGAACCGCTTGATTTACATGGTTGCGGGTAGTGTTACTTTTACGGGTGAAGTTTTATTTGCTTCACTACGCCATTGCAAGCGTGCAGAACCAGAGAAATCTACTTTTGTTCCTGTTTCTTCAACGTTGATAATTGTAAGTGCAGACGCACTATTTGCTAAGAATGCACCTGCTAAAAGTGCTAATGCGGTCTTTTTCATTGTAAAATCCCTCGAGTAAAAAGCTAGATTATTCTACTCCATATAAAAAGTGCCATCTAGTTTTATTTTACAATATGAAATAAGTAAAAGTTATACAGACATAAGTGGTAAGTTTTTTTATTTTCGATCTTTTATAAATGTAAAGTATATCTCTTCTACACTCCTTATCGAGGTGACAAATAGTTTTTAATATTTGATGTAAAAGTATTGATCGTACCGCTCTTGACTTACAATAGCTTCATTTATAGTATGAACCAAGTCTCTGAGCCCTTTCAAAATGGAATCCACTATGCAAAAAACCATCGTCATCAAATTCGGTACAAGTACCCTTACCCACGGCGGTAAAAGCCTTAGCCGCCCTTATATGTTGGAGCTAGTAAAACAAATTGCCGAGCTTCATCAACATCATCGTGTTATTGTGGTTACCTCTGGTGCGGCGGCGGCAGGGCGTGATTATTTAGGGCATCCAGAACTTCCAAAAACGCTTGCTTATAAACAGATGCTTGCTGCGGTTGGGCAAAGCCAGTTAATCCGCACTTGGGAAAATCTTTTTGATATTTATGGTATCAATATCGGGCAAATTCTCTTGACCCGTGCTGATATTGATGATCGCGAACGTTTCTTAAATGCTCGAGATACGCTCAATGCTTTGCTTGAACAAAAAATTATCCCTGTTATCAATGAAAATGACACCGTGGCAACCGAAGAGTTTAAAGTAGGCGATAACGATAATTTATCTGCTTTAGTGGCAATTTTAGCTCAAGCTGATCAGCTCTATTTATTAACCGACCAAGAAGGCTTATTTACAGCCGATCCTCGCAAAAAACCAAATGCAACATTACTCTCTGTTGTCGAAAAAATTACACCTGAAATTCGCCAAATTGCAGGCGGAAGCTCAACTGGTCTTGGCACTGGCGGAATGAGCACTAAAATTATTGCCGCTGATATTGCAACCCGTTCAGGTGTAGAAACCATTATTGCCTCTGGTTCACGTGAAAATGTGCTGGTTGATTTAGCCAATGGGAAAGCGATTGGCAGTAAATTTTTGGTTCAATCCGACCGCTTGGAAGGGCGTAAGCAGTGGCTTTTTGCCGCACCTCAAGTAGGAAGCATTGTAGTGGATAAAGGGGCAGAAACCGCATTATTGCATCACAAATCGCTCTTACCTGTTGGAATTTTAGAAGTCAAAGGTGAGTTTGCTCGCGGTGAATTGGTGAAAGTATTCAACACCGAAGGAAAACCTCTGGCACTTGGCTTAGTTCGCTACGGTGATGAGGCTTTACGCCGTATTAAAGGACAAAAATCAGCTGAAATTGAGCACTTACTCGGCTATGAATTTGGTATGGTGGCAATTCATAGCGATGAAATGGTGGTTTATTAGGAAAACGTATGGAACTTGGATTTGATGTGATTGCAATGCTTTTTGGCGTTGCGACAGTTGCAGGTTTTATTGATGCGATTGCGGGCGGTGGAGGGTTATTAACCATTCCCGCCTTGCTTTCAACAGGCTTGCCACCTGCCGTTGCTTTAGGTACGAATAAATTGCAAGCGTGCGGAGGTTCGTTTTCAGCTTCGCTCTATTTTGTTCGCAAAAAAGCGGTCGATTTAAAACAGGTTGCATTGCTGATTTTATTAACATTTATTGGTGCTGCTCTTGGTACGATTGTAGTGCAAAATATTGATGTGAATGCATTGAAAATCGGCTTGCCTTTTCTAATTTTTGCTATCGGCATCTATTTTTTATTTAGCCAAAACATTGGCGATCAAGATCGCAAACAACGCATCAACTACCCGCTGTTCGGCTTTACGGCGGGAATGGGATTAGGCTTTTACGATGGTGTTTTCGGACCTGCAGTCGGCTCATTTTACACACTCGCTTTCGTGCTTTTGCTTGGGTTTAACCTCACCAAAGCGGTTGCTCATGCTAAAGTGTTGAATTTCACCTCTAACCTTGCATCGTTACTTTTCTTTATTTTTGGCGGAGCCGTGCTCTGGAAAATTGGCTTTATTATGCTTATTGGGCAATTTATCGGGGCAACATTGGGGGCGAGAATGGTAGTAACTAAAGGCAAAAAACTAATTCGCCCAATGTTAGTGACAATTTCGTTTATAATGGTTGCCAAAATGCTCTATGAACAAGGATTTTTTGGATAATGAACCAAACAAAACGTATTGAAATTTTAACAAGATTGCGGAATGAAAACCCGCATCCTACCACTGAATTAAATTATTCCTCACCTTTTGAATTGTTGATCGCAGTCATTCTTTCTGCCCAAGCGACAGACAAAGGCGTGAACAAAGCAACAGATAAACTTTTCCCCGTTGCTAATACGCCTGAAGCGATTTTAGCCTTGGGCGTTGATGGCTTAAAAGAGTACATCAAAACCATTGGGCTATTTAATAGCAAGGCGGAAAATATCATCAAAACATGCCGTGATTTGATTGAAAAACATAACGGCATTGTGCCCGAAGATCGTGATGCGTTAGAAGCCCTTGCAGGTGTTGGGCGAAAAACCGCTAACGTGGTGTTGAATACCGCGTTTGGTCATCCAACCATTGCAGTTGATACGCATATTTTCCGTGTTTCGAACCGCACAGGTTTTGCTCCTGGGAAGAACGTGGTTGAGGTGGAGAAGAAACTACTGAAAGTTGTACCTGTTGAGTTTAAAGTTGATGTGCACCATTGGTTGATTTTGCACGGTCGCTACACCTGCATTGCCCGCAAACCTCGTTGTGGCTCGTGCATTATTGAAGATTTGTGTGAGTATAAAGAGAAGACAGATATTTAATAAATATCCTCATTTTAGATCTTTTTTTAAGTTTCAAGATAAGCTTTTTTGAAATATCTAATCCCTATTGACTAAAAAATTAAAGGGCTGAATATTTGATATTCACCCCTTTCAACGTTCAATTAACAACCTATTTCGCAGAATATTTTCTTAAAATCGTATAAAGTTCATCTTTAATTTTCAACTTTTCTTTTTTAAGCGTTTCAACTTCCTGTTGAGTGGCGAATTCAATATTCGCTTCTTGGTTTTTAATTTTTTGATCGATTTCATTATGCTTATCAAATAAACGAGCGAAATGAGCATCTTCGTTTTTCAATTTAGTAATCAAATCACGATATTCAGGAAACATAGTAAACTCCTTAAATTAGATTATTAATAGATTTAATTTCATCCTACTCCTTTTGATTTAATTTTGTAGTGAAATCTCACAAATTTTTGAACTAGATCACAAAATTTTTACCCATTTCTACTACGACAAGCGGAAAATTTAACGGTATAATGTAAACTCAACTATTCAAGAGGCAACAAGAATGCGCTACAAAGCTCTCTTTACTTTGTTATTTACCCTATTAAGTGGCAATGCTCTGTCTGATTGGAAGAAAATCAATGATTTAGATTACACATGGGGCCCCTTTAAAATTTACAACATATCTCTTTTCACTGAAACAGGCGAATATCAACCCAATATTCGCCCACTTATGGTGAGCCTAAAATATGATAAGCCTGTGGATGGACGTGATTTTGCTATTTCTATCGCACGTTCTTGGGCACATTTAGAAATAAAATTTCCCAACCAAGAGGCAATAATCGACCGCTTGCGTAGAACGTTGCCCGATTTAAAACCAGGCGATATACTCTATTATGTTGCGTTGACTGATCGTGGTTATTTTATCGTTAATAATCAAGTTATTGCAGATGAATTTGACAAAGCTACCAATGATGCCATTTTAGCTATTTGGCTTGATCCAAAAGTGGAGCTTAGCCGCAAATTGATTGTGAAGAAAACCAATGGTTCTCAGAATATTCATATTGCTGAGAACGCTCCTGAAGATTCGGATGAAATCAATGTCGTTTCACCATTGCTGGAAGAAAAAAATAGCAAGCCAAATCCTGAGCTTTCAGATAAAACTGCCACAACGGAACAAGTGGTCGATCTTGAGTCAGAAGAAAAAGTGAAAATGCACAAACAACCAGCTGTTGGCATGCCTGATAAAGCTATTATTGAGCCAATGAAAGTGGAGCCAACGCCTGAAACTAAAACTGCACAATCGGTTGAAAATGTAGCTGAAGTAACGACTGAAAAGGCAGAAAAGCAGCCAGCTCAAGATACATCTAAAGCTCAGCAAGAAGAACCGAAAACAGAACCGAAAACAGAACCGAAATCGGAAAACAAGGTTGATCCTGAAAACCCAGAAATCGACATCCGTCCGATTGAAGATCCTATGCCTGAGAATATCAGAGCAAGTTAAATATTATGCCGACTTAATGGTCGGCTATTTTTTTATCTACTATTTACCCCTTGTAGGAAAGAAAAATAATAAAAGAGACACTAAAATGCAATATCCAAAACTTACCTTCATCGGCACAGGCAATATGGCTTGGGCAATCATTCAAGGCTTATTAAAAAGCGGTTATCCTGCCAGCCAAATTATCGCTTGCAACAAAAGCAACCAAACCCGTCGCAATGAATTACAAACGGTAGGAATTGCAACACAATTTACCAATCGTGAAGCGATTGAGCAGGCGGAGGTTGTCATCCTAGCCGTGAAGCCACAAATAATGGCGGAAGCTTGCACTGAATTTGCAGATATTGATTTTTCACAAAAAATCGTTATTTCGGTGGCAGCTGGCATTTCTATCGCTCGTCTTGAACAACTTTTACCGACCGCTAAAAACATCGTTCGCACTATGCCAAATACGCCTGCGTTAATTGGCGAAGGTTTAACGGGCTTATTTGCAAAATCGTCAGTGAATCCGACCGCTTGTCAATTGGCGGAGATGCTGATGTCTGCCATTGGGCAATGTCATTGGGTGGATGAAGAGCATAAAATCAATCAGATTATCGCACTTACAGGTTCAAGCCCCGCTTACTTTTTTCGCTTTATGGAAGCGATGCAACATTCCGCGGAAAAAATGGGTTTTTCTGCGGAAGATGCTCGCTTTTTAGTACAACAAGCCGCTCTTGGCTCGGCGAAATTAGTGCAAGCCAATCCCGATATTCCACTTTCACAGCTACGTGAAAATGTGACTTCAAAAGGTGGTACAACTGCAAAAGCGTTGGAAATTTTCGAGCAACAACGTTTAGCAGAAACTGTTGAGCAAGCAATGCAAGCCGCTATTTCACGAGCTAACGAAATGGAGCAATCGTTATGATCACACTTTCCCCATTTAAATGGGCATCTTTTAACTTTTTCGGCTTTTTTTGTGCTTATGGCGTGATGCTTCCATTCCTACCAGTTTGGCTCAAACATTACGGATACAGTGCAGAAATGATCGGTTTAATCGCCTCTGTGGGTTATATTTTCCGATTTCTAGGGGGCTTACTCGCCTCACAACGGGTAAAACATGTCGATCATCTCATTCCAACCGCTCGCGGTTTAACTTGGCTGAATCTCGCTGTCATTCCGTTCATTTTCCTCTTTGCGGATAATATTTGGGTGCTTTTCCCGTTGTTAATGCTGTTTCACATATTCAACGCTGGGGCTATGCCAATCGCAGATAGTATCGCGTCTATCTGGCAGCAACAGGTGGGATTAGATTATGGCAAGTCTCGCTTGTTTGGTTCAATCGCCTTTGTAGTGGGCTCTCTGAGTTGCGGTTATTTTGTCGGCTTTTTAGGTGCAGAATCGGTGCTTTTTATTTTCACGGGGTTTATGTTATTGCTCGCTTTCGGACAATCATTCAAGCCTTCAATTGCGTTACAACAAAATGGAGAACATCACGCAACAAATTCGCCAAGTTCTTGGGAAATTTTCAAAGAACCGACCGCTTGCCGAATGCTAATAACCGTTTCGCTCATTTTAGGCTCGCATGCTGCCTACTACACTTACAGCACGCTCTATTGGTCATCGCTTGGTATTTCAACAGAGATGATCAGCCTGCTTTGGGGTATTGCAGTGGTAGCGGAAATCTGTATGTTCTTTCTTGCTAAACGTTTTTTAGGCAAGGTTAAAATCCACTATTTAATGATGGTTGCCGCAGCAGTCACCATTTCCCGTTGGATTTTACTGGCAAACATTACTGATCCAACGCTGTTTATTTTTGAGCAATGTTTACACTCTTTCAGTTTCGCCATGACTCACTTTGCAATGATTCGCTATATTTCCAGCCAAGAAGTCGAAAAAATTGCTAAACTGCAAGGGCTCTATTTCGGCTTATCGAACTGTGCCATTGTTGCGGTTTTTACTTTTATTTCAGGCTTGCTCTATCAATATAGCCCTTCTTATATGTTTATTTTAATGGCAATTTTTGTTGTGCCAGCCTTTTTCCTTGTGCCAAAAAAATTTCCAAGCCTACTCGCTCATTAGCCAATTGGATAACATTTCCCGACCATATTCGGTAATAAAAGATTCGGGGTGAAACTGTACCCCGTAAATTGGCAGATTAGCATGTTTGAACGCCATTAACACCGCTTGATCGCAAATTGAGGTTGCAACAAGCGGTGTTTTTTCAAGAGAATTTTGCGAAATTGCCCATGAATGGTAAAGCCCAATGTTGAAACTTTCAGGCAAACCATCAAACAGCGGATTCTCTTCAAGCTGGCTTAATGGACGTTGTTGCCCGTGCCGAACTTCTGCAAGGTTATATAGCTCCCCACCAAAAAATTCCGCAATGGTTTGATGTCCCAAACAGACACCCAAAATAGATTTATGCTGAGAATAACGCTTTAACATCGCAAAATTATTCGGATAAGCTCTCGGGACATCAGGCCCTGGCGAAATCAGAATATGGCTAAAATTTTCCACTTCATCCAAATCCAATTCTTCACTAAAGATAATCTGCATTGGAATGTTGAGTTCACGACAAATCGGACGGAGGAGATCCACCAAATTAAAGGTAAAAGAATCGTGGTTGTCGATGATAAGTAATTTTTTCATGATTCCTCTTTCTCCACCAACAATTCCAATCTCGCCGTATCCAAATCATTCTGTATAAATTCGACTTGCGGCACATTTTGGCTGGCTTTAGTCGAAAGCTGCTGGAAACGTTCAACTTTACCAAGCAAACCTTGTCGCCCAACCAAAGCAGTGACTGTTTGATTGTACTGATTATTTACGGTATTTAGCGTGTTGCCAAGCTTGCTCAAACGTTCAGCAATGGTGCACACTTGGTTGTAAATATCACCTGCTTTTTCACTGATTTCACGAGCTTCGCTGTTACCTCGTTCAATTCGCCAAAGGTTTGCAACTGTACGTAAAATTGGCATTAGCGTGGTGTACGAAACCAAGATCACATTACGTTCATAACCAAAGTTAAAGAGCTGAGGATCGTGCTTCATTGCCTCAATGTAAGCAGGCTCAATCGGCACGAACATCAGCACAAAATCAGGGCTTTTCACGCCTAAAAGTGAGCTATAATTTTTCTTGGAAAGCCCGTCAATATGTGCCCGCAAAGAGCGGCAGTGTTCATCGAATGCTTGTAACACTTCAGTTTGATTTTCGGCACGAATTGCTTTGTCATATGCTACCAGCGAGACTTTGCTGTCGATAATTAAATGCTTGTTATCAGGCAAATGCAATACAAAGTCAGGAGCAAAACGCTTGCCCTCTTCATCGCGAAAATTTTCTTGAGCCACATAATGCTCATTTGCTAATAAGCCCGCCGATTGCAACGCACTTTCTAGTTGCACTTCACCCCAGTTACCTGCGATTTTATTGTTGCCTTTCAAAGCAGTTGCCAAATTTTGTGCTTCTTCTGACATCGACACACCAATTTGTAACACTCGCTTGATCTCTGCTTCCAAGTTTGCCGTGCCTTTAAGCGACTCGCTATGTACTTCATTCACACGTTTTTGGAAGCCTTCGATTTGCTCTTTAAATGGTTTGAGTAATGCATCTAATGAGGATTGATTACTTTGAGCGAAAAGTTGGCTTTTTTCTTCTAAAATCTGTTGAGCCAGATGTTGAAATTCCATATTCAACTGCTGTTTTACCTGCACAAAATTGCGTTGTTGCTCTTCAAAATTTGCCTGTTTTTCGTTTAAAGTCGTGCGTAATTCAGTCAGTTCATTCTGCGATTGAATGAATTGTCCGTTCAAGCGTTGGCATTCTTGTTCTTTTTGGTTCAAATGTTGATGGCTAAAAGCAAGTTGTTCTTCTAAGCTCTCCGCCTTTGCTTGTGTTGCCCCAATGCGTTCTTTCAACTCGTTGATATAGCTTTCTTGCTGATCTTCCAACTGAGCTACTTGCTCAATTTTCGCTTGCAAGCGATGAATTTCGCTCTCTTTTTCGCTAATACGATTTTCCGCATTTTCGGAGCGAACTTTATACTGCACTGCCCATTGTTCTACCTGCGATTTTTCAGTCGCTAGCTGTTCTGCCTTTTGCGAAAGTTGGGCAAGTTGAACTTTCTGTTCTGCCGCTTCGTTTGCTAAGCGAGAATGCAGAAAAAAGAGGGTAATGGAGAGAAAACTGAGTAAAATTAAGCCGATGTAGAGCCAGATTGGATCGATTGTCATAGGTGCTAAATGTAGGGCGGACTCCAGCCCACCTGTTAAAGAAATGAAATGGCAGACTGGAAGTCTGCCTTACCAAATAAATGATAGAAAATTATAGATTTAACGCTTCACGTTGTGCTGCAACTAACTGGTTAATCCCTTGTTTTGCAAGGTCTAACAAACGCAATAATTCATCGTGTGAGAACGGCTCGCCTTCTGCAGTGCCTTGCACTTCAACCATTCTGCCATCTTCAACCATTACCACGTTCATATCGGTTTCCGCATTTGAATCTTCCACATATTCCAAATCACAAACCGCTTCGCCATCCACAATACCAACAGAAACCGCAGCGACTAAGCCTTTAAGTGGGCTGGTTTTAAGCGTACCATTTTCGATTAAATGAGCAATGGCATCATGTAGTGCTACACAAGCACCAGTGATAGATGCGGTGCGCGTGCCACCATCGGCTTGAATAACATCGCAATCCACGGTAATAGTGCGCTCGCCAAGTGCTTTAAGATCGACCACAGCACGTAAAGAGCGCGCGATTAAACGTTGAATTTCCATCGTTCTGCCTGTTTGCTTGCCTTTTGCCGCTTCGCGTTGGGTGCGAGAATGGGTAGCACGTGGGAGCATGCCATATTCCGCCGTTACCCAGCCTTGTTGTTGTCCTTTTAAGAAACGTGGCACGGTTTCTTCAATGGTTGCATTGCAAAGCACTTTGGTTTCGCCAAATTCAATTAATACAGAGCCTTCAGCATATTTTGTATAGTGACGAGTGATTTTTACAGGACGGATTTGGTTTAATTCGCGATTATTCGGACGCATAGTTTTTCTTTCCTTCTACTAAAATTCTTGGCTATTTTACAGTACAATAAGACAATTTTCATTATAAAACAGGACAATCAAGATGATTTATAGTATGACCGCCTTTGCTCATTTAGAAATAAAAAAAGAGTGGGGCAATGCAGTGTGGGAAATCCGCTCTGTCAATCAACGCTTTTTAGAAACCTATTTCCGCCTGCCTGAAGCCTTCCGCCATTTAGAAATGGGCTTACGCGAACGTCTGCGTAACTCGCTTACTCGCGGGAAAGTGGAATGTAGCCTACGTGTAGAATTAGCACAAGCGAGCAACAATAAAATCGCATTAAATAATGATTATGCAGAACAAGTTATCGCTTCGCTTAAAACTTTGCAGGGCATTGCGGGAGAAGGGGAGATCAACTTGGTGGATGTGCTACGTTACCCTGGTGTGGTAGATGCACAAAGCCAAGATTTAGACCAAATCGCCCAAGATTTATTAGCAGGTTTCGAGCAAATATTAACCGATTTTATTGCGATGCGTGGACGCGAAGGGGCAAATTTACAAGCGATTATTCAACAACGCCTAGACAGTATCGTAGAGATTGCTCAAAGCGTGCAAAACCAAATGCCAGAAGTGTTGCAATGGCAAAAAGATCGCCTGCAACAACGCTTTGATGAGCTTAATCTACAACTTGATCCACAACGCTTAGAACAAGAAATGGTACTCACTGCACAGCGTGTCGATGTAGCGGAAGAATTAGACCGCTTGCAATTGCACGTAAAAGAGACTAGCTCAATCCTTAAAAAAGGCGGTGCAGTAGGACGTAAATTAGACTTTATGATGCAAGAGCTCAATCGCGAGTCCAATACACTGGCTTCAAAATCAATCAACGCTGATATCACTAATTCTGCAGTGGAATTGAAAGTGCTTATTGAGCAAATGCGTGAGCAGATCCAAAATTTAGAATAGAACAAGGATTTTTTAAGGATTTAAAATGAAATGTGAATGTAATCAAATTAGCAAAATCTATCCTGATCTTTGCGTATTACTTGAACAATATCGTTTGATTGAAATTGCTGGTGTGGATGCAGAAAAATATCTGCAAGGGCAATTAACTTGCGATGTGGCGAAGCTTGAAGTAGCCAGCCACACACTGACTTGCCACTGTGATCCAAAAGGCAAAATGAGTGCCTTGTTCCGTTTATATCGAGCGAGCCAAGAGCAATTTTTTGCCATCATCCATCAAGATTTATTGCCTGAGGCTTTAACTCAGCTCAAAAAATATGCGGTGTTCTCGAAAGTGACTTTCACCGAATTAGATACCAAACTCTATGGTGTAACAAGCGGTGAGATCTTGGCAAAACTTCACGAAAATTCGACCGCTTTAGTGTTCCCACAAGGGCAAAAGCGTGCAATTGTGTGGGGTGAAAATTTAGAAATAAATGGTCCGGCTAAACTTTGGGATTTAATAGATATTCAAGACGGTTTGCCGATTTTACTTAAAGCGAACCAATTTGAACTTATCCCTCAAGCAGCAAATTTACAAGCGATCGAAAATGCGATTTCCTTTACCAAAGGTTGCTATATCGGGCAAGAAACCGTAGCACGAGCAAAATATCGTGGTGCAAATAAACGCGCGATGTTTACGTTGGTTGGTCAAGTCGCAGGCGAAATTACTTTACCAGAAATTGCTTCTAGCATTGAAATGCAACTCGGTGAAAACTGGCGTGCAACAGGAACAATTCTTTCTGCTGTGCATTATCAAGATAAATTGTGGCTGCAAGTAGTAATGAACAAAGATGTAGAGCGAGAAGCAGATTTCCGTGTGAATGGCATGGCATTGCAGATTTGTGAATTGCCGTATTCGTTAGAAGAATAATATAGGCATAGTAGACAATAGGGCTTAAAGCCTTGCACTATAAGGCTTTAAGCCAATTTTCAGCACCTATTTTTCTACTATACCCAAAAAGTTATTACTTTTTTATGAAGTCATATCATAGCAAAAAGAAAGTATCAATTAAAATAGAAAACGTATTATATAAAAAATATATTTGATAACATTCTTAGATATAAAAATCTAGGGGGTGGGGTTGAGGTAGATTGCATTTGCACAAACACCTAAAAATCTGACCGCACTTTAAAATAAAAAGATCTAAACATCCTCAATTTGAAACTGCTTACGCCAGCGATTCGGTGAAATCTTATGTTTTTTCAAGAAGTGCTGACGCAAGGCGGTATCGCTATGAAATCCACTTTGTTCTGCAA
>OGJJ01000335.1_pt1 | contig 44710 bp, 46 predicted proteins | sample 1572081 | NCBI WGS metagenome assembly OGJJ01 (sample SAMEA2582122, study PRJEB24529) | metagenome | biome: Human gut stool | place: China | collected 2011
GCTGCCGCAGCATTATCCCCGGCACCCGCTGCCACCAGACAGGTTTCCGGCAGTCCCAGCTCTTTTGCTACCTCCGGTTTTAATGTGCCCACTTTTTCATAACTTTCAAAAAGTTCCGGCATCTGTTCCCTGCTGACGCCACAGATTTCCATCATCTGTTCTGACCAGCATTTATTTTTCACATCCAGCAGAAGCATACCGGATGCATCGGAGTAATCACAACAATGTACACCGGTCAGACAGTATGCCAGATAGTCTTTCGGAAGCATAATTTTACAAATCTTCGCAAAATTTTCCGGCTCATTTTTTCCTTTACCCACAGAAGCTTCGGTGCGGTAAATCCGGCAAATGCGATATTCGCCGTATATTCAGACAGTTTTTCTTTTCCGATCACCTGATTCAGATAATCGGTTTCTTTTGTGGTTCGCCCGTCGTTCCACAGAATCGCCGGGCGGATCACCTGATCCTTCTCATCCAGAATAACCAGTCCATGCATCTGTCCGCCAAAACTGATACCTGCCACCTCTGCCGCGTCGATCTTGCTGATCAGTTCACGGATTCCCTCTTTCGATTGTTCCCACCAGTCTTCCGGATTCTGTTCTGACCAGCCCGGATGCGGGAAAAACAGTGGATATTCTTTTGATACGATATTACAGATCTTGCCTGATTCTTCCATCAGAAGAAGTTTTACGGCAGAAGTTCCTAAATCCACACCAATATAGTACATATTTCCTCCTAACTGTGCATTTTGCATACATACCCCGCAGATGCACATTCTGTCTGTTATTGATATTTTTTACTGATATTTTGCTCTTTACCACGACATCCCAGGAAAACTCCCGGGATGTCTGTATTGATTTTATTTTATTTTTTTTCAAAATCAGAAGATTATCCCCACGGATTTTCTGTTGGGTATCTTACTCCTGCTGGCTGGTTGTAACCGATCTTCTTTACATCCAGTCCAAGGAATTTCACTACTTCGAAGAACTGTTTTCCGTAATGTCCGAACATAACTGCTCCGTGATGCGGATAGTTGCCTTCGATCAGTACGTGACGGTAGAATCTTCCCATTTCGTTGATAGCGAAGATACCGATACCACCGAAGGATCTTGTCGGTACATCAAGAACTTCACCTTCTGCAACGTATGCTACCAGTTCACCTTCTGAGTTGCACTGCAGACGATAGAATGTGATGTCAGAAGCAGCAATGTCACCTTCAAGAGTTCCTCTTGTAAAGTCTGGCTCAGATCCTGCTGGCTCAAGAAGTCTGTGCTGGATGAGCTGATATTTAACGGCTCTGGATTCGCACATCTTGCATTCCGGAGTATTTCCACAATGGAATCCCATGAATGTATCTGTAAGTTTGTAATCATATTTTCCTTTGATATCTTCGTCATAGATATACTGCGGAACAGAGTTGTTGATGTCAAGCAGTGTAACTGCGTCGTTGGAGATGCAGAGTCCGATGTACTCGCTGAGTGCTCCGTAGATATCAACTTCGCAGGATACCGGGATTCCTCTGGAACCAAGACGGCTGTTTACATAGCAAGGCTCAAATCCGAACTGTGACGGGAATGCCGGCCAGCATTTGTCAGCAAATGCAACGTATTTTCTTGCTCCTTTGTGAGCTTCTGCCCAGTCAAGAAGAGTAAGCTCGAACTGTGCCATTCTTGCATTGAGGTCTTCGTAGTATTTGCCTTCGCCCATTTCTTTTGCCATATCTGCGCAAACTTCCGGGATACGAGGATCGTTTTCATGCTCTTTGAAAGCAACGAGAAGGTCAAGTTCGGAGTTTTCTTCGATCTCAACACCCAGTTCATAGAGACCTTTGATCGGTGCGTTACAAGCGAAGAAATCCTGCGGACGTGGTCCGAATGTAATGATCTTGAGGTTACGAACACCGATAACGGCACGTGCAACCGGTACGAAATCACCGATCATCTTGGCGATGTCATCAGCTGTTCCAACTGGATATTCCGGAATGTATGCTTCAAGATGACGCATCTTTAAGTTGTAGGAGCAGTTCAGCATACCACAGTAAGCATCACCTCTGCCGTTGATCATGTCGCCGTCGCCTTCCGCTGCTGCAACGTACATGCACGGTCCGTCGAATCTTTCTGCGATCAGTGTCTCCGGTGTTTCCGGTCCGAAGTTTCCAAGGAAAACAACCAGGGCGTTACACTCTGCTTTGTTTACATCTTCGAGTGCTTTTTCCATGTCTTTCTCGTTCTCAACAGTTACTGGACATTCGTAAAGTTCTCCTGTGTAGGCTGCTTTGATAGCTGCGCGTCTCTTCTCAGAGAGCTGGATCGGGAAACAGTCACGGCTTACTGCGATGATTCCAAGTTTTACTACTGGGATATTGTTCATGATAAAAATTCCTCCATATTATATAAGTTTGTATTTACAGTTATTTGCTTTTCAGTATAAAAAATCAGTCGATTCCGACATTCTCACCTTTGAGTCCGTTAAACGCACCTTCGATAGCTGCTTCTTCGTGTGCGATCAGCCATTTATTCTTAGCTGTAAGAAGCTTGTCCTCGCCTTCAGCGGCTGTGTCAAAAGTCAGCTCCGTGTTTGTTCCTTTTGGTAAAACAACAACGCACTGGAAACCTGCTTCGTTTACATGGCATGGTGCATAGTGAAGAGTTGTTGCATATACTTCGATTCCGGTTCCTGCCGGAACAAGGAATGCTTCTACTTTGGATGTGTCATATGTAAAATCTTTTTCGATATCCTGCTGATGTCCGATCAGAAGGACAAGATCTGTAACCGCTACGTTGATCTCGGAATTGCGGTGATATTCCAGTCCGTTTAATTTCTTATTATGACCATTGCAGTATCCGATCTCGATCGGCAGTCCACCGTATCCTTTGTTCTGAAGTTCCTTCGCTACCGGCAATGCCTCCATCTCTTCTACGGATGGCACATAGATCACGTCCTCCGGTACCGGTGTGTGTTTCATTTCCTTCAGGAGTTCTGTAAAGTCATACCCCTCCAGTACTTTACCATATCTGCGAAATGCGTCATCTGCTACATTCTGAATCTTCACCTGAAGTTACCTCCTTTATATTTTTCATGTTGGAGATATCATATCATGAGGTGTGTTTTATTTCGCCAGATTTTTTGTCCTCTTTAGTGCACTTTTTTGACCTTTTAGTTTTTTGTTTTGTACAAACATTTATAACTATTAAGAAAAAAAACAGGCGTTTCTGATCCGCCTGTTTTTGCATTTTTATTCTTTATTTTTCTCGTCCAAGTTCGCTTGGCAGAATGCTGTATCGTTTCTGGAATTCCCGCGTAAAAGCGCGGCTGCTGCTAAATCCGTTGTCCAGGGCGATCTGGCTGATCGTCTTGTCTGTGTTCAGTAATTCCCTGTATGCATAGGTCATTCGGATGTCCTGTAAGTACGTCTTAAAATTGACATTTGCATATTTCTGGAACATTCTGGATAAATATGCATCGGAGTAACCGAACATGTTCGCTACTTCGGTCAGTTTGAGTTCTTCCTGATAATGCTCTCTCATATAGGAAGTAATTCTCGCAAGAGCATCCAGGCGGCGGCTGTGGCGTACTTCCTGCTCGCCCGCCTCGTCCAACCGGTAGTGATTGACCAGAAAATAAAGCACATCATAATAGAAGGAACGGATCTTGAATTCATATCCGACTCCACGTTTCCCGTATAATTTATACATTTCACGCACCAGTCTCCAGAGTGTCGCATCCATCTCCGGAACACTTCCCGCAAAGCGTACAAATCGGTGTGCGGTAAAATAGTCCTCAAACTGCTTCAGCGGAATCTGAAGTACTGCCGTATGATTCTCTTCCGGCGAATCGATCGAATGCACTTCATTGGAATTGATAATCATCAGCTCCCCCGCCTTGAGCGGATGTTTCTCATCATTCAGATAAAAAGTCAGCGAACCTTCCATCACCGCAAAGATCTCCACAGACGTATGCCAGTGTTTCTCCCTCACATAATTTCCCTGACTTCCCTCAAACAGAAAAAATTTAAACGGCAGTCCCTCATCCGGGATCACCAGTTCATGCTGGAATTCCATGCTATACCCCTCTTCTCCAATAATAAATCAGTTTTCTTTCTTTTGTTTTACAAGACAACGCCTCTTATAAAAAGCTACACCATAGCAATAAATATGGTCATATTCATCTTCATACTCTTTTGCATACATACGCCTGTCAATTTGGCACAGGGCTGCTTCACAGTCGCCCTCCATAGCAGACAATGTTCTGGAATATTTTGCCTCAAAAATCGCCACCTGTCCATTTACAGAGTCATACACAACAATATCGCTGCGTCCCTCTCCATGTTCTTTGTTTGACTCTACAACATATCCTGCTCCTGTAAAAATCCCTGCAAGAAAAGCATGATAAAAATCTTCCCTGTAATCATGATAGCTGATGGTTTTTCGCAAAAGTTTGCTCATTTCCTGTGTAAGGATCTCGCTCTGACCACTCCATGCAGCATCGAACAAAGCCTTTCGATTCCATGTTTTGACACTCTCAGAAAACCATTTCACAACGGTAGTCTCAAAAATTTCTCTGATCTCAGCATTTGGAATTTTTAACGCTGACATATTGTCTGGCAACGGATCTGTTATTTCATTTTCTCTTGCCTGCGTCAGATAGCCTGTCAGATAAAGAATGCTCCAGAGATTTTCTTCTGAAGAATGCAGATAATCGTAAGTGAGATTTTCATCTATACGTTGTATGATATAACCTCCTGAAAGTAAGGCTTCCATTTTCTTTGTAATGTTACTTCCTGCGTAATCAATAAAAGAACGGATGATCTCATTATCACTGGTATTCTTCCAGTAACTTGCCGGTCTTGCCTTCGGATTCCGCTGGATATCACGAATATAATTCATCACATCCCAGGGGCAGTAAACATCAACCTCTCCAAAATGATACCCATCATACCATTTCTTCATCTCGTCTCCAAATTCCTCGACATCTGCTTCGCTCAGGATCTTATCTACATCTTTTTGTGTAAAACCAAAATATTCATTTAAGTTTGAATCGCTTATTGTATCGGAAACAAAATTATTGGTTCCTGTAAAAATACTCTCTTTCGCAATCTGCAGGCAGCCTGTAACTACTGCAAAGCAAAGCCCCGGATTGTCCTTTAACGCAGTGCTCATCATCACTTTAAGGATTTCAAGCATCTGTGGATAATATTGATGGCTGCTGGCTTTTGCAATCGGGACATCGTATTCATCGATCAAAAGGATTACATTTTTCTGATAATGTTGCTGCATCAGCTTTATCAGCAACGACAGGCTCTTTTTGATATCTGTAACAGTTGCTTCTTCTGTAATAATGCGCTGCATGATTTCTTTATCATATGGACTTATCCGGGAACTTTCCATTAAATACAGGTGCTCTTTGTAAAGTTCTGTGATCGTTGAAGAAAGCATACCATAAGCACTGGAAAAATCTAATCCGTCAACATCCTTGAAGGTCACAAACAGCGTTGGAAACTGGTTCATCCACTCACTGCACACGTCTCTTTGTTCCGTAATTTCCAGCCCCTTGAACAACTCTGTACTTTCTTTTCGAATATCAAAAAAATTCGCCAGCATGCTCATACCAAGAGTCTTCCCAAAACGCCTTGGTCTGGTGATCAGAGTAACTTCTGTGGATTTTTCTTCTAATAATTCTGCGATCAGTCCACTTTTATCAACGTAGTAATATCCATTCTTCCGGATTTTCTCAAAATCTGAAATACCAACCGGAATGCCTAATCTCGCCATGTCTGCCACTCCTTTCCCAACTAATGTCTATATCATAACATGAAGGCATTCCTTTTACAAGCAAGTGAAAATCCATCTGATTTTTTATCATCATAAAAAACACCGTCTTCCTGATAAGCTGAATATATCAGAAAAACAGTGTTCATAATAGCTTCCTGCATCGGAAAATACATCTGGCATTCCCTCCGATGCCTGGTGATTAGATACCGGGTAATTATTCAAGAAAAAAGCTTTCTATACATGATATATGCTTTTATCTTATCGCATCCTTCATGGGCTTCACATACTCTTTGATATACGGTACGCAGTCGGCTCCGTGGGTTTCACAGAGTTTGACAATGGCAGAACCCACGATGACGCCGTCGGCCTGGGAGGCCATCTTTTTGGCCTGCTCCGGAGTGGAGATTCCGAAACCTACGGCACATGGGATGTCTTTCTGGGCTTTGACGAGTTCCACCATGGCTCCGATGTCTGTGGTGATCTGGCTTCGCATGCCGGTAACTCCGAGGGAGGATACGCAGTAGACAAATCCTTCTGCCTCTTTTGCGATCATGGAGATTCTCTCGTGGGAGGTCGGTGCGATCAGAGAGATCAGATCCAGACCATACTTCTCTGCAACGGATGCGAACTCTTCTTTTTCTTCAAATGGGACATCCGGAAGGATCATTCCGTCCATTCCAACTTCTGCTGCTCTCTTGCAGAAACGCTCAATCCCATAGGAAAAAACAACGTTCGCATAGGTCATAAATACCATTGGGATAGAACTGTTTTTGCGGATCTTTTCTACCATATCAAAAACTTTATCTGTGGTAACTCCACCGGATAAAGCACGCAGGTTTGCGCCCTGGATGACAGGGCCTTCTGCGGTCGGATCAGAAAATGGAATACCAAGTTCGATCAGATCTGCACCTGCTTCTTCCATGGCATATACGATTTTTTCGGTAACATCAAGGGACGGATCCCCGCAGGTAACAAACGGGATAAATGCTTTTCCCTTTGCAAATGCTTCTGTAATTCTCTTATTCATGGATATCCTCCCCTCTGTAACGTGCGATCGCTGCACAGTCCTTGTCTCCTCGTCCGGAAATAGTGATAACTACGATCTGGTCTTTACGCATCTGTGGCACGATCTTTCTCGCGTAAGCCACGGCATGAGCACTCTCGATCGCCGGAATGATGCCTTCTGTTCTTGACAGATATTCGAATGCATCTACCGCTTCATCGTCTGTTACCGGCACATATTCCGCACGTCCACTGTCATAAAGATGTGCATGTTCCGGTCCGACACCAGGGTAATCTAATCCCGCTGAAATGGAATAAACCGGTGCGATCTGACCATACTCATCCTGGCAGAAATAGGACTTCATGCCATGGAAAATACCAAGTTTTCCGGTTGCGATCGTCGCTGCCGTCTCTGCAGTATTGACACCGCGTCCTGCTGCCTCACAGCCGATCAGGCGGACTCCCTCATCCTCAATAAAGTTATAGAAAGTTCCGATCGCATTGGAACCGCCGCCCACACAGGCAAGCACAACATCTGGAAGTTTGCCTTCTTTTTCGAGGATCTGCTCTTTGATCTCCTTGGAAATGACTGCCTGGAAATCACGGACGATCGTCGGGAACGGGTGCGGTCCCATGACAGATCCGAGGACATAATGTGTATCGGAAATACGGTTTGTCCACTCTCTCATTGTCTCGGAAACGGCATCTTTCAGGGTTGCAGTTCCTGATGTAACGGCATGTACTTTAGCTCCCAGAAGACGCATTCTGTATACGTTCAGTGCCTGACGTTCTGTGTCTTCCTTACCCATGAATACTTCACATTCCATACCCATAAGAGCTGCTGCTGTTGCGGTTGCAACACCGTGCTGTCCGGCTCCTGTCTCTGCGATGACACGTGTTTTTCCCATCTTTTTGGCAAGTAAAACCTGTCCCAGAACGTTGTTGATCTTGTGTGCTCCTGTATGGTTCAAGTCCTCACGTTTCAGATAAACTTTGGCTCCGCCGAGGTCTTCTGTCATATGTGCTGCATAGTACAGACGTGACGGACGGCCTGCATAATTGTTCAGCAGATCGGTCAGTTCACGGTTGAATTCCGGGTCATCTTTGTAACGGTTATAGGCCTCTTCCAGCTCCAGAACCGCATTCATCAGTGTCTCTGGAATGTACTGCCCTCCATGTATTCCAAATCTTCCTTTTGACATTTGTGTCCTCCTCTATACTCTTCCAAACACCTTGTTTCTTTATATAATTACTTTGTTTCTTTCATTTTCCTGACGATATCCACAACCTGCCGGATCTTCGCCGGATCTTTCCACTTTTCTGTCTCCACACTGCTGCTTAGATCCACCGCATATGGATGGATTTCCCGGATCGCCTGTTCCAGATTGGCGGCTCCGATGCCTCCTGCGAGAAAAAACGGTCTCTGGATCTCCGGGATCAAAGACCAGTCAAAAGTCTTTCCGGTTCCTCCGCCGCCCTGATCCAGCAGGATGTAATCTGCCGGGCTTTGCAGTGCTTTCTCGATATCTTCGGCTGTTTTTATGGAAAACGCTTTGATGATCGGCTTGTCTGTGTATGTTTTTAATTCTCTGATATAGGACTCATTTTCCTGTCCGTGAAGCTGTGCAAGTGCAAGCGTTCCGTCATCCAGAAGTGATCTTACCAGCTCCATCGGTGCATCGACAAACACTCCAACTGGCTGGATCTCCTGGATCAGATCTTTCACCAGATCTCTCACTTCATCTGCCGTTACACTCCGGAAACTTTTGGGAAATTCTATGATAAATCCACAGTAATCCGGCTTCGCCTCATTGACGGCGAGGATGTCTTCTCTGCGCCTGAGCCCACATATTTTTATCTTAGCTTTGCTATGATCCTGAGCTGTCATTTCCTGCATCTCTCTGTTTCTCAATCCTCAGTCAACGGTGCTCCATTCAGTTCTTCGAGTGCTGCTTTTTTGTCCGGACTTCGCATCAGGGTTTCTCCGATCAGCACAGCCTCGATCTGGTTATCATGCAGACGCTTGATGTCCTCCGATGTGCGGATGCCGCTCTCGGAAACAAAGATCACATTCTCCGGTGCAAGTTCGCGAAGGTTGATGCTGTTCGCCATATCCACCTCGAAGGTTCTGAGGTCACGGTTGTTGACTCCGATGATCCTTGCTCCGCTCTTTAAAGCTCTCGCAACTTCCTCTGCATCGTGTGCTTCCACCAGGGCATCCATTCCCAGATCTTCTGCCATTTCGCGGTATTCCCGAAGCTGTTTATCGTCAAGTAATGCACAGATCAGGAGCACTGCGGCTGCACCATAAGCTGCCGCCTGCAGGATCATGTAGTCGTCAATGACGAAATCTTTTCGCAGTACCGGGATATCAACTTCTGATGCAATCTCCCATAAATACTGGTCAGAACCCTGGAAATAAAACGGTTCCGTCAGGCAGGAAATCGCGGATGCACCGGCTGCTTTATACTCTTTTGCGATGTCCAGATACGGAAAATCCGGTGCGATCAGCCCCTTGGACGGGGATGCTTTTTTGACTTCACAGATATAGGACATTCCCGGTTTTTTTAGTGCCTGATAAAAACTATGCGGCGTTTTTGCTGTCTCAGACTGGATCAGCGGATTGAGAAGCATCTGCACTTTTTTCTGCTGGATCTCACGGATCAGATCCTCTCTCGGCATCTCTTTTTTGTCTTTTTCGATGCGCTCTCTCGTCTTCTCAGCGATCTCATTTAATATGTTCATAGTAAAAAATTTCCTTTTCTAATCGGTCATTCAAGCGTTAGATTCCTGAATGAATTCCTCTAATTTCTTCAGTGCTGCACCGCTGTCGATCAGTTCTTCTGCCATGCGTACACCTGCTTCCATGGTTTCTGCTTTGCCTGCGATATAGAGTGCAGCTCCGGCGTTGAGGCATACTGCCTGACGCTTCGGTCCCTTCTCTTCGCCTTTCAGGATTGCTTTCGTGATCTCTGCATTTTCTGCCGGAGTTCCGCCAACCAGATCATCTTTGGAGCATCTTGTATAACCGAACTGCTCCGGTGTGATCTCGTAAGACTGGAACCATCCGTCCTTGATCTCGCAGACAGAAGTCGGTGCGCTCATCGAGATCTCATCCAGTTTGTCCTGTCCAAAAACTACCATTCCTTTTGTCACACCAAGCTTCGCCATAACCTGTGCCAATGGCTCTACAAGACTCTGATCAAACACACCCATCAGTTGCATATTTGCTCCTGCCGGGTTGCTCAAAGGTCCGAGGATATTGAATACGGTACGGATTCCAAGTTCCTTACGGATCGGTGCTACGTACTTCATTGCGATATGATAATTCTGTGCAAACAGGAAACAGATGTTGATCTTTTTGAGAAGTTCTGCACTTTTTTCCGGGGAGATCGTGATGTTTACTCCAAGTGCTTCAAGAACATCTGCTGCACCACTCTTGGAGGATGCTGCACGGTTTCCATGCTTTGCTACCGGCACGCCGCCTGCTGCGATCACCAGTGAGGAAGTGGTGGAAATGTTGAAGGAGTTTGCTCCGTCACCGCCGGTTCCTACGATCTCCAGGACATCCAAATCATGCAGTAATTTGATGCAGTGCGCGCGCATTCCTGCTGCGGAAGCGGTGATCTCATCGATGGTCTCACCCTTCATGGAAAGTGCTGTCAGATAGGAAGACATCTGTACCGGTGTCGCCTGTCCGCTCATGATCTCATCCATGACTGTCTCTGCTTCCTGATATGTTAAGTTTTCTTTTTTTGAAAGTTTTACGATTGCTTCTTTGATCATTTTCATGTCCTCCTTAACTATACTCTTACAACATTTATGAAGTTTTCTACCATCTTTTTACCATCCAGTGTCATAACGGATTCGGGATGGAACTGTACTCCATAGATTGGATATTCTGTGTGTTCCACTGCCATGATCTCGCCGTCTTCTGCCTCTGCTGTGACTCTTAAAATCTCCGGAAGTTTATCTCTTACTGCTGCCAGTGAATGGTATCTGGCTGCCTGGAAGCTGTCTCCCAGTCCTTCAAAAAGTTTGCTTTCTCCGACGGTATAGATTGTTTTTTTCTTGCCGTGCATCAGTTCTTTTGCGTAGGAAACTCTGCCGCCGAAGGCTTCACAGATTGCCTGATGTCCAAGACAGATGCCGAAGATTGGAAGTTTTCCTGCAAAATATTTAATTGCTTTGATGCAGATTCCTGCGTCTGACGGCTTGCCCGGTCCCGGTGAAAGGATCAGTGCTTCCGGTTTCATTGCCTCGATTTCTTCTACTGTATATTCATCATTTCGAACAACTTTGATGTCCGGTTCTACGGAACCGATCAGCTGACATACGTTGTAGGAAAAGCTGTCATAATTATCAATCAGTACGATCATTCCAATCCCTCCTGTGCTTTTTGGATTGCCAGAACTACGGCTCTTGCCTTGTTGCAGCACTCTTCGAATTCTTTTTCCGGAACGCTGTCTGCTACGATCCCTGCTCCGGAGCGGATGCAGATCTCACCTTTTTTCTTGTATACAAGACGGATCGCAATGCAGCTATCAAGGTTTCCTGCAAAATCCAGATATCCGATCGCGCCGCCGTAAATGCCTCGTTTGCTCTGTTCCAGCTCTTCGATGATCTGGCAGGCACGGAACTTCGGTGCCCCGGAAAGTGTTCCTGCCGGGAGGATGGAGTCGACTGCATCTATCGCATCTTTGTCTTCTCGAAGCTCTCCTGCGACTGTGGAACCGATGTGCATAACCTGTGAAAAATGCTCCACACTCATGTATTTTTCCACTTCTACCGTTCCGATCTTGCTGATCCTTCCGATGTCATTTCGTCCCAGATCGACCAGCATGTTGTGCTCTGCAAGTTCCTTCTCATCTTTCAGAAGTCCCTCTTCCAGTTCCCTGTCTTCCTGCTTTGTCTTGCCTCTCGGTCTGGTTCCTGCCAGTGGGAAAGTGGTAAGTTTTTTGTCCTCCAGTTTTACCAGGGTTTCCGGTGAAGCACCTGCAAGTTCGATGTCATCACTGGAAAAATAAAACATATACGGTGACGGATTTGTTGCTCTCAAGACTCTGTAAGTATCAAATAAACTTCCCTCTGCTTTTGCTCTCATCGGGTTGGAAAGCACCACCTGGAAGATGTCTCCCTCATGGATATAATGTTTTGCTTTTTCTACCATCTGGCAGTATTTTTCTTTCGGGAACTGCGGTTTGATCTCAGAATCAAGCTGTAATGGCAGGAACTCAGCCTTCTGTCCGTTTCGGATCAGATCTGCCATTTCCTGAAGTTTTTTCTCTGCTTTCTGGTAAGAATTTTCCAGGTCGTCCAGCATGACTCCTGTGATCAGAAGTACTTTCTGTCTGTAATGGTCAAAGGCGATCACCTGGTCAAAAAGCATCAGATCCATGTCTCTGAAATCCGGATCTTCGTGTTCGCCAAGCTTTAATTTCGGCTCGCTGTATTTGATGTAATCATAGGAAAAATATCCGACCAAACCGCCGGTAAACGGTGGCATATCTTCAATCACCGGGCTCTTGTATTCTTTCAGGATCTCTCTTAAAGTGTCTCCCGGATGTGCAACCTGCTTTGTGATCTCACCCTGATCTTCGCCTTCCGTGCGGCGGATCTTCATTGCTCCGTCCGTGCAGGTAATCTCCATGGCCGGCTCATATCCGAGGAAAGAATAGCGTCCCCACACCTCTGTCTGGCTGGCACTTTCAAGCAGATAACAATGCCTGCTCGCCTTCCTTAAAGTCCTCATAACTTCTACCGGTGTATATCTGTCTGCGTATACTTCCCGGCAGACCGGAACTCTTTTGTACTGACCTTTTGCTGCGATCTCTCTGATGGTTTCTATCGTAGGATACATGGATCATACCTCCCTGTGTATTACTGTTTGTTCCTGTCAGAGCAAAAAAGAAAGCCCGCCCATGACAGAATCTGCTCTCTGTCAAGGACGAGCGTTAAAATTCACCCGCGGTGCCACCTTGATTCACGGAATGACCCGTGCGCTTTGCGGAATACCTTCATATTCCCGGCAGCTGACGTATGCCTCACGTCACAGAATACTAAGCGATCGCCTTTCCCTGTGCCCTCAGCGGTCCATTTAACAATCTGCATTTCCACCCGGCTCTCACCCTCCCGGACTCTCTGTGCGCGCATGATAGTTTTTATCTCCGCTTCAACGGTTTAATTAACTAAATCAAATTTTCTATAAAATATCACGATTTTTTTCCATTGTCAATAGGGTTAGTTAAATTTCACATTTTATGTGCGATAAAATAGCCTCGGCCACACCGTCTTCTTCGTTTGTTCCGGTCACGCAGGCGGCGGATTTCTTGCAGTTTTCGGTGGCATTTCCCATTGCGATGCCGTATTTTACTGCTTCCAGCATACTGCTGTCGTTGTCTGCGTCACCAAATGCCATCGCTTCTTCCGGGGAGATCCCGAGTTTATCCAGAAGCCACAATAGAGTTTTGCCTTTCCCTGCATCTTTGTGCCCCATTTCGAGAAGATTTGACACAGAGGAAGTCACGTAGATATCCGGAATCTCTTTCTCCAGGGATGTATACAGGCGGTTCCTGTCCTCATGGCTGCATACGAAGGAGATGCTGTCCAGTTCTTTCGCATGCTGCGCTGCAAACTCAATGATATCCTTCACAGGAGTCCTCGTTGCCTTGATATATCTTGCCCCGTACTCTGTCGCCAGATAGCGGATGGGATCTCTGACATACGCTTCCTCTGCGTAGGGAACACCGTCGACGACGACCTCCATGACCATTTTTTCTCTTTTTCTTACAGCAATCGCAGCGTCTACAGACTCCGGTGTCATAAGGCACTGGTAAACGCGCTTCTTTTCGCTGACAGAATAAACAGCGCCGCCATTGGCTGTGATCAGATATTCCACTCCCGGGTACTCACGGATCATCTCAGGTACAGATTCAAAGGATCTGCCCGTTGCCGGCACAAGGTAGATTCCCTGTGCTGCCGCCAGATCAAGGGCTTCTCTTGTACGTGGAGAAAGATCTTTTTTGTTTGTCAGCAGGGTCCCGTCCAGGTCGCTGGCGATAAGTTTGACTGCCATTTCACATCTCCTTTGTATTTTTTTGCAAACTATCCATTCATTTTCCACCATTATACAAAATCTTCTGCTTTTTTTCCACCTGATATGATATACTATTAACATTGAGTAAAAAGGAGATGTGTATCATGAAATTTATTTATCCTGCGGTATTCCGCAAAACTGATAAAGGTACTTATAAGGGATTTTTCCCGGATCTTGAGGATTGTTTCGGAGAGGGCGAGACTCTGGATGAAGCAATTGAGGAGGCAAATGCCGCTGCTTACAACTGGATCTCTCTGGAACTTGATGAGGATGACTGCCAGCTCCCGCCTGTTTCTGATGCAGACGACCTGGAACTTGAAGAAGGCGATATCGTCCGGAATATTTCTGTAAATATCCGTTTTTATGAGGGATGGGATGAATAAAATTCCTTTTCCGGATTTCATCATATCAAATCAACCCGGAAGGAGTTTTTAACATGTCAACATTTTCGGAGGTTCTTACCGAATATATCAAAGCCAGGCACGTCAAAGTTGCACCTATGACCAAATATTGCGGAATTGACCGCTCTACCATGTACAAGCTGATCAGTGGTAAACGCAATCCGCCGTCCAAAGATATTTTTGAAAAAATGGCCCAGTTCATGCACCTGACGCCAGCAGAAACACAGCGTTTCGAGGAAGCCTGGGAAGTGACTGTGATCGGTCCGGAAGTCTACTACAAGCGCAAAAGTGTAGAAAATTTTATCCGGCACTTTCCAAGTCATTTCTCTGTATCACCGGATGAATTTATTTTTTCCTCAAAACTTATCCAGAATAATCAGGAATCGGACTGCACAGTCCTGACCAGTCTTCAGAACGTCAACTATTTCATCCACAAAATGTTCCTTGCCGAAGCATCCAGGTCTTCCGGCAAGATATCACTGTTTCTACAGCCAGATCATGAATTTGTTTTTCATCTGCTCTCCACGCTGGCTCCGTCTGATACCCTGGAAGTTCAGCATATCCTCTGTCTGAACAGTGAAGACACCTTTACAGAACAGCATGAGCTTGTAAACCTGAAGTATCTGGATGCGATTTTCCCAATCTACATGTCTGGATTGAATTATACATTATGGTATTATTATGATAATATTCCATCTCATTACCAGAATATGAATATTTTTCCATGTATGATTCTGACTTCCGATGCAGCGCTGATGTGTACTGCTGACGGACAGTCAGGAATCTTTTACCGCAATTCTGATGTAATACATATGCTTCAGGAAATGTACAATACTTATCTGGAACAATGTTCACAGTTATTTCTGCCAACTGCTTTTCTGCCGGATAATTTTTCGAATGTTTTCAATACAATTTTTGAAGTTTCTGAAGAGGCACCTACTTTTGCCCTTCAACCGGAAGTCTGTATTACACCATTTATCAGCGAAAAGATTCTGAAACAGGCATTTAATTATGATATTCCGCACAGTGAGGAAATTATCAAACAGGCTGCCCTTGCTTTTAGAGGAAATATGAAAAGACTCACAGACAGCCAGACTTATGTATATTTTACAGCTGACGGACTTCTTCAGTTTGCTGCATCCGGACGGACTGCCGAGATTCCAGAAGTTTTTTATCATAAATTTACTGTTGAGCACCGAATCGAGATGCTACATGGAGTTGCCGAAAGCTGCCGCAAGGGTTCTTACAGAATTCTGCAAAAGCCATTAAACCATCTTCCATCCAACCTGCATCTTTGTATTCGTGGAAATGTCGGAACATTGATTTTTCAGAAATATAATGGAGAAGTCATGCTGTTTACGATCCAGGAGTATGGACTTCTTGAAACATTTCTTGATTATCTCCAGAATATGCTGGAAAGCAGTTTCTACACTTCAGAAGAAGCTGCCGCATACGTAGAAAGTATTATATACCAATTGGAAAATGGAGAACTTTCTTAACAATAAAAAAGCCGTATACTCAGGTAAACTCCTGAATATACGGTTTTTCTCTTTCATACTCGCCGATTCGATAGTTAAAATTATACGTATTATTTTTCATATTTCAAGATGTGACATTATTTGTGGGCAGAGTTTTTTGAAATTCAGAACACTTTTTGCCCGTTAATGAGAATTTATTGCAATTATACAATAAAATAAGCCCTCAGTGCTGTAACACCAAGGGCTTATGCTATAAAATTGCTTCCGTTATTTCGCTGGACGATATACCACAGTAAATCCTTCTGAAGCACTGCCCTGTACTTCTGCGATATAACCAATCGGAGCCGCAGCTACAACATCATAGGTAATCGGAAGACCATCCTCATCCTGAGAATCCAGGAGTACCCACACATGTCTCCACTCGGTATCTGTGCCAAGTGTAATGCTGTCATATTCAAATCCATTGGAAAGCAGCTGAATATCAACCTGATCCGGACGAACGGTCAGTGCGCCGCTGTCTTCCCATTGTGTCGTTACAGATACATCCGTTGCCGGTGTGACTTTGATCTGGAGCGGTTCGGACTGAACACCATTCCAGGCTGCAACGATATCGGTTGTACCCGTACCGATGCCGGTAACAATTCCCTTATCATCAACTGTTGCGACAGACGGATCAGAACTGGTCCATGTAACTGACGGACTGTCATTCTTCTCTGTGCCATCCCATGTCTCTGCAAAAATGATAGTTGCACCAGTCTGCTTAATACTACGGCTGGCTGGTGTCAGCTTTATTCCCGTACCGGTAACACTTACTTTGCTTGTTGCTGTAAATGCACCCCATGTAAGAGTTACAGTTGTCTCACCAGGGGCTTTCGCGATCAGATTTCCATTGTCATCCACTTCTGCAATCTGCGGATCATCCACATTCCAGATAACATCCTGTCCATCTGCCGCTGTTCCATCCTCACCTGTTCCATCAATCAGTTTATAGCCAATTGCCTGTACAGACAGATCCTCATTTAAAGATAACTGAATGCTGTCAGAGCCTGCTGCAAGCACAATTCCCTTAACAAAAACACGAATGCTGATGGTCATTGGCTCGCCGGATACAGCTCCATTCTCATCTGTTGGCTGGTAAGTTCCTGTTACAACAGCACCACCTGCCTTATGGCTTCTTAACTGTAACTGATCGTCGGAATCTGTATCAAAAATACTCACAACAGATTCATCACTGGATTCCCATGTCATATCTCTGACTGCAATTTTGCTGCCGCCCTTCTCACCATAAACCGGTACAAAGAGACTGGTTTCCTCAGAAACTCCATTAAATACAACATTACCGTCTATGATCTGACCGATAGAATTATCAGCAGGTATATCGCCAAGATAAAGCCCATCTGCGATTGAAGTCTCCTCTTCCACCTGAACTTCAGAAGTGAAATCTGCCTCAGACTGGAAATCAGCATCTGCATCTGTCTGTTCGTCTCCTTCGCTGGTCTCTGCATCAATATTCTCTGTGCTTTCATCTGTGCTGTCCTCAATTACAGTTTCCTCATCGCCTGAGAACTCCAGATCACTGGCTGCATCATCAGCTTCGTAATTATCCTCAGAAAAAGCCTCGACTGCCGCTTCATCCCCCAGATCACCGGCGTATACTACTGTGCCTCCCTGAGCTATAAGAGCCGCCGACAACATCCAGGTTAAAGTACGATTCCATTTTGAATGTAACCCTGCACTCATTTTTATCCCTCTTCTTCTTCTTATTAAAAACATCTGTAAATAGTTTCTACTTTATCGTATGGTAAAATCCTCCACTATTGAGGTCATTTTATCACATGCTTCTTTCTCTGTAAAGTTTCGTGAATATTAATTTTTGCTTATTTTCTAAGTGCAGATTTTAAATTAACTTTGAAAAATTCAATTTTTCTCTTGCATTTCTTCTTCGTATATAGTATAATTCGCAACTGTCAATTGAATATGGTCTAATTGGAAACGCACATTCTCCCTGAATGATTAACGAACAACACATGCTCTTGTATCTTAATTTATTTATTCAAGGAGGATTTTTTTATGCCTAAAAACAAGTTTCAGGAAGTAGTTTTTACAGTTATTATGGTATTTTTTATGGTCTACAGCATGATCTGTTATAATATCAGACTCAATGTAGGTGAGATGACAAATTCTATATTTCTTTCCGCATTTCATGAACTGATCATCATGGGACCGATCGCGTTTGTTCTTGATTTCTTTATCGTGTCCAAGCTGGCTTTTGCCTGTGCATCACGTATGGTCGATTTCAGAAACTGTCATCCGTTCAGCATGATCCTTGCGATCTCTGTTGCATCTATCGCTCTGATGTGCCCACTGATGAGTTTTGCCGCAACACTTCTTTTCAAAAATGCCGGAAGTCAGTTCATCGCTGTATGGATTGAAACTACTGCCATGAATTTCCCGGCAGCATTTTTCCTGCAGCTCATTTATGTAGGGCCGCTTGTACGCTTCATCTTCAGACATATTTTCCCTGAGAAAGAAGGTGCGCACCAGACTGCATCTGAAATGTAATAAAATTCCAATAAAAAATCAGGTTTTCGCACGATGTTATCTGTCGTGTGGAAACCTGATTTCGTTTTATTTAGCTATTTAGCCCTTTTCGATATCTTCACATGAGATTACAGAAGATAAACCGGAAGTTCTTCATTTACCTGAACAGAACCCTGTACTTCTTCCGGTGTTTTGTCCTTGACAAAAGCTTTCTGAAGTTCTTCTGAATTCTCTGGTGTGAGAACGGAAGTTTTTACGGATTTTTTGCGGGTTGTGGTTTTCTTTGGTGCTGCTTTCTTGGCTGTTGTGGCTTTTGCCTTTGTTGCTCTCGGTTTTCTGGCAGGAGTTTTTTTTGCTGCCGGTTCTTTAGCTTCTGCCTTTGGTGCTTCTTTGACTTCTGCCGGAGCTTTTGCTTCTTCTGCTGGTTTTACTGGTTCTGCTTTTGTTTCTGTGTTTTTGGCTTCTGCGTTTGCAGCGCGCAGAATGCTGTCCTTACCTACTGACATAATCCATTACCTCCCTGGCTAATTCTGTATATTCCTTCGCGCTTCTGCTGGATTTCTTGTATTCTACAACCGGAATGCTGTTGTCCTGAGACCATTCAATGGTACTGTCAACGCGGATCAGGTTGTCAAATACATGAATATTGTCCAGCTGATGCAAAGTTTCCATGGTTTGTTTAAAATAATTCTTGCGAGTGTCGACTTTGGTCACTGCGATACCCGCAACTTCGAGATCTGGTGCGATCTGCTTAACTTCGCCCAGAAATTCAAACATATTTGCAAGTCCGAACATTCCCCAGGGGCTTGCCTCTACAGGAATGATTACCTTATCGGATGCACACAGAATGTTCATGACCCATCCGCCGAGGGTTGGCGGTGCATCGATGAGAATATAATCGTAAACGCCTGAATCCTTGATTTTCTGGATACATTTCTTCAGGATAAATTCTCGCTGCCATTTGGTAAAAAGTTCGTACTCGATGGAACTCATCAGCGTAGATGACGGAATCAGATCAAGACTTTCGTACGGTGTGTGTACGATGTAGTCTGTCAGGTCTTCCTGTTTACCAATTGCATGGTAGAGATTCTTCTCTCCCTGGGCGTGCTCCAGAACCCAGTCCTCTGGAAAAACTGCCAGTGAAAGATTCAGCTGCATGTCACCGTCAACCAGCAGAACTTTCTTTCCGGCGCGTGACATGGCTGCGCCGAGGTTTGAGCAGGTCGTGGATTTGCCGCTGCCGCCTTTGTTGTTGGTAAAACAGATAGTTATTGTCTTTGCCATGGGATTTTCCTCCCCTGTTTATCGTTTTGGGTATTTTTGTAAATTTATCTATGTCATATTATACGAAATTTCTTCAAAATTTTCAATGAGTTTGTCACTATTTATACCTTTTATCCAACATTTGTGCATGTCAGACCGTTTTTGTCACGCGGTAGTCGGGATAATGTTCTATCAGCTCTCATGAACAAGCCTTTGCAGAAAAAAAGCCGGCAGATTTGCGGTCTGCCGGTAAGTTGTGAATCTTATTTCTGTGGAAAAACTACGGTCAGGAGCATTTTGAATGCCTCCACTGCATATACTGCGTGTGGGATCCTGGCTGGCATTACGATTGCTTCGCCTGCTTTGCACTGGTATTTTACACCGCCTACGGTGAATTCGCCGACTCCTTCGAGGACAGTTACCATGGCATCACCTGTGGAATCGTGTGTGCCGATTTGTCCAATGTTCCTTCTTATTTTTATGAATAAAAAATCAGTCGAGGATCTTTCCATCCACGGAGATGGTGGTTACCTGCCATGGGATGAATTTGCCACTGTTCTGGAGGGCTTTTTTGGCTGCCATTTCCAGACCACCGCAGCATGGAACTTCCATGCGGACAATGGTTACGCTGGCGATATTGTTGTTTCGGATGATCTCTTCAAGTTTTTCACTGTAGTCTGCGGCATCCAGCTTCGGACAGCCTACCAGGACGATCCTGCCTTTGATAAAATCTTCGTGGAAGTTTGCGTAGGCGTAAGCGGTGCAGTCTGCCGCGATCAGGAGTTTCGCGCCGTCGAAATACGGTGCATTTGTCGGAACAAGTTTGATCTGTACCGGCCACTGCTGGAGCTGGGATTGTGATTTTGTAGCTTTTTTCTGGTTCGCGAGAACGGCTGCTTCGTCATACGCCGCTGCTTCTCTCTCCACAAATGTGATCGCGCCGGTCGGACATGCCGGGAGGCAGTCGCCCAGGCCGTCACAGTAGTCATCGCGAAGGAGCTTCGCCTTTCCGTCAACCATGCCAATCGCGCTCTCATGGCAAGCCGCCGCACACGCTCCGCATCCGTTGCATTTTTCTTCATCTATCTGAATGATCCTTCTGATCATAAAAAAATTCCTCCTCATTTTGTCTGTATCTCTGACTCGGTATCGCAGGTGTTCTCACCTGTTGAGTACAGGATACTGGAATGAGGAGGAAAATTCCGTGGTTATGACAACGGAATTAAAAATATCTACAACTTTTCTGCAGAACTCATGGATTAAAATGTTTTGCAGAATCATTCCTTGACCTGTTGCCAGAATATGCTTACAATTAAAACAAATAAATTTCAGGAGTGACTGTTTATGGATTTCTCTCTCATCTCCCAGACTTCTTTATTTCGCGGATATACGCCTTCCGAAACAGAGGAGCTCTTACGTGGGCTTCGGGCTTCTACCCGGAGGTTTGTTCGGGATTCGGCGGTTTATACTGCCGGGAAACCGGTGTCGAATATTGGGATCGTGCTGTCTGGTACTGCCCAGATCGAGAATAATGATATCTGGGGAAATACCAGTATCCTGGGGCTGGTCAAACCCGGAGAAGTTTTTGCCGAGGCTTATGCCTGTGTGCCTGGAGAGCCGATGATGGTGGACGTGATCGCCACGGAAGATACGGAAATTTTGTTTGTAAATGTCCCGGAAATCTTCCGTCTTGCCTCCAGCGGAAAGGGAAATTACACACGCCTGATCCAGAATCTTGTCATCATCAGTGCCCGCAAAAACCTCACTCTCTCCCGCCGGATCCTGCACACCTCATCCAAAAAGATCCGTGGAAGACTGTTCTCTTATCTCTCCTATCAGGCAGAACTTCAGGGCAGTAACTGCATCGAAATCCCACTCAATCGTCAGCAGCTTGCCGACTATCTGAGCCTCGACCGGAGTGCTCTTTCCAAGGAACTTAGCAGGATGAAAAGCGATGGTCTGATTGATTATCATAAGAATATTTTTACCTTGCATCATACTTTTACGAAAGGATTTTGACTATGAATTTTAAAGATATGGCAGAACAAAATGAGACCTGGATCATTGAACAGCGCCGCTATTTTCATGCACATCCAGAGCTTTCTTTTGAAGAAAAAAATACGACTCAGGCGATTGGAAAACGCCTGGAAGAAATGGGTCTTACACCACATTTTTACCCGGATTACAACGGTCTCTGGGCAATGATCGAGGGTGGAAAAAGTACACCTGACAGTAAGACGGTCGCGCTCCGTGCAGATATCGATGCCCTTCCCATCGAAGAACACACAGCCCTGCCTTTCTGCAGCCAGAATCCAGGTGTCATGCATGCCTGCGGACATGACTGCCATATCGCAATGCTCCTTGGCGGGATTCGCATGCTGATGTCCCAAAAGGAGAACTTAAAAGGCAATATAAAGATCATTTTTCAGGCTGCGGAAGAGTCCTGTCACGGTGCAGAATACTATGTAAAACATGGTTTTCTGGACGATGTAGATGCCATTTACGGGACACATATCTGGGGCGATCTCGATGCGCCTTATATGAATTTTGAGACTGGTCCGCGCATGGCAAGCTGCGATAATTTCCGCATTGAAGTAGAAGGGATTTCTGCTCACGGCTCTACTCCACATCAGGGGGTTGATGCGATCCTGACTGCGGCTCATATCATCACAGAGATCCAGGCTATCGTCTCCCGCATGAACGACCCACTGAATCCGCTTGTCGTCACCGTCGGCAAGATCACCGGCGGCCAGCGTTTTAACATCCTCGCTGACAAAGTTATTATGGAGGGAACCACCCGCACCCACTCCCCGGAAATGCGTAAAAAAACAGAGCCTCTGCTCCGCAAGATCGTCGAAAACACAGCCGATTCTATGGGAGCAAAGGCCACTCTTACCTTTGAATATTTTCCAGCTCCGATCATCAATGACCACGAAGATCTCGTCCAGATCGCAAGAAACGCCGCCACCAAAATGTACGGTCCGGACGCTCTGAAACCCTTCCCGAAGATGATGATCAGCGAAGATTTCGCCTACTTTATGGAGAAAGTTCCCGCCGTTTTCGGTCTCGTCGGAAGCCAGAATAAAGAACTTGGTTTCACCGCAAAAAACCACAACGACCACTACACTGTGGATGAATCCGTCCTCAAACGCGGAGCCGCAATGTACGCACAGTTCGCGTATGATTTTCTGGAAGAAAAATCAAAATAAATTTTCTATAATTTCCACCCTGCGGCCTGCATCTGTGTCTCCATCATATGCTGATAGATTCCATTCTTCCTGGAAAGTTCTGCCGGGCTGCCCTGCTCGGCTACGACGCCGTCCTTGAGGACTACGATCTTGTCAGAGTCCGCGACGGTTCGCATTCTGTGTGCGATGATCATGACTGTTTTGTTCCGGATCAGGCGGGACAGTGACTCCTGGATCATTGTTTCATTATCTACATCAAGAGATGCCGTCGCTTCATCCAGAAGAATGATCGGTGCATCTTTGAGGAAGGCTCTGGCAATGGATATCCTCTGCCTCTCACCACCGGAAAGTTCGGATCCATTTTCACCGATCATGGTGTTCCATCCATCCGGAAGTTTCTCCGCAAATTTATCGCAGTGAGCCAGTTTTGCCGCCGCAATGACTTCTTCATCTGTGGCATCCTGGCGGCCGATACGGATGTTTTCCATGATCGTATTATTGAACAGTGTAACATCCTGGAATACAATTGAATACAGTGACATCAGCGTTTCCGGATTGATCTTTCCGATATCCATACTGCCAACTTTAATGCTTCCTTTGTTGATATCCCAGAAGCGGGATGCCAGTCTGGAAACAGTTGTTTTACCACCGCCGGATGGTCCGATCAGTGCTGTTACTTCACCCTGCTTTGCGGTAAAAGTAACATCCTTTAAGACATCTTCTCTGTCATTATACGCAAATCCAACATTGGTAAATTCAATATCATATCCCTGATTTGTAAGTTTCTCACTTCCTGTCTGAATATCATGAGACAGGATCTTATCCATACGTTTGCACTGGACATCTGCAGATATGATCGCAGCAAGATTCTGCAGAGAAATCTGCAGCGGATCATATAATCTGGATACAAGAAGCAGAAACATGAAGAACGTCAGCACATCGATCTTTCCCTCTGCCAGAAGGACACTTCCCACTAACGCAGTCGTTGCAATACCGAATTTGAGGATCATCTGTGCACTTGCCACGAACACTGCCGTTGTCAGTTCCGTCACGATCGCATGCTTTTCAACAGCTCTGATCTTGCTGTCCAGGCCTTTGATGTATTCTGCCAGCGCGTTGTTTGCGCGAAGATCACGGACTGTCTCCAGGCATTCCTGAATACCGTCCGCGCATGCCATTTTGAGATCCATCTGACGGCCTGCTGCACGTTTCTGTACGTTGCCGGAACACCCTACGATCAGGAAAGATACCGGCAGTACCCACAGTGCTGCGATCGCCATTCTCCAGTCAAAAAAGAACAGGCTAACAGCTACCAGGGCAGTCGAAATACACGCTCCAACCAGCTCCGGGATCCAGTGTGAAGAAGCAGTTTCCAGCGTCGCACAGTCCGCCATGATCGTACTTGTCAGGTCAGAAAGATCCTTCTTTCCGAAGAATGAAAGCGGGATCTTGCGGAGTTTTTCTGCCAGTGTGATACGGCGCACACCGCTCTCTACATAAGTACTTAAGAAGGTCGCATTATACTGGATATAAGTTGTAACTCCGATCAGGGCCAGGCAGATCAGACAGCCTGCCGCGAACAGGATTCCCTTGCCTTCCAGTGTTCCTTCCATGTAATTTTTGACAAGCAGATACAGCATTCCAACTGGAAACATCAGCACAATATTGGATATCGTTGCGCTTATAAACGCATGGATCATATCCTTCGCGCCCTGCTCGGAGAGGGCATATTTATGCTGTAATTTTTCTTTAAATGTCATATCAAGCACCTACCTTCCAGCAGACAGACTGATTGTATGCCTCCCACATATGGGCATAAATTCCGCCGTTTGCGATGAGATCTTTGTGTGTTCCCATCTCTCTGATCTCTCCGTCTTTGAGGACACAGATCCGATCTGCATCTACAACAGATGACAGTCTGTGTGCGATCATGATAACGGTTTTTCCCTCAGATAGTCTGGAAAAAGCCGCCTGCACTTTTGCTTCGTTATCCGGGTCTGCAAATGCAGTTGCCTCATCCAGGATCAGGATCGGAGCAGCTTTAAGCATTGCTCTCGCGATGGAAAGTCTCTGCGCTTCTCCGCCGGAAACATAGGTTCCTTTGCTCCCGATCACAGTATCGATCCCGTTCGGCATTTTTGCAATAATGTCCTCGCACTGTGCATCTTTCAGTGCCTGAAGGACTTCCTCTCTTGTTGCATCTTTTTTGCCCATACGCACGTTGTCGTAGATGGACATTTTGAGAAGTTTACTGTCCTGAAAAACGAAGGAAACTTTTTCCATAAGTTTCTCTGACGGGATGTCACGCACATCCACGCCGCCGATACGGACAGTTCCTTCTGTCGTGTCAAAAAACCTTGCGGCAAGGCTTGCCAGAGTTGTTTTGCCGCCTCCGGATGGTCCGACAAACGCCACATGTTCTCCGTCTTTTATCTGAAGACTGATCTGATGCAGAGCATCCTTGGATGCGTTTTCGTAACGGAAGGAAACATTCTCAAATGTAACAGAACTGTCCTCCACTGCCCTGCCGTCTTTTGTTTCCGGAAGAGGCTGGCGGTCCAGGATCCCATCGATTCTTTCCAGGGCATCCGCAACAATCATCTGGTTTTCACTTGCGAACATGATCTTGTTCAGAGTTACCGTGATGATCGGTGTGATAATGATATAAAACAGCAGGTTCAGAAGGTATGCATCACTCGCCGTAAAGAAAAACGCAGTCGCGATCAGCACGGAAAATACCGCATTGATGATGGTCGTATAAAGTACCATCGGCATACGCAGATCTTTGGTGTAAGAGATCGTCCATTTCTCATAATTCTTGATGGAAGTCTGAAAACGTTTGAACGAAAATACAGACTGTCCGAATGTCTTTACAACCGGGATTCCTCTGACATATTCCACTGCTTCACTGGACATTTCCTCAAGCGCATTCTGATATTCTTTCATCTTCTGCTGCATCTTTTCACCGGTCATGGAGCCCATGATCAGGAATGCTGCAACAACCGGGACCAGACTCAGAAGCCCCAGCCTCCAGTCAAAAACGAGAAGCAGGACAAGAAGTCCGACTGGTGTCGCATAAGCCCCTGTCTGGTCCGGAAGCTGATGTGCCAGATAAGTTTCAGTCGCTGCACTGGATTCATTGACGATCTTGCGGATCTTACCGCTTCCCTCGCTGTCCATGAATCCCATCGGCAAAGTCACGATATGATGCATCATCTGAGAACGCATTTCTGCCTGTACGTGAAACGCTGCAACATGCGAACACATCAGTGATCCTACGTAGATAATCATGGACAGAAGCGCAAATCCGACTGCCGCCCATCCATAACCTTTGAGATTCTGTGCCTGGCTGTAATCCGGTGCCACCGCCAGAACTTCCTTTATGATCCTCCAGATATAATAAAACGGTACCAGTGCGATCCATGCGCTGACTGCCGAGAGTATCCAGGAGAGAACCGTCAGATACTTGTAGTTTCCTGCATACTCAAAAAGTCGTGATAATGAACTTTTTTTCTTCATAATATCCTCCCTTCCAAAGTTCGAAAACCGCTTTATTATTACATAACACTTACCGTGATTATACAGTACTGACTTTTATTAGTATTGTCTAACCAGTAGTTTTTAGAAAAGACTGCCCTTCTGCCGCTGCAAAAAGCAGTCTTCTTTACTGATCATCTGTTTTCATCAAAATTCATGATCGCGTTCCAGCCTCCGTAATGATATTTCTCCAGCATCTTCACATAATCCTCTGCCTTTTCTCTCGGCATCTTGTGACGGACAACCTCAAAGGCACTCTCAAAAAGAGCGGTCGTCATGATGTGAATGAATTCCTCCGGAATCTCCTTCGCACCTTCGTTCTGGAACTGGATCACCTGCATGAATTTGTAGGTATATTCCGTCTCGATCTCTACGAGATGCTCTACAAAATTCTGGAATTTCGTTCCATAAGAGGCATCCAGCAGGAGCTGAAACTCTTCAAAATGATCATACATACAGTCTAGCATTTTTTCCATTCCTGAGGTCACATATGCATCCATCAAACCTGCCTGTTTCTCCTCATCCACTGCATGAAACTCCTCCTGTGTACGAAGAAAAATGTCCGTAAATTCATCTGCTGCCGGCTGTACGATCGCACTGAACAGACCTTCCTTCCCGCCGAATCTGGAATAGATAGATCCGGTTGTAACGTCTGCCTTTGCCGCGATCGTCCGAAGAGAGGCATCGGAATAGCCCTTCTCCAGAAATTCTTCCCTGGCACATGCCAGGATTTTCTCTGAAACTCCTTCTACTGGTTTTGTCATTTGCTCCTCCGTAACAGTGTTATGTAACACTGTTATAAATATAATTCTGATTGTTTCTCCTGTCAAGTACCCTGTGTAAAATAACCGCCGAAAATTATAATAATCTCCGACGGTCATCTCAAAATTTCTTACTTTTTGTGCGAAATACATTCACTTATCGTCTTTACGATCTCCCGCGGATCCAGCGGTTTTGCAAGATGTCTGTCCATTCCATGCTTTCGTTATCACAGCTCCCTCGCTTTCCAGGATAAACTCTGCAATCTCCATATTCAGCGCATTATCCTCTGCAAGAAGGATCTGTATTCCCTTGATCGACTTCCTTTGCGTCTTCAGCTCCGGCTCCCTGGAATCGCTTTCCGTCAATGGGTCTACCCTAAGAGTCAGAGTGATGGTAAAAGTACTTCCTTTTCCTTCCTCGCTCACAACGCTGATCTGTCCGTTCATCTTTTCTACGAGTTTCTGAACAATTGAAAGTCCCAGTCCGCTTCCGCCAAAAGTCGTGCGGGCACCATTTTCTTCCTGGGAAAACGGCTCAAACATATGCTCCTGAAATTCTTTACTCATGCCCTTGCCGGTATCAGCACATACAAACTCAAACGTAGCATTCGCTCCGTCAAAAGCAGTCTCCTGATAAGCCAGTCTGATCGAACCATTTTCACGGTTATATTTGACTGCATTTCCTGCAATATTCATCAGGATCTGTCTTAAATGTACCGGACTTCCGATCACCTGACGATGGATTTCCTCGTGCCGTTCATAAATGAAATCAAGACCATGTCCCATCGCCTGAACTTCAATCATTGAAACAACTTCATCCAGCAGGTCCAACAGATCAAACGGGACTTCCTCCAGTTCGATCTTTCCAGATTCCATCTTGCTCATATCAAGCACATCATTTACAAGTTCAAACAAAAATGACGATGCACCACGGATCTTTTCTCTGCATTCCGCCTGTTTTTCCATATCTTCCGGAAAGTGATCTCCGATGTTCAGCATGCCCATAATTCCATTGATCGGCGTGCGGATATCATGGCTCATCCTGCGCAGTAAAAATTACTGATTCAATCTCTCCATTAGGAAGGATCCTTTTAGGCAGAACATTCAGCATAAACCACGTACCGCCTCTGTCCTTAAATGTATAATTGAGTGCTTCTTTTCCCCGGAGTCTGTCAGAAATTGTGGACAGTTCTGTAACTTCCCGCATTCCTTCCTGATAATCTTTGCCGACAAAATATTCTGTGACTGCATCTACGATCTCTGATGCAGTTTTGAAATTTTTTGCAACTTTTGAAACGATCTCCGGTGCACGAATGATCTCAAATTTATTCTTTTTCAGATCCACCACATAGTTTGTCATATAAATTTTGCTGATCGCATTAATGATATTATGCTGATATTCCAGGTCATCTCGTCTTCGTTTTTCGCCTCTTCTACGTATTTCAAGAAGTATAAACCAGAATGCCAGATAGAGACATACTGCATATGTCATGACCATACCACGCTCGGCAAAAACCTCATTTTTTGGAAAGAAAACATAGATATAATACTGTCCACAGTTGGTGTGCCTTCCATAGTATATATTTCCATTTTCCTCTACACAGACCAGACTTTCCGGAATCCAGGCAGAGTTGAACATCATGATCCGAGGGCAGTCTGAAATCTTTTTTCCCTGCATCGTTTCATCATTGGAACTGATCACAGTTTCCCCATCTGTGAGTGCCACGATCCCATTTCGCTCCACTTTGTAGCCGGTAAGGATCGTCTCTATGCTGACTTCGTCTTCCTGCTCTGCCTTCTTTGAAGCATTTTCATAACACACAACGATTTTGTCTGCATCACCATCTGACATTGCTGTGTAGTAATAAGTCTCTTCCTCATCCGTTACGATCTGATCAGTCAGAACTCTGTTTTTATAGGAAAATACATTCTGGAGATTCTGATTACGAAATGCATTTTTCCAGAGACTTGTCGGGATTTTTTCTGTACAGATATTCTGGATAATCTCAAGGTCTTTATCAACAAGCAGGATTCCTGTCAGACGCTGCTCTTCCAGATATTCCTGAAATTGTTCCTCGTCCATGTCTTCCTTCTGCATACATCGTTTCAGTTCCGTCGTCTTCTCTATAAGATCTGTCCGTATCCGCACTTTACTGTTTGTAAGAATATTATCATAACGGATACACTGTTCTTTCATGAACTTGATGATCCCCTCGATCTCACTGTTCTGCCCCCTACGAAGCATTTTCCACTGAAGTTTCATACTTCTCCAGAATCCTGTCAATGGTTCCGTCCAGCTTCATTTCATTCAAAGTTTCATTCAGTTTATCGACCAGTTCCGGGTCTGTATCTTTTGAAAAAGCCACTGCCAGCTTGGAAGTTTCCAGGCTTTCATCAAGAATACGGAACCTGCCCGGATAGTCCTTCATATAAGTCTCAAGATACAGCTTGTCACCCGCAACAGCATCCACATACCCCTGCCGCAACGCTGTCAGGCATTCCTTCATCAGCTGAAAACTATATATATTCCGGGGATAAATCTCGGGTGAGATATCCAGCTGCAGAAGAATATCTTCTGCACGTGTATTAACCAGAGTTGCTATGTTTTTGTCATTGAGATCATCCAGACTGTTGATGGAACTATCCTCATTTACGATGACAGACTCCTGACTGTACATATATGGTTCGGACCAGAGATAACTGTCTTCTCTTCCGTTCAGAGAATGGGAATCCCAGATACAGTCTATGATCTGTTCATCAAGATAAGCTTCTTTTTCCGTCCACTTCATGATAACATAAACCGGCTCATATCCCATCCGATGGCAGGCTTCCTCTGCAAGATCCGCATCAATTCCTACCAGATTTCCGTTTTCGTCAAAGTAATTATATGGCTTATATTCATCACAGCCTATCATAAGATCTGTAAGAGTTTCTGTGCTCTCATCTGATGCCAGAATACTCTGTATATTTCCTGTCAGCATCACAGCTCCGAGAAACAACGGGCATAGTTTTTTAATAAAATTTCTCATTTCTTTCCTCATTTTATATACTATTTTCAGTATACTCTTCCTCTTCTGCCTGTGTCAAATCATATGGATCTGCTTTCCATTTTTCTCTATGATTCCTTCGGCTTCGAGGTTCTTAAGTTCTCTCGTCATGGCACTGCGGTCGACACTTAAATACTGTGCCAGTGCGGTATAGGACATAGGAAGTGTGAGGTCTTTGCTGTGTTTTTCTGCGGAAAGTGTATTGAGATAGGTTATCAGTTTCTTACGTGTACTGGATCTGGAAAGCATGTAGATCCGCTCATTCTGCTGCCGGGACTGGATCGCGGTAAGCTGCAACAGATTGCTGACCATCTGGCTGTGATGGTGGCATGCCTGGTCGCAGCGTTTGATCACATGCTCGTAGTCGATAAATATGATCCTGGTCTCCTGTGCCGCACGGACATAATAATGCTGTGAATCCGTCGGAAGCAAAAACGGCTCGCCAAAAACGGCATCTTTATTGAGTTCATCGATCATGTACTCATTTCCCTCGGTGTCACAGCAGTAAAGTATCGCCCTGCCATAGAGGATCAGACCGATCTTTTTCATGGAGTTTGAATATTCCATGATGGTTTCTCCGTTTCGGAACGTCATTTCCCTTGCATGAAAACAGACACGCATTCTTTCCTGTTCTTCGGGCAGAATATCTGTAAAAAGTGTGATGTGCTCCATTTTTCCCCTCATCTCTTTCCATTGTTTTTCCATTATTATAACATTATTTTTCTCAATTAAGAGCATTTTTGTGACTTTTGCAACAGAATTCTCTTCTGTATTCTGTTATACTTTTAACAAAGTCAAGGATACAAAAAACGTTTTACATAAAACTCATAACAAATTGGAGGGTACGAAATATGAAGATCACAGATACTATCAGATACGCAGGTGTAAATGACCATCAGGTTGACCTTTTTGAAGGACAGTATAAGGTTCCAAACGGAATGTCCTACAACTCTTACGTGATCCTGGATGACAAGATCGCGGTTATGGATACCGTAGATGCCAACTTCACACATGAATGGCTCGACAATATCCAGCAGATCCTCGACGGACGCAGACCGGATTACCTGATCGTTCAGCATATGGAACCGGACCATGCAGCAAACGTGGCAAACTTCCTCAAAGTTTATCCGGACACCACAGTTGTTTCCAACAAAAAAGCATTCAACATGATCCAGAACTTCTTTGATCTCGACCTCGAGGGACGCAAGATCGAAGTAGAAAACGGCGGTACACTTTCTCTTGGATTCCATCAGCTTACTTTTGTCTTTGCTCCGATGGTACACTGGCCGGAAGTTATGGTGACTTATGACAGCACAGAAAAAGTTCTGTTTTCCGCAGACGGTTTCGGCAAATTCGGTGCGCTCGATGTAGAGGAGCCATGGGATGACGAAGCAAGACGTTACTTCATCGGTATCGTAGGAAAATACGGAAAACAGGTTCAGGCGCTTCTCAAAGTTGCCGCAACACTTGATATCCAGAAGATCTGTCCGCTTCATGGTCCTGTACTCACTGAAGATCTTGGCCATTATATCGGACTCTATGACACCTGGTCCTCCTACACACCGGAGACAGACGGAATCGTGATCGCCTATACTTCCGTATATGGTCACACCAGAGACGCTGTATATCTCCTTGCAGAAAAACTCAAATCCAAAGGATGTCCGCGGGTTCTCGTCTATGACCTTGCAAGAGACGATATGTCCCAGGCTCTCAGCGACGCTTTCCGTTATTCCAAACTGGTCCTTGCAACCACCACTTACAATGCGAGCATCTATCCGTTCATGAATGACTTTATCACCAGACTGGTAGAGCATAATTTCCAGAACCGCACGGTAGGAATCATCGAAAACGGCTCCTGGGCTCCTCTGGCAGCCAAAGTCATGAAAGAAATGATGGCTCCGTGCAAAAAGATCGACTGGTTAAAGAACAACGTCCACATCTGGTCCGCTGTAAAAGAAGAAAACAGAAAAGAGATCGAGGCAATGACCGATGAACTCTGCAAAGAATATATCGCCAAGAACGATACTCTCGCAAACAAAAATGATATGTCTGCACTTTTCCGTATCGGATACGGTCTCTATGTTGTGACTTCCAACGATGGAAAACGTGACAACGGACTGATCGTAAACACTGTTACCCAGCTGACCGATAACCCGTACCGTGTAGCAGTCAACATCAACAAAGCCAACTACTCTCACCATGTGATCCAGCAGACTGGTGTCCTGAATGTAAACTGTCTGTCCGTCGAAGCACCGTTCTCTGTTTTTGAAAGATTCGGTTTCCAGTCCGGCAGAACTGCTGACAAATTCGCAGGCCAGAAAGTCAACCGTTCCGGCAACGGACTTGTATTCCTGGACAAATACATCAACGCATTCATGTCCCTCAAGGTAGAGCAATATGTTGACCTCGGAACCCATGGCATGTTCATCTGCAGTGTCACCGAAGCCCGTGTCATGAGCGACCAGGAGACCATGACCTACACCTACTACCAGAACAACGTCAAACCAAAACCGCAGACCGAAGGAAAGAAAGGCTTTGTCTGCAAAGTCTGCGGCTACATCTACGAAGGCGACGAACTCCCGGAAGACATCATCTGCCCGCTGTGCAAACACGGCGCTGTAGATTTCGAGCCGATCCAGTAAAAAACCTCCAATTCAGATCATTGTGATCTGCTAAACCATTCAATCCATAAATAAAACCGCTGCCAGAAACAGATAGGAACATCTGCCTGGCGGCGGTTTTGCTTTATTTTGCTATCCTTTAATGACCTTGGAAAAAGTAATGGCAAATTAGACCATCCAAATTTCAGGCTATAAATGACTAGCAAACAGATAAGTACAAATAAAGTCCACCAAAATCTCGGAATTAATTGGCTTAAACTATAGCAAATACATAACAAGTCAATAAAATTACTCTAAACTGGTTGGTTCAAATTATAGTAAGTTCATATCAAGCCAATAAAACTCTTGAAATCGGGGCTGCTGCCGCAAAAATGATCTCTCATCTTTGCAGCAACAACCCCTTTATGTGAATGAATATTCGAAAATAAGTATGAAGGCATTATTATAAAAATAGATTTATGATCATCAATTCTATGACTCCCACTCCTGCCATAACCATGGAAACAGCCGTTTTGCATTTCAGCTGATCTTTCATTTCTGTCAGGCCAAACATTCCATTCGCCACCATATACTGACAGAAACTGCTTCCGGAATGGAGTTCCGCTGACAATATCCCGGAAGATGTTTTATAGGATAGGAAAATCTCACAATAATTTCGTCAGTTCCTTCATATTCAGGATCACTTCATCCGCGCCTGCATCGATGAATTTTTCTTTCACGGACTGGATCTTTAATGCTTCCATATTTTTGAAGATCATATATGAGTACGGACGTCCCACATTTCCTGTGGAATCCGGGCTGAACCATGCATCCGGCTCGTATCCGTTTTCCTTTGCTTTGGCGGTCACGATCGCCATCATCTTGTCGGTATAACCGGTTGTGGAACCGATCTTGATATCTTTCTTTCTCAGTTCCTCTATCGTTTCCAGAACATATGGCTTTACTTCTGCAAACTGATCGAGGATTCCCAGAAGTTTCTCCTCAAACAGAGAGTAAAGTTTTTCTACGTCATCTTCTGCCCAGTCAAAAATTACTGCTTTATATGTACTCATTTTGCTTTTCCTCACTTATTTTTATCTGTTCTGTTCCAGAAACTCTTTGATAAGTTCTGAAACTTTCAGGATGTCTTCTTTGTAGATTTCTCCGATGTTTCCGATCCGGAAAGTGTCTGCCTCTGTTACTTTTCCAGAGTAGATCGCATAGCCGCGTTCTTTGATATACTGATACATATCTGCAAAGGAAAAGCTTGCATTTTCCGGATAGAAGAAGGTTGTGATGATCGGTCCCTGATGCTCCTCGTCGATGTATGGACGGATGCCAAGTTCCTTCATTTTCTCGATCAGAAGACGGTTATTTTCCACATATCTCTGATGTCTTGCAGGGATTCCTCCCTCTGCTTCCATCTCCTTTAATGCCTGATAAAATGCAAGAACTACATGTGTCGGAGAAGTAAATCTCCATTTGCCATCCTTGTTCATAGTCTCCCACTGGTCATAGAGGTCAAGAGAAAGGCTTCTTGCTTTGCCTTTGGATTCGATCAGTTTCTGTTTGTTTGCAATGATGAAGGAAAATCCCGGTACGCCCTGGATGCATTTGTTTGCACTGCTGATGATAAAGTCGATTCCCCATTCTCCGACCGGGATATCCACACCACCGAAACTGCTCATTGCATCTACGATCATAGTACGTCCATTTTCTTTGACTACTTTTGCGACAGACTCAATATCATTCAGGATTCCAGAGGTTGTCTCACTGTGAACCATGGATACATGTGTGATGGCAGGATCGTTCTTCAGGATCTCATTTACCTTGCCTGCATCCGGCACTCTGTCGTATTTTTCATGGTAGATCGTATAGTCGATCCCGGCATGTTTTACGATATCCTCCATACGTTCTCCGTATGCTCCCTTTGCACAGATCAGGAGTTTCTCGTCTGCTCCGATCACGCTGGTAAGTACAGATTCCACACCAAAAGTACCGCTTCCCTGCATCAGAATGGCAGTGTATTCATCCTCAGATACATGTGCAAGTTCCAGCAGTTTTTTTCTGATCTCCTGAGTGATACTTTGTAATCATCATCCCAGGTGCAGTGGTCAAACAGCATTTCTTTACCGTATCGGTAGTTGTCAGTGGTCCAGGTGTCAGTAATTTATAATTTTTCATGATGGTTTTTTCCTCTTTTCAGTTATTTTTAAATCTTCTCCAGCACCTCCCCAATATCAGAATTGATGCAGATCGCCTGGCTGCGGATCTCGTTTGGGCATTCGACCTGGTCGTAGTTCAGGCAGGCGTAAGTGTTCTGATGGTTCTTAAGCGTCATCTGCCAGAACGGGTATTTGATGATCCCTGGCGTGTTATATCCAACGCCTAATTCCAGATAAAGTGTCTTTAATCCGTCGCGTGTACGAAGGAAATTGAAGTACCGCTCTGCTGCCTGATGCCAGCCTTCGTCCTGCACAAAGGTATTGTCAGCCCGAAGATTCATCGTCATCGGCTTTCCACAGTACGGGCAGTGTGGGACGAGTTCTGTTGGAACCCTCATATCTTTCTGCTGCTGTACCATCTCACAGACGAGCTCTTCATTATCATAAGTTTCCTGACAGCACGGCTCGCTGCACTGAAAAAGTCCATAGTCCCCCTGTGTATAAAACAGTCGTTTCTTATCAAATCCTGCCTTCTGGAAACAGTGATCTACATTCGTTGTCAGCACAAAATAGTCCTTGTCCCGCACCAGTTCCAGCAGCTTCTCATACACCGGTTTCGGTGCATCCATGTAACGGTTGATATAGATATAACGGCTCCAGTACGCCCAGTATTCTTCCAGCGTCTCATACGGATAAAAACCGCCGGAATACATATCCGAGAAATCATATTTCGCCGCAAAATCTGAGAAATGTGCCCGGAATCTTTCTCCTGCATACGTAAATCCTGCCGATGTCGATAGTCCCGCACCGGCACCGATCACAACTGCATCAGCCTCCTCAAGCGCTGTCCGAAGTCGCCCGATCTCCTTCTCATAATGTTCCTCTGTCATTCTGTTCCTGGTCTTTGAAAACATCGCAGACACCTCTCTTATCTATTTATTTCGTAAAAAAACAGCCTGTATCATCAGACTGTTTTTATTTTTTCTATATTCTATAAATGAGCAAGTTCGTGATTTTGCATAAAAGAAAGACACCTTAAATCTGATTATGTTGTATAATGAAAGTGACGAAACAAACATTTGCAACATTCACAAGAAAGAAGGTGCCTCTCGCAAATACTATAATCATTCGTCATTCATATACAACCAGTTTAAAAAATTAAATTTATGCAAATTCTATTCGAACCGGGTCATAAATCATCTTATGAGTATCCTGATCAGCATTTTTATCTCAGGATACCATGGAAAAACCACGGATTTTGCTAAAAACAGCTCCTGCCACAGAACTACGATCGCTCATTTCCTTAATTCCGGGAAATGGAATGATTCATTACTTTCAGATACATTAAAACAGTCTGTCATTGAGATTATTTATTCAGAAGCTGCACGTACTGGAAATCCTGTTTTCTGCATTGCGGATGACACGATAGCTTCAAAGACTAAGCCTTTGTCACGGGCATTACATCCAATTGAAGATGCGTACTTTCACCAGTCTCATTTAAAGAAAAAACAGGATTAGGGACATCAGGCAGTTGCTGTCATGCTTTCCTGCAATGGCATTGTACAGAACATTGCAAAGGAACTGTCTGTTCCACCAGTAATGTCTTATTTCCTTTGTGACTACTGGTATGTTTCAGAAAAAATAATCAATGCCTTTGCGCAGAAAGGGTTCCATACCATTGGTGCTTTGAAAACAAACCGTCTGCTGTATCCATCAGGAATGAAAAAGAAACTCAGCGAACTGGCTGCCGAATTGTCCGTTACACATAATGGATTTGACCTTGCGACAGTCAAAAAGCGAAAATATTATGTGTACCGATGGTCAATTGAAATATTTTTCCGCCAGTGTAAGGATAAAATGGCACTGGACGGCTATCAGCTGCGTTCTGCATAGGGGATCAAAAGGTATTGGCTGCTTATGTCACTGGCACATTTCATGCGTATAGCAGGAACTGGTGAGTTCTGCTCTTTCGAGACCGGATATCACAAGATCTGTGGCATTGTTCAGTTGGAAAAGTATCGATATCTTTTCCAATGTGCAAAGGAAAGCAATGATTTTGACTCATTTATAAAATTAGCAGGGTAGTTTTGTGCAATTTTTCAAATTTACTCATTTATAGTTTAGTATAAGTATATGAGTTACTGTTTACTGTGATTTAATTTTATCACAGCCACTTCAATGTTTCACGTGAAACATTTTAAAAATTTCAAGATATTCTTCTTCCACTACTTTAAACGGCCGCACCGTATAATCCAGATCTATGTGCAGTTTCGGCTTTTCTGTCTCCTGTTTTTCATCCAAAAGTGTTTCCAGATCGTACCACAATAGATCATCATCTATTATTTTGATCTGTGTTTCTTCCTCTGGTGTAAGTGGTGTTCCGAGGAATTTACCGTATATCACTTTCAGTAAATCGTCCTCTATTTTTCTATATGCGGACATCTCCTGCTTTAAAGGTCTTGGCACATCTGACATATAACATTCACTGGCATCGTGTAAAAGGCACGCCAGCACCAGACGTTTCGACAATCCTCTTGCATTTGCTTCTTTTGCACAGCAGATACAATGTTCTCCTACTGACCAGAATGTAGTGACATGTCCATTCCCCCGGCAGATCATAGGCAAAGCATGGGCAATATCCTCGATACAGATCAGATCGGGATCAGGATTTACAGGGTCAAAATGCCGCCTTGTATACGTTGTTATATAGCTCATCTATATTTATTTACCTTTCCTCCAGCAAAATGTCATTTAAGGCATCATACGCGTCTTCTAAGGCATCCAGAGCTTCTGTCATAGTATCCAGTTTTTTCTCTTCTGCGCCTTCATTTTCATATTGCTCAATCATATTTGCAAGAGATGCCTTCAATGTATTGAGGTTATTTGTAAGTTGCAAAAGACGTTTATCTTTGTTTTCCGATGAACCAATTTTTACGATTTTTGCCATAATCATCCTCCTTGTCCAGTTATTATTTGCGTATACTCTCACTGTAGCTGCACTTATTATAGCATATATTTATTCGTTTTTCCCGACAAATGTGCAAGCATCCCTTATACTTTGCCGGCAGCTTTTCACAGGCACCATTCACAACCAAGTTACTACGGACAATTACATATCATACATTTCATACTTATCAAGTATGTATTTTACCTTTACATCTATGCAAAAAGGGTATAACATAAAAGATACTATATACAATGTAAAGGCAGGGAAAATTTATGGACTATTCTATCAACACCAAATGTGTTCAGGCTGGTTATACACCTGGAAATGGAGAACCACGGCAAATTCCTATTTACCAGTCAACCACCTACAAATATGATACCAGTGAAGACATGGGGAAACTTTTTGATCTTGAAGCAGAAGGCTATTTTTACTCAAGACTTCAGAATCCCACAAACGATTATGTTGCAGCCAAGATTGCAGCTCTCGAAGGCGGTACCGCCGGAATGCTGACTTCTTCCGGACAGGCAGCAAACTTCTTTGCGATCTTTAATATCTGTGAAGCAGGAAGTCACGTTGTTTCTTCCTCTTCCATTTATGGTGGAACCTATAATCTGCTTGCCGTCACAATGAAAAAAATGGGTGTAGATGTGACTTTTGTCGATCCGGACTGCACTAAGGAAGAACTGAATGCAGCTTTCAAAGAAAATACAAAAGCAGTTTTCGGAGAATCTATTGCAAACCCGGCGCTCACGGTTCTGGATATTGAAAAATTCGCCAAAGCTGCTCATGCTCATGGTGTACCGCTTATCGTAGATAATACTTTCCCAACACCGGTAAATTTACGTCCGATCGAATGGGGTGCTGATATCGTAACTCATTCTACAACCAAATATATGGATGGTCATGGAGCCGCACTTGGCGGCGCGATCATTGATGCCGGTAAATTTGACTGGATGGCTCACGCTGACAAATTCCCTGGACTCTGTACTCCAGATGAATCTTATCACGGAATTACATACGCCGAGAAATTTGGCAAAGAAGGCGCATTCATCACTAAATGTACTTCCCAGCTGATGCGTGATCTCGGCTGTGCTCAGTCACCACAGAGCGCCTTCATTCTGAATCTTGGTCTGGAATCTCTTCATGTCCGTATGCCACGTCATGTCGAAAACGGACAGGCTGTTGCAGAATTCCTTGAAAAGCATGACAAAGTAGAGTTTGTAAATTATCCCACTCTTCCATCCAATAAATATTACGAGATCGCAAAAAAATATCTTCCAAACGGAGGATGCGGTGTTGTTTCCTTCGAATTAAAAGGCGGTCGTGCTGCCGCAGAAAAATTCATGAAGAATCTGAAACTTGCAGCAATCGAAACTCACGTTGCAGATGCAAGAACATGCTGTCTGAATCCTGCTACTTCCACTCACAGACAGATGAACGACGAGCAGCTTGCCGCTGCGGGAATTCCAGCTGGACTGATCCGTATTTCCTGTGGTCTTGAGGACAAAAACGATCTGATCGCAGATATTGCCCAGGCACTCGAAGCAATTTAAATGTTTCACGTAAAACATTTATTTTCTTAAATAAAAAGATGGAACTGTTATCATTTGAATTATCATTCTGATACAGTTCCATCTTTTGTTTCTGTTTATAGATTTTTTAGTTGATTCCAGAAAAATTATTCCTGTTCGTCCTCATCCATTTCCCAATGCAGCATGTGAAGTATTTCCTGCAATTTGTCCAATGTCTTCTCATGCCAGATCACGAGGATTGCAGCTACTGCAGCTGCGAAAGATATTCTGCAGACAGCTTTACGGATTCGCATTTTGCGTCTGGCATCCTTCATTCCAGCCTCATACAGAAGGTATCCCATTCTGTCCTGCTTGGATTCCATACATGCGGTGTAATCGTCCACAACCTTGCGATCCTTCTCTGACAGTTCCATCTCATTCAGCTTCTGTTCCAGTCCCAACAGCTCATCTGTGTCCTGTCTGACCCATTCATCTTTTCGATAGATTCTGTCTTCTGCCCGCCATCTCAGTTTTTCAAGTTTTTTACTCATTTCCATTCACGCTCCTTTTTTCATTTATTATATCATAAACAGCCCTTGATCTTATATATTTTTACGACATTTCAAAAATCACGATTCTCTCCCTTGGGTCCTGTCCCGGAAATAGATCGTTACAGGAAATTTCATCCACAAACATCAATTCATCTATCGTCATCAAATACGATATATATTCATCTGACGGATAGTAAAAAAACAATTGAATCGCTCTGGGATTCTGATAATAAGATTCAAGGATCCTGGCCATTACTTTCTCCAGAATTTCCACGGAAAACGGATTAAAGAAATACATACGGTCTGCATTCTCCGGAGCCGCAAAGATTTCCGCATTCGCCAGTTCCATAGAAGTTCTGCCGCCTGAAACAGCTTTATCTTTATTTTCTACGGCCTTTTGATAAATACGTTCGTCGTATTCTATCCCTATCGATCTGCAGCGGGTCTGATATGAGAGGAAAAAATCTACCCGTCCCTTCCCACATCCATAATCAAGCAGTGTATTATTTTTCCTGATATATCCTGTATTTGCCAGACGTTCCAGTACAGAATACGGTGTTGGCTCATACGGATATCTGTACTGATCTGAATTAGAATCGTCTCTTCCCATCGTCTGAATATGCAGAAGTTTATCCCATCTTATTTCGTTTTTATCCTGTTTCATATTGCTTATATACTTCCTCTTATCAGATAATGATTCCCTCCAGATGATCCAGCTCGTGCTGGCAGATCTGTGCCGTCCAGCCACTGAGTTTCTGTCTCTGCTTCTTCCAGTTCATATCCAGATATTCCACTTCTATATTCTCATAGCGCGTAGTTTTACGTACTCCCGTAAGTGACAGGCAGCCTTCCTCTGTCTCATATAGGCTATCTTTTTTGGTCAGAACCGGGTTAAACATCACCACATCTACAAATCCCATATTTACAATGATCACACACTTATTCACGCCGATCATATTCGCAGCCATTCCCACACACGCTTCCTTGTTCGCCCGAAGTGTGTCCTGCAGATCTATCCCTATCTGTATATCCTCGCGCGTAGCCTCCTCTGCTTTACGTCTCAGGAAAAATATATCTTTTACGATTGGTTTGAGCATATGTCATCTTCCACCTTTGTCTGTATTTATTACGATCATTATAACAGATTTTTCTCTCAAACATGACAGAAATATAAAAAAGCGAAACCACTTCAAATTTCGCATTTAAAGTAATCTCGCTTCAGGATAAACGTCCCGTGCGGGAATCGAACCCACATCAGACGCTTAGGAGCAAGGCACTCGGCATCTTCCTCCGGGACTATTTATGTTTTATACTGTCTTTGAAAACCCCTGATTTACGGGCTTTCTTAGCTCTCGTGGGCACTTCGCTGTCAGCTTTTATATCGTCCTTGAAAGCTCCCGTTTCAGGCATAAATGTTGGCATTTTGTTGGCATGAGCTAATAAAGTTCTCAGTACCGGATTGCCAGTCACTGTGTAGATGGCGCTCAAATCCTGCGCCAATCAATCTATCGGCTACCGACTCCGTACTTTCGCGGAATTGGTAACTCTATTAAATTTTCATCTGTTATAAATGGTCTACTTCTACATTATGCCTCAAAACTGAGGTGTTGTGTATATAAATTTTACGTCAATGGAATACTATTTGGTCTATAACGCTGATGCCTTGCTATTTCGTAAGCGCTCAGCAGACAACTTGCATAAGTACTGAGTTGGTAGGAAAGTTGGCACCTATTTGTTTATAACTTCTATAGGCAATTGTTCTTTTATCTTATCAACTACCCAATCTTGCAAATAGTAACTATTCAGTATGTTCTTAGAATACTTCTCAACGCCATCCGCAGTCAACGTAATCAAAATCTCTGTAAAAAACTTTTCCCAACTTTCATATTTTTCACATTCGACATATTCAGGAATATTATCTAAAATCTGAATTAATTTTTCGGACTTAAGAATACCAGATTTCAAAATCAAATATTCAAATGATTCTGGAAGCCATAATGAAATTCTTCGTTCTGTTTGTATCTGAAATGAACTTATGCAAGTTTCAATTAAAGAGCCAAAAGCAGCCCCATCAGCTATTACCAATGTATCTCCTAATCCCAGTTCTTTTACACATTTAATGAGATTCCCATTTCCATTAGAACTGGTAACATTACTATTCTTAAATACGTGCATCCAGAACTGATATCCTGAATTACTATCCTCTGTAACAACATTCTGAATTTTGTTATTTTCTATAATAGGATAATTGCTATATATTTCTTTGAATTCATGATAAGATTCTTTTATATCTGTACGCTTTCCATCCGTAATAATTTCATAAATTTCATGAATGCTATAAGGTAGCATCTTCAATGGTGCACGAGTTACAAAAACAAAATAATTTCCAGATTCTTTTACATAACTGGCAAATTCCTTTGTAAATACAAATTCATTATTTTCTTCAATAAAAATAACTGTATTTTTTAACGGATATAATGCATCCTTCCAATCACGTCCCACTTCATCTCGAATATATACATAATATGATGCATTTGTAGAAACAGCATATCCTGACTGCCTTCCAATTCTCAAGTATTCATATAAAATACGTAAAAGAGTAGTCTTTCCTGTTGCACTGTCACCTTTTATAATGGTAATATTTCTTCTAATGGAAAATTCAAATAATACTTTTTTACTCTTAGCCTTAAACCAGTAACTTCCTTTCATCTTCCATCTCCTCTGCTTCCAATAATCCTTCCACATATTCTGCAGAATTGCATACAATCTTCCCTGTATTCATAATTTGAATTTTAAATTCACCTTCAAACCGCATTATATGTTGCAAATATACTGTCAGATCCTTTTTCTCTGCAATCTTTAAAATCCATTTTGCGCAGTTATCTCCACAATTAGACATGTTGTAAATAAAAGAATCATCCTTCAACATAAGAATCAAAACTTTCACACCACCAGACAATTCGCGTGGCGTTATGGCTCCCAGTATAGGACTGTCAATAACATGTGAACTGATAACTGTGCAATGATCCACATCCTGAATCATTTCTTTTACAAAACTATCTTCAATCCATTCATCTTCATATACATTATCAAAATACGAAGGTGCATCTTTCATGTATTCGATATTGGCATAGTACCATATTTTTAACATCCTATCACGACCTCTCTGTTCTTAATATATTGTTTATCAATATCCATCTCTATAATTGATTTTACTCACTTTTGAAATCTGCGCGTTTTATCCTTTAGTTAAATATATAACTGTTTACACACCATTATTGATGTATATTCAAGCCAATTCTGTCCCTTACACATATTCTAATTATAACGATTTTTATCTTTCATGAAAAGTTCAATTTTCCAGATTCTATCTCATTTCTCTTTATATATGAGTAATATTTCCATTTTTCAAGTTTTATACGCCTGTTTCCGAAATTTTATTTCTAATATCGCATTATATATCTTTCTATTATGTTTTTTTAATATTCACATCACCACATCAAATCTCCAACCACAATCACCATGGTAAATCATTTGTTTTGTCATGCCACCATCAATACAGATGTTTTCACCTGTGATAAAGCCTGCTTTTTCAGAGCAAAGAAACAGTACCATATTGGCAATATCCATGGGATTTCCGACACGATGAACCGGCTGCTGCACTGCATCTGCTCCTGTATATTCGGTAAAGTCAGTATCTATCCATCCCGGAGAGATTGAATTGACTCGTACTCTTCCTGCAAGACTGACTGCCAACGCATGCGTTAATGCTGAAATCCCACCCTTGGCTGCAGTGTAACTCCATATAAAATTCTCCCCCAAAATCCGCTTTCTATTTCTGTTGCCACAACATTGTGTATTCTTTTTCACCAGTAGCTTCATCTAAACCTTCACATTGAATATCGAACCCTTCTCTTTGGTAAAAAGAGAGAGCTCTGGCATTCTTCTGGTATACGTTTAATCGTAACCTAATTTTTTTATTCTTGATATAGTCTAATAAAAGTTTACCTATACCACATGACTGCATTTCATCAGAAACAAAAATCCCTTCAATGTATTCGTTACTTAGTCCTACAAATCCCTGAATCATTTTATTATCTTCATACACATAGACTTCCGCTTGTGACATCATTTCCTTCACTAATTCATAATTACTTGTCCAATATTGCTCAGGAATAAAATCATGTGCTTTTAAATTTGTCTTTAACCATATGTCAGCAACTCTATTAATATCTGGGTTCTGCATCTTTCTGATCATAACGACTATCCTCCATCAGCTCTCGATTTCAGAGCTTCATTTCTAATACTGATTTTACCGTACTTTTTAGGCTCAGTCCATCTTTTATCCCCAAGCAATATCGCTTCCGTTTTCTTTCTGCCGAACTATTAGTCCTTTTTCTTGAAAAAAGCATAAAAAATAGAGCACATAGATAGATTTTGGTTCTTTCTTAGCTTTGGGTATAACCAAGTGAAACATTAGCTGGTATCAAATTGATACCAGCTTGTTTTATAATAGTTCTGAAAGAGAGAAATCTTCACTTTTTGACATGAAAGCTAACTTACACTTTTTTTCCAGATTAACTAATCCGCTTCTACCATATACAATACGTTTGAGAACTTTGAATTTGTTGTTGTTTCCTTCAACAAATCCAGAACTTATAGAAAAGGATATCGCATTCTTGACCTGAAGGATATCCTTTTTTATTCCAGTGCAAAAGGCTTGTATTTCACTTTTTTCATATTCTTTTAGATATTCATCCAATTTTGATTCTTCTTTTCCCATTAACAATGAATGGTCTTCCAAACGTTTATCACTTGTAAATATACCTTCAATTCGGTTAGATGCTCCCG
>OGJJ01000341.1_pt1 | contig 44543 bp, 55 predicted proteins | sample 1572081 | NCBI WGS metagenome assembly OGJJ01 (sample SAMEA2582122, study PRJEB24529) | metagenome | biome: Human gut stool | place: China | collected 2011
ATCATAACGCTACGAGCTATAGCACTGAAACTAGCTGAGAACCATAGAGGCACCCAGAGATCTTCCCTAGTACAGCAAAAGACTTATCAGGGAATCTAAGCTTTTGTCCTACAAGAGAACCCTTGTCATCATAGTAGCAAGCCACTTGACAAGGGTTACCCTTATACTCCCCCACGAAATACTTTAGCTTAGTACAAGTATCTTTAGTGATACCCCTAGCAGGCAAAGCAGAGATCTGTAGTTCCTCTAAAGGAATCATATTGGATGCTGACATCTTTACCCCCTTGGGTTTGTCCAAAGATCCATCAGGTCTAAAATAAGTGGTACAGCTATAGCAATACTTATGACCGTCACTAAAAACAGCAAGAGCATCACTAGAGCCGCAATTAGGACAAGGCTCATGGTGCAGAAAGGTCGATTCCATGATCTAGCATATAACGTGCACTTTGGAAATCACGAAGATTATATTGAAAGCCTGCATCAAAGCTGTATCGGCACTGATGTTCAAAAGGTGTCATATGCCCACTATCAATAAGCCGCTTAGCAAGAGTAAGATCCTTTAGGATATCCGGCTTAGACCCATCGTGATTAAGGTAAGACACTCGGGCACAACGTGCAGCAGAGATAAGTGTGAGAATCCGCAGATCATCGATAGCATCCATCTCATCAAAGTTCACATAAGGAAGCGTACGCCCCCCGTGAGCATTGATATAAACGTAGGTGTTGCTAACGGCATTCATAGCCATCTTAATAGCCTTAGCGAGGTGCTGGATCTCTGGATCAGCATCAGGAGACAACCGGAGATCAAAGAAATTGCTCCACTCAGTAGCAGTGACAATAACTTTAATCTTAGTGAAGGGCTCAAGGATGCGATTGATGTGCTGCTTATGAAACCCATTGTCAATCATCTTATGAGCAACCTCGATTGCCTTAAATGCAGCATCTTGCCACTCTTCACAAAAGATATCATAGTCATCTTCATTGACAATATCTTTGCCTTGCATGCCCTTGCAATTCTTATAGACATCCGAAGGCACCCAAGGATCATTCAAGATATTCTGAATAGTTCGCTCTACAGGTACCGCACGCGAGCTAGAGGCACACCGTCCAAATACTCTATGTGTCATGAATTCACTATGGATGAAACGAGGATACTCCAATTCAAACGTATAGAGGTTATTCCAGCGTGCACGAATGATAGCTTTAGAGTTACCTACGCAATAGACCTTAGAGATAGGATCATCACTCATCTTCATCATCCTCCTCAATCTCATCATCATCATCTTCAGAATCTAGGAAGGCTTCATATTCATACTCCCACTTCTCTTTCTGATTGTTGTGAAGCTCATCACGATATGAATCTCCATCAGGATAATGCCAATCTGATTTACGTTCAATAGGTTCCATAATTATGGTTTCCTTTAGTGTTTACTATGGTATAGCTTTGGTAGGTGATAGGGGATTCGAACCCCTATGCCTTAAGGCACTATGGTTTAAGCATAGAACGTCTACCAATTCCGTCAATCACCTAAAATATTTGGTCTCTCCGGTAGGATTCGAACCTACATAAGCCACTTTAGAAGAATGGTATATTGTCCAATTATATTACGGAGAGGTAGAATTCAGTTTGATAAAAGCCTCTAGTCTCGTGTTGAGGTCTCTGAGTAATTCAACACCTTCTCTATGAAGTCCTGCACTCTCTGAGAGTAACTGTCTACACGCTTCGACTGACTTTGCATTAGCTCCTGAGGCATCCCTGAGAAGCTTTCTATCGGTGCTACTGAGGTTGTACTGCAACCGATTAACATGTTTAGTAATGGCAGCCAAGTCAGCAGCATCAGAAGCTTTACTTTTAATGATAAGGCTAATTGTTTCATCTTTCCTAGCTGTTAGCTCCTTTAGTTTGACTTCATTCTGAGCTTGAATAGCTACAAGTTCTTCAGTGTGCTTATTGCTTTCATATTTCCTGCCACCAATGACACCTGTAATGAAAGCTAAGACTACTGCTAGTATGGCTACCTTCTCCCACATAGTTTATTCTTCTCTCTAGTAGTGGAGATTTTATGCGATACGAACTAAGTCACCTTTAGTAAACTCAAGTGTCCCATTGGCTTCCTTAAGATCAGCTTGAGACAACTTGCATCTATCAAGAGAACTTGCATCTTCATAGGTAACGTAGACAGCACCACGGCCGTACCACGACTGAACATCAAAGCAAGGGCAGTCTTTAGCTACCCCGGGGAAATCTCTATGCCCTAAGACCTTAGCTTTAGGATACTTACTCTTAAGCCAGTCTAAAAGTTTCTTAAGAGATTCCTTTTGCTTCTCTGTAAAGTTGTCTACAGACTTACCGTTACGATCAGTCCCCCCAATAAGGCAAATGCCAACACTGTCATCATTATAACCCAGAACGTGACTGCCAATAGCTTCAAGGGGTCTGCCATTTTGAATAGTTCCATCCGTAAGAATGACAAAGTGATAGCCTATACCAAGCCATCCCTTTTGACGATGCATTTGATCAATAGTTTTCCAAGTGTACTCAGGCTTATTTTGAGTAGCGCTGCAGTGAACCACCAGATAATTCGTAGAGCTGCGAGACTTGAACTTAACAAAGTTTCTATGGTAGTCAATCAGTGGTTCCTTAAAGGTAGTAGTCATTTATTAATTCTCTTGTTGTTATTGTTATTATTCTTGTTCTTCAAGATTCCCTCAGGGATATCTTTAGGTTTCTCTTTAAGCCATTCTTCGGGGATCAGCTTATCGGCAAACTTAATGCCGTTCTTGTTGCAGAAGCTAGCGTAAGTAGTAGACGATCCCTTATAAATGTACGTCTTACTTCTACTAAAGACAAACCGGATATCTAACTCAGGATGTTGCTCACGGATTAATAAATGCTTCTTCCTATCTTCAGCATCCCAGACACCCTTAGTTTCTATAATGATGCCATTAGGCAACACGAAATCAGGGGTATACTTGTGAGTACTCTGAGGAACGACATACTCTAAGTACTGTTCCTCATAGTGTGGCTCAATAGAAAAGGACTTGAGGAAGTCTGAATTCTTCTCCTCAAGTCCTGATCTGTAGGTACCCGCGTTGTGCCTTTTAGCTTTGCTGTATGCTGCACTGCGGGTGGTCATTAGATACCACCAAAGACGTACTTAAAGTAATAATTCTTAGGATCTCGCTTCTCTTCACTGCCCTTATCAAAGATAGGAGATCCATTAGCGTACTTGAAGGTAGGTTTAGCATCACTAAGCGAAAAGTACATGTAACCAAGAAAGAGGCTACCATCTTGCACACTAGAGGCATCTACAGGAAGACTTTCTACATCTTCACAGTATTCCTTATAGACATCCTTATGCATCAGCATGACTGCAACAAAGTCACAATCGATATCTTGCAGCACATGATCAGGGAATTTAATGGTGCATGGGTTCCAATCATAGAGATCGAAAGTAGGTTCCTTTTGTTCCTCTTTAAGTTCCTCAATGTTAGTCTTAAGACCCTGCACAACATCCTGCATCGTAGCAAGAGTAGATTGAGCCATATCAATGCGGTTATCAAGTTCTTCCAAAGTAATCATCTTAAGTACTCCCTAGTAATTATTAAAAATCAGTGGCTCCAACAGCCTTACGTGATTCTACTTCATCTTCATCGAGGCTGTCAAATGGTGCCTCTTCCTTGAATGCCTCATAGCCTTCCTCTTCAGCAGAGAAGCCGTAGTCCTCTGCAGATGAACCACCGAACTCGTTAAGCTTAATCACTTGGACTGCAACCGGTCGAAGGCTAAGGCCAACCTGCTTAGTTGACTGCATGAAGTAAGGTGCTGCAGTGAAGCTAAGACGAATCACTGAATCACGACCTACATTGACGTCAATAGGCTTGCCCTTAGAATCAAAATGGGCAATCTTAGCGTTGACTGTAGATCCATCCTTTTTCTTGATTACAGCATTCTGCTTAAACTTGAGGTAGACATTACCTTCTTCATCTTCAAAGTAAAGATCAGACTTATGGATCTTTTTCTTATTCATCGCATTGGCTTCAGAGACTGCTTCATCGAAAGCCTTGTTCTGAATAGCCTCAAGCTTCTCAATGAGCTTCTTAAGTTCATCAGTCATACCCTCAAAGCGCATAGTGACACTAAAGACACCTTCAGGATTGAACTTCATATCAGGCTCCTTCAGGTGAGGATACTGAGCAAAGCCCTTCGGAGTAGTGTAACGTTCGATCATTTTAAATGGTTTCCTTGTTTAATTAATTAATTAAGTAAAGGTTACTAGAGAGCTTCCTTGGTTCTCTCTAGTAGTGGAGATTATATTAAGTTACTAGCAGAACGCATACATAGACTGTTTGACTACATCAAGATCTAATGTACCGTGCTTAGGAATCGGAGGCAACTCCTTAGCTTTCTTAGGAGACAACATATTCTCGACTTGATCATGAAGATCCTGCAGCACGTCATTCTGTTTGTAGGTTTCAGCAAAGACCTCACGAACAAGAGAGAACATCAAATCACCTTGACCTGCAGGGCAGCCATAGGAATCATGAATCATAGCGAACTGATGGATACCTGCATCAACACAAGCGTCTACAGTTAACATGAGGTGACTAGCATCCATAGAGTGCACATAGTTAGGAGCGATACCCTGTTTCTGCTTACGAGAATCGATTTCCCCTAAGTCCTCTGAGACACTAATCTGAAAAGTTTCCCCTTCTTTCTTAGATTCCTCAGGAGCACCCGATTCATCAGACACATGAATAGTTCCGCTGCAGAAGGTCTTAAGTTTCTTCAGGCGAACCTTAGGATACCTTTGGCGAACCAAGAAACCACTAGGAGTTACCCACTGAGTAGGCAGGTTCTCACCATTGATATTCTTATCGGTAGCAAGTAAACCTGAGGCAGTCTGAAGCCAATCCATAGCTTCTCTAGCTTTGACAACAACTTCACCTAATGAATTCCAAATCTTGTCAGCCATATAGGTTGCAGCTTGTCGAGGCTTAGAGAACGCTAAAGGATGATGTTCTAAATGAGGGTAGATAGTATCTTCAAGGATCTGTTCAGTAAAGCCAAACTTCTTCGCTCCGTATGAAAGTGTCATAGTCGGTCTCTTGGTTACCTTACGGGTAATCCCATAGGCCAGCCACTCATTAGCAAGTGCCTTAGTACCCTTAGAGACATACTCAGTGCCATCTTCAGCAGTCTTTAGTTCATCTTCAGTACCCTCAGCAGCATCCTTCATCACAGCCTGTTTCACATGCTCAGCGACAATACCGTAGATATCGTGAACCTTATCATCAGGCACGAGGTTAACTGCAGTACCCCCAATCTCATCCTTAAGCATAGCTGAGAAGTGCTGGATACCACTGCAGCTGCCATCGAAAGCTACTGGAATGTGAGACACATAATCTGTACCTTGGTCCATGAAATCAGCCCACTCAAAGCAGAATGCTAGGAACTCCCAAGGGGAATCTGTTTCAGTCCATTCGAGGTCTGTAAGAGGATCTTTAGCAGTCCTAAGAATCAACTCAGTGTTCTCATAGACCCACGCAATGCGTTCCTCTAAGGGTTTCTTATCAAGCCCATAGCAGTTAGCACCTTGGATAGCTAACCAAGCTACCCCCGAATCTCCTAAAGGAGCACCATCGGCAAACTCCAGCAAACTCTTGCAGAAATCAGTGCCTTGTGGGTTCAGCAAAGGCAGCGGATAAACACGACCACGAAAATCAAGATTATGAGGAAAGTAGATACGTTCATAGTCTTTGTAGATATCAGCAAGAGCAAGCTGAGCATTCACTGCATAACGCTTAGACTTACGCTTATTGTCACGCTGAAAGTAGATAACCATAGACTTACGCCATTCCTTCTGTACCTGAGGATCCTTGTCTGCTGCCTCAGGTCTAACTGGAGGTTCCTCAGGTTCCGCTAAAGGCATCTCAAGACCATCAGGGATATGCTTCCACTTAGAGATCTCCTGAGCTACCTTAAGTACCCTTTTGTTGATTCTCCAAGGTGTTTCTTGAATAGCATTAACAGCCTTATAAACGTCAGGCATATCGAGATCTCCATAGAGATCCATAACAGTCTTTTCATTAAGACGAACTAAAGGGATAGGTCTCTTGAGATTGATGTAATAACCACCGTTGATAGGATTACTCCAAGGCTTAGGAGGGATGACCATAGGACGATTTTTGAATAGCAAATCTGCCATTTCCTTATCGTTATGGGCAATGTATTGGACAATCTCAGGAGCTATCTCAAAACGATAGGTAATGTTAAAGCTGCCACTCTTGGAGTACCTAGAGATCTTCCCTAGACCGGTAGACACAATAAAGATATCGATCAACTTCATACCTAGATTGCAGCGAACAGAATCAGTCCATTTCTCCCACTTCTCTTTACGTTCCTCATCAGCTAACCATTTATCTTTGGCGTTAACAAAAGCAGTCTTGAAAGACATACCTATACGTTTGTTGAGGTTGACCTGAAAGTAGGAACGTTCCTTATCAGACAAAGTAGACAATACATCTTGGAACTTCATCTCCAGTTCTAACTCAGTTCCTAACTCTTTTGCAAGGGACGTAAGGTTAATCTGAGGGATAGCATTAGAAAGAATAGTTCTAAGAGACAAGAAAGCTACATGCTCAATCTCTAGCTGCTTTAAGACAACTGCACAAATATGGCGCTTACCCGGTTTACCTGAATCAGCTTTAGTGTAGAAATCTTTTAGTCCCTTACAAAAGGCCGGAAGGGCTTCTTTAAGCAGCATTTTGGTTGTCCCCGTGTCTGCTAAAGTTTTATTCTCTCTGGCCTTGTTAATTTTAGACATAAAAGCTTGATAAGCAAGATCCTTACTCTCTAACTCTAATTCTATTTCTTTATCGACTAAATGCTTTCCATACTTGAGACACAATTCATCATAACCACATTCATTAATCCGAATTGAATCAATAGCTGCTTTAGTGTCCATTTGGTTTCCTTTAGTTAACTTTAAGTTATCTTTAGTTAATCTTTAGATTAGTATCTATAGTAATAACCTACTTAGTTATTTATATTATAATTATTATTATTATTATTATTATGATTATACTCTTATAAGTTATTATTATAGTTATTATCATTAAAGTTAATATCTATAGTTCTCTATAGTTTATCTTTAGGTTATCTTTAAGTTAACTATAGTCCCTTGTCTCTCTGATTTGATCTACATCAATGTCTTATCCTCCCTCTCTCTAGTACTGGAGATTATATTTTTTTTCTTGACCTAGATCAATATTAATATAATCTCCCCTATTAGATAGAGTAATCTTACTACTCTTCGTCTCGTTCAATCAGTGGTCTGCCATAAAGATGCCTATTGAGAAACTCTTTATAAGCTTCATATTTCTCTTTGTCTTTCTTACCAGATTCCCCATTTTTATGACCTGCCCTATAGGCATATTTGATCATATTTCCTTTACAGAAACCTATGAATTCCTTGTGAGAAAGCAGCTCTTGCATTAATTCAATAGGCTGAATTAAGCCCTGATAATGCTTCTGATCTTCTGGCTTTCCACTATCGTTTATTCCTTCATTAACCCATTCATTGTCGTATTCCTGCATATTAATTCCCATTTATTACATAGAATTCAGTTAAATTGATGTTGTCTTTATGTTCCTCATAGTACTCTTTAGAGTAAACTATTGAGGTTTCTTTGTGAATTAAATATTTAATATTCATGTTCGATACACCACATTTTATAGGGACGACCAACCATATAGTTGCCAAGCTGCTCATAAATGCTGAAGATCATACTCTCGCGCTGCTCATAGGTAACTTTGGAGTTCTCATAGAGTGAATCGATGTAGTCTACTGCAGGCTGCACTTGAGTAAAGACTGTAGCGCTCAGTGTGTTCTCATCAAAGCACTCTACGGGTACTTCTTTGCATAGAGTGCAGCTGATCAATCTCATCTTGCCTCCTGGTGTTCTGTAATCGTGAATGACAATGTACATGTTGTGGTTTCCTATTTAAAATGGCCGCAGATGCCTCAGAATTGCTTCAGGTTAAACGATAGGGCACTTGGTGGTATGTTGGTACCCCTGAGCACCTATCGTTTAACTGAGGTGAAATTAGAGAGGTTTTAGAGATCCTTCCAGTCACCAAGCCACTTCCATTTCTGAGAGTTAACATCGTATACCCTTAGCTGCACTTGGCTGCCCTTGGGATACCCTGAGTGCTTCTTTAGGAACTCATATTTAATTAGTGCATCACAAAGGTTGCTGAAGGTTGTATGCATAGCGTGACACGATGTATCTCCTAAGTGAGTGACTTGGTGTTTAAGTTAGCTCTAATTGTAGGCTCCTGATGGTTACTTGTCAAGAGCCTATGTATTAGGACTATCCCTAAGGATCAAAGTTCAATATCGGCAGCCGGCTTTAGTTCATCATACTCTTGCCACTTGTCATCCTTAACAAGCCAATCGATCAGCTCATTGATATCGATGTTGTCATTGATTTCCCACTCAGGAAAGCACTTGATCTCTGAAGTGCTCTCAATGACTTGAAAGTAAGCATCACGTTCATCCGAGCGAATGAGACTGAAAACAATATCACTTGGTGCCCAATCCTTGAGTACTTCGTCAAGCTTATCCCCACAGAGCCAATGAATGCAATGATCCGTGTCGTCTATGGACTTGCAATAGTCGTTCCAAAGGGAGACCACTTCGGCCGGATACAGTTCGTTAATAACGAGCATGAGTTTGCCGGGAAGAGGATTGAACTTATTGGTGGTGGTGGTGGTGTTTGTCATGATGTTGTCTCCTATAAGACTTGGTTTGACTTGGATTAGTACTTGTAATCTTTGATTACTTCTTGTAATCTTTGATTACTTCTTACTTTAGCACACTCAAGAGAGCTTGTCAAGAATGTGCTATGTAAGTATTAATACCTACTTGGCAGCCGATTGCCACTTCCCCTCGAAGTTCTCAATGCCTTGCATGAGTGCATAATGCTCAACTTCTCGGATGACTATAAGAGTACGTTCTTCATCTCTGAAGTCTGAGTAGTGCATTGCATTCCACAGAAGATAAGCCTCAAACTCATGAAAATGATCATCATCATCAGTCGTAAACTGGATCACATACTGAGCACCATCAGGGCACACTATAGAAACCCTCTGTGCCTCTGCATCCGATCTGATGATCACTCTCTTTAATCTGAACTGTAGCATCTTTAGATCCTCCATGTGATCTGTTTGTTTAACCATGAGCACACTTTAACAAACCCACAAGCGATTGTCAAGCCCTCCCCTATCCCCTGTTCATGGGATACCCTCGGTGCCCCAACGCTATTATAATAATAGGCAAATGGACGACCTTCGGGTTGTCTTAAGGTTGATAATAGGGAGCAACAGATATGATATAGGTAGAAATACCTATGTTACCCCGAAAAAACATAGATGAACCAAATGTAAACAATAGGGTCAGTAGCTACCCTAAAGGCTCCCCTTGGGCACCCTTACGCACGCCTACACATATATACGTAAATTAGGCAGCAGGTGTACACGAGCAGCAATGAGGAATCTCAAGGCACCCTACGGGGGACACACGCCCGTGTCTGTCTTAAGGTGCCACCTTACAAATTTATTATAAAATTCTAATCAAGGTGACCCTTAGTTTACCTAAAGGTATCTGTTGCTACACTTAAGTTACCCTAGAGTTAACCACAAGTTATCGTCAAGAGATAGCAAGCTAATATAAAGAGGCGTACCCTAAGGGTTAGCTTAAGGTACACCTTAAATGGTCTATAGACTAACTATAGGCACCCCTTAAAGGGTCTATAGTAATCCACCTACAGCAGCTCTAAGTAGTGCATCAACTGTCCCTACATCACCATTCAATAAGGAAACCACTAAAAGGACAATAATAATGATGATCTTGATAGCTACTACTAGTTTATGATTCAATGGTCTCATATGGATACTTTGAGTTAACTAAAAGGGAACATAAAGAAAAATCTAAAGTCAGTCTTTATGGGCCCCTTTAGAATATCTCAAAGGGTCTATAGGTAACCCCATTATTTTTTTTAATTATTATTTTCTTATTTTTTGTCAGGAGGTGGTCAGGTAGATATCTTATATATACCTTTTTCTGGCCCCTTCTGGGAGTGGAGATTTTATTCGGAGTAGTCACTTCACCCTTATAGGGATGATTTTATCTTGTAAACTTGTATCCCTCTGAATATTTGTATTTATTGAATCCCTTGGAAGTACATGATTCTCTTACATTTTCTGTAATTGTATTTATTCCTATTTTTCTTGTAATAAACCCATGAAAGGCTTCCAAAGATTCCTCTAGCCATTCTGAAGTTACTTCATTTATTCCTTCATCAGCATCAATTCCCATGAAATCTACTAAATACTTGACACCTATAGCTAAGGCATCCAATCTATCATCGTGAACTAGTGATCCTCTGTCTGAGGTAATTCTAGTCATCTGATAGAATAGTGCATACTTGTAGTCACCTTCAGGGACACTATCGATATCCCTGTTGATGCACTCAGGGGTAACTATCATCTTATGGTTACCTAGGACAGGCTCTAGGGTATCTATGATGCGTACTTCTTTCTGTCCTGTTGACTTAACTTCTTTAGTACCGCATTCCTTATAGGTTTTCCTGAGGACAGGTTCAAATAGTTTGAGGTACATCCCGTCCCCGAAATTCCCTTCAATGACTACCTCATTAACCTTCCACTTCTTAGCAGTATTAGCTAGCTTATTTAGGACTACATCAGAGTATCCCCCTAGGAGACCTCCTGCTTCCATCACGTAGATATACCCGTTTAGGTAATACAAGACTGCATAACCTGTTTCGTCTTTCGATTCTATGAAATTTCAACAGCTTTCCACCCTTTATGATGCTTACGGGTTCCCTTAGCAACCTTACGAAGGTTCTGGGGTGTAAGAGCATGTTCCCTACAGAACTCCACAAGAGATTCTGGGGTGTAGGTGTTGCCATCAGGGTCTGTAATAAGATAGCGCTTACCGGTACCATAGTTATGGGGCATATCCCCCTTCTTAAACCTAGTATCAAAGCAATCTCTACATACAGTACCTGTTCTACGGTTAGGCATGGGCTTGCCACACACGGGGCATCTAACGGTAGCGACATCACCACCTGCCCTGCTGTTCCAACCCATATTTAGCTCAGGTCTCAACACATATTCCATGTTAAGAGCCTCAGCTTTAGGGAGCATCTTAATTAGAGAGATCTCAACATTTTCTTTACCAAGGTTCCTAAGGGTTTCTCCTACAGGACGCTTTGAGCAGAAGTGTTGTGAGAGTCTATAATTCAAAGATCTTCTAGTAATGCCAACATATCCACTTGCTAGGTCGTTATTACCTTTTTCGTGAATATGGTACACTTTGTACAAACGGGTTTTAGCTCTAAAGTTGTTGATTTTCATATTTATGTTTAGTAGTTGTTAATTACTTTCTTATGGTCGCCCATAAGTCCAGACTATATCTTTTTCACCCCTGTTTCCCACTAACACTCAGCGGTACATAATAGTCGTTACACCTTCCTAAATTAGGCTTGGCTCGGTATTATCTCTTAGAGACGTTCACCGAATTTAAGGGTTTTATTTAATGACGAGGCAAGACAATTCACCACGTCCCGAAGGGTCAACACACATCATCTTATAGGTATACTTCTCCATCTCTGGGGAAGCTGTGTGGCACATATAATAGGCATCTCCCTTTAGTCCCATTACCTTTGGGATTTCCTGTAGTGAGACCTTACGAGCAGGGTCAGGCATCCACGTTAGTTTCATAGGTGCCTCATCTGTACTGAAGGTACCCACAATGAGATCTCTAAGTCTCAATGGATACTTATCAGCATCAGATAAGCTAGTGTCTAGCATGAACTGCAGCAGGAACCCAGCTCTTCTATAGGACAGCTCTCGTTTCTGTAGATCCTCTTCATTGAATCTAAGGGGATCTGTAGGCTTACCTGCGTACTTCTCAGGATCACTGTCATACTTGTCTGCAATGAACTTAGCTAGGCGTGTACCATAGTTAGCTCTCTGGGTCTCATCATAAGGATATCTTGCAGGGTAGATAATAGCAGTGTACCCTCTTTCCTGAAGTTCATTATAGAGAGACATTTCATTCTGAGGGGTACCAAGGTAGATAATGGTGCCATTGGGTTTAAGGACTGCATCGAACTCTTTTCAATTTGTTCAGTATAGCTCGCTACACTATACCCGCTTTTGCAGCTCTATGTCGCCATAGAGTTCAGACTATATCAAAACCATTTAAGGTTCTAACCTTTTCCACCTGCTTAGGTGTACTCCATAAAGGATAGTCGTTAGGCATTTCTCAATGTTGCCAAGAATTACTTATAATATTTTGTTTGATTTTCTACAGTTCTCTCTCCAAGGAAGATACTGTAGGTTATCTAAAGTGTGAGAACCGCCCTTACTTATAGGGAAGATGTGATCTACTGTCATATCATCAGGACATTTCTTATAGAACTCTCTTATCGCATTGAGCTCTTCAAAAGACTCTGCTATATATACGCCAGCTTTCCTACACCTATCACACGCTCTATAGAAAGAAGGGCAGTATTTATACGCTCTCTTCATCCAATTCTTTCTAGCAGCCTGCATAGCTTCAGGATTAGCTTCTCGCCACTTTTTGGTTACTTCTTTGACTTTCTCGGGGTTCTTAATATACCGAGCTCTTGATACAAGTTTCTTGCAGGATTTACACATAGGCTGTCCTATGTTTCTTCCGTCTTTAGTAATGCGCTTATGAAACTCCGATAAAGGCTTTTCCGCTTTGCATTTACTACATATTTTAGTTTCCATACTCTCTCCAATAGTATGGCAACATTGAGTTTAGCACGGGATTGTCTCAAAGAGAGTTTCCCCGTTTAGGTTAGTTTTGATAGTAGGTTTCCCCACTAAAAGGCAAAATTTACCAGTTCGAATAGTTGGTCTCTGAGTACTTGAGTGAAGCTGTTGCTTGGCACCTCCACGTCATCAACGCAGAGGATATCTGCTCGGGAGCCTGTAAGCTGCCCTTTGATACCTACAGACTTAACACTAGGGCTATGGTCAGGCTTAGCCGGGCCAACATCAAAGAGGTTCTGGGTGTCTCTTTGCCCCTCTCGTGCCTTTAGGTGCTCTAAGAATGGCAGTTCGTTAATGATCTTTTTAATGAAGGTAGCATTGGCATCAGCTCTTTCTTTGTTAGCTGAGACAACCATAATCTTGAGCTGAGGATTCTTCCACAGGCGCCATACCACATAGGCACACGTAATGAAGCTCTTAGCTACCCCTCGGAACCCCATAAGGATGAATCGATCACTAGGGGGGTTCTGAAGGGTCTTAGCAATATCCACCTGAATAGGAGTAGGCTGAGGTAGCCCAATAGACTGCCATACAAGTGCAGTGAACAACGGGAAGTTAGTGTAGTAAGGAAGCAGAGCTTTATTAGTTAACAAGGCCGTTAGCTCCATAGTCTAACTCAAAGTTCTCTTTAGTAGCCTTAAGGAGAGAAGCTAATGCATTGTCCCCATCCTCACCTGCTTTAGGGACACAATTGATGCCATTCCTCTGCAGCTCCTTAATAATCGCATTGTACAGCTGAGGGTTACGTTTCTCAGGATCCTTGAGGTCACTCAGCATGTTCTCTAGCATGCTGTCCTGAATCAAGCTCAGCAAGCTCTCTCTGTCTAGCAACTCTCTGCCTAATGTTTCTTTGTTCTTCATTAATTCTTACTCTCCTAGCAGCTAGGTAGGGGTCTACCCAGTACTTTTTTATCATTGTTATAATGCCTACTATAGTGTACACAATGGTACCTATGTAGACCCAATCACTTAGGGCTACCCCTAATACGGTAACCCCAGTGACAGCTATAGGGGGAGACATATTAATAATATCCTTTGCTATGGAGCCCCCATCCTCTACTGTAGGTTCTATATCTAGGAATCTCATTAGTTCACACCTAAGAGACTCCTAAAGTCAGCTTTCTTAAAGTGTGCTCCTTTAAGTAACTTTCCATCAGCTCTATAGGTAGGACAAAGGTTGCCATTGTCATCAACCATCTTGCTCATGAATTCCTCTGCAAGAGCCTTCATGCCTAACTCAAGAGGATACTTATGTTCAATAGCATACATGATGCAAACCCAGATAAGATCACAGAGTTCTTTGAAGTCCTCTGGGCAATCTGAAGCTTCCTCTGCCCATTCTTCAAACTCCTCAAGGATGAGCTTAAGATAGAGCTTTCCGTTCGTCCCTGAAGGGTGAGCCTTGTCGAACAATACTTGCATAGTGTCCGCAAGGCCCTCCGTTGAATATTCTAAAGACTCGCTGATTGCTTGAGCCGTGGTAATCATGTTTTTCCTTTTTATCTAATTCAAATTTGCCATCAATGAGAACATCAACATAATCCAAGATGGGTTCATCTTTGATATCCTCATAGGTACGTCCTGTCCATAACCAGATTCTCTTAGTGTCCCCATAGACATCCCTCACACGCTTCAGGATTTGCTCTACAGCGTGTTTGTTATAGGGCTCTAAGGGGTCACCACCTAAGATACTCAATCGTTCAATATAGGGCGATTTAAGAGCATCTAGGAGGGTGTCTAGAGTATCTTCAGTGAACTCTTGACCGTATTGGGGATCCTGAGCTTTCTTGTTGAAGCACCCTCGGCAGCATAAGGAGCATCCTGAGACAAACAGGTCTACTCCTATGCCATCACCATTGGTCATACTACAGGTATCTATCTTAGCGTAGTTCATCGTTACATTGATACTCTGTCTTTAATTTCAGCTAACTTAGCATCATTCATACGAGTACTTCCGTTAGCTTTAGTGTACCCTAAGTAGCCACAAACACGACTAATGACAGACAAGTTAGTAGACCCACAATGAGGGCACTTGTTCATAGCATTAGTGGAGTGCTTATGGCAGTCTTCACAATAGACACTATCAAAGTTAATACCTTGATAGAACCCTTTCTCCATACCTCGGAGAACCAGAGCCTTAAGTGCCTGAAGGTTCTCAGGGTTAGTCACACGGTTATAGACAATGTGTCCTCCGTTGCACAAATGAAACATCTCATATTCAGCATCTTGTTTCTCGAAGGGAGTGATGTTTTCATTGACATGCATATGGAAGCTGTTAGTGAAGTATTCTCCAAACTGATGGTCACCTGTATAGTCAGCATATTGTTTAGCTTGAACCCCACAAAGGTTCTCTGCAGGGGTACCATAGACAGCATAAAGGTATCCATCTTCTTTTTTGAACTGCTCTACCTTATCGTTAATACGCTTAAGTACAGTTCGGGCAAACCAAGGATCCTGATAGAGTGTCTTACCCGTAGCAAGAATATTAAGTTCATTCAAAGCAGTGACACCAAAGGAAGCGGTCATGTAGTTAACCAAATCACCAATCTCATCGTCTGCCTTAAGGTTCCCCTTATAGAAACCCCCCTGCATGAATGCCATCGGATTGGTGCAAGCCTTAGTGTGTCTAATGAGATCATAGCGTTTCTTAAAGAAATTACGGATAGTCTCAAGTCGTACATCAAGGACATTGAAGAAGTCTACGTTATTCTTTAGAGAATAAGCCAAAATAAGGGGAAGATTAAGAGACACCGCCCCAATGTTACATCGACCATTAGTGATCCATTCACCATTCTCGGGATCCTTCCACGGACTGAGGTAAGCTCTACACATTATATTCATATAGGTTCGTTACTCCTATACCGTTTATTAAACTGCTCATAGTCACCTATGAGATTAGACTATATCTTCTGAGGACTGAGCCTCAGTTCCGCTTTTCGATTCACTTGAGTCTACACCCTTACATTCATCAGGGTTAGTCGTTGGGCATTCACATCGAACAACACGAATCCCAAGCTCAGGCAGCTTTCCACTATAGAAGCGTAAGACTGTTTTAATACGCTCTACAGGAAGCCCTAAACTATGGGCACATTCAGTCATAGAATCAAAGTACACCTTAGGCTCTGTGGTAATATATACTGGCTGTTTCTTGAACTTAGTAGAAAGGTCTCTAACGGTTTCCCGATAGCCCTTCTTAACGTTCTCACTTTGGGTAACCCATCGCAGATTAGTGTACATGTTATTAGTCTTATCCCCATCGATATGGTCTACAACCAACCCTTCTTGCTTACCTTTTACAAAAAGCGTAGCAACAAGCTGATGAGTATACAAAGACTTACGCCGAATCTTACCATTAGCACTACTAAAGAGATCACAACGGGCATAGCCATTGTTATTCATAGTCTGAGCTTTGATTCGATTATAGCGTTTAGAGAAGATTCTCCCCATGTTAGAGACACAATAAAGGTTCTCCCATTCAGGGACATCTTTCCAAATTTCTTGATTATTAGTGTTGTTCATATTATATACGTAGTTATACGTTCAATAAAAGTGTTTAGCAACGGATTTGCTTAATATAAGCTCTCCCCGTTTTAACGGAATTTTATATGGGCAGTATTACGCACCCATAGGAGTAACTACTTGCTTATTCTCCATGTACTGTTTGCCTACAGAACTGTGTGCCCAATCTCCAGTTAAACTGAGGAAATCAGGGTACATGCACTTACTGGAGCATTCAATAGCTAACTCAAATACATCACGAGCTTCCTGAAAAGCACTGAGGTAATTCTCTTCGTACAAGTAGACAAGCTTAGGGAACACTACAGGTTTATGATTCTCCCCATGCCCATTCATACGGGTATTAAGGATAGCACTGCAGATTTCCTTAAGAATCCAAAGGTCTGTATCATTCAAGTAACGACCAAGCCATTGAGGAGCATTCCAGCAACCAAAGGAAATAGTAGTGAACGCAAAGTCTCCTCGTGAGCAAGGGACAGTGTTAAGCTTCAACTCAAGAGACTGGAAGCCCTGCTTAAGTTCATTCTTAAGGGTGTCTTTAGAGTATGCTATCCAAGCGAAACGTCCCTCATCAGGGAAGCTATGCTTTGCATGTTCGTAAGCTTTCTCCAAAGTCTTATGGCAATACGGAAGAAGAACCATATCAAGCTGACTTAGCGAGAATCCGCCAAACTGTTGAGCTGTAGCAACTAAGGTGATATCTCCAATTACCTGAAGAGCACTTAAGACACTCGTAGGTTCCGTGTAGTCAACATTGGACATACTAAAGCCACCCCTAAGTACATTCCCAATATCAAACAGGCAGCAGTTGACAGAACCCATGAGCATATCTCGCATATCGTGAATGTAGATGTCACCACGCTTAGTTAACTCTTTTTCTTCCTTGCTAAGATAGAATTGTCGATAGAGCTCTTTTGTAAGGTATCCCTTAATGAGCGAGCCTTTTGTTGACACCAGAGAGCTATCGAAGTTAGCATTCTCTCTGTCCCCAAGTAGAAGCACGTTATCAGCTTCATCTTTAACTTTCTCAAATGATTTAGCATAAGTATTCTTATAGTCTCTATATTCTTGATATGAATTCGCTACATCAGTCAACCCAAAGTACTTCAAGTAATGAATTACTTCCTTATGAAGGTCTTTAGTTGGGGCATCTCTATCAATAATTAAACAAGAGTGAACTTTCTCAACCAGTTTGTTAAGAACATCAGGCTCCACATATTGATTCACTCTAGCAGCCGCCTTATAGACAGCTTCTTTGATCTTCTCTCCGTTCCAACCTTCTACAGTACCGTCTTTCTTAATAATCTTCATGTTCCATAGTGTATTTAGTTATTTAATTAGTGTTGCTCTTATCCGTGAACTGTGCCTTAGCAAACTGCTTTATGGCAGTAACTTCCTCAGAAGTAAGTTCACTAGTAATATTAGCATAAATCTTCTTCGTTACGCTGTTGTCTTCGCTATATACGAGGACATCAAAGGTAACTGTAGGAATGTCGGGTTTCGTTGTAAAGAATGCCTTACGGTTCTCATACTCACAGGCACCTACATTGCCATCCCAATAAACTTGTATATTCATTTACTTAGTCTGTTAGATAGGCTCAGTAGTCCTACGTTAATTACTGTGCGTAAATCCTTTAGGACTACTGAAACACCCGAATTACTTGCTCTTCTCAATGCTAATGAGATAGTACAAAGCCTTTAGGGCATCCTTATAGGCTCGGATGTCTCCCTCAGTATGGTAAGACTCCTTGTTACGCTTCTCAATAGCTTCAAGAAGTTTATGCTTAGCCATCATAAAAACATTATCTTCCCACTTTTCATCAATCATCTTTGTATTTCTCCATAATATTAATTAGAGCCTCACCATCAGACTTATCGAATTTAAATCCAAGGTATTCCACAGTACCACTCTTATCGAATGCACTGTTAATGAATCCCTTAGCAACTTCAATGTCTACCTTGTTATTCTCATCGACGATACCCACCTGCTTGAGCATAGGCAGATACTTACCGATGAGGGTATCCGCCTGATGCAGAATCAAGAACGTACTCCCTCCAAGAATCCATTTCATCGTAGAGGGAGCACTAGGCATCAGTCGAGTATCAACGAACTCAGGGAGAACCTGAGAGATCTTACTCAAACTGATCTTCATAGGAAATTATTATGCTCCAGTAGCAGGAGTATTCGTAGGAGCAGTCCACGAATTGTACTTAGCCATCGGAGTCGGGCAGACAGCACTGATAGGAACAACGGTATCCGTGATCTTACCGATAGTACCCATCATGTTGGCAATGGTACCATCGATACAGCCGAACTTCGCCTGAGTCGTCAGAGCGAGTTCATTGACCTTACCGAGGACAATCTGCTCACGCAACTCCTGCTTCTCACAGCAACACTTAAGTTCTGCCTGAAGTTTAGCGAGTTCAACACGGTTGTTCGCGGATTCATCGGCAAGAGGCTTGAGGTAAGCAAAGGTTTCATCACGGAGTCTACGGTTGTCAGTCAAAGACTGCATATAGACTTCTTTGGCATTCTTGTCGGAGTAGTTCTCAGCCTGAAGAGCAGAGATGGTAGCCTGATTGTTGTTACCAAAGAGACCACCAAGGACACCACCGCCGTTACCTCCGTTATTGAGGAGACCAAGGGCCGTACCAGCGATACCAAGACCGAGACCTGAGCCTGCAACACCCTTAGAAGCAAACTCTGCCATAATATATTTCCTTTATTGATTTTAAAAATAGGTAACTAAGTTAAAAATAAGAGAGTCCAAGTCTAGTTACCAAAAACTTGGTCTCTCATGCTTTATTAAGCGTATGAATCTGGGGGAGGGTCAAAACCAATAGTAAATGTCTTCCCTACGTCGTATGGCGTGAATAACACTGTCTGTGAGCCATAGCCGAATATGTTGGTGTCTTTGAATGTTAATGTCAAATTCTTTTCAACAACAGTCACTGTTATCTCGCTAAAATATTTTTTAATTGTTCCGACTTTGTTTATAAATAAAGTTGTGTCGTTTTTATAGCTGGTAAATGCCCACATTGAACAAGAGTCCCCTTTAAAGGTCCAAGATGGCTCTTTACTCATAGAGCCAAAGATACCCATAAGGTCTTTGTCTGTGGAATACCCATAGTGGTTGTTGGCGCTACCAACCGTTAGCTTAGTATACCATTCTGTTTTACCCCCTGTAACCATCAGAAGCTCCTTGTTCAGCATCTTGAGCCTCCCAAGAATCTTCTTCTACATAGTACCCTCTTCCTAGATTGATTATTAAGCATACTACACTCCCACCTTAGCAAGACCAACAGTAGCCAAACCCTTGGCTCTACTAAGGGTAGACGGAATGGTAGGCCACTGTACATTCCTAGGGAATCCACTCTGAAGCGTAATATCCCTAAGATCCTGTCTGTACTGCTTCACAGCTTCAATACCGTCAGGGGTACTAGGATAATCAGGGAGGATGTAGTAGTCCGTACCAGAGATCAGGGAGTCTCGCTTTCTACGAACCATGTTAGCCCACTGATCCTCAGTCCACTCATCACGAGGATCGTATTCTTCTTCGGTGATGTTAAAGCGAGTCTTAAGCTCGTCAGTGAGATCACCAAAGACAGTGTGATCGTTATCCCAAATAGCCTGACGGAGAGTGTACAGACTAGTGTACTTCTTATCTTTGTATGTGTATCTAATCATAGTTAACCCCACTGACCAATAAGCATACATTCAGTATACAAGTCATGAAATAAAAACAGCAACAAGACAGTAGGTTTATTAAGGGTGGGAGCATTTCCCCCAAACCATCCGACATTACCGTTAATAGTGATACTCTTATTAGATTTAGACACCCAAACAAATTTAGTAGCTACCTGACCAATAGAGCCCTCCTGCACAGTGATAGTAGCCGCCGCACCTGCAGCTTCCATCAGCAACGAGTCACCACTAGAAACATTGAGAGTTGTAGTAGCGCCTACTTTAGTCCACTGCTCATAACCTGCAATAGCCCCTCTATTGCCATTTTTAAGAATGGCATCAGGGATCGTAGGGAAGTCCGTAATCTGACTCTTAGTATGCGTATGGGAGCTATTAGCTTTACCTGCAAGACCTTGAGTAAGAGCAGTGTTAGTAGCGTAGTCACCCTTGGCTTGCTTCTTAGCAAGCTCAGTATCCACATACGTCTTATCAGCTTTACCAGAGATATCCACAGGAGCAGGGATGTCAGACATGTTAGCGAGCTTAGTAGTCGTCCCTGCAGTACCACTAAGAACATGCAGATGCTTGGTATCCGTAGCATACGCTAGGACACCATTGTGTCCTGCATAGCCCTTGATTTGGGCTTCAGTGCCCGTAATTTGTTTTCGTTCTTTAATAGCCATGTTAAGAACCTAAATCTCCATAATCAATATAACCGTTGAAGGTAGCAACATCAAGTTTAGCATTCAACTTCGTCGTCAAATCAGTGATCTGTGCAGACGTATGTGTATGGCTCGTAGGAGCCTTACCTGCCAGAGCAGTATCAAGACCAGTAACCTGAGCAGTCGTATGAGTATGACTTGCATTAGCCTTCTTAGCAAGCTCAGCAGTAAGAGTGCTACCAAGAACATACACGGAGAGATCAGGAGTACCCGTAACCTCAGTGTACGCGATACTGTTCTTACTAGCCAACGTACCAAGCGTAGGCTTGTTCTTGATAAACGCCTTAGACGTACTGTCAGTCTCAGCCCAGTCAGAGTTAATCTGGCCACTAGCGGCTTGGTCGGCATAACCCTTAGCGAGATCAGCTTGTTTCTTGGCTTCAACTTCAGAAGCCTTAGCGTTCGTCTCAGAGGTACCTGCCGCAGTCTTAGAGAGAGCCGCATTGTCCTCAGAGAGCTTAGCCTCCTTAGCACTATTGCTAGCCGCAGTAGCCTGAGCAGTAGAGGTGCTTGCACTATTAGCCGCATTGGTGGCACTAGCCTTAGCCTTAGTGGCATCAGCGTTAGCCGCAGTAGCACTATCCTCAGCCTCGCTAGCCTTCGTCGTAGCAAGGGTTGCCTGCTGTGTAGCGATGGTAGCCTGAGCTTTAGCTAAGTTAACCTGCTTGGTGCCTTCAGTGGTGACACTACCAACTTGCTTAGTGCCCTCAGCAGTAACTGCATTAACGCTAGTCGTCTGTTGAGCCTTCACAGCATTAACACTGGTAGTACCCTGAGCACTCACAAGACCAACCTGCTTTCCCCCTTCACTAGTGATTTTACCAAGCTCAGTAGAAGCGGTATCTGTGATGGATTTTACTTGTTTAGCACCCTCGGTCGTGATTTCATTAAGGGTGGTAGCACCTTCAGTAGCGCTTTCCTTAGCCTTATTAGCATAATACTTAGAAGAGTATTCAGAGCCATCCACAGTACCCGTAGTCTTGTTAGCCCAATCCTTAGCAAGATCTCTAGCAGAAATTGAGTCTGCCTTTAGGCCCTCCATGGTGGTGATTGTTTCAGGAATCTTGTTGATTTCCGTAGCAACCTTCTTAACATCTTCAATGTTAGAGCCTACCTGCCTAACTTCAGTAATGTTATCTGACACATTCTTGATGTTACCGCCAGTAATAATAGGAAGGGCACCCCCAGTATTACCTAGATCACCATAGTCCTCAAAGATGGAGGTACTAAGGGAACCCTCAAGGTCATTACCAACGATGTTAATGTTATTGATGTTTCTAGAATCAGTAACTACATGGTCAATGTTTTCAGCTACGATACGGATCTCATCAGCAACAGGGACAACGACCCCTGCAATCTCTTCTACTCTATCTGCGTTAGCCTTAGCAGAGACTTCAGAAGCCTTAGCGTTCTCCTCAGAGACCTTAGCGTTCCTCTCAGACACTTTAGCTTCATCAGCCTTTTGAGTAGCAATTACAGCATTATCATAAGCATTCCTCTCAGAGGTTTTAATAATGGTTTGTAGCTGTTGAGCCTCTTCAAGGATTGCTTGGTTCTCTGTCTTGACAGCATCAGCATGCTTAGCCGCAGATACTGCAGTACCCGCAGAAGCCTTAGCGGTTACCTCAGACTCCTTAGCATTAACCTCAGACTCCTTAGCCTTAACTTCAGAAGCCTTAGCGTTCTCCTCAGAGACCTTAGCGGCATCCCTAGCGGCCTCAGCATCTAGCTTAGCCTGATAGGCGCCCTTAGCATCAGTCTTATAGACACCATAGGTCATAGCATCAGAATCAGCTTCAGGAGTACCTACATTGATGATACGTTTACCCTTAGCGTCCCAGTTTCCCTCTCGGTTGACACTAAGGGAATCCTCAAGGATATCTCGGCCTTCTTCAGCGATATGAAATGCCTGCACCTGAGACGTATCCAAGTCAGTAGCCTTAAGAATGGAGGCATCCTTAAAGGTGACTACTCGTTCAGTAGCTGAGGTATATCTTCGGATTGTTAAGGATTCTCCTGATGCAGGAGCTACCTTAAGTCTAATCGTAGTTTTATCTAGGAAGTAATAGTCACTGCCGGTATCACCATAGTCACCCCCAGTAAGAGTATTGCCAGTGCCTAATCGTACAGTAACGAAAGACTTCTTTAGATAATCAAAGGGGACGGTAAAGTCAGTAGTAGTACCGTCCCCTTCATAGATGATAATAGTGGAAGCCATTAAATATTAATATCCATATTTGTAGTCCTCTAGATCGTCATTAACGAAGGACTTAATTGCATTAGTTATCCCCGGTATATTGGGGATAGTTGATGTAGACCTCTTGATATACCTAGCGATATCCCTTCGATCCTTATAGGTAGAATCATTAAGAACCATATCCTGAATTCTGCTGTATGTACCCAAGCCACCAAAGGCAAGAGATTCGCCATAGCGCAATGCAGGGAACATATCTAAGACAGTATTAGCGATACCATTCCACTTGATGTAGTTAGAATCTTCACCTAAGGTATCTCTAGTTTGAGCTGTAGTCTTAGCTGATGTACCAATACCTACAGAATTCAATGCAAGAGCCATAGAGGCTGTATAGGGGTTTCTATTAAAGAATGCCTGCATCAAGAATGTAGTAAGTGCATCAGGGTCACTCAAGTCATCTATAGAGCCAATACCTAAGGTGTTCTGAAGGTACTGCTCTTTAGCTTCATCCTCCATACCCAAGGCTCTAAGGTTAACCTGAGCTAACGTAATTGCACCTGTAAGAGCACTAGAGGTGAGATAGCTATTCAATGCAGCAAGGTTACCCTCTTCTTCCCAGCGATTCATTAGTTTAACGAAACGCTTATTATAGGACTGCACTGCGAAGGTCTTAAACTGGAGAGCCATAGACACTACAGGATTATTAGCTACCTGCCACGTAAAGACATCATCTAATTTGCGTCTCTGAAGGGTCTCCTCAATAGCGTAGTTAGTGAGCTTACGCAATACACTCATAGCTTTATCGTCATCTCTGAAGTCAGCCAATCGTGTACCTTTCTTGAGCATAGGTGTCTTAGCTGTCTCATCGTACCTAAAGAATCTCTTGCTAGCCATTAGGGTATAATCAAGATCAGCTTTAGTAATCCCTACTCTCTTAAGATCGATATCTCTAAGGAATCCTCTGTGAGCCGCAGTACGCCCATAAGCCTTCTGCATGAACTCCCCAAGGAAGCAACTAACGACTGTATCAATGATAGTGTTATTAGTGTACCTCTGAATCTGAGCAGCAGGGGAGTAGTCTGCAATAACATTAAAGATCCCTACAGCCTTAGCCATATAGGGATTAATGTTACGATATTTCTCTGCGTTACGTCTCATGATCTCTGAGGCATCTAAGGTATCATAAAGTTCTCTGCCAATAAGGTGATCCTTAATAGCGGTAATATCATTCTTAGTGAATAAACCGTTGCCCCATCTTTGGACAGTCTCATGTACCCCGGGGATCATTCTAATGAGAGCACCTGCACCATATGCCTGAAGTGCTGCTCCAACTTCACCGTAGTTAAGGATACCCATGAGAGTACCAAAGGATGAGAAAGCTAACTGCTTCATGATATCTGCAAGAGCATCCCCAGTAGTGAAGTTAGCTCTGTTGGGATTAATAGCCATACCATAGGCACGCCTATGCATGACATTAAGAGCCTCACGAAGTTCATCCTCACCCTCAGGACGTCTATTGGTATTCTTTACCCAATAGTCATCAGCCATCTTATTGATATGCTCAAGTCCCTCTGAGAAGTCTCTGTTGTATACTCGTTTCTCTGCAAGTAACCCCGCAGTACGATTAAAGTATCTGCCAGAGACATCAACAATATCTCCTCTGAGTTTATTCAGAGAGAAGCCAGAATGATCTTTATAAGAGGTATCCCAAGGCATCCTTCGTTTCTGAAAAGAGAAGTCTCTAGCATCATCACTAAAGTTGTCTACAGAGTGACCAGAGTGATTCTGATCTCTATATCCATATCCTGCCTTTCTAGCTTCATCCCAGAGCCACGCATTGAATTGAATATCTTCTTCCTCAGGAGTGAGCTTTACTTTGTTTACTTCAAGCCCCTGAGCTTCAGCTTTCTTAGCTTCCTTCTCTGCCTGAGCCTGTAGTTCCTCTTTCCAAATCCTACGGAACTCTGCAAGCCTTTCTGCGGAACGAGTTACGCCTGTATAGAGGTAACTCTGAAGATAGATACCTGCCTGCTCATCTCCACCTACTCTAAGCAGGAAGTCATGCATCTTCCATTTGTCAATAACTACTGGAACATACTTACCAATTCTATAGGCAGCATCAACTAGACCAAGACGATTCAGCTTAAGGCCACGGTGTCTATAGGTATCTGAGATTCTATCGGCCAGTGCTACAGCTTCAGGATCTTTACTAAGTGGATTCTTAGAGACATCATAGCCTCCAATCTTGTCATAAAGAAACTCATTAGTCTCCTCTCTTCCGTACCTGTTGGATAACTTCTGTACATCATGAGGAAGGGTATTCATGAGGCTATCTGTTTCAACCCTAAGGCCCTCTACTTCATCAAAGAGAGTATTCTTAGCAGGGCTATTCAGTCTCTGCTTAAAACCTTCATCAGTACGGATACCTTGTTCCCAATGAGTGAGGTTACCAATGTATTCCTTAAGATCCTCAGATTTATCTCTATAAGACAAGAGCTTCTGTTTAAATTCAACTGAAGGTAACTTAGAGGTAAGCTGTTCTCTAAGGTCATTCATCTTTCTAGCAAGAGGTAAAGTCTTATTAGCAAGTGTTCTCTCGATAGGGGTAAAGACAACATCCTCAGGGGGTGTCTCACCCTTTAGCATAGCAACATGAGCTATAGCAACCTTACGGTTAACTTGAGAGACTGTACGTAAACCTTTACCTAGTCCCTCAAAGCCTAACGTAAGACCTGCAATAGCACCAACGTCTGCCCAGACATCATGATGAATACCTGTAACGTAATCCTGAAGCTGATTAGCTGCTACACCTGAGACAACATTAGCAGTGACCTTAGTGGCACCTAAAGCTACCTTAGAGGAGACACCAATAGGAGGAGCAACAACTGAAGCAACCGTAGTAACAATATCCACTGGATTACCTACAGCACTCCCTAAGCCACCTACTAAAGACATATACCAAGGACTATTCGCAAACTGAGCTTCAACCCTTCGGTTCTCTGCAAGTAAGTCTGCATTCCTCTTAACGTCCTCCATAGAAGAAGCATTATCTAAAACAAAGTCAATATCATCTTTGTCATAATTGAACTGCTTATACAGTTCATCCTTCTCTTCTTCGGTAGGCTCATATTTCTTGGTAGTAAATCCCCCTCTGCGAACCCACATTCCAATAGGGGAAACCTTAACACCATCTACAAAAGCACTCTCGTTAAAGTTAAAGAGACTATAACTCTTAGTGTCTCCCTTAAGCACATCCTTTTCAGGAATGTTCTCAATAGGAGTAGTAGTTACATAGGCTTCATACTGAGGCTTAGAGGCTCCTAAGAACCTCCCTAGGTTAGCTACAGGATATTCCCCAGTGTCTACCGGAACGTATGAATTGTCGGCCATTTAAACTTGGAACCCTCCTCAATATTCTTAACAATCTTAGCTTTAATTCTAGCAGTGAAGTCCTTCATAGGAATAACCATATTCTCAGTACCATCAAGAGCAACTACAGAAATATTATCTCTATTGACATCATAGAAAGAACTATCATAAAGCATAGGTGTATTAAGACCTCTCTCACTCATGTAGTCTTTAAAGACCTCATTGGCATACTTAGCTAGATCCTCAGGAGACTGAGGGGTAACTCCAACCTCACCTAACCCCTGCTGAATAGAAGCAATTGGAAGAACAAAGCCACGGACACCCACGAATTCATTGGCTACCTTTTCCATAGCAGCCTTACCGAGCTTACGGATAGAGGTATCATCTGTAGGATTGGCATCCTTATAAGCTTGAATCTCAGCCCACACAAGGGTATCCAACATATCCGTAGTAGCTCTGTTGAGACCCCCAGTGCCAACTAAACCCTGAATCTCATTCCTGTCTACTCTGAATCTAGGCAATAGCTGCTCTAAAGGAACGCCTGATTCTAGTGCCTTTCTCTGTTGCTGAGCCTTAAAAGCCTGAGCAGAAGCGAGAACCTGAAGGGGATTCTTACCAAGCCTAATAGCCATATCTACAGTAGACAACTGTGAGTATACACGAGTGTCACCATAGGTGCCATTAGTGAGAACCTGTCGTACTGCTGAAGGATTAGTACTATAGAGGCTCATTAAAGTTTGGAACCCTGGGGATAACCCTGAGATAGAGATTGCTCTAGCTTGACCCGGGATATTATACTGGAAGTCACCTGCTTCCTTATCCGTAAGTAAATCTACAGCATCCTTAGATGAGATCTTACCAGTCATAGCAATTTCATTAAGTCTATGATCTAAGTCCTGATAGTACTCTTTAAGCATCTCAGTGACAGGCTCTCTAATGGAATTAGGGGTACCCTTAGAGGTAGCCATAGTGAGTAGCATTGAGATCTTCTTTGGGTCACCCCCAGTGAAGATCTTCTGGACAAACCCTTGCCCAATAACCTTCATATCATTGGAATTCAGAGAGATCCCTGCATCCTGAAGGACTTTCCTAAAAGCCTCCTCAGTAGGAACCGCAGTACCAGTAATGTTAGCCTTAAGAGTATCCCCAAGGTACTCTTCATAGAGAGCATCACCCCGCACCTTCCCAGCGGCCTTAAGGTTAGCCTGAGCAGTTCTCTTAGCGTTCCTGATTGCCTGATCAAGGTACTTAGTTCTAGGTGTCTCTACATTGTTATTGGAGAGATACTCTTCATCCTTAAGTTGGCTGAGGAGAACATAGTTGCCATCCTCAACATACTTGTCAATATCATCACACCAATGAGAGAACTCCATAGCATTGTCAGTAGCCTTTACAGTCTCTGCATTGACAAGCCATGCCTTAAGGTTATCCTCACCCAATAGCTCTCTAAAGGTAGTTCCTTTGATAAATGGAATCTCTTTATCTGCAATACTCTCAATAAGCTGAGAACCATAGCGAGACTTAGAGGCCATCTGGAAAGCATTGTTGAGAAGCTTATATTGCATCTCAGGGGAATAGTTAGCCCCCGTAGTTCTCCCCATTTGATCAAGGTAATTCAGGAAAGCTTGACCTGCATTAGGTGACCCTGAATTAATGATCGTAGCAATGTTAGAGGAATCAGCAATAAGAGATTTCTCAGTTTCCCATTTATCCTCTACAGCTTCCTTCTGAGCGATTACCTTTAGACGACCCTCAGGAGAAGTCTCAAAGAAACCCTCCTTAAAGAACTCATCATCCATAGAGTAACCAAAGGAATCAGCAAGATCCTTTTGGCTCTCTTTAGCGTACTGATAGAACTCTGAATCTACTTCAACCTGAGACTTACCAGCAAGCTTATTCGTATTAACCTGTTCATTAACAAAGTCCTGATAGGTCAGGTTGTATGCCATTCGACCATGCAGATACTTAAGTCTAGACATAGCAAATGGATTGTCCTGAAACGGAATACGATTATTCTTGATATCCTGCTGATACTGCTCAATAGAATGACTTTGGAAATACTTATCAGCTAAGTCCTCTACTTCTTTCTTCTTTACCTGTTGCCGCTTTGCTTCATCAATCTGATACTGATCTAAGTCTTTAGATGCCTGCTTAAAAGCTAGACCTAAAGCATTCACCCAGTCACCTTCGAGGTCTGCAGTAACTTTAGAAGAATCAATGTTAAGGTTTGCACCCTTATATTCCCCGAGCTTAGCTAAGCCAGAATTGAAGTACCTCCAAGTACCCATCTCATTAGCAATGGACGTAGTACCTGCTGTATTCTTATAAGCCATTAGTAGTAATAACCTCCATAGGAACCTCTACGGTTATACCCCTGATTCATCGCACCTGTAAAGTTCTGCATGTAATCAAGGAAGTTAAACATGCCTTGGTTTTGTGTCTTAAGGGTACTGTAGTTAGCTATAAAGTTATTCATGAAGCTAGTACCGGTACCCATAGTAGACGAAGAAGTAGTAACACCTGCAGTAGACGTACCTAAGACATTCGCACCTGCAATACCAGAGAGACCCGCAGAACCCCCAACACTAGAGGTACCTGCAACAACTGTCTCTCCACCCACAGTACCCGCAATGGTACCACCAGTACCACCTACGGTACCTGCAGCGCCTGCAAGGGCACTTCCTGCGCCTGCTGTAGCTGCACCAATAGCTGCACCTTTAGCGGAACTATCGAGGAATTCCATAACGTAACTCATGCCACCCTTATATTGGCTCTTGAGTTGATCTCTAGCCTGCTCTACAGAATTCTTCATCTGGACATAGAGAGCATCCTTCTGAGATCTAATGTTAGTTACATCAGTCTCATAGGCATCCTTAAGAGCAGTCTTTTGTCGCAACACTGCACCTGAGATTGATCTTTTGATTTGTCCTGCAGTTCGCCCTTCGTAACCTGTCTCAGCTAGAGAAGCTTCAACTGTAGCGTTATTCTGCAAGGCGTTATAAGACAACTGAAATAAGTTGCTCACAGCATTATCATAGGCACTCTGCTCTTGTCTAGTCAATTGGTTCTGATTCCAATTGTAGTTCATCTGAGCATAGTACATCTGTTTCTTGAATGCTTTAGTGAGAGATCTGTTGTACTTTGATTTCTGCCACAGGGAACTGCCACCACCTGCAACTGCACCGATTACTGCACCTGCAGCAATTATTCCTGACATAGTTCCTCTCTATTGTTAGTTAATAACTGCCACTCATCAGTAAACTCTTTCTCTGCTTCCTCTACAGTAGATGCGTTACTAGCAAAGAACATTGTAATGTAGGTGTCCTCAAAGGCACTAAAGACCTGCCTACGGCCATCCATACCTTTCAATACAGAATAGCCAGAGATCTCCTCTAGGTGATCCCCTACGACAACCTTACAGTCCCCGCTAACAATAACTACTGTAGGGATCTTAATGAAAGCACCTGCACCAATCTCACCCTTTCTCAATAGAATGGTTCTAACGTAACAGCCTGCCCACAGGAAATGATCTACTTCAATAGGCGCCTCAGGCAGAGACAGAGTAGCCATAACAAGACCTTTACCAATCTCTTGCTCCATAGGCGCCATACTAGGCAGAGCACCTACCATAGCTTTCTTAAGAGTTAATCCCTTTCTCACGTCTGACTATTCCTCCGAATATAATATCCTTCCCAACCACCAGAGATAAGGTTCACAGGCAACGGATTATCTGAAGTAACTGTAATCTTAACCTCAGTACTATTGTCCTGCACAGGGAACTTAAACTTACCTGTTGCTACTCTATAGGATCCTAAGACTAATGGAGATTCACTTAAGACCTTAGATGTACAAGTGTACTTGAAGTGCTTATTCTTGACATCATTGTCTACAGACACATCAAAGGTACCGGAGTTACTATAGTTAAACCAATAGTATCTCAGTTGTAATCTGCCTTCATCTTCAGAGATCGTAGCACCGTCAGAAGTAGTTTTCTTAATCATTGGTCTAGACAATACAACATCAAATTCATATTGCCTGCCTACGAAGTAAGTCATGCCTCTGAGATCACCGGTCACCTTAAAGACACCATTATCATCCCAATCGGTTACCTGATGATAGTAGCCATCAGTACCAACTAGACAATACGTAGCTGAGCCAATCTTAGGAACAGCACCATAGACATCCTTTAGGGAGACCTCGGTATAGTCATTGTAGTCACTGTACTTATTAGTATCAGGGATGACATAGCGTACCTTACGATCCATAAAGTATCTTACAGGCTCATCAGAGAAGTCTACTGCCTGACCTGTAAGCATGCTCTTCTCTAAGAACAGTCCGCCATCAGTGTTAATAAGGAAGTAGATTTCAGAGCCTACGAACTCTGCAAGTAAGACCTGAGTACCTTCATATCGGAACGTCCATTTGCACCATGACTGCTGCATACTCTGGGAATTCTGAATGATGTACTTAAAGATCCATACAGTGTTAGGATGAGTACGTGAACAGAGTGTAATTACATTGTCTGAAGTATTACCAGAGAGCCTAAAGATTCCCTTAGGAATGTACGTAGGAACATGAGCAGAGACGTCCTCAGCATCCTTAAGGTCAGCTACGTCCTGTACCGTATAGTATCTCATAAGAGAGCAATAGTTAACTCTGTTAGAGATAAAGAAAATACTTTGTCCTACACCTAAAGGCTGAGCATCATCACTGTAATCAAAGGAAGTGATTTGGTCAACCTTAGCACTCTTAGGTGTCATTACGCCATCACTAGAGAGAACAAATTGTCCCTCTCTAGAGAACAACATTAGTTCCCTGCTGAATGGTACTGCATGTGTTAGAATACAGACTTTGTTTGAAGATACAGCAAGGTCAATTGGATCAGTATCAGCAATAGTAGCTGCTGATCTAAACCAGAAATTAAAGAAATCAGCAGAAGCACTGAGGATAACATTTTCACCACTGATGAACCCTAAGCGATTTCTGTAGAAAAACATATCATTCAGCGTTTCCCCTACGAAGCTAGGCTCAGGATTGCTGTCCTCATCACCTACTGCTCTATCAGTCCAAGTAAGTCTTTTGAAGTGGAAGGAGCCATCAGATTCTCTTACGAGAGCATGAGGCATACTAGAGTAATCAAATTTATACTGAATGTTTGGTGCGGCACACTCTAGCCACGCATTCTTACCTTCGTTATAGTTAACATAGTAGTCATCATTAGCCGAGTTAGATTCACCCTTAATGCGCATGATGTAACCATCAGGAGCAGCAGGGGGAAGCTTAGAGACACTGTTAACGTAACCCTTCAAGACATATGCATTAGTGTTGCCAAAGCCATCCTTAACGACAACATTAGGCATATCCCAGCCAGTCTTAGATTGGATGGAAACTACGGAATCACCAAAGACATAGAAGTTATAAGCATTGAAGTTGAAATTAGGATTCTTAGCGAACCCCATAGAGGCTCTGCCGCCAACCTGTCCTAATAGCCAATCATAGGTAGTTGCTCCCTCATCAGCACCCTGAGAACCTGTAGCTAAGTCTACAAGTTTCTCTGCAATGTACGCAGAGGTAGTCTGTACAGCCTGCTTAGCTTCACCACCATCAGGGGTAATGACACCACACATAAAGGTACTGCCCATAAAGAGAGCATAGGTCTTAGCATAGGAGGCATTCTTAATGTACGCTAGTGCAGTGTCCTGACCCTTTTGAGAGGTAGTAGCACTAGACATACCAATAGTTTTACTACGGTTCAGAATGAACGTATAGTCTGCAACAGTGACTGCTCTAAATTCATCATTAGCGTCCGTGACATTAAGATAACTAGCATCATTGTCAATGACAACTTTCTTTTCATTACCTTCAAAATCCCATACCTTTAGAGACCCGCTGGACATACCTAAGATATACTGCTCAGTCTCGTCTCTGTTAATGACATGATACTTAGTAGTGAGTGGATCTACTCTGTCCCCAAGTCTCTTAATGTGAACTGTAGGAGGTCTCTTTTGCAGGCCATCGACTTCACTAGAGAAACCATTGATCTGCTCCTCTACCTGATCAGCAAACCTAATGATATCCGGTTGCTGAGATACGCCACCCTTATAGGATACTGTTGATTGAGATACTAATGGCATCCCTATTAGCTCCTCTGGATATACTGAGAAATGTATTGGTCATCATTGAGGATATTATAGTTACCCGTAGTTAGATCATAGTCAATGATATCTGCATAGGCACTAGATTCCTCAGTCATCAGATGCGTATTCAGGTCATCTGAAGTAAGATATCTCATCTGGAAGATTCTAGCTGCACGACAAGTAATGAACTTACGGAATACCTCAGGTAACTCCTCAAAGTCTAATCCTCTAACCAGAGTATCTAAAGTCAAACCCTCAGGGAACTCATTGGTCTGCGAAAGAATGTCGAAAAAATAGCCGGATCGTCTGATCAACTTATAACCACTGCTGACAAACCTAAGATAATTATTAGGGCAGGGAACTAAGTTAGTATCAGCGTCCGGCAATAAAGCTACTGAATCTTCAATATTAAAGTCCCATCCTCTTGATTGAATCTCTTTAGAGACACTATCGAGAATCCTCACTGCATTCAGAACGTCTACATTCAGTTCATCTTCAAGTGAGTTGACAGGACTAGAGCCTACAGCAGATAAAATCTCATTCACTGCATCTAGTTTGTTAGAAGGAGTGACAATCATAATTTATCCTTTGTAGTAGTATTTTTATAGTTGTTATTATGTATTATTTGGGAGCTGCAGGGATCTTAGGCTTCCTAGAGACTACCTTAGGTTTGACTTCAGTTGGGGCTTTAATCAAACCTAATTTAATCTTTTCTTCTACAGTCAAACGGGAGCCTTTCTTAGAACCCCCGTTGACATAGAAATAGGAATCCTTAATGTCGGATTCCGAGTACATTACTCACCAACCTGAGCAGTCTTAACGAAGAGACCCACGGCTTCAGGACGAAGGCCACCGTGACCCACAGCCATCTTAGCGATGATCTGATCAGCCTGATATTCAGCTCTGCGAGCACGTTCCATAGCGAGATCCTTCAGCTTAAGGGCACCCACAGCGGAACGGTGGAAGGCGATACCCTGAAGGACAGCCGTAGAGATCTGCTCCTTAAGAGCGTGCTTACCATCAACACCATTGTTCAAGAAGTTCGGGGTTTCCACAATTTGGAAGCCACAGACATTCTGGAGCTTGCCCGTATTCGGATCAAAGATAGCAGCAAAGTTAGCAGCATCCGGCATAAGGGCACGGCAGATAGCCGAATAACCTTCGGGGGAGACAAGGAAATAACGGTCACCTGCCGGAACCCAATTCTTCGTAAACTGAGCACGGGCATCAATCAGACCCTGCAGGAGGATGTTGCCATACTCCACAGTCGTAGCTTCATCTTTACCCGTAACATACTCAAATGCCTTGCCCGTACCCGGATTTTCAAGAGTAGTATTATCAGGGATGTTCTCAGGCATACCCGCGGCAGTCTTAGCACCAGTGTTAGCAAGTTCATTGATAGAGGCACAGTCGAAAGCCTGAGCAAGAGCTTCACCAAGCTGCTTCGAGTATTCCGTACGGACATCATAGTGATTCATTGCATCATCGATATCCGTGATAAGAGCATCAGCCGTGAGGAGACCATCGATAGCAATCACTCGCTCCGTGTTCTCCATCTTCTTACGCTGATCATCTAAGGAGTTACCCGGGGTAAGATACTTAGCATGAGTACGACCCATGACAGCGAACGAAGCACTCTTCAATGCTTCATGTTTCACATAAGGCGCTACCCTTATGCTCCCTCTAGGATGCTGTTAGTTCCTAGAGAGCACATAGTTTCCTATGTGTTCAGACTATATCTTAACAATGACAGCCATGTTCTTCAAGATATCTAATGGCATTCTCAAGTCTATACGGAGAATCCTTCATAAGCCCAATCGCAGTATTGCAATTGTTGCAAAGGATACCCCGAAGTTTGCCTGATTTATGATCGTGATCAGCCGCTGCCTTAGTGTACCTAGAGGAATTCAAATCACAACCGCAGATAGCACATTTGCCTTCCTGAAGGCACCATGTACGTTCATAGGTATGAGGATCCCATCCTGTTTCTCTAAGCCTAATCTTAGCTTTCACACAATCCTTGCAGTCATTTCTATAGCTAATGTAGGTGCCACCACCTTTACACTTATCTTCTCGTTTATAGAAGTCGTCTATAGCTTTGACAATACCACAAGTTCTGCAAACTTTATAGCCTCTTTCGATAGCCTCTTTAATTGATTTTTTCATTGTTGTTACCATTTCGAGCATGCTTATGCCCTACGTATTCCTACTAGTCGTTGAGCCTTCTGTCCTTTTGGTACAGCTTGGTTGCTGATTCCCATTCTACAGGGTTCCAGCAGTTAAGTAACTTTTAGCACAGCAAGAGATTTTCAACCGTGCGGAATAGTACGAACAATCTGTTTGTCCATCATGACAGACGTTCTCGTGAAAGCCGTAAGGACTTCACCAGAGAAGATCTTCATGAACAGCTCATCACGATCACCAGCGCTCAGATTCTGACCAGGATTAGAAATAGAATTAGCGGTTAACGCAGCCATTTTATTATATTCTTATTGTAGTTATATTATTGTTATTAGGAAATGTTTTTATTATGGGTACGTTACAACTGAGTATAGTACATCTTCATTTCGATAGCTCTAGTGTAACTGGGGTCAGCACCATAGCGGGGGTCACTCATAGCCTCCACTACTTCCTGCTTACTTGAGAAGCCCTTATAGCCACCCGTAGTAACCCCACCACCCATAATAGTAGGATTACGTGTTCCTTGCTTAGCAATCATCTTAGCTTTCATACCCTCAAACATAAGAGTAACAGCTTCAAGATTGTTGTTGTCAATAGCTCGATTAAAGGAACTCAGAACCTTATTAGAGAGGTTTCCTTGTGCCCACTCAATAACCTTGTTGTACGCCTGTTCTCCACCTGCTGAATTATAGACAGCATTAGTGAACTCACTCTCAAGGTTCTGTCGTGATTCAATGAAACCCTCAATGACCTCTGAAGGATAACCTGCCTGAGCAAGGTCAGCCATAGTCTTACTAGACAAGGCGCCATACTCATTGTATTCCTTAATGGCCTGATTGAAGTCCACACCTTTAGCCTTAAGATCCTTACCAAGGGCATCTAAGGTTTTCGTGTGCTTATCAATCTTTACATTAAGGTCACCCTCAGGTTCCCCCTGTTGTGGTTCTGCCTGAGGTTCACCCTGAGGTTCGCCTTCAGAAGGCTCACCCATAGGGACAGCATCATTACTGCCACCATCCTTAAGCATACCTGTAGCTTCATCACCATCAAGGGTAAGCTGCTGAGTACCTGAGATCATAATATCGACACCATTGTCGACACTAAGACCATCACTATTCAAGTTTGTTGTTTCTTCGCTCACCTGTTACACCCCCTGTTCCTGTTGAGCTTTGTTGTTATCTACTGCCATCTGAGCCTGAGCATCAATACCCTGCTGGGCAGCATACTGTTCCATCATTGCCTGCTGTTCCTTAGCAACCTGTTCAGGAGACTTAACGAGACCCGTAGCATCAATCTGAGCACTCGTGAAGATACGCATAGCTAAGTTCTGCTGATTGATCATCTGCATGATATCAGGGAACTGAGCAAGTACCTGAAGTGCCTGAGACAAGTTAGCAAAGTCATGACCACGACCCAAAGCATCAACACCAGTGATGACCGTAGGTTCAATCGTAGCGAACTGCTCAGAGATAGTCGGAAGGCTGCCATTAGACTGCATCTGATTGAAGATACAGGACACTAAAGGCAACTGAAGTTCCTGAGACAGGAGACTATAGACACCCCCTAAGGTATCCTCAAGTTCCTGAGCCATATATCTGATTTCTTCTGCTGTTCTTTAATATTATCGGGGAGGCGTTACTTCCCCACTTATAGTTACCTATAAGAATAGACTATATCTTACCTAAAGGTTTCTACATTTCGAGCCACTTGGCTCTACTCCTTTCGGATAGTCGTTACACTCACTTAACCTTCTTAGCACCTGTAACCCTAGCCCAAGATTTACCCTTCCAAATATTTTGGATAGTCCCACGAGAAACGTCTATTTTGTGGCGATTCTTAAACTGTGTAGGCGTCAATCCACTATCTCGGAATTTGTAAATAAAGAGTACTTCTTCCGTAGTTAGCTTATGCGTCCCAATAAGTTCCCCATGTTGTTCCATGTGTAAACCGTTGCCCCAACAGTGTCGAATATTCTGTTTAGCAGTACACCACTCTAGGTTGCCCACAGAGTTGTTATAACGGTTCCCATCCTTGTGATTAACTTGAGGGTAATTGTTAGGATTCGGAATAAATGCTTGAGCAACAAGACGATGCAAATGAACAAACTTAGAGCAATGATCTGCACCTAAATGTACCTTCACATATCTGTTGTTCTTGGTTATAGATGTACCTTTAACCCATTTACCATTATCCTCATTAAAGATTGTTCCATCTTCAAATAGGGTATAATTATGGACACATGGAAAAGGTAATAATTCATTAAGGTTGGTTTTTCTCATAGTTAAAAACCTCGTTAGCTCGGTATTGTCCCAGAGGGATGTTCACCGAATTAGTAGAATTTATAGAGAGCCACTTTTATTTAACCCTCTCAGCCTGCCGTTGCACACTAGAATTAAGCATGAAGCAATAAGACAATCTCTGTTCGATACCCTGAGATACCGCATAGCAGCCCTGAAGGTCAGTCTGTTTGTTTGTCTGCATTGCAACAATATCGTCCTGTCGACCTCTTACGAAAGCCCCATTCTCAGCTTTAGTAAGAGCCTTAATGTTAGTCTGACAGGAAGGAGACACTAGGTACAAGACCTTAGCACAAATCATAGCCATATCGTTAATGGCATGCTGAAGGTTCTCTAAAGAGATCAAGTCACCAAGGTAATCTTCAACAAAGGATCGACCATAGGATTCCCCATCTTTCTTAGTGAATCTCACAGGGATCCAAGGACATTTGCCATAGGGATACGTCTGTTCTGATCCGGGGATAATGGTGTTATTTACTTCCTGATAGGATTCCCAAGTGGATCCCTCTAAGGTATCCCCACGGACAAGATAGGTATGAGTGTAGATGTTAACCTTCTCAGAACGATTAACCTCATTACCTGCATTGCCTAAGAGACTTAAGATACTCGGAGGGATAGTCCCCTGAGCTAAAGTATCTCTAGCGACAATCTGAAGTACATTGCCGATAGCATCTCTTTCAACTACAAAGTTTCTGAGAGTGTAGCACTTCATGCCACCCTCTAGAGGAGGCAAAAAGAGCAACGCATTGCCAGCAACAATGAGCTGTTTGATGCACTCAAAGAGCGTAGGTCTAAGACCATTATGCTCCATATACTTCACCATAGCAGCCTCCATCATAGACAAGCCGTACTCTATGGCATCCTTAACCTGATCGTTGCCAGATGCCTGTAGTGCCTCATTAGATGCAGTATCTAACCCAAGTCTAAAGAAAGGCTGACCCGGGGGAAGCAAAGATAACAACAACTTAGATGCTAAGTTATTGAGACCTCTAGCCCCAATAGAATTATAAGGTGTCGTATAGGCAGTGCCACCATCGTCAGATTCCTTAGGGAACAACTGAGGGATAGTATAGGTAGCATTCTTCTCTGCTCTCTGGGTATACTGATCTCTATCCGTAGACAATCTTTCGTATACCTTTTGTGCACCTTCAGCAGTTTGATTATCTAGTTTAGTTTCTGCCATTATTACACAATATTACGTCCCGCACCACCGGCACCAGTCATGTTAACCTTAAGAGACTTCTTGCCTCTCTTCTTTCCTTTAGTTAACTGTTGCTTCTCTGATTCTGATTCAGTAGTGTTATGCGTATCTGCATTCACAAACCCTAACTCAGGAGCAGGAACAGTCTCTTCAGTAGTCGATTGACCAGAGTTACTGTGGCCACCAATAAGGCCACCAGTGGAGACCTTAACTACTTTCTTAAAGGCTTTACTGATTGAGCCCATTAATATCCTCTTTACTTAAATAATAGCAATTATAAATATGGAATCCTTTAGAGACATAACTATTCTTTAACATAGGAGCACACCAATCATTGACACTCCCAGTTTGAATATAGTCACACTCATCATTCTTTAGACAATCAATTAAATAATCAGACAACGCTCTAGCAATGCCTGCTCCTCTTTTAAAAGATACAGTCCATTCTTCATTAAGGATTCTTTGCTTATCAGAATACCAAGGGTAACCATAGGATAACAAACAGCATCCCACTAGTTCATCTGCAGATTGACTATAGAAACCAATAATACGATAATCATATTGGTTATTATTCAATACTACATCTTTAACAAAAGACCTAATATAGTCTTTATCTAAGTTTCTTATGAAGGATAAATTATTAGGATTATCTATAATAGATTTCATACATTTATCTAGAGCCTCCATAGCTGTCTTTAAGTCTACAATAGGTTTAACATAAAGTTTACCTATAGACCCCCTATAGTCCCCCATAGTATTCGTCATCCTTTTTTAATTTTTTACATTACGTTAGTGCCTACACCCTTAGCTTTGTCTAAGGATACCTTAAGACCTTTCTTACCCTTACGAGCCTTCTGTTCTTCAGTCTCCTGAGCACCAAGCTCCGGTTCCTGAGGCTCAACTACAGGGTTGTCTAAGGCAGGTGCCTGAACTTTCACTTCAGGTGTCTTAGGCTTTGAAAACAGTGAACCGATTTTAATCACCTATATGGTTTTGTTCATTGAACTTATTTTCAAGGAAGTCAAGTACATCCTGTACACCACCACAGTAATCAATGGTAGGCTTATAGCGGATCATCTTGCGTACATCAAAGATCTTCTGAAGTCCCTCCAACAAGTCTTTCGGGACAGCCGGAAAGTTGTCGAATAGGGGTTCATCAGGATCACTTTTAGTGGTATCTTTGATATCAATTTTCATAGATTCGTCTTTCACGATTATCTATCTCCTAGTGTGGTGAATTTATTATCAACTATCTGTCGTCTTAATAGGGACGATTTTATCAGGTGTCCAAAGGGTATCTTTAGTGTCCCCTTGTCGAAGAATATAGGCCATTCTAGCTTGCAGCAAAGCATCATCTTCAGTAAGGCCAGCTTTCTTGTAGGTATTAACTACAGTCTCCCATAGTTTATCCTGAGGGACATCCTTAAGGATCCTCTCTGCTCTTACTGCTCCAATACCGGGGCAACCTTTATAGCCATCAGCAGTGTCTCCTACTAGTGTCTGAAACATATGCCAATAATTAGCTTTATCTTCATCGAGCCAATAGATTTGATCTTCATTTACTCTATAGAAATGAGTAGGAAGAGTTTTGAAATCCTTATCCATTGATACAATTAAGGTTGTATCAGGAGTACTATTAATACCTATTACATCATCAGCTTCTAGAGATTCACTAGATTTAGATTCATAGTTATTTCTGATCCAATCCACTAATCCATAGTAGCAAGTAGGCTTTCTTTTATCAAGCCTATTGTTTTTATAATCAGGCATTAAGTGCTTCCTAAAGTTATCATTAGGATCACTAAAGACAAACGAATAGTCATTCATTTCGACATTATGGTTTGTCTTTAGCATACCTTTAATACCCACAATAATCTCTTCAAATTGATCTATTGCGTCATCCAAATAAGCATGACAAGTATATAGACCATCTCCCCAATAGATATCCTTTTGGACAGCTGAAGAGGCTTTATAGGCCAATAGATCTCCGTCTATCAGCCCAATGTATTCTTTAGTAGCGCTCATAGGATGATGCAAGCTCAGCGCCAGAACGAGTAAGCAGCCATCGATTGCCTGCCTGTCGAATGTACTTATTGATTGACGTAATGTGACCTCGAGAGGCCATCTCAGCAATCATTCGTGCATTGTATCGACAATAGTCTGACTGAAGTTTAGGATGGACTTCACCAATGTAAGCAAGAGCACTGCAGTAGTTACTCATCTCAGCGTTACGCTTGTGAACAATAACCTCCCCAGTACTCTTCTCTTCTGTATAGAAATACTTAGGCATCTTCATAACTACCCTCCTCCTCTGTAGTGGTATCTGAAGTCACACTGTAACCGAGCTTCATAAGGAGGTCATGAATGATCTCTTCAGGAGCCCAATCCTTCCAAGTTTCAGGTTCCGGCTCATAGTTAAGCACAGTCTCACCATTAAGAGTGACTACAGCACCATAAGCAGGGACATTGCCATACTCATCATGCTTAACCTTCCACTTCCACATAATATGGATGTGATCAATGCTGCCCTTAGGAGCCTTATAGTCACGCAGCAGTGCTGCCTTAGTTTCTTTAGTCATACCAGTGTTTTCCATAGTAGTAATTAATGACAAGCTGCCCAGTTACAGCCAATCTTTCCTTCAGTATCAAGTTGACATTTAAAATTAAAGAATGCCTGAGTTTGTCTCATGGATTCCTGAGCAATCCTGCAGCAGTCCTCAGCGATTTCTTTTGTTCTGCAGGCAATTTGTGTCTCATCATGGAGCCAAGCCATCATGGCAAAATCACCGTCCCAACCGTGCTTGTACCCAGCTTTACGCATATTCTCCTCAACAAGGCACACCCATTTCTTGCAGATAAGTGCACCTGCAGACTGAAGTAGGGTATTCAGAGCCGAGTGAGGGCTTCGCACATAAACAATGCGACGATCAAGCCCAAGAATACTGTGAGTAATACTAAGATTACTGTTATCAGGGTGAGCACGTTTCCTCCAAGTTACCTTATTGACACCTCCGACCCATTCAGAGGATGTAATGAGAGTCCTTTCAATATCTTGCCGAAGTTGCTTAATAGCAGGCAAAGACTGAAAGAACTTTTCCTTTAGTCGCTTACCGTCAGCCGAAGATCCACCAACGATCTCACCAATCTTGGCGTCGCCTGCTCCATACCTTGTATTCAGTTAGGGTCGCTAATCCTAACCCGGGATAAAACCCTGCTCATAGTCGCCTATGAGAGTAGACTATCTCATTCTCTATTTCTAGAGAGGCACCGCTTCGAACCGCTTGGTTCTACTCCCTTTCGGGATAGTCGTTACACTTCCTTCTAGCTAGAATAAGAGGCTTTGCTTCTTCTCTTGTGTAGTTTCCTTTGAAGCTATTTCTCCAAATCTTTCTACACTCAGGACAGAATTCTTTATTATATGTCTTGGTACTAAAAGACTCACCGCAGAACCAACAAGTTCTAACCCACTCTTTAACATTGAGCTTCTTGTGACACTCATGCTCCTTTTGGTGGCATGCCTTACAAAGCAACTCATAGTTTTCTAGAGTATTGTTCTTTCTATTGTGATCCTTGTGATGTACTACCCAAGAATAACGTCCTGCGTTCTTTAGGTCTTTACCACAACGCTCACAATATCTGACAGTTTCTTTAATCTTAGCCCCTTCTCGCCTAAAGAAACCAATCCCATATTTATATTGGGAATCTTCAGTATATTTATCGTTGTTTGACCTATTAGCCATCTTATTTCCTATCTAAAAGTTTAGCACGGTATTGACTCATAGAGTTCGTCTACCGTTTTCAATGCCTTTTACTTCCTCCTATCAAAGGAAGCCATAAATAAACGTCTTTGCATTGTCTCTTGTAGGCAACCCTGCCATCTTCTGGTTATGGGTATGAATGTCACCATTCAGGATCTCCTTTACATATGCCCCATTATCATAAGGAGATAGGAAATGGCCGAAGCAACGCAACTCAAGCCCAGAAGCATCAATACCAGCTTCATACCAACCTTTCGGAACAGTAAATAGCTCCCTGCATAGTCTCCCGTAAGGAGCTCTATTGGCAGGAACTTGAGCAACATTAGGATAGCTATGAGTTGCACGGCCAGTGACAGCCCCATTAGGGTTAACGGAGCCATGAATACGCCATAGGTGATCATTAGGATCCTCCTTCATTAGCTTTAGCCACGCATTACTGCCTTCAGCAAGCTGACCAATACGTTTGTTTAACATGAGAAGTTCTAAGATCTTGCTAGTCATAGGAATATCTTTAGCAGTCTTTAGAGTTTCTTCATCAACCTTAGGCAACCCTGTATCAGTCACCTCCTGAGGCTCCCACCCTTGCTCAATGAGAACCTTAGCAATCTGTTGTCGACTATTGGGATTAAAGGTTTCATAAACAGGATATTGTACTCCTGCTTTAATACCTTTCTTAGCGTTGTCTCTCTTGTAGGTCTTATAGCCAGTCAATAGAGGAGGGACACTCTCTTGCAGCTCTTTAGTCAACTCATCTCTGCGCCCTGCAAGCTCACTATAGAGAACTACAGCTTTATCTCTATTAAAGACAAAACCATTACGCTCCTGCTTAGCCATCACCCATGCGATATCATGCTCAAGCTGTACGGCCTCCCAAGGGTAACCTTTGCCTAAGAGTTTATCAAAAAGCATCTTAGTAACAACTACGTCCTGATAGTTGTACTGATACATCTCTTCTGAGAAGCTGTCCCAAGCCTCCTCCTGTTCCCCATATGTGCCCTTTAGTTCACGCATACGATAGCCATAGGCTTTCAATGAATGGGAACCAAAGAGATCCTTGGGAAGCCTCCCAGAACGAATTAAGCCCATATCGAGATCTTTAATGTTGCTCCAAACTAGACGAGCAAAGACAAGTGTATCGATAACACAATCCCTAGGATCAAATACAAAGTCTTTACCTGATAGTCGCTTAAGACAAGGGACATCGTACTTGATACCATTGTGAAATACCAAGTTATAACCGCTAGTACCATATACATTAAGAGCATCAATGTATTCATCGAGATCCTTATATCCTTTGTACTCCTGAGAGGCACTATCGTAGATCCATGCGCACCAGAATTTAGTTACGGTATCCAATAATCCATTGGTTTCGATATCAGTAATGATGTGTTTGTCGTATAGTTGAAGCATTTTCTATATCCTTCTATAGCCTTGCCAAGATTGTTGTATCAAGAAACTACTAGAATGGGCAGTCACCTAAATCATCCTCAAATGGGCAATCGTAGTCCTTTAGTCGGCCTGTTTCGGGATCATAATAGAGATAACCACTGATACCAGTCAAACCACTGAAACGATTCTTAAGTACTCTAATGGCCATGACATTAGGATTATCTCCCTGTTGATTCCTCTCCAGGCCAATCACCATATCTGCAAGCTGAGCAATAGCACCGGAACCTCTAAGTTGACTTAAAGACACCTGAGCTCCTTCTTCGTGACCTTTCTTATCGGGGCGCTTAAGGTGACTAACGACATACATAGTACACCCTGTTTCTTCAACAAGGGATCTAAGGTTTGTCATTAGTTTGTCAATAGCTTTACGCTCCCCGCCATCGTCACTATTGTCCATACCAGAGACAACAATAGAGATATGGTCTAGGAAGATTCTCTTGCATCCTAAAGCTACGATCATGTATCTAAGCTTACTAAGCAGATTCCCAGAATCAAGTGATCCAAAGTGATCATAGAGGAAGAACTTTCCGTTGCCAATCGTGGCATCAAAAGCACTCTTGAGTTCTTCTTTAGAGACACTATCGGGATCCACGCTGATAATGAGACGTCTATTAAGAAATATGGACATAAGTTCAAGTCCCGTCTTTGCAGTAGATTCCTCAAGAGCAACCACGCCACAAGTCTCGCCTTTAGAGACACCAAAGAAATATTCAAGCTCTCTGAGTAGAGTGGATTTTCCCATACCTGATCCTGAGGTAATGACATAAAGCTCACCGTGTCTAGCACCGTTTGTCTTGCTTTGGAGAGCTTGAAAAGGATAGGCCACACTGTCTTTAAGACTATCAAGACCTTCCACACACTTCTCATAGAGATCTTGACCTGAAACAATTCCATCAGGTCTGTAAGGCTTAGCGTTCCATATGGCCGATACAAGGTCACCTGATCTCCCAGCCTTAAGACACTCATTAGGATCCTTAAGAGGTAGATTAGCAATGTACGCTTTACCCACTGGGAGAATCTTTGCACAATCTTCACATGCCTTTCGTCCCGGATCATCCATATCGAACATCAGGATGATCTCTTCAAACCTGAGGTGTTTCCATTTGACGGAAGAAGTGGTTGTTAACCACACCTTGTACGGG
>OGJJ01000344.1_pt1 | contig 44435 bp, 41 predicted proteins | sample 1572081 | NCBI WGS metagenome assembly OGJJ01 (sample SAMEA2582122, study PRJEB24529) | metagenome | biome: Human gut stool | place: China | collected 2011
GGAAGCTGTTCTTCTGTTACGCCGCAGATGTCCATCATTTCTTTGGACCAGCATTTGTGTTCTACATCCATCAGAAGCATGCCGGATGCATCCGAATAATCAGAGCAGAAGCTTCCTGACAGGCAGTATGCCAGATAATCTTTTGGAAGCATGATCTTTGTGATCTTCGCAAAATTCTCCGGCTCATTTTTCTTTACCCACAGGATCTTCGGTGCGGTAAATCCAGTAAATGCAATGTTTGCTGTGTATTTAGAAAGCGTTTCTTTTCCGATCTCGTTATTCAGATAATCCGTCTCTTCTGTGGTACGTCCATCGTTCCAGAGAATTGCCGGGCGGATGACCTGGTCGTCTTTATCCAGAATGACCAGTCCGTGCATCTGTCCACCAAAGCTGATTCCTGCAACCTGGCTCTTATCACACTCAGAAGTCAGTTCTTTGATGCCTTCTACGGACTGGGTAAACCAGTCTTCCGGATGTTGTTCTGACCAGCCCGGATGTGGGAAGTATAATGGGTATTCTTTTGAAACAATTTTTTTGATGTCGCCTTTTTCATCCATTAACAGAAGTTTTACTGCGGATGTTCCAAGGTCTACGCCTATATAGAGCATGATGTTCCTCCTTGTTAGGGTTTTTGTATCAACCTGACGGATTCGAGGGGTTGTGACCAGATTATAGAAAATAAATATTGCATCTTCCAATCGGCAAAGCATTCCGATGAGCCTCTTAGGGCGGAAATTGTGTCAGCAACAGCTTCCACAATTTCTGAGTCTCATCTTCATTGCCTCAAATGGAATCTGCCATATTTATTTTCTATAATCTGGTCCTCAAGACATTGAACCGCCTGCTTGAAACATAAATCCTGTTTTTAATTCGTGTTTCTTTGTACTATAAAGGGGCGGGTTCATTCAGCCGCCCCTTATATGATTGTGTATAGTTTTAATTAGCCCCAAGGATTTTCTGTTGGGTAACGTACACCTTTTGGCTGGTTGTAGCCGATTTCGTCTACCGGTACTCCGATGTATTTGAATACTTCGTAAAGTGCTTTTCCGTAATGTCCGAATGCTACGGCTCCGTGATGCGGGAAGTTCTTTTCGATCAGTACATGACGATAGAATCTGCCCATTTCCGGAATTGCGAAGATTCCGATTGATCCGAAGGAACGTGTTGCTACCGGAAGGACTTCACCGTGTGCAATGTAAGCTCTCAGTACATTGTCTGATGTGCTCTGCAGACGGAAGAATGTGATATCTCCAGGTTTGATATCTCCTTCAAGTGTTCCCTGTGTTACTTCGATCGGAAGAGATCTTGCCATGATCATCTGGTATTTCATCTCGCAGAATGAAAGTTTGGATGATGCAGTATTTCCACAGTGGAATCCCATGAATGTATCTTTCAGTGTGTAATCGAATTTGCCCTTAATGTCTTCTTCATAAAGGTCGGCCGGTACAGAGTTGTTAATATCAAGGAGTGTTACAGTGTCTTCACTTACAACTGTTCCGATGAATTCGCTGAGTGCTCCATAGATATCTACTTCGCAAGATACCGGAATTCCCTGTGCTGTCAGACGGCTGTTGACATAGCATGGTACAAATCCGAACTGTGTCTGGAATGCAGGCCAGCATTTTCCGGCGATTGCAACATATTTGCGGTATCCTCTGTGTTCTTCTACCCAGTCTTTAAGTGTCAGTTCATACTGAGCAAGTTTTGAAAGGATTTCCGGTTTCTTGTTACCGGCTCCAAGTTCTTCTTCCATCTCTTTTACAATTGCCGGAATTCTTTCATCTCCGGCATGTTTGTTAAATGCTTCAAACAGGTCAAGTTCTGAGTTTTCTTCAATCTCTACGCCGATATTGTAAAGTTGTTTGATCGGTGCATTACATGCAAGGAAATTCAGCGGTCTTGGTCCAAAGCTGATAATCTTCAAATCGTTAAGTCCGATGACTGCTCTTGCGATCGGTTCAAATTCATGGATCATATCTGCGCATTCTTCTGCTGTTCCAACCGGATATTCCGGAATATATGCTTTAATATTACGAAGCTTTAAGTTGTAGCTTGCATTTAACATACCGCAATATGCATCTCCACGTCCCTGGATCAGGTTGTTGCCGCTTTCTTCTGCTGCTGCAACGAACATCTTTGGTCCATCAAAGTGTTTTGCAAGCAGAGTCTCTGAGATTTCCGGTCCGAAGTTTCCAAGATATACAACCAGTGCATTACATCCGGCTTTCTTGATATCTTCCAGAGCCTGTACCATATGGATCTCACTTTCTACGATACAGATCGGACATTCGTAAATATGTTCTTCTCCGTATTTTTCTTTGTAAGCTTTCATAAGTGCTTCTCTTCTTGATACAGAAAGGCTTTCCGGGAAGCAGTCACGGCTTACTGCAACAACTCCGATTTTCAGTTCTGGCATGTTATTCATTGTTTTTTCCTCCTAAAATATGAATCTGTCTGTTCTATTTTGCGATGTCGATATTCTCACCTTTAAGTCCGCACACAGCGCCTTCGATTCCTGCTTCTTCATGTGCGATCAGCCATTTGTTCTTTGCGGTAAGAAGCTTGTCATCAAATGATTTGGTATGGCAGGTCATCAGATCTGTATTGGTTCCCTTTGGAAGAACTACTACTGCCTTAAATCCATTTCCATCTACTCCGCAAGGTGCATAGTGAAGGGTTGTTCCGTACACTTCGATTCCAATTCCTGCCGGGACAAGGAATGCTTCTACTTTTGATGTGTCATATGTAAAATCCGGTTCGATATCCTGCTCTGCCCCCAGAAGCAGAATGATATCTGTCACTGCGACATTCACTTCTGAACTTCTGTGATATTCCAGTGCGTTCAGTTTGCTGTTATGTCCGTTGCAGTATCCAATTTGGATCGGAAGTTCTCCGTAAACTCTCATCTTCAGATCGATTGCAACATCCGTTGCCTCCAGTTCTTCAATAGATGGTTCGTAGATGACATCCTCCGGAAGAGGGGTGTGTTCCATTGCCTTGATCAGCTTTGAAAAATCATACCCATCGATCACACGGCCGTATCTGCTGAATTCTGGATCTGTTACTTTTTTGATTTTCATTTCTTCCACCTTCTTTCTGTCTTATATTCTAACAGGCTAAGTCGGTATCCGCTACCGAAAACTTAGCCTGTTAACTGCACTTTCTTGTCCTTATGCTATTTTTTATTATTTAGCACGTTTCTTAGATTCTACATCAAAGATAACGGCTGCAAGAAGTCCCATGTTTGTATAAGCGATAAAGTACACTTGATACCCTTTTACTGACCGGCGCATCACTGCGGATCGTGATCACCGGAATATTCTGTTCTTCTGCCTTGTCAATCTGTGTGGAAACCGCTTCTTCATCACTCACCTGTACAATAATCCCATCTACCCTGGTCGCAATTGCCATTTCCATCAATTCTTCTGTCGAATATTCACCCGACAGTGTCTCACCAAAATTCTCGATCAGGATCTGGTCTCCTTTCCCGGCATCTTTGGCTCCTTGGTATATCTTCTTCCAGTTTTCTTTATAACTTTTCATCTTCCTTTCTCATTTTACGGAAATCACTTGGTCTTACTCCATATTTTTTCCGGAATGCTTTGGCAAATGCTCTTCCGTCCGCAAATCCACTATGTTCTGCAATTTCCTCAACCATCGTATCACTGCTTATCAGTTCCCGGTAGGCATATTCCAGACGGATTCCCTGAATATATTCTTTATAGTTGATTTCTGCATATTTGCGAAACATCCGTGACAGATAGGTCGGCGAATACCCGAAGATCTGTGCCAGCCCTTCCAGCGAGAGATCTTTCTGATAATTATCCTTAATATAATTCGTGATCGTAGAAAGTCGGTTCCTGTTCTTGTGATCCCGCACGATCTCCGCACTGACATCAACCTTCCTGTATTTTGTCACCATCAGATAGACCAGCATATAAAAATAACTCTGTACCTTTAATTCATACCCTGTTTTCTTCTTCTGATACGTCACATACATCTTTTCAACCAGTTCAACCAGTTGTTCATCCTGTACGCGTTCGCTGTGGGTAAAACAGATAAACTGCTCGTCCGTATAATACCGTTCAAATGTCTGAAGTGGCATCTGCAGTACGATTGTCTTATTCGGAAACGGTGCCGAAATCGAATGCAGCTCATTAGAATTCACAATCACAAATGATTTTTCATCTAAATGGATATCTTCTTCATTGATATAAAAATCCAGCTTTCCTTCCAGTACAACAAACATCTCGATCGACCGGTGCCAGTGCTTTTCCCTGACATAATTTCCGTCTTTTCCTTCAAATAAAAACATCCGGAATGGCAGATCTTCATTCGGCAGAACCAGTTCATGTGAAAATTCCATCTAATTCATCCTCTTCTCTGTACATTCTCTGAGCAGTTTCATAGCATCCTCATACTTTTCAGCAGAAACACCTGCACAGGTGAGTAACATCCTGTTCTTCTCCACTTCAAGAAATGTCATTCCTTTCTTTTTTGCTTTTTCTGCAATCTTTTCTGCAGCGCAGTCCTCCGCAAAGGTCAACTGTACCATAAATCCTGCAGCACCAACCTGTACATCCACATCTTTTCCTAAAATCTTTTTTGCACTGTCCGCAAGCTTTTCTGCCTTTGCCAGATGGATCTTCCTGGATTTACGGACCTGACTCGCCAGATGTCCGTCACGGATAAACTGTGTCAGTGCGATCTGCTCGGCCTTGGATGCAGTCTGATTGTAATTATTTTTTCTTTTTTCGTAAGTTTCCATCAATTCCGGCGGCAGTATCATATAACTGATCCTGATAGACGGAAGCAGCATTTTGGAAAATGTTCCCAGATAAATGACATTTCTTCCTCCCGAAAGTCCCTGCAGGGACGGAACCGGTTTCTGAAAATATTTGAACTCACTGTTATAGTCATCTTCAATGATCAGAAAATGCTCTTTTTCGGCGCGTCCGACCAGTTCCAGTCTTTCCTGGATCGGCATCACCCCACCAAATCTTGTCATCTGTGATGGTGACACGTAATACATTCCAATCTCTTCTTCCGCACTTCCTGCAATCCGGTAGTTATGATCTTCAAAAACCGTCATTCCCTGTACAAACTCACTGTCCCTGAAAAATACGGTTCTCTTTTTATGATTCAGTGGGCACAGAATATGCAGAAGACTCTGTATACCAGCACCGATCACGATCTGATCCGGGCTGCAGATCACACTTCTGGTCTTCTGAATATATTCAGACAGTACTTCCCTGAATTCCTGTTCCCCCTGCGGTTCTCCATAAGAAAGCAGTCTCTCATCCTGACGCATTGCGCTCTTCATATATCTCCGCCATAATTCAAACCGGAAACTCTCTTTATCTACATTTGATGTTGCAAAATCATAGACAACCGGATTCTCCTGCTTCCTTACATGCCGGCTTGCAATCTTTCTGCCCTCTTCCTGCTTCTCGGCAATATCCGTCACATAATATCCACTCTGCGGTCTGGACACAATATAACCTTCTGCTGCCAGAAGCATATACGCATTCTCCATCGTCGTCCGGCTCATCTGCAGCTCGCTTGCACCTTTACGGATCGATGGAAGTTTTGTCTCTGACTTCATCTGCCCGGATAGAATCAGATTTCTGTAATAATGATACACTCTCAGATACCGGCAGTGTTCCTCATTCTGTAATTCCACTCTCATAACTGACCTCTAAAAAATATTTCTTTTTGTATATTTTACAAATGACACTTTTATTTTATTCTATATAAAACACATAAGAAATGCAAGAATTTTTCACTTTGTATTTCGGAAAGGATACTTCAATGATAAAACGAGTCGCTGTTATCAATGATCTGTCCGGTCTTGGACGATGCTCCCTGACTGCCGCCATCTCTGTATTATCTGCGATGGGCATCCAGACCTGTCCACTCCCGACAGCCATCTTAAGTTCTCAAACAGAATATCCAAGCTACTACTGCTATGATTTTACCGATAAGATGGATTATTTCCGTCAGGAATGGAAGAAACTCGGCACTTGCTTTTCTGGGATCTACACCGGTTACATTGCCAGTGTACCTCAGATTGAAGAGATTTTTCATTTTCTGGATACGTTCCAGACACCAGATACTTTTCTTCTGGTTGATCCTGTAATGGGTGATGACGGCATGACCTATGATATGTATACTTCCGAATTCCTGTCCGCCATGAAGGAACTGACCGCACGTGCAGATATTATCACTCCAAATATTACAGAGTTCTGTCTGCTGACAGATATGGATTACAATACCCTGCAGAACTCCTCTTTGTCCCTGCATCAGCTCATTTCATGCCTCAAAGATGCAAGCCATACATTATTAACAGCAGAACGTGCGAAAAAGATCCTTATCACAGGAATTCGCTTTACTACAGATGATGGAATCCCTAAGATTGGGAATCTCCTGTTAGACGGCTCTTCGCATTTTCTGTCGGCATTTCCCTGCTGCGATGGAAGCTATTCCGGTACCGGCGATCTCTTTGCCTCCTGTATCACAGGTGGACTTGCCCGCGGAACTTCCCTTACAGAAATGATGCAGACTGCCGGATCTTTTCTCGAAAAAGCATTAGCCGATTCCGTAAAAGAACATGTCTCTGTAAACGAAGGAGTTAACTTCGAAAAGTATTTATATCTCTTGCATTAAGAAAAATCACCATATATCCCGATAAAATTTCTCTACTGAAATTTTTTCTTTTGATATATGGTGATTTTCTTTCTATAATGATTCGTATCTTAAATTCATATTTCGTTACATAATTTCTGACAATCTAATCTGTGCTTCCACAGCTTCTGCCAGTAATTTATGATTTTCCGGATAATATCTTGTCGAAAATACATACTCTCCATTATTCACAAATACTTCTACCGATGATCTATCAGCCAGAATCTTCAGATCCTTCACTTCATCCACTTCCACATAACGCATGCTTCGTCCTGCAGATACAGAAGTCTTGTCCTGACTTATAAAATGCATCCGGAATCTTCCGTCTGCATAATCCAGGATCAGTTCATTCGACAGGATGACTTTAAAATGGTTTTCTGCAATATTCAAAATCTCCAGTTCATACACCGAATAACCGTCACTGGACAGCATACCTTTTACATCACTTACCAGATGTTTCTTCTCATCCAGTTCGCGAATCGGGCGCTGACAGATCTTTCCATTTTTCTCGAAGATTTCTCTCGGAAATGTAAAGCAGTGCTGCCATCCCGTCTGAATCGTCGGATTTGTATACTCTTCACAGTCCGGCATTCCCATCCAGCTGATGTGAATTCTTCGTCCGTCTTCTGTCTCAAAGCTCTGCGGTGCATAATAATCAAATCCATAATCCCATAAGTGATATTCTGACAGCTTATATTCTCCAAGAATATCTCCTTCTATCTCAAAATATCCGGACTGATATACATTGCAGTCATCCCAGATACCGCCTTCCAGCCCCTGGACCGATGTAGAAAGAAGCTTCTTCGTACCAATCTCAAAGTAATCCGGACACTCCCACATATAACCGAATGGATTTTCCGATTCTATCCGGTTTCTGAATTTCCAGTTTATCTTGTCTTCTGATTCGAATACCAGCACATGTCCGACGTCTTCATTGGTTCTTGCTCCCTGTACCATATAATAGATATCATTTTCTTTCCATACCTTGGGGTCTCTCACATGACAGGTCAGATCGTCCGGATAATCGGAATTGCTCATCAGTTCTTTTTTTCTGCCAAATGTCTTTCCATCTTCTGTCATAACCAGAACCGTATTGCCCTCACGTCCGGTTCGGATGTAATCATATTCCCCGTCTTCTAATTTGACATTTCCTGTATAGTACAGATACATTTTTCCATCTTCGATAAATGCGGATCCGGAATATACCCCGTGACAGTCAAACGGCTGATCCGGATAAAGTGCGGTACCCTGATATTCCCAGTCAATCATGTTCGTGCTGGTGTAATGTCCCCACATCTTCACGCCGCCTTCCGCATCAAATGGTGAATACTGAAAAAATGCGTGATAGATACCCTGGAACTGGCAGAGTCCATTTGGATCATTCAGCCAGCCGACCGGCGGCATCAAGTGTAGTTTTTCACGAAATTTTCTATCTGATACGGATAACTCTTCTCTGGTTTTCTGGCTTTGTTCTGCTGTCTCTACTAATTTCGCAAGATCTCTTGTTAATGCGTTCATAAATCAATCTTCTCCATCTATAAGCATTATTTTGTAAGTGTCATAACTTTACTTGTTGTTTTAACTTCAGCAGGTTCTGCCTTTGTTACATTTCCAAATTCATCTGTATTTGTCAGAATCATCATGGTTGTCGTCTGATATCCTGCATTCTTGATTTCCTCAAGATTTGCTTCTACCAGAATATCTCCTGCATGTACTTTGTCGCTATCAGAAACTTTCTTCGTAAATCCTTTTCCATCCATCTTCACGGTATCGATACCGATATGGATCAGGAGCTCACCTCCGGACTCTGTTGTGATACATACAGCATGACCTGTTTCGAAGATATTGGATACTTCTCCGTCACATGGAGCTACAATCTTGCCATCTGCAGGCTCTACCGCAACGGTTGTTCCCAGCATTTCGGATGCAAATGTCTCATCCGCAACCTCAGATAATGAAATCTGTGTTCCATTTACCGGACTTGTCAATTTCTCTTCTGCTTTATTGTTGTCTGCTATTTCGATATTTTCTACTGTCTCTGTTGTTCCAGTTGTCTCTGTCACATCTGCCGTTACTGCCTTTGGTTCTGCATCCTTATAGATTACAAATGAGATTGCGAATGCAACACCAACTGCGATCACCATCTCGATCAGATACTGAAGCGGCTGATTCAGGCAGAGCAGGATACCGAAGATACCTGTCACACCGGTTCCCTTAGCTCCGAGATGTACCAGGGATGCATACAAAGCTCCACATCCTCCACCGATACATCCGGCGATGAACGGCTTGAAGAATCTTAAGTTTACACCGAAGATCGCCGGCTCTGTAATTCCCATAAATGCACTGAGTGATGACGGAAGTGCCAGAGATTTGATCTTCTTATCTTTGGATTTGATACCTACTGCTAATGCTGCTGCCCCCTGTGCTACGTTTGCTGCACTTGCAAGCGGAAGCCAGTATGTAACACCGTATTTTGCAATCTGTCCGATATCAATTGCTGTATACATCTGGTGGATACCGGTTACTACGGTTGGTGCGTACAGACTTCCCATGATCAGACTTCCGATTCCAAGAGGAAGTGTTAACATCCACTGGATTGCTCCAAGGATTGCATTTTCAGCCCATACAAAGATTGGCCCTACGATTGATAATGTAAGGTAACCTGTTACGAATACGCTGACCAGAGGAGTCACGAATAAGTCGAGCACTTCCGGAACAATCTTATGTAACTTCTTCTCGATCACTGCCAGGATCCATACAGCGATGATAACCGGAATGACATGTCCCTGATATCCGACCATGTCAATCTTGAACAGTCCGAAGAATACGCTCTGTGTCTGCTGTACCCCTTCGGTTGCTACCGTATAAGCGTTCTGCAGTGACGGATGGATCATGATCATACCGATAACTGCGCCAAGATACTGGTTAGCACCAAACGCTTTCGCTGCTGAGAATGCAATCAGGATCTGCAGAAATGTATATGCAATGTTGCTGAACAGATTCGCAAATACATAAATGGAACTGTGTGTATTAATCTGAAGGAATCCGTTGCTGTTCATAAAATCAAGTGAGTTCATGATTCCCATTAAGAAACCGCTGGCTACGATGGCCGGAATGATTGGTACAAAGATATCACCAAGAAGCTTGATCGCACGCATGAACCAGTTCTGCTTTTCTGCGGCCGCCTCTTTCGCCTCTGCCTTCGAGCTTGCTGTGATACCTGCTATGTCGATGAACTCGGCAAATACTTTATTTACTGTACCTGTTCCAAGGATAATCTGAAGCTGTCCCGATGCCTCGAAGACTCCTTTTACCCCGTCAATATTTTCAAGTGCTTCTTTACTTACTTTCTTATTGTCTGCAATGACAAGACGCAGTCTCGTTGCACAATGTGCTGCAGATGCAATGTTCTTACTTCCACCGACATGATCCAGGATATCCTGTGCGGTCTTTCTGTAATCCATAATAACTCTCCTTCCTCATTTGATGTGTAATCGTTTTCACATCGTGTGATTTTATAATAAGAAAAAAAATGCCATTTGTAAAGATGGCATTTTTACTGATATTTCATATTCATTTTTGTGCGTATTGCACGAATTTAGTTGTTTTTGACCGATTTCGAATTTATTTACACGTATTATACACTGATTTTCTACTCCGGCAACTCTTATTCTTCTATATTTTCTTCCGGATCATCAATTTCAGCAAGCCGAAATCCAAGTTTGATCTCCATCGGAATATTTTCGCCCCGTTCTATCACATCCAACAAGAGTTCTGCACCCCTGATACCACTGGTTTTAAAACCGAAATGTACAGTTGGAATTCCACCGGTTACTGCCTTTAAAAGCTGATTATCACCAAATCCCGTAACCTGGATTGCTGTATTTTCCAATATATAACGGAATCTGGAACCCGTATCTTCCACATTCTTCGGTATCTGACTTCCTACATAAGTATGAATCGCTTCAATTGCTCCGGCCGCAATCGTATCTGTGGCGCACGATATGATATCGATATCATTCTTTTCATTCAACAATTCCAGAACTTTCTCGTATCCGGACTCTGTAGTGAACTCCGCCACCTTATAATATCCGTCTTTTAATTCCCGTCCCGACCTTTTCAGACCTTCCCGGAATCCATCTTCTCTTGCTGCTCCGGCTGCCTTGTCTTCTCTTGAAACTCCGATATACGCGATCTCTTTTCTGCTCTTTGCCGCAACCGCACGTCCCATGGCCTCTCCTGCACCGTAATCATCATGATAAATGCAATTTGCAAACTTTGTATGCTGTCCGATCACGACAACAGGAACCTTGGATTCTTTCAGAAATCTTCTGTGCTCTGCTGTGATCATCGTACCCACAAGAATAATCCCGTCTACCGGATAATTCTCAAACAGACGCATATATTCTATTTCCTTCACCGGTGTATTATCCGTTCCTGCAAGCAGCATCTGGTAATTTCTCTCTGAAAGAACTTTTTCTACCCCTGCTGTAACCCGGCTGATGGATTCGGAATTAATCTTTGGCACGACCACTCCGATCAGGCAGGCTTTCTTTGTCCGAAGCATACGCGCCTGCGCCGACGGCTGATATCCCGTCTCTTCGATCACTTTTTTAATCTGTTCTTTCTTCTCGTCACTTACATATCCACCATTCAGATATCTTGATACTGCTGCGCTGGATACCCCTGCTAGTTTGGCAATTTCTTTGATCGTCATATAACGTTTACTCCCTCTGTTATAATGTACTTCCATTCTCTTTAATTATTTTCTGATACCAGTAAGCGGAATCTTTTAAGATCCTCTTCTGTGTCGGTCCCAGTTGTTGCTGCTCCCCATACAAAATCTTTTCTAAAACCCATGCTTATTCTCCCTGTTTTCATTACACTGTAATTGTATTATACCGCAAAAATTCATACTGTGCATTATAAGTGAGGCCGGAGATTTCAAAAACCTCCGGCCTCACTTATGTTACATTGATATATTAACTTTCAAACTGGCTGTGATACAGTTTATGGTAAAATCCACCTTTTTTCAGCAGTTCTTCATGATTGCCCTGCTCGATGATCTTACCGTCTTTCATAACTAAGATTAACGAAGCATTCCGTATCGTGGAAAGTCTGTGTGCCACGATAAAGCTTGTTCTGCCTTTCATCAGTTTATCAAATGCTTCCTGTACCTGCAGTTCGGTACGGGTATCAATACTTGATGTCGCCTCGTCTAAGATCAGCATCGGCGGCAGACAGAGCATGACTCTTGTGATACACAGAAGCTGTTTCTGTCCCTGGCTGATGCTGTCTTCATGGAGCACCGTGTCCAGCCCTTTCGGAAGTCTGCGGATGAATTCCCAGCTTCTTGCTTCTTTCGCCGCACAGATAATCTCTTCATCAGTTGCATCCGGCTTTCCAAAACAGATGTTGTCTCTCACGGTTCCGCTCTTGATCCAGGTATCCTGCAGTACCATGCCAAAGCTGCTTCTGAGCGCATGTCTGGATACTTCCCGGATGTCTTTTCCATCCACCAGGATTTTTCCTTCATCTACGTCATAGAAACGCATCAGCAGATTAATAAATGTCGTCTTACCGCATCCGGTCGGACCAACGATTGCGATACGCATACCTGGTTTTACATCCAGATTGAAATTCTTAATCAGTTCTTTTTCTTTATCATAACTGAATGCCACATCACCAATTGTAACATTGCCATCGACTGTAGCAAATACTCCTTCTGCATCCGGTGTCTCTTCTTTCTGCTCCAACAGGTCAAAGATACGGTCCGCACATGCCAGCGCATTCTGCATCTCTGTAATTACCGAACTGATATCATTAAACGGCTTCATATACTGGTTCGCATAGGATAACAGTACAGAAAGTCCTCCAACCGTCAGCGTTCCGCCCGGTATCAGAAAAGCTCCGAGTAGTGCTACTCCGGCGTAAATGATATTGTTGACAAATCGTGTAGATGGGTTCGTTAAACTGCTGTAAAATACCGCTTTCTGGCTGTATGTCTGCAGTTCTTTATTGATCTCATCAAATCTTCTGGATGATTCTTTCTCGTAACCGAATGCTTTGACTACCTTCTGTCCGCCGATCATTTCTTCGATCAGTGCAGTCTGGCGTCCTCGGGTCTCGCTCTGCTTCCGAAACATCGTATAAGATCTGGAAGAAATGAATTTCGCTACTACGAAACTAAATGGTGTCAGAACGATCACTAAAAGCGTTACCCACACATTCTTGGAGAACATGAAGATCAGCGTCACAACGATCGTCACAATTCCGGAAAACAGCTGTGTAAATCCAAGCAGCAAACCATCGGATAAGATATCTGTATCTGCAATGACACGGCTTACGATATCTCCGGTACTATGCTGATCCAGATAAGATAACGGCAATACCTGGATGTGGCGGATCGCCTGTGAACGGATATCCTGTACGATCCGGTAAGTCATACGGTTATTCAGAAGATTCATAAACCACGTCGCAAGCGCCGATATAACAATGAATACCAGAATCTGTTTCAGATAATACCACATCGCATCAAAGTTAACCTCATGCGCAGCCACAACCTCATCGATCGCATCTCCAAACAGCACCGGCACATACAACTGAAGGATCACAGAAATAGCAGCAAAGATCACGCTGAAGCCAAGAAAAATCTTGTATTTTCCAATGAGTTTTAATAACTTTTTCATTACTCTGCCACTCCTTTCTGATCTTCTTCCAGACGTTCTTCCGGGAACTGTGAGTAGTAGATTTCCTGATATGTCTTACAGTTCATCATCAGTTCCTCATGTGTTCCTTGTCCTGCCAGTGCGCCGTCTTCCATAACCAGGATCTTGTCTGCCTGTCGAATGCCGGAAATTCTCTGGGATACCAGGAATGTCGTCATGTTTCCTTTCAGGCCGCCGATTGCTTTGCGAAGTGCCGCATCGGTTGCAAAATCCAGCGCACTTAAACTGTCATCCAGTATCAGTATCTTCGGATGTCTCACCAGTGCACGTGCAATCGTCAGACGCTGTTTCTGTCCGCCGGACAGGTTACGTCCGTTCTGCTCCACCTCAAAATCAAGCTTTCCAGGTTTGGATTCTACTACATCTTTCGCCTGTGCGATCGTAATCGCATTCCACAATTCTTCATCGGATGCCTGCTCATTGCCCCACTTCAGATTCTCACGGATACTTCCCTTAAAAAGAATCGAACGCTGCTGTACCACACCGATTTCTTTGCAGAGTTCTCCCTGCGGATACTTTGTCACTGGCATGCCGTCAACTTTTACATTTCCTTCCTGCGGATCATAGAATCTCGGAATCAGGCTTATCAGTGTACTCTTACCGCTTCCGGTTCCTCCGATGATTCCGATCGTCTGCCCTTTCTTTGCCTGAAAACTGATGTCTGACAGACTGGATGCACCGGCTCCTTCGTAAGTAAATGTAACGTGATCAAATTCCACTGCCATATCGGAATCTGTGTTTTCTACATTTATAGTACCATTTTCATTCTTATATCCCATGCTGGACTTCACATCCAGAATACCAGCCACACGGTCTGCACAAGCCATCGATTTATTCAACGTAATGATCAGAGAGGCTAATTTGATCAGCTCTACGATGATCTGTGCCATATAGTTATACAATGCCACAACCTGTCCCTGCTGCAGATTGCCGATATTAACCTGTACACCGGCTCTTGCGATCAGAAGCACGGTTGCACCGTTGATCAGTACATACGTAACGGGGTTCAGAAGTGCCGAGATTCTGCCTACGAATTCATTCAGTCTGGTGAGTTCTCTGTTACTTTCTTCGAATTCATCCACTGACTGCTCTTCCCTGCAGAATGCACGAATCACACGGACACCGGTTAAGTTCTCCCTTGTAAGTCCGGTCACACGGTCAAGACCTGCCTGCACTTTCTTAAACAGCGGGATACTGACCAGCATAATGGAAAATACAACCACGAACAGAATCGGTACTGTCACGACAAAGATCAGTGCGCAGCGCACATTGATGGTAAATGCCATCACCATCGCTCCGATTACGACAAACGGACTTCTGAGTAGGAGTCTTAGTCCCATATTAATTCCGTTCTGTACCTGATTCACATCATCCGTAAGTCTGGTGATCAAGGTATCCGTTCCCAGCGTATCCAACTCTGTAAATGATAATCCCTGGATATGGTCAAACATCGCCTGTCTTACACTGGTCGCAAATCCAACACTCGCCTTCGCAGCAAAAAACTGTGCGGTAAAGCTGCATGTCAGCCCGACTGCTGCCATGAGCAGTAATACAAAGAACATTTCCACAATATATCCACGGTCATTCTTCGCAACGCCCACATCAATGATCTGAGCTACCACAACCGGAACCATAAGATCGAATACCACTTCTAATAATTTAAAAAGCGGCGCCAGAATGCTTTCCTTACGGTATGGCCTCAGAAATTTCTCAAGACGCTTCATTTCTTTCACTCCATTCCTTTATTTTCTTGTCTCTTCTTATTATTAATGTCCTTGACTGTTTTATTATAGTCCGTTATCATTGATATGAATAATATTGTTTTTATAGCTCTGTAATACAAAATAAATATAAGGCAGGTAATCCACATGGAATTAAGGCAATTAGAATATTTCCGCGAGATCGCATCCACCGGCAGCATCAACGAGGCCGCCAGACACTTAAATATGTCCCAGCCTCCACTCAGCTACCAGATCCGTCAGCTCGAAACCGAACTAAATGTAAAACTTTTTGACCGCACCAGCAAAGGGGTCACTCTGACAGAGGCCGGCAAGGTTCTCTATGACCGTTCCGGCAACCTCCTGGAATACGCAAGATCCACGGAACTGGAAGTGTCTAAGACCGGTAAAAAACGGATCTTGCGTATCGGTCTGACACCGACCACTGTCGATACCATCATGCCTTATATTGCCCGGTTTTCCAAAAAAAATCCCGACGTGAACTTTGAAGTCCACGACGGGATCACTTACTCGCTCTATGAGTATCTTATGGATGGAATCATTGATATCTCTGTTGCCAGGACACCACTGCGTCTGGATGAGGTCTCGTATCTGGAACTATGCTCAGAGCCAATGATCGCAGTGTCCGCTGCGCCGATAACCCCCGATTCCGGCATAGATTCACTGAAGCTTGCTGATCTTCTTCACAAACCTCTGATCTTATACCGGAGATACGAAGAACTGATCATGAACACTTTCCACGCACAGAATATGATACCGGATATCTTCTGTGTCTGTGATGATCCAAGAGGCGCCATGCTCTGGGCGAAGGAAAATCTTGCCACCGCAATCTTCCCCAAGTCTATGGCAAGTCTATGTAACGGACTTAGCATCCAGGAAGTGGATGAGCCGGATCTTGTGACCAAGATCCTTCTGATCTGGGCGAAAGGCAAGAAACCGGTGCCACTGGTGCAGGAATTTTTGGAGGTGTGTGGAGAGCGTTAGCAGATTAGAGCTTACGGCTCACCCACCATATTCCAACCACGATATATGCCACCAGCACTCCTGATATGGCAGATGCTGCAGCCAGTTGATTCCTGTTTTCCAAAACAAATGCCATTAGAAGAAATACAATTTCTCCACACCAATAGAACCAGATGCATTTTCTTTTTCCTGAATCTGTAATCCAGTTTTTGGAATCCAGTATCCAGAGTAAATTAATAAATATTCCAAAAGCTAAGGATATGATCAATGAAGTAAGGGCTTCTGCTGACATATTTGTCATTCTGTTTTTTGCAAATGCCATACATAGAACCAGCAAATCATATAGTAATAGCAATATAGCATTTCTTTTTAACGCTTTCATTTTTTTATGAATGTTCACTTTTCTCCTCCTCATTGTCCTAAAAATGGTCCCGGATATTACAAAGGCTGGCAATAGGCCTATATACACTCTAACTATCAGGAGTACTATATTGCCTTAACGCCTTTGTTGCTTTTTGGTAAGCTTATTTACAATCAATGCTCTTCTATTTTTCCATCTTTAATATAAACAATTCTTGACCCATATTTTGCCAAAGTCAAATCATGTGTTACCATTATAATTGTCGTTCCTTCCTTGTTCAAACGAGATAAAATCTCCATAACCATTCTAGAATTGTCACTATCCAGGTTTCCAGTTGGTTCATCAGCCAAAAGAATCTGCGGTCTATTAGAAATAGCTCTCATGATAGAAACTCTCTGTTGCTCTCCTCCGGATAGCTGAGCAGGATACTTTTTTTCCAAACCTTCCATATGAAATTCATTCAACAATTCCTGTGCTCTTACAGTTCTGTTCTTTTTAGACATTCCCGCATATCCAAGTGGGATAGCAATATTTTCCAAAACATTCATTTCCTGAATTAAATGATATGCCTGAAAAACAAATCCAATTTTCTGGTTTCTAATCTCTGCCATTTTTTTATCATTCAAACTTTTAATAGATATCCCATCCAATGTATATTCGCCCTCAGTTGCATAATCTAATAACCCAACAATATTTAACAATGTTGATTTTCCACTCCCTGAGCTCCCATAAATACACACAAATTCTCCCGGATAAATAATTAAGTCTACACCTTTCAACACATTGATTTCTATATTTTTTCCATAATATGTTTTTTTTATATCTTTTAGTACAATCATTTTTCTTTTCCTAATCCCCATTTAAAAGCTCAATCACTCTTTTTTGTTTTATTTTTATATAACTCCTTCCAGACACAATGATAGTTATCAACAAATAAATACTTATACTTGCAATGAATGACACGATACTCCCTTCTACTTTTATATAACCGATCATAATTCCCATATCAACAAAGTATGTAACTATGTAGCCAATACCTACTCCTATGAACATTCCTAACCCATTCAATAAAGCAACCTCTGCAAACATTTCATAAAATACTGTCCTATAATCCGCTCCACACGCAAGACTAATCCCGTATGCTTTTTTTCTATGGTTAAATAATAATTCGAAAATTGATATCATCCCTCCCAAAAAAGCTATTAAAAATAAAATACCAGCCTGCATGATTACCCGTATCGATTGTTTCACTTTATATCCATTATTCTTTAAGTCTATTTCCGGAGAATAGATACGGTAAGAATATACTTCTCCATGCATTTTATTTAAATACTCTTCTATATTCCGTAACAACAGATCTTTATTTTCTAATTCCTTAGAATTCCATTCCATATGAATGTATGCCGGTTCTATTTTTTGTTCTATCTGTTCCATATATTCAATAGGAGCAATTACACAATTCTTCAGTTCTATATCCTCCACTTCCGTCTTCCATAATTGCTCATTTATCCGTGTCGGCATTTTCTTCGGAACACTTCCAGGAATTGTAAATATATCTTCGATACTTTCTTTATTGCTTCCCCAATAACAATATCCATTCTCCAACCCCAATTTATCATAATCTGTCAAAATCATTGTAAACTCATAATTTTTATTATTCGCTACGTAAAATTCTGGTAAGGCAATATAGAAAAAGGTTTTCCCGCTCGATATTTTCTGTATCTTTTCATAATCTTGAATCGTCAACGCTACTGTCTCTGATAACATTTTTTCATTAAATCTAGATATCTCAAGACATAAATCTCGACTTTGGTTTGCTCTTCTTCTTTCTTCCTTTACTAATGAAGAATACATATTCATTGCATATACAAGCACACTCATTCCCAACATCATCTCAATAATCATCAATATTGAGATCCATTTATTCCATTTTAACCGTTGCCATGCTCTTCTTATACTATAGCTCACTCTGTCTCCTTTATTTTCAACATTAATGCAATTGGATATAGCTTTATTTTCTTTATCGAACATCTTGCTAATATTCCACATATCAACAACGATATAGTAATAATTTCTGCAATAACCACTCCATCCAACACGATAACATTATCTAATTGAAGCATTCTGGCCAGTGGATTCATCGTAACAATTACTAACAGTACTGCAATTCCTGTAATCCACAAAGTTTCCAAAAGTGCTTCTATCCGCATCTCTTTCCTGGAAGCTCCCAGTGCCAAATTGACTCCTACCGTTCCCCGCTCTTCGTCCATCTTTTCTATAAGTACGATAGATTCATTTAATACAAAAAAAGTGAGTGCAACCATTGCAATAAGTCCCCGGACAATTCTCCATTGTTTTTTTGTTGTCAATGCATTTTTATATAATTCCATTCCTGTAGTTGTTGATATAAGCTCCGATTTAGGATCATTTTTTTCAATAATCTTTGTTCCCTTATCTGCAATTTTTTCTAAATTATTACTTTCTCCCCAAAAAGTTCCTGTAAATTGTATCTTTTCTTTATTCTGATATATATCCTTCATTGTCTGATACGGGATTGCAATTCCCGAATATATGCTGCTGTTCAATATACCTACAATCCTACACTTTTTATCTCGGATTAAAATACCATCCCCAACTTTACAAGAATATGTTTTAGCACATTGACTATCAACCAAGCATACTGCTGCACCAGTCTTCATTTCCCTTTTATTGAACATTCTTCCATTAATATCAGGCATTGGATAAGCATATTTTTCATCTATTCCTATCACAGAAACATATTTATCTCCCCATTGTTTAAAATTTTCCTCTTTGTATGCTTTTATCGAATACTCCGTTCCTTCTGGAAACAGAATATCAAATTTTTTACTAAACCAATCAATCTGTACAGAACTATTCATTTTTTTAAATGTCGTAAAATAGAACACTCTATCTACCGATCTTATATTAGCTATACAGAATGCTGGAAGCAAAAGACCTACATAAAACGAAAGAATATATAAAAAGTATCGTTTCTTTTGGTATTTGATTTTTATCCAAGTTTGATACACTATATATAAGTACCGTTTCATACATTTCCCCTTACTTTTTATAGATTCGGTATATTTTTTTTGCTTTCGGCATAACTATAAAGTACTCTCCCTGATTGTTTTCATCTATTTGCGGATTTTCTTCATTTTCCAGTCCCGAAATGATTGCAAGAGTTTCCTTATACTCCCCATTCCATCCCAATGAATATACCGATGCACCCGATCCAGAAATACATATTATTTCTTTATCTTTTATCAGAAAATCGGTTATCCCAAATCCGTATGGCAATTCAGATACCTTTTTTAACTTGTTCCCACTAACAGACAAAAGCCACTCAGGTGCTGTGGTGACCGCTCCAAAACTATCATTTTTCTTATCATAAAACCGTACCATGAAATTTATTCCATATATTTCTGATTGATAACTCGCAATTGATCCGATAAAATTTGCTCCTATTTCTTCTTCATCTCCATTGGTATATTTATCTATTACCGCCTCTTTTAATGACATTCCCGTAACGTATATTCCCTCTTCGTTTACTGCCATTTTTTGTGGAACATAATCTGGATCATTCATTTTTTTGTTTATCAAATCTACTTTATCTACATAATTTAACTGCTCATCAAATATCTGGACTCTATTATTTCCTTGATCAAGAACATATATTTCATGATTATATGCTTTCATTGCACCTGGAGATAAAAACTCCCCTTCTCCATTACCAGTCTTTCCAATTTTTTTAATTAGATTTCCAGAATAATCCATTTGTATAATAGCGTCACTTGCTTTATCCGAAATAATCATCGAATCTTCCAGGCATATGATTCCATTTGGTTCATCCACATTTTCCAATTCTTCTACACTGTATCCCGCGTCGATATCTTCAAGAGACGCTAAATCGAATGTTTTATTACTTATTTCCTTAGCATTCTCCGCATAAATGGGTAATACATCACTTTTAGAATTAAGCATAATATTATAATTTTCACTCGTTTTGTGTTGACATCCACTCAAACAGCAAAACAAACTCCCGATAATAGCGGTAATAAATATTCTCCTTTTCACAATTCCCACCTCTTCTTTGCCAAAAATAATTTCTACCATGAAACTATAATTGTCCATTTTCTCAATTCAGTAAAATTGTATGATTCCTTTTTCCAAATACCCCAAAACAACTCGATTTGCTTACCTTTACTATATCCAATAAATCTTATCCTGCTTCTTAACAAATCTGAATAATTCTTAATTTCTAACAGACTGTTTTCACAGTATCTTATTCTATATATATCGGAAAACTTAAAACAATTGCATATCTGTTTTCATTATTTATAATTTCAGATTCTCCTTTCATCTGTTCCATCATATTTTTTATATTCTGGATTCCTATCCCCGTTCCTTTTACATACTCTATTTTAGTGTTTTTTTGATTTTCAAAGACTATCTGTATTGTATTTTCATTATTTTTCATCTCCAAAATAATTGGATAATCTTTATCCGCATATTTTTTTATATTTGAAACCAGATTATCCATAATACGCCCTATATATTTAGGATAAACCCGTACTTTTGCTTCACCCCACTTCATATTTCCAGCAGCTACCCGATATCCGTCCGCTTCAACAAATGCACAAAACTCTGATAAATATTCCCCTATCGCATATTCCACATTTGCCGGTGGATCTAATTCTATTTTTTCCTGCTTTCGAATCAAAAAGAAATCGAACACCTGATCTGTCAGTTCCCTGATCTGATTTGCTTTTTGATAGCTCTTTTGTATATATTCCTGATTCTCATCATTTGCTGATTTCTTTATTGCAATTTCTAAAAAAGTGATCAGGCTTGTCAGCGGCGTCCGAAGGTCATGCGCCATCGCAAGAACTAATTTATTTTGGTTTTTGTTCATCTTCTTTTCATTTTCTTCTTTTTTTATCAAATTCTTACGCATCTGCTCCAATCCGTAGGCCAGATTTCCCAGTTCGTCTTTTCCTCTCACCTCTATATCAGCATCCCAATATCCGCCCTCTATCTGCCGAATAGATTCACTTAACTTTTGTATATATTTCACTTCTTTTCTTATTCCAAAAATAAATACAACAAAACATATTCCAAAACTGATTGCAGTAATCGTAAATATAAAAAAGAGTTTTATCTTCACTTCATAGTCTGCATAAATATACACATCCGCATCACCATCTTCAAATTTTACATTTTGCAAAAAATACCAGGTATAATTCAACATATCATTTTCTGCTGGTTTTAATAGATTGTCTTCTACATAAAAATTATCAAATAATATTTTTCTTTCTCTTGAAACTAAGAAATATGAAATCTTCTGCTTATTTGACCATTTTTTCAATTTTTCAAAGTCTGTAGCTGCCACATGATTTTCTGTAACATATTTTTGCAGATGTTTCACATAAGGTGTTTCCGCCTTATATATATAATCGGATTCATAATAATAATTCATCAATACATGGCTTCCACCAAAATATAATATTATAAAAGCAACACTCCCTACTAAAATTCCTTGCAAAAGCAATAATAACATTTTAACTGTAAGATTAGCATTTTTTATTTTAGCCAAATGTATACCCCTTTCCCCATACAGTTCTTATTATTTTGGGATTTTGTGGATCTTCTTCTATTTTTGACCTTAATTTTCTGATATGTACCATAATCGTATTGGCCGATGCCTTATAAAATGGTTCCTGCCATACACTTTCATATAAATTTTGTATAGAAAATATTTTTCCTGGATATTTCATCAGCAATAATAACATTCTATATTCTATATCTGTCAAACACAGTTCTTTTTCTCCCATATACACATCATTATACAAACTGCTGATAACTATCCCATGTCTTTCAATCCATTCCTCTTTTTGGGAATCTCTATTAAATTCGGTATCATATACCTGATGCCTTCGCAACAACGCATTAATTCTTGCAAGTAATTCTGCCGATGAAAATGGTTTTACCAAATAATCATCCGCTCCCGCTGTAAATCCCGTAATCTTGTCTTCCTCACTTAATTTTGCTGTTAAAAAAAGAATTGGAACAACTGATCTTTTTCTTATCTCTTCACAAGTTTGAATACCTGATATTCCAGGCATCATAATATCCAATATTACAAGGTTTATTTCTGCTGAAAATTTATTAAGTCCGTCTGAACCGTTTTTTGCTTCTGTTATCAAAAAATTTTCAGATTCCAATAATATTCTGAGACTCTCCCGAATATCCGGATCATCTTCGATAATTAAAATATGATTCATATATTCCACTCCTTTTACACATTCTGCTGTTCAAATCATAACATACAAATCACAATATCCAAAAAAAATTAAGAATTTTTTAGATTTTTTAATCCCATATTTAAGAATTAATCTGTAAAGTATAAATTATCAAATGCTAAGGAGGAGCGTTACAAATGAAAACTCTTAAACAAACCCTATTTTTTATTATTGCTGGAATTGCAATAAATGCGATTTTTTGTTCTACCTCTTATGCTGCTACTGCTTATTCTGGATTCTCTTTATCTCCTTCACAATCTTCTGAAGATAATTTAACCGATTCTAGTGACCGAAGTCTTCACACAACAAAATATGTCGTCACATCTGCCCAAGCTACCTTACGCACCGGACCCGGAAATAACTATTCTTCTGCTGGCACTGTCAGAAAAGGAAATCTTATCTTAGTAGTGTCAATTTCTAATAATTGGGCTAAATTCAAACTTAGGAACAATTGGGTTTACATCTCTGCTTCTTCTATAAAAAAACTTTAATCGATATAAATCATAACTAAAAAAAGATTATCTGGATACTTACTTCCTCCAGATAATCTTTCTCTATGATTCACTATTCTATTTATATTCTTCCTTACTCCACCTTTGCTTTCTTCGGCAAAAACAAACTCAAAAGCAGCGATACCACGAACACGCCTGTCACTGCATTTCCATTAAACACATCTCCTACCGCACTTGGAAATGCTGCAAAGAATCATCTATATCAGTACTCACTGGAATGAATCGAACATTTGCTTTCTTTATTACATTCCACTTAAGTCCAATTTATACACAAACTTATTAATCTCTGTATTCTCCAAAAACATAATCATATAAATCGGCATATAGATTCTCTTTTCATCCACTTCAACATTTCCTTCCGAAAAAATATATGCCTGCCGTATTCCATATTCTTTCGTTCCCAATACATTATTTAGCGCAGAATGTCGCTTATAATCTTTCCCTGATTTTATTTCCAACGGTGTAATCTCTCCATCAAGCTCTATTACGAAATCAAGCTCTCCCTGTTTCTTGCTGTTAAAGTAAAACTCTTTATGCCCTTTTGCAAGCAGCTCCTGTGCAACAACATTTTCGAAAAGTGCTCCATTATTAATCGATTGTTCTTTATTTAAGATTGCTATCTTAACCTGATTAGAGTAACAACTGGTAAGAAGTCCCACATCTGAAAAGAACAGCTTAAATAAATTACGGTTCTCGCTCATAACCAGTGGAAGTTTGGGTTCACTTATATTGTATACCGGGATTGCCACTCCTGCATCTTTCAACCACAAAAAGTCATTTTCCACTCTGTCATAACTGATTCCCTTTCCAATACTATTCAACTGAAACCGTTTATTCTTCTGATCCAGTTGGCCCGGCATTGCATCATAGATTTCCTGCAATTTCAATTTATATCTGATCTCATATTTCGAAAAGTCTTTCTTATATAACCGGATTATTTTTTCATGAACCTCTGCTACACTGGCTAAATCATTTGTCTTAATATAGGTATCCACTGCTTCCGGCATTCCTCCTATGATCAGATATAAATAAAATACATCCATCATTTTAGAATGGACAAATGGATCTACCGGCATTCTGTTCATATAGCATTCCTTTATTGAGCAAATGACGTTATCCGAAATCCCCACTGCTTTTGCAAACTCCTGGAATTCTAATGGATACATATCGTATATACTCATATATCCAACAGGTGCTGAACGCAAATCATTCAACTCCACCCCCAGAAGCGAACCGCTCATTATATATCTGTAGCTTCCCTCTTCTACGAGAAATTTAATTCGGGTTACTATATCTTTAAACTCCTGAATCTCATCCAGAAAAATAATCGTCTTTCCCTTTTCTAATTTTTTCGAAGAAACAAGGCTTAATCTCATCAACAGATCCTCTGTATCTTTTGCCCCTGCAAATAATTCTACCAGTTCTGGCTGTTCAATAAAATTCAATTCAATATACGGTATCTTACTTTTTTCCAGGCATTCTCTGATGAGATACGTTTTTCCAATCTGCCTCGCTCCCGTAATCAGTAGCGCATCATTTCCTCTGGCAATCCAATTTTTAACTTTTTTTTCGGCTTTTCTTTCTATCATAACTTCATCTCCGCTCTTTTCTTACAATTTTATTATATTCACCTTTTCTTTTATCATACATCTGTTTCGCAACTTTTCCAACCCATTTTTCTTTGTTTATGTGATTTTTCCAACCTGTTTTTCTTTATTTTTGCGATTTTTCCAACCGCTTTTTTAGTCTTTTTTGTGATTTTTCCAACTTTTCTTATATTTTGAACTCTAAACAATCATCTACCGTAAGAGGGTTATATAAAGAAAATCAGTTTCTTAGGCGAGAACATACAGACCATACGAAAACACAGAGGAATGAAACAGCAGGAGCTTGCGGACGCTATCGGTATCAATATGCAGAGTCTTTCCAAGATTGAAAGAGGGGTAAACTATCCCACCTTTGACACGCTGGAAAAGATAATGGACGTGTTAGGTGTAACACCAAATGAACTGTTATCGGGGGAATGGAAGTTTATCCATCATGCAGAAAAGGAAATCTGCCAGTTTTTGAGAGCAGAAGAACGCCTAAATGCAGAATTGAAACATGGACATTATGATAACTTCTTTGATAGCGAGGAAGAATGGCTGGAATATGAATTGGAAAAGTTACGGGAATACATTACCGATTACATCAATGGAAAGATCATTCAAGCATCTGACCTTTACCCTGTCAAAGAATTTGTCCAACATTTGAAATTTCAAAAACTGTTAGACCGCTATGATGATTTATACAGCATGGATATGTTCGGGGAAAGCATAGAAGGACATAAGTATAAAACGCCTTATCAAGTTGTGAAAATGTTAAACCCGCATTCAAAAGAAGATATGGAACTTTTACGGAAAGTATTAAAGGATAGACGTTTTGATGACGAGGATAAGTAACCTTTTTCCTCTTTGCAGAAGATACAGCAAACAAAAAGACAAGATTAAGAAAAAATATTGACAAAAACAAAAAGTCGTGATATTTTTAGTTAGAATAGGCTAACTTGCAAAATCAGAAATGGGAATTTAATGCAAAATGGAAGATTTAAAAAAATAGTGGTAGGAGTACTGTATGAAAAAGATATTAGGAACAATATTAGCAATAATATTTTTATTTGCGACTATTTTGATGGGGTTAATATTCAGTGGAAAGATTGAATTAAATGAAAATTGGACATTTATACTATCTGTTGTACAAATTATTAGTTGGTTGGGATATACCAACCTATCAGAATTAGAAAAGCGTTATAAGATAGTAATAAGTGCTTTTACTATAGTTGCCGTGTGCATTATAGGATTATTTTATTTCTTAAAATAAAGAAATTTTGTTGAAGTATTAAAAAGAAGACCGGATTTCAGTAAGCTATCTGGTCTTCTTTTTTTGATTTTTAATATCATATCAAGGCTCATTCAATTGTGGTAATTTCGTGGTAAAATGAGTGTTTTTCTATAGTTCAAAATGCTGGAAAGCATAGTGTTTATGCGGATAATCGAAAATTAAATATAAAATTTCTATATAATCTCTATTTTATTTTTCTTACTCCACCTTCGTCTTCTTCGGCAAAAACAGGCTCAATAAGAGCGATACCACAAATACTCCAGCCACTGCATTTCCATTAAACACATCTCCTACCGCACTTGGGAATGCTGCAAAGAAGTTCCCTGATGTCTGTGTCAGACCGACTCCGATACTGAATGATAATGATACGATGATCATCGTTCTGTCATCGAATTTGCATTCTTTCAGCATCTTGATTCCCTCATACATGATGGATCCAAACATCATAACCGTGCATCCGCCAAGCACCGCCTGTGGAAGCGAATTAAAGAACGCTCCAAGCGGTGGAAATAAGGATGCAAGGATCAGAATCAATGCCCCCATCAGGATTGTAAAACGGTTAATCACCTGTGTCATCGTCACAAGCCCAATGTTCTGACTGAACGATGTCAGCGGCAGACATCCGAAACATCCGGAAATCGCACTGGAGAATCCATCCACGGCCAGCGATCCGCGAAGTTCTTTCATCTTCAGATCACGCCCAAGCGCTCCCGTACAGACTGCCGTCGTTGCACCTGTCGTCTCTGCTGCCGATACCATGAATACGATTGCAATCGTGAAAAATGCTCCCAAATTGAATACCGGCTTATGACTGGTCAGGAACACAAGCTTCGGAATACTGAATACGCCGACCTCCTGAATCGTCTTATGAATACCGGAAAAGTCAACCATCGGCGCGATTCCTGCTACAGTAAATATGATTGCAAGTGCATAGCCAAATACAAGGCCGACCAGCACATTTAAGTTCTTATATACGCCTTTCAGCACTTCTCTGGATACCAGACACACGATCAATGTAAATGCTCCAACGACCAGATGATACCAGGAACCAAAGTCTTTCACTCCGCTTCCACCGCCCCAGGAATCCATACCTACCGGCAGAAGTGACAATCCAATCGCGATAACTACACAAGCCGATACAACCGGAGTCAGATATTTTCTCCAGTACTTGGCACTCAGTCCGACAAAACCTTCAAAAATACCGCCTAAAATAACCGCACCTGCCATAGCTTCATATCCAAGATCCGGGTTCGTTGCAATGACCAACAGACTTCCAAGAAACGTAAAACTGACTCCCATAATAATCGGAAGTCCGGATCCGATCACTCCTATCGGATATAACTGTAAACAGGTTCCGATTCCGGCTACAAACATCGCACACTGCAATAACTGTGTAATCTCCGCCGAACTTAAATGTGCCCCATTACTTCTAAGTACTGCCGCACTACACACGATCAGTACCGGAGCCAGATTCGATACGAACATCGCCAGTACATGCTGCAATCCAAACGGGATGGCTTTTCTAAGCGGAACCCTGCCGTTCAGCTTATAGATATTCTCTTCACTGACCGACGTTATCTTTTCTTCTTTGTTGCTTTCCATGACTTTTCCTCATTCTCTCTGTGAAATTTCTTTATTATAACTTTAACTTATATTTTATAAGAAAGCAACTCGAGAATTAATAAATGCATTTATTACTTTAATATAATCCGAAAATATTCTACTGTCGTTGAAAGAAGAAATATTCCACACACTGCCATTTGCAGATATTTTTTCTTAATTACACTTTCAATAAAATCTTTTAAAAATATAAAATCAATCACACTACCAATAAGAATGCTCCCCACATCCATGATACTGTTTATTGCTTTTATCGAAAACAACTGGAACATCCATATCAGACTGGCTGCCCCCAGACACCAGATAAGTGAAAAATAAAATTCCCTTTTTTCACGAATTTCCCAATATTGCCGTAAAAGAACCACACATGTAGTACATCCTATGATACAGCCATAAAATGCAATCGAAGAAAACACTTTTGTTGACTGTGTAACCATTACACCTAATACTGCCATTACAAAGCTAATTCCACTGATTAACCATTTCATTTTCTTTGCCGCATGATACTCCGATATCTCTGCCGTTGATTTCATAATCTCTACTACGTTCTTCCGATCTACAGCAGTTTCTCTTCTTTCTGTATTGATTTCCGATCTCATAAGCTCCACCACTTCTATCCCGAGTGCATCTGCCAATGGTTCTAACGTATTAATGTCTGGAAAACCAAGTCCTCTTTCCCATCTGCTGACTGCCTTATCCGTTACATTTATCTTTTCTGCCAGTTCCGCCTGTGTCATACCCAGCTGCTTTCTCCGTTCCATGATAAATTTTCCAAATACTTTTGCATCCATGTAATTCACTTCCTTTTTCCGTTCTTCGAAACCGAATAGACTTCTTTGTTTAATTACATCATATATATTTTTTGTTAAATACGTCAATCGACGAATCCTTTACTTTTTTAATTTTAAGGTAAAAAGCTTTGAATAGTAAAAGAAGACTCTTGCAATGCAACAGCCTTCCTAATCATATACTTATTCTTCTTTTTGTATTTCTTCTATAATTCGTTGAATTGCAGTTACCTCTTCCTCCAATTCATCCGCAATTTGTCCTATAGACTTTCCTTTTTTCAACTTCTTTTTAATCTGCTTTTTCAAAAGACTCCGTTCTCCAAGCTCAATTCCAGATTCTACTCCAGCCTCCACACCAGCTTCATACTCCGCTTTCCGTAATTTTTTCTCTTCAAATTCTTTATCATACTCATAGATGCTCACTTTGATCACCTCTGCCTTATTCTTCACCAAAAATTCTGCCAGAATTCCTTCCTTTATGCATTCATCTACCGCTCGCGTAACTGCCTCTTCCAGAGGAATATTCTGCGTCACATATTTTCTTACCCTCGCAACATATTTGGCATATTCCTTTAATGTTCTGCAGTGTTCCATCAGTTCTAGGTTATGACCATCATTTACATTCAACATAGTCACCCTTAATTCCAGATCCGGATCATCCGTCGGATTCTCATAAGCTGAGGATAATCGGAATTCATTATAATCGTCTACCTTTTTCGTTCCATTATAAAATACAATAAATCTTGGTGTCGGTATCTTTTGTATTACCGTGGAATATAAAGATTTCCGAACTACTAATCTTTGATATTCATCCGCAATATAGAATAAATTTCTAAGCGGAATATTCGAGTTATACGTCGACTGGTGCTCATACAAATATAAATTCATATCCATAATAAACGCTAGATCATTTTTCATTCCCATATAAATTGCATTTTCTAATGTAACAATCTGCAAATCTTCTACATTAGTATAATTCCGACCATTCACTGCATTATACAATAATAGCAGATTTTCTTTATCATGATACAACATTCGAAAAATCGTATCTTTGTATGGCCGTTTTGCCTTTAACTGACGGTTGCTTACCTGATACTTTTTGTTACGTCTCTTCTGACTTTTTCTTCTCGCCATATTTAATTCCTCCTATGTGCAGGAGGATATCTTACTTACACGTTCAGTCCTCTCCTGCTTTTTACAATTGATTGGTATAAAAAACATAGATTTCTGAAATGCAATTAGAATGTAGATAGTATATGATTCAATATACCTTAGATTTCTTTTGAAGTATGCTTTTATATGGATTAACATATAAATAAATATTATTCAATATATTTTCAAACAAATTTTGTTGCTGTTTATTACATGAAGCGGTCATTCCGTGGGTATCGCATGCTGTAATGATTCAACAGCGGAACCATAACTGCTGTGATACCGGAAGTGTACAAAAAAAGCCGGAAAGTCAAGGCTTCCGCCACAACTTTTCGGCCATACACAGGTTACAATTCCGCTATTGAATTCAGTATCATGGACCGGGGTAAGCCACAATACAGTATTAAACAGCAAAAAAAATTCAACTTCGTCTCATCAAACGCAATCTTCTGCCCTTTCCTTCTAAAATACTCCTCCACAACCTGATACATCTCCTCATACCGTCCTTCGCATGCACAATTTCCTAACGGTTCAATCCAGCAGGACTGTTTTCCACAGGCATCTCTCAAGTGAACCTTAAAATTCAGCCCTTTCTCCTCCAACAATCCGTTCACTTCAATAATTTCATCAAATGTAATATAATTCATATCCGCTATCTCCTCCAGTTCTTTCCACTATAGTATCCGGCTGCATTGAATATCGTTGCGAATACATTGATCATCTTGTTCGACGTATACACTGCATGATATCGGTTATATTTCTTCCAGTCTGCATTCGCCAGTGTCCATGTTCCGGATACAGCAGCCAGATAAATAACAGCACACAGAAATCCCACGATAAGTTCCCCTGTTGCCATCAAATGGCCATACTTCTGATTCAACATCTGTGCTATCACTCCTGCCATGATCAGGCTTGCAAGCATACTGATCCAGAGTTTATTCAGGATATAGCGGTTCAGCTTTGAGCCCATCCACAATATAATTGCAAGAATAAATGCCCCGCCATACAGGTAGATTACATACTGCTTCAATACCGCTGTATCACGACACACAATATATCCTCTTCCCATCAATGTTCCGATTGTAAAAAGTCCGACAGGCTGTACAACTGCCCCCAGAAGCAACAATGTCAGATGCACCTTCATATTCGCCGAACATGTTCCTATGATCAGCAGACCTACCACAGCTGCAAGTGAAATCAGCCCAACATAAAGATGTGTTCCGATATAATCCTTCGGAAGCAGCCATATGGATATCACACTTATGATTGTTCCAGCTATAAAAAAGCATGCAACTTCATTATTCATTTCATCTCTGCTTAATTTTTTCTGTACAATATCCTCTTTCAAAAGAATTGCCAGACGTACCTGCCACTCTTCTTTTTCTTCCTCAATCTCAAGCTGATCGATCGATGTAATGTCAAGCTTACTTTTCAATGCCTTCTGACAGGTCAGCTTTGTCTCTTTTAATGTTCGTTCTTCTTTTTCGATCTCGTCTAATCTGTGAGATAATGCTTCCTGTAAAGTCAGTCTGTTTTCATAGATTTCCTTGATCTCCTGTACCGGAATACCGATCAGACGCAACTTTTTAATTTCCCGAAGCTGTTCTACATCTGCTTCTGAATACTCCCGGTAATTATTTTCCTGATTACGTGCCGGATGGATCAGGCCTTCTTCTTCGTAGAATCTTATATTCGCCTTGGAAATGCCAACCTGTTTTTCTACATCTTTAATCTTCATAAAGTGACACCTTCTTTCCATTTTTCCAGTCTGCTTCTGTAATGATTTCTTTGCGGTGTTTTATTGCCTTGTACTTTACTTTTCCAAACAAACCTTTCTGCTCTTTACAATAAATGATATGAAGCGCCATATGAAATTTCTGGTTCTCATCTTCCAACTCGTGACTGTATTCCAGATGAGTCGCACTGTAACGAAGCAGAAGCACTTCACCGGCTCCCACCGGTACGTTCCCACCATCCACAGACATAACCTGAAATGTAATGGTTCCCGGTATTTCGATTTCTTTTAATTCAACCTGTTCTTTTATTACTGTCTGAAGCTCAGAAATGATTTTATTTCTTTCTTCACTTTTTTCCATACTGTCACCTTCCTTCATTCCGGATATCTACATCCTTCTCCCTCTTTGTTAAGATAATTATATTCCTTCAAGCCGCTTGAAGGTCAAGAGATTCACCATATTTTTCTTCCATTTTTTGCCTTTACTCGCATTCCCGCTCGATTTTTTTCTCTGCCAGCCGCTCTGTCTCTTCTATTGCTTCTTTATAGCCAGTCAGTGCCGCAAATGGTGCAAACTGAGCCGCCCGGTCTGCTATCGGCATCGGAGGATGCGTCTCCGATACATGATGCGGAAGGTTCAGAATATCTCCATACTTTTGCTGCACTTCGATCACCGATTTCTGTAATTTCCCCGAAACCTGTGTAACATTTTCTTTCGAAACATTTTCATTTCTCACGCTTTATGTCCTCCGATCTGCCGGTTCCGTTCCATCGCAGTTCCATCCTCCTGCAGATTCATTCCTTTTAAGATTGCATTCTTCCCATATTTTTTCTTGATATCCAGCATCGCCTTCTGCATCTTCTTTTCCCGTTCCAGCTTCTCATTCTTCTCTTCCTTTTCCTTCTTTGCAATTCCAAAATCTGTAAAAAGATTCATCTGTTCATACTGCTGTTCTTCCTGGACCTCTTTCTCACTGATCACATGATTCGCTGCCATCGTAATCCGGCGGATCAGAAGATCCGGATTCACAATTTCATGATACAGCTTTACACCTGCCTGTGTCATCAGCCTCGATGAAGAAGTATGCTGCTTCAGATTAGCGGTTCCGTGTGCATGTTTCGGCAGCTTCCTGCCATACCAGTCTGTCGTGATCTCCCCTACATTTTTCTTCGTTCCTTGTTCCAGATTCTTGATGTCATATCCAATCGTCAGAACGATCTGATCCGTTACGAGACGTTTATCTACCAGATCCAATGCCAGCTGGTCGATCATTTCCTTTACCACGATCTTCGTCTGCTCGAAATTATATGGACAATGCAGTACCTGTCCCGCACCCATACTGTTATTTTCGGGCTTATACGCCTTCACATCTGCGATCGTGCATGGCTCCCATCCCCATGCATGGTCAATCAGAAGTTCTGCATTCACCCCAAATAGCCGGTACAGCAAATCTTCATTATAATATTCCCCCGGCTTACCAATAGAACATCTTGCCACATCTCCCATGGTAAATAATCCGACTTCCGCAAGCTTCTTCGCATACCCCGGGCCCACACGCCAGAAATCCGTGATCGGCTGATGCGCCCACAAAAGCTTCCTATAAGAAATTTCTCTAAGTTCTGCGATCCTCACCCCATTCTGATCCGGCTCAATATGCTTCGCCACAATATCCATGGCAACTTTACACAGGTACAGATTCGTTCCGATTCCGGCCGTTGCCGCAATCGACGTCTCCTGCTGGATCTCCCGAATAATCTTTCCAGCCAGCTCTCTTGCCGTCATCCGGTAAGTATTCAGGTAATCGGTCACATCCATGAATACCTCGTCAATGGAATAGACATGGATATCCTCCGGTGCAACGTATTTCAGATAAATGTTGTAGATCTCCGTACTGCATTTCATATATAATGCCATTCTCGGAACCGCCGTAATATAATCCAGTTCCAATTCCGGATGTAGTTTTATTTCTTCATTATCTACGGAAGCTCCTGCAAACTTCTTTCCGGGTGCCATGCAGATCCGTCTTTTATTCACTTCTTTTACCTTCTGCACAACCTCGAAAAGTCTGGCACGGCCCGGTATCCCGTAGGATTTCAAGGAAGGAGACACTGCCAGACAGATAGTCTTTTCCGTACGGCTTTTGTCCGCTACTACCAGATTGGTTGTCATCGGATCCAGTTCTCTTTCTTTGCATTCTACCGATGCGTAAAATGATTTCAGGTCGATTGCGATATAGCTTCTCTGTCCTTTGTCCGCCATGCTTGTTCTCCTCCTTCCTTTACTCTCAAATTCATTCACAAAGTTTTCTTTTCTTATTTCGAATATATGTTCTTATTATACCAACATTCTGATTTTTCCACAATACAGAAGCAGTTACAAATTATTTTTCCAAAACTATTGACCTTCAAGTTACTTGATAGTTTATATTATAGACAAGAAAAGAGAAGAAACAAATATTGATAAGAATGCCGGCTATTCCAAAATTCTCTTAAAGAAAGGAGACATTAAAATGAAGAACGGAACAGAAAACAAAAAAGTTGTCTTTGATATTATTTTTAACTTAATATGCATGATATACATAATCTACAGTTGGATGTCAATTACAAATGTCGGAGTCGTAACTGCACTGACACATAATCATGGTGATGCCATGCTGCTGATCTTCGGTGCCGCAATTGTTCTAATCGTCTTTTTTATAATCGATATCATTTCTTTAATATCAGGGAAAAAGCAAAGGGGCTATTTGTTACCGGGGTATGTCGGAGTGTCCATTGGTGTAAAATGTATCGCAATACTATTCCTGGTTTTGGCATATGTATTTAAGCTTAGAATCTAGAGACCTGCCACTGGCAGCTTCTTCCAAACACATGACGTATAAAATATGGCTGGCATATATTCTTTCATGATATATGCCAGCCATATTTCAAAATCCGTTTACCATTATTTTATTTATAATCCATCACCAGAAACATCGGTTTGATCGCTACCACTTCATCATACTCTTCTTTCTCGACGACTACGCTGGAATTCAACGCTTTCAGATCTTTTTTCAAGACCTGCAATGCTTCCGGGATATTTCTCGCACGCCCCTCTTTCATAATCTCCTGCATTCTCTTTAACACAATCGGATGTGCATAATGAGCCGGTACCGGGAAATCAGGATATTCTCTGATATACTCTTCCATCTGACGGATTGATTCTGTCAGCCGCTTCTCAATATAATTCTTGTTATTTTTCGAAGTCGGAAGTACATTTGCTCCGGCAAATAAGAAGATTGCGGCCAAACCGAACAGTAGGAAGTACATTCCAAATCCCGCATGCGTCGTCAATGCATAGATACCATAGACAAATACCGCAACACCCATCAGTACGATTGCAAGTGCCACCCATTTGTACGCCGGATTACTTCTATCATAAGTACGCTTTTTCTTCGCCGACTGACTTAAGTCCATATAGATATCCGATTGCTTTTTCAGATACTGTTCTGCCTGTTCCAGCTTCACGAGACATCTTTTTGTTTCTTCTGACACATTTCTTTCTCTTTGCTTTTCTGCCAGCCATCTTTCCTTCTCTGCCAGCTTTCTCTCAGCCTCAAGACTGTGTACCGGAATATCCGGATATTCTTCCTCTATATGTGCAAGAAATCTGTCCACATCTTCTTCATGTTTGAAATTACATTGTTTTTCTTTTCCGTCCTCATATACGACCACAAGATAGGATAATGTACCGAATACTCCTTTTCCTGTAAATCCACCCTTACTCATGGCGATTCTTTTGAAGATCCTTTTTACAGAACTGATTGGTATGTAATACCTTCTGTCAATATAGAAGCTGCTAAGATACACTGCCTTTTTTCCAATGCCACAAGGTCCGATCTTCTTACATTCTTTTTTGTCTTTTACCAATTCTTCATCCGGAATCGATACATTACCCAGTCTTTGTGGTTTCATCTTTTCATCATCTCATTTCTGTCAATTCATTCTGCCTTTTATGTATTCAAATTACACTGTCTTACAACTATGCTTTCATTGGTTTCTTTGTCGCACGGATAAAGATTCCAAGGAATGCTGCTGCCAGGATAATTCCTACCGGATAAGCAACCTTCGTAGAAAGTCCCAGACACTCTTCTGCGCAGAAGAAATAGGTCATGGAAACTGCACTCATAAATGTTGCCGGTACCGCTGTGATCCAGTAATTCTTCTTCTCGCGGAACAGATACATACTTGCTGTCCACAGAACGATCATAGCCAGTGTCTGGTTTGTCCAGCTGAAGTATCTCCATACGATCGCATAATCCAGATGTCCGACAAATGCTCCGACTGCCAGAAGCGGAACACATAACATCAGACGTTTCTGCATCTTATTCTGATCAACTTTGAACCAGTCTGCCAGTACCAGACGGGCACTACGGAATGCCGTATCACCGGAAGTGATCGGGCATACGATAACTCCGATCATTGCAAGTGCAACACCGACACCGCCCATCGTCTTGATACATACATCATAGATAGCTGCTGACTGTCCATTTGCAAGAATATCATTCAGACCTGTACTCAGACCACCTGTGATTTTATAAATAGAACATCCTGCTGCTGCCCAGATCAGTGCGATCACACCTTCTGCAACCATCGCACCATAGAATACGAAATGTCCCTGTTTCTCAGATTTCATACAACGTGCCATCAGTGGTGACTGTGTAGAATGGAATCCGGAAATAGCTCCACATGCTACGGTAATGAACATGAAGCTCCAGATCGGCTTTCCCGCCGGATGCATGTTGGTAAAATGCGTCCAGATCTCAGGAATCGTATAATTCGGATTCGTGAAAATACCAACGATAACACCGACTGCCATAACGATCAGGCAGATACCAAACAATGGATAGATACGTCCAATGATCTTATCGATTGAAATAAATGTTGCAACAAAGTAATATGCAAGGATGATCCAAAGCCATACTTCCGGATTAGCCAGAACTCCTGTCACACCTTTATTTCCCAGTAATGTAACGATCAATCCTGCCGGTCCTACTGCAAATACGGTACCAACCATGACCAAAAGCACAACGCTGAATACACGCATGACATTCTTCATCACATTTCCAAGATAGATTCCGCACACTTCAGAAATCGATGCTCCGTCATTTCTTTCAGAAAGCATACCTGAAAAATAATCATGTACTCCTCCTGCAAAGATCGTACCGAATGTAATCCACAGGAATACAACCGGTCCCCATAAAGCCCCCTGCATAGCTCCGAAAATCGGTCCAAGACCTGCAATATTCAAAAGCTGTACCAGGAACAACTTCCACTGCGGCATTACTACATAATCCACACCGTCATTGATCCGGACCGCCGGTGTCTCTCTGTCATCTGGTGCAAAAGTGTTCTCAACCACTTTACCATAGACAAAATACCCTCCTATAAGTAACGCTAAGCAAATAATAAAACTAATCATGACAACACCTCCAATGTCTTTTATTTCTTAATATTTCCTTAACCTACCTCCATTATAGGATTATGTGTATTTTTTTCAAGTGTTTTTCGAAAATTCTTGTATTTTTTATATATTTTGCACAACCACTGTTCTCTATCTTTTTACTTTTACTCCGATCTTTAATGCATTTACATTTCTTACAATGCTATCATCTCAGGGACTGCATGCCTTAAGTCCAATACAGAAAACTCAAAAGGAAAATGCCGGCACCCCAAGATACCGGCATTTTCCCACTCATAGGAATCAATCATTTAGTTTTAGTTGCTTCATATTATAATGGCGATTCAATCAACATACAGTTCTGATATCTGTGTATTCATAGCAGTCAAAGCTGTCTGCTACGTTCTTGCATGTTAATTTTCCATCGTATGTATTTACAGCTGAATAGATAACTTCGTTATCTTTGCATGCCTGCTCAAGTCCTTTTCCTGCAATCTGCAGTCCATAAGACAGTGTAGCATTTGTCAGTGCAATTGTAGATGTTCTTGGAACTGCTCCAGGCATATTTCCTACACAGTAGTGAACAACACCATCTTCAATGAAGATCGGATCATCGTGGTATGTAACTTTTGTTGTCTCACCACATCCGCCCTGATCAACAGCTACGTCTACAAATACAGCACCTGGTTTCATCTCTTTGAGATATTTTTTCTTGAATATCTTAGGAGCTGATTTTCCCGGAATCAGAACACATCCGATTACGAGGTCTGCTTCTTTTACAGCTTTTTCAATATTTGCATCATTAGAAACAAGTGTCTGGATACGTGCTCCGAAGATATCATCCAGATAAGCAAGTCTCTGAAGGTTGATGTCCATGATTGTTACATTAGCGCCCATTCCTACAGCGATCTTACAAGCGTTTGTTCCTACAGATCCACCTCCGAGGATTACGATGTTAGCTTTTGGTGTTCCAGGAACTCCTGCTAAGAGAACTCCTTCTCCTCCAAATCTCTTCTCGAGATATTTAGCACCTTCCTGAATACTCAGACGTCCTGCGATCTGGCTCATTGGAGCAAGCAGCGGAATGCTTCCGTTTCTTTCGATCAGTGTCTCATAAGCAACACCTTTTACCTTTGCTCCGAGAAGAGCATCTGTCTGCGGCTTGTCAGCTGCAAGGTGAAGGTATGTATAAAGGATCAGTCCTTCATGGAATAATGGATATTCTTCCGGAAGCGGCTCTTTTACTTTGATCATCATCTCTACAGTATCCCATACTTCTTTTGCTGTATCAATCATCTTAGCCCCAGCTGCCACATATTCGGCATCTAAGAATCCTGATCCTTCTCCGGCACCTTTTTCAATATAAACATCGTGTCCTGCGTTCACATAACTCTTAACATTGTCAGGTGTCATACCTACACGGAACTCGTTGTTTTTAATCTCTTTTACACATCCTACTTTCATTTTGAAAAACCTCCTAAAAATTTTAATCCGTTTGTTTTTGAAGTGAAGATTATTTTTCTTTTTGTTACTTTGTTGAAGAATATTCTTCATTTCTGTTTGAACTCATATTAACACACTCAAGTTGTTAATGCAATAAAAGTTATTTTTTTCACTAGTAAGTTATTTTTTTGTCTTTCTAATTCTTTTTCTTTTCTTTTGCAAAGTAATCTTTTACCAGTTTCGCCACTGTTCCTGACATCAGGAATAATGCGATCAAGTTAGGGATAGACATCAGACCATTACAGGTATCTGCAATTCCCCAGATGATACCAAGATCCACTGTTGCACCAAGGATTGCGACCAGCGCATACACGATCATAAATGGTTTCACAACCTTTGTTGTAAATACAAACTCGACACATCTTGCTCCGTAAAGTCCCCATCCAAGAATCGTTGAGAATGCGAAACAGCACATTGCAATTGCAGTAAAGATCGTCACCCAGCTTCCATACGTTGTTACGAATCCTGAGATGGTAAGCTCCGCACCTGCTGCCACGCCGTACTGGATTCCTTCGCCGCCACAAAGGATAACCAGTGCTGTCAGTGTACAGATCACGATTGTATCTGCAAATACTTCAAAGATACCAAACATACCCTGTTTTACAGGCTCATCTGTATCTGCACATGCATGTGCGATCGATCCGGTACCGATTCCGGCCTCATTTGAGAAGATACCTCTGGAAACACCACGTCTCATAGTCATAAACATGCTTCCAACCACACCGCCGGTAAATGCTGACGGATTAAATGCTCCTACAAAGATCATCTCAAATACATGTGGAACTCTATCTGCATTCAGTACAACTACTCCGATTGCAAGGATGATATAGAATACTGCCATGAATGGAACCAGCTTCTCTGTTACGGTACCGATACGTTTTACTCCGCCAAGTAAAACAACCGCTACCAGTGCTGCGATCACAATTCCAATCACCAGATTCACCATACCTACCTGTGCGTCATCGATCACATTGTAGCTTATAAGTGCTGAATCGATGGATGTCGTAATGGTATTTACCTGTGTTGCATTTCCTGTTCCGAGTACTGTCAAACTTCCAAGGATCGCATAGACCGAAGCCATCCAGTACCATTTCTTGCCAAGACCGTTCTTGATATAATACATCGGGCCCCCAACATAATCTCCCTCTGCATTCTTCTCTCTGTAATGAACCGCAAGTGTAACTTCTGAGAACTTCGTACACATTCCAAGCAATGCGGACACCCACATCCAGAACACTGCTCCCGCTCCTCCGATTGCAATCGCACCAGCAACTCCGGCAATATTTCCCGTTCCTACCGTTGCCGCAAGCGCCGTACATACTGCCTGGAATGGAGTGATACTACCTTCCTTCGCTTCTGACTTTGTGAAGATACGTCCGATAGAATTCTTAAGGGCATACCCAAATTTTCGGAACTGTATAAATCCTGTACGAGCTGAAAGCACAAGCCCTACACCGATGATACAGACCATTGCCGGAACCCCCCAGACGAAATTGTTAACGACTGCATTCACGTTTTCAATTGTTTGTAACATTTCTTTTCCTCTCTTTCGTCGTTCGTTGGTTTGATAATAACATACCTTTTTTCTTTTGTACATAATTATTTTTGCACTTTATCTATATATGTTATTATTTTCACACATGTTTTTGTGCAATATGCACATAGTTTTCTTCTTTTTTTACGATTTTCATTCAAAAAGATTGGAGTATGCTTCATTTGTGTGACATATAAATAACGAGAAAAATCATCATTGTCTATAAGTTTTTTCTTCTTTTTCCTATTTCCACACGCTTTTTTTCTTTTTCCATGCTCTCCGTCTTGCAACTTTCCCAGATTCATGCTTTAATCTAATTATCAATATCACTTTCGGAGGAACTATATTATGAAAGATATGAAGGAATTACTCCATTCTGCACATCTTACCAAGACGCAGAGGATCATTGCGGAATATGTTCTGGATAATGCTTCGGAAGCCTGTTTTATGACATCTACGGAGATTGCTTTAAAGCTCGGGGTGAGTGAATCTTCCGTAATCCGTTTCAGTCGTACGATCGGATTTGACGGCTTTATGGATTTTCAGAAGGCACTGCGAAAAGATTACCAGGACAAAGTACTCAGCATTTCCAGCAGTATCACGATCCCATCCCAGCGTATTGCAAAGCAGGCAAAATTAGACAACTCTTCTGATTACATCAACCGGCATTTTAAGAATGCTGCTCATAACCTTGAAGAGATATTTATCCAAAACTCTATTGAGACCTTTGAGAAGGCTGCGGATCTTATCGTTTCCAGTAAGCACAAGTACATTGCTGCAACGAGAGGAAATATCTGTCTTGCAGATTTCTTCCTCCTGTATTTAAAACAGATGATCCCGCATGTAACCATGACAACCACAACTTCCATGAGCCCGATTGATCATATGTGCAATATCTCGCAGACCGACTGTCTGGTATTATTTAGTTTTCCAAGATATTCTTCTCAGGACGAAGTGACCGCCGAGATGGCACGCGATGCCGGAGCTTCAATCATCGTGATCACCGATAAGCCGAGTTCCCTGCTTGCACAATATGCCGACATTCTTCTCACAGTCCCGGTAGACAGTAATACATTCTTCAACTCTATGATCGGTCCGCAGTTCGTAACAGAGTCTTTGCTGGAAATCATCAGCCATAAGGCCAAAGGAATTGAAAAAAGACTTAATACGATTGACAAATATCTGAATAAACTCGGAAATTATTAACAAAGAAAACCTGCCGCAGATTTTCTCCAAGTCTCATCAATGATTATGACTTGTCGGAAATCTGTGACAGGTTTTCTCTCTCTTCTATCTGCGCTGTCAGGATTTTTACCAGTCTGCGCTGTTTTGCATATAATTTGATCATGTTAAATACCCGTTGATATACGATCCGCATATCAAACGGACGCCTAATATAATCCACGGCACCGGCTTCGTAAGCTCTCCAGATAGATTCTTCCGAATCCTCTCCTGATATTACAATTACCGGAATGTCATCTATCCACTGTTCCTGATTCATATATTCCAGTACTGCAAATCCATCCATCTTCGGCATCACAATATCCAGAAGTATCAATGCTATATCATTTCCATATTTCTCCAGCTTCTCCACACATTCGTTCCCGTTTTCCGCTTCTATGATCTGGTACTTATCCTGCAATATTTCTACCAGAAGTTCTCTGTTGATCTTAGAATCATCTACAATAAGAATCAGCGGTCTTAGAATATCCGTATGCTCAACATGATCCTCCTCCGCTATTTTCTGATCCATTTCCTCTACCATTGCAGTATCTTTATACATTTTAGCAAGGTACATCTGTTTATCCGCTCTTTGGACAGCCTCTTCCACTGTCTCTTCTGTCGCTGACACACCTCCGATGCTGACCGATAACTTAATTCGATTATATCCCGGTACACTCGTTTCAGCAATTTTTTTCTTAATCTTATTCAGCTTCTGCACAAAGTTCTCATTGTCAATCTCCGGCAGTATAAGCAGAAATTCATCCCCTCCGTACCTGATCAGTTTATCTGTCTTTCTGATATATTGCCGTATTACTTCCACCACTGTAATCAGTGCCATATCCCCTGCGTGATGACCATGCATATCATTATATAACTTAAAATCATCTACATCAAGAATCGCAACCCCTGCTTTTCCCTTTACATGCTTAATCTCATCTTCATAGTATCTCCGATTATAAGCCCCTGTCAGCGCATCCCTGTAAAGCTTGTCATTATAAACAGAAAGCTTCTGAACCATCTTCCCATATCCAACCGCATCAATCAGTGTGTCTTCATCCAGCTTCTTCAACATCTCCATTACGTACGGTTTTCCATCAATCTCCACATATCTTGAAAACACCTGAAAAATATCCGAATCCAGAAATTCCAGCTTTGCTGCCTGTTTCTTTTCTCTCAGCGATTTCATAGATATGCAATTCTCACACGGCTTTGCCTTATTCCAGAATGAATAGCACTGACACATCTCCATTGCATCTGCATCCGGACTGTGTTCTGCTCTCTTCTCCAGCATCTCACCATCAACCAGACGTACAATTGAGAACACTTCTCTCAGGCACTCCATCTTCTGTTCTGCCTGCTCCATTGTCATACAGTCCTTCTTATCCGTCATCGCACACCTCATTCTTTCTGTCCTTTCCTGCTACTTTTTTCTCCAAACATACTGTCTATATTTTAACATATAATCTATGATTTTTGAAGATGGGATCCATATGTACTCATTCTTCTTTTCTTCCGCCAGAAATAGTACGGGATCAGACAAAGTAACGTTGCCCCCCATGCCAGCGGATAACTGATCAGCAGAATCTCCACCTTATGATGAATCTTCGTAAGAATTATGATCCACGGAAGCCTTACAAAGAACAGACCTCCGAATGTAAATATAGTCGGCCAGAGGACATCTCCCAGACCACGCAGTCCTCCGGACAGATTCTCAAGCAGCACGCTCAACAGATAGCTCGGAATCAGGAACCGCAACATATATACTCCAATCCCGATAACCTTTGGATCTGTCGTGAACATATGATATAACGGCTCGCAAAATACAAAAAGGATTACAATAATCACTCCCGTAAATATATAAGAGATCACTACATTCACCCGGATACTTTTATATACCCTGTCCATCTTTCCTGCCCCGTAGTTCTGTCCGGCAAATGTGGTCACTGCCGCACCAAGCGCACTCGATACCGTCCAAAAGATCATATCAAGCTTTCCGTAAGCTGCCCATCCTGCAGCGGTATCTGTACCAAAACTGTTGACGGATGCCTGGATCACTACATTCGTCACACCGTAGGCACATGCCTGGAGTGCCCCCGGAACACCGATTTTCAATTCTTTCCGCAATACTCTGGCATCCATCCGGAGTTCCCGAAACTTTAATTTCATAGCATCATATGCCCTGGTCAGCGACCAGGTAACCAGAACTGCACTGACACATTGTGAAATAACCGTTGCGAGTGCTGCTCCCGCAATTCCCATCTTCATTCCTACCACCATGGCAATATCCAGTATGATATTCATCACACAGCAGATCAGCAGATAGAGAAGCGGTCTTCTGGAATCTCCGACCGCCCTCATGATTGCCGATCCCATATTGTAGACCAGCGTAAACAGAATTCCCATAAAGTAAATTCTGAGATAAGTTATGGAATCCGTCATCATATCCTGTGGTGTATTCATGATCTTAAGCAGCCAGGGTGTCAATACTGTACCGGTCAATGATACGATCAAACTGATCACGACAGAGAACAGATATGCTGTATGTATCCCCACGTGCAGGCTCTTCCTGTCCTTTGCACCATAATATTGTGCGATAATAACTGCCGCCCCATTCGCCAGACCATTGAAGAAGGTAACAACGATCGTCGATAATACGGCTGCCGGTCCTCCGACACTTGCAAGTGCCGCTTTTCCCACGAAGCGGCCTACAATGATCGTATCCACCGTTGTATATAACTGCTGGATCAACGTTCCAAGCATGATTGGGAAAAAGAAGATCAACAGTTGTTTCCAGATAACGCCTTCCGTGATCGCATTTTTTTCAATCGTTTTTTTCCCCACTTTTTTGTCCCTCTCCTGCATTTTCCACATTTTTTGTTTTTTCCCTATGTAATTTCCCCTTTAGTGAACTACCCATTGTCTTAAGCCAATGGGCTTCCTGCTTCATCGACCTCGTAACCTACTATCTCCACAGGCGTTAATTTGGGCAGTCCCTGCCCTATATATTTCTTTATGCTATTTGTCTTAATCCTTCTGTCAGTATATTTTTCGCGGCATTGATATCCCTGTCATGTTCTGCTCCGCATTTCGGACATATCCATGTCCTCACTGACAAATCTTTTGTATCTGGATTCTGATACCCGCAAACAGAACATAATTGACTACTAGCATAAAATGTATCTATTTTGATGTATTTCCTGCCATTCCATTTTGCCTTATACTCTAACTGTCTTGTCAGCTCATACCATGATACAT